>Ga0209039_10000215_pt1 | contig 53838 bp, 48 predicted proteins | sample BogFormECP12_OM1_FD_188238 | JGI IMG/M metagenome (GOLD analysis project Ga0209039, IMG submission 188238) | Bog forest soil microbial communities from Calvert Island, British Columbia, Canada - ECP12_OM1 (SPAdes) (version 2) | ecosystem: Environmental > Aquatic > Freshwater > Wetlands > Bog ...
CTTCCGTTCCTCGACGGCGCCGATGATCGTGTCGAGCGCGGTTTTCTGCGCCTTGGTGAAGAGAAACTCCAGCTTGCGCGGCTTCATTCCCGACATGCGGAAGCTGGCCGCCTCTTCGCTTAGCGTAACGATGCCGCGGCGCACCAGGGTTTGCAGTGTGGTGCGCGGGACATTCAATTCGCGGAGGGCTTCGACCGGGGCGCGCTGGTTCTCCTGATTGCGCAGGTAGGCCACGATGGTCTGCTGGTTTTTGTTGAGCTTGCCTTCTGCCTGCTTCAAAGCGGCGATCTGCACGGTGCGGCTGGCATCGCGCACGTCGCTGAGGTCGTCGCGGGCGATCCACTTCTTTCGCAGCATGACTTGCAGCACCGGTTTCGTCGCTCCGGAGGCTGAGCGCAGCGTGGTTTCGCGCACCACTTCGCCGTCGGCGAGCCGATTTAATGCGGCGTATTCCAGCATCTGGTGCTCGCGCTCCTTCTGTGACCGCAGCGACGAACCTCCCGATGCTGCAGCATGCAGTGCAGCAATTCCTTTGTCGGTAATGTGGTAGCCGATGACCCGGCGGAACTCGGCGGAGAGCGGCAACATGGTGCGGTACACCTCGCCTATGGGCGCAATATAGTACTGCGCGATCCAGCGGCCGAGCTGCATCAGCTCAGGCGTGAGCGCGGGGGTAGAGTCGAGCACCTGGCTGAGGCGACGCGTCTGGAACTTGGGCTCGCGGTCGTGCAGTTCGGTGACGATGCCGCTCAGCCGCTTCTCGCGGAAGGGCACGATGACGCGGCCGCCGATGCAGGGCTCGGGCGCGTCCTCGGGAAGGCGATAGGTGAAGACCGCGTCGAGCGGGACGGGCACGGCCACGTCACAGAATTGCGGCATGGCGGGCTAGGCGCCTTCGGGCGGGCGCTGCGGTGTCGGCAGGTCGAGATAGCGCATGACCATCTGCAGATCTTTCCAGGCTTCCTTCTTCTGCCGGGGATCGCGCAACAGAAACGCCGGATGGTAGGTGACCAGCAACTTGCACTCGACCGGCTCGCCCGTGTCCATGAGAGTGCGCTTCGGCGAGTAATCGTAGAAGCGGCCGCGCATTGAGTTCATCGAGTCGTTGACGCCGAGCAGGTTCTTGGCGGCGGTGGCGCCCAGCGCCACGATGACCCTGGGACGGATGACGCCGACCTGGCGCATCAGGAAGGGCGAGCAGGTATCGCACTCGTCGCGCTCGGGCGTGCGGTTGCCCGGCGGGCGGCATTTCACGATGTTGGCAATGTAAACCTGCTCGCGCTTCAGGCCCATGGCCGCGATCATGTTGTTGAGCAGTTGTCCGGCGCGTCCGACGAAGGGCAGCCCTTGCGCATCTTCGTCAGCGCCGGGGCCTTCGCCGATGAACATCAGCTCGGCGTGCGGATCGCCGGCGCCGAAGACGATCTGCTTGCGGCCGAGCTTGGCCAGTTTGCAGCGCCGGCAGTTGGGGCCGATGTCCTCGGCGATGACTTGGAGGAGCGCGGCGCGATCGTTAGGCGGCGCAGCGGATTCGATTGCGATGTCTTCGTTGCGTGGCGGCTCAGCCGGGATGCGTTCGGGAACGTCGCGGCGATAGAGCGGGCCGATGCCAAGCTCGCGATAGAAGTTGAGGCGCTCGCGCAGCGCAGATTTGGTGTTGGGGTCGAGGGTCATCGATGGTGCGATTCTACGGGAGATAGGAACGGGGAGCAAAAAGGTCGTTCACGAGAATCGTGCCGTCCCCGGGGGACTCGATTGCAGCTATCCCGTCAACCCCGCCCTGAAGGGCGGGGCTATCACCTTTCGTCTCGCTGCGTGAGACTCCTGTTGCGTTAGCGGGCAGAAACTTTCTCTTGGGTCGCGGCTTGTTGTTGCCGAATGCGCACTGCGGCTTCGAGAATTTTCTGTGCGATGTCCAGCTTGCTGGCCTCGGGAACGGCAATGGTTTCGCTCGGGGTGATGATGGTCACTTGGTTGCGGTCGGAATCGAAGCCAATGTCGTGGCGCGAGACGTCGTTGAACACGATCGCATCCACGCGCTTGTTCGTGAGCTTGGAGCGCGCGTTTTCCAGCAGGTCCCCGGTCTCGGCGGCGAAGCCGATCAGCACCGGCGTGCGCTTTCCGCTGGCGTGCCGCAAGCTGCCGAGATCGGCGAGGATGTCGGGGTTGGGTTCGAGCTGCAGCTCAACGGCGGTCTTGCGCTTGATTTTTTCCGCCGAAACATTCTTGACGTGGTAGTCGGCCACCGCCGCCGCCATGATGATAAGGGCGGCCTGCTCCCAGCGGTCGAGCACGGCGGTGCGCATCTGCTGCGCGGTCTCGACGAAGATGGTTTCCGCCGCGGACGGTGGCTGCAATGCGGTCGGGCCGCTTACCAGAATCACCTTCGCGCCGCGACGCAGCGCGGCTTCGGCGAGCGCGAAACCCATCTTGCCGCTGGAGCGGTTGCCGAGATAGCGCACAGGATCGACGGGCTCGTGCGTCGGACCGGCGGTCACAAGCACGGTCTCGCCAGCGAGGTCTTGCGCGACGCCGAGGCGTTCGAGTGTGGCCGCAACAATCTGCTCCGGCTCGGCAAGACGGCCGGCGCCGACCATGCCGCACGCGAGATATCCGCTGCCCGGCTCGACGACGAGGACGCCACGGCTGCGCAGGATGTCAAGGTTCGCCTTGGTCGCGGGATGCTCCCACATGTTCACGTTCATGGCGGGCGCGACGATCACCGGTGCGGTGGTGGCGAGATACAGCGTGCTGAGAAAATCGTTGGCGATGCCCTGGGCGAACTTGGCGAGGGTGTCGGCGGTGGCGGGCGCAACCAGCAGCGCGTCGATGGATTGCGCCACGGCGATGTGCTCGACGGCGGAGTCGAGGTTGGCTTGGTCGGTCTCCGAGCCGAACATGGAGGTGATGACCTTCTCGCCCGACAGCGCGGCGAAGGTCAGCGGGCGGACGAACTCCTGCGCGGCGGCGGTCATGATGACCTGCACGCGCACGCCGCGCTCCTGCAATTCGCGGACGATTTCAGCGGCCTTGTAGGCGGCGATGCCGCCGCTCACACCCAGTGCGATTTTCATGTGCCTGAATAGATGATGCTCGCCGATCCGTTTGGGGACTAAAGTCCCCTTCATATTGTGCCGTCCCTGAAGGGACTCAGGTTAAGTTTTGCACGTTACCCAGGGCTCGCGCCCTGGGCTAAAACAAATACCACCCCTTCGGGGTTGGACTCGCCTGGTTCAAACGCCGGAGCAGATAGACAGAAGCGTCGAGGCTGCAGCATCTGCAACGAAACCCGACCCAGCCTATCGCCTAATCGTCGCTGTCCCCGCCAACCGGTTCCAGTATCTCAGCGGCGGCCTCGAAGGGAGTCTTCTCCGTCTGCGGGACCTCCCACTTCACCCTGCCGGCTTGGATCTCCTCTTCGGCGATGCGGCAGGGTTTGCGCGTGGGGGTCTCAACTACGGGGCGAGCGCCGTTCTGTATCTGACGGGCGCGGCGCGCGGCCACCAGGACATAGCGATAATTGCTATCGAAGCCTTCAACCAGTTTCATTGCGTTTCACTCCGTGACGGTGGGGGACCGAAAAACCTCGAATGTAGCAAGGATGGTTTGTACCTGTTGCATCATGTTGGCGCGCAGGGCGCGGTCGGCGATGGCCAGCACTTCAACATCTTTCGGACTCAGTTCAGCGCCGGAGCGTTTGAGCCGCTCGGCTTCCACGATCGACTTCAGAGTATCGATGGACTGCTCCAGCCGGTCGTTGACCAAAATATAGTCGTAGCGGGAGAAATTCTCAATCTCCCGGGAGGCGGTGTGCAGGCGGCGCTGGATAATTTCCTCGATATCGGAGGACGGCGGCGGCGGGCCCTGGCAATGCTGCGGATCGTAATCGGCTTCGCTGCGTCGCCGCAGGCGGCGTTCCAGCTCTTCGCGTGATGGCGGCAAAATAAAGATGCTCACTGCGTCCGGCACTCTCTGCTTTACCTGGGACGCGCCCTGAACATCAATGTCGAGCAGCAGGTCGTGCCCGCGAGCGGTAGCCTCACGCAGGAAGCGCCGCGCCGTGCCGTAGTAGTTGCCGAAGACCTCGGCGTACTCCAGGAATTCGCCGTCGCGAATCATGCGTTCGAATTCCTCGCGGCTGACGAAGAAATACTCGCGGCCCGACATCTCGCTGCCACGAGGACAGCGCGTGGTGTAGCTGATGGAGAACTCAAGGTTAGGGACGATGCGGCGCAGCTCGTTGGTGAGCGTGGATTTGCCCGAGCCCGACGGCGCCGAGACGATGTAGGTTATGCCGCTCATTCCAGATTCTGTACCTGCTCGCGCGCTTTCTCGATCTCCGACTTCATCGCCAGCCCCAGGCCGGTAATGCGCAGCGCTTCGCCGGCGACGCCGCTGGTCTTCGACATCAGCGTGTTGGCCTCGCGGTTCATCTCCTGCAGCAGGAAGTCGAGCTTCTTGCCAACTTCGCCTCCGGCGTCAAGCAATCCGGAGAAGTGCTGGATGTGGTTCTTCATGCGCACAATCTCTTCCTGGATGTCGCTGCGCTCGGCCAGCATGGCCGCTTCCTGCAGAATGCGGTCGGGATCGATGTGCGTGGTCAGCAGCTCCTGCATCCGGCCGTGCACCTTCTCGTGATAGGCCTTGAGCACCTTGCCGCGCAGCGAGTCCAGCTCCTGGGTGGCGGAGGAGAGATGGGTCATGCGAGTGCGCAACTCCGCCGCCACGCCGCGGCCTTCCTCCTCGCGCATGTGGTTGAGCCGCTCGATGCACTGTTCCAGAGCGGCGGTCACCTGCTTCTCCAGCGCACCGAGTGCGTCGCCATCTTCCGCCGCGTTCAGCGCGCCCGGCAACTTGAGCACGGCGTTGAGGTCGGGCTCGGCGCTGACGCCAAACTCTTCCGCGACCTCGCGAAAGGTGCGCAGGTATCCTCCCACCAGTTCGCGGTTGACGGCAAAGGCCGCGCCGCCGCTGCGCTCCACGGTCAGAGTGACTTCTATGTGGCCGCGGTGCAGGCGCTCCTTGAGCACGCGGCGAACTTTCATCTCGATGGGATCCAGTTCGACCGGCAGGCGCAAGTGCAAGTCGAGGAAGCGATGGTTCACCGACTTCAGGCTCAGAGTCAAGGTGAGCTGGTCGTCCGCGTGCATCTTTACCTGGGCGTAGCCGGTCATGGAGCGGATGTTCATGGCGCAATCACTCAGTGGTGGTGCAGTTTGCGATGTGGATGCGCGCCTTTCGCGCACCGGCGCGAATCGGCGCCAAATCAAACTGCCCCTCACTACAGCCTATCTGATAAGTCGTTTTGTATCAGGGCGCGGCTTTAAGCCGCGCCGCAACCCCCGGTCAAGAACTTGGGCTTTAGCCCCTGAGGGAACGTGCTTGGCGGATGCTGGGGCTAAAGCCCAACTCTATTAGCTCCTTGCGGCACGACTGAAGTCGTGCCCTGATACAAAGCAACATTGTCGTATGCTGACACAAAGCTAACTTGACACAAACCGAATCTGATCCAAATCGAAATCGCCCTCTTCGAACAATGAGTACGCCACCTCTTTGCTGCTCGAATAACTCTCACTCAGTCCCGGAGGCGGTCTCTACATCATAGAACTGCAAATCATACAACCGGCGGTAGGTGCCGGTATGTGCCATCAGGCACTCATGCGAGCCTTCGTCGGTGATCATTCCATTTTCGAGCACGAGAATACGGTCAGCGCGGCGCACCGTGGACAGCCGGTGTGCGATGACAAACACGGTGCGGCCGGTAATCAGGTTCTGCAACGCGGTCTGCACCAGCGATTCGCTCTCCGAGTCGAGTGCCGAGGTAGCTTCGTCAAGAATAAGGATAGGCGCATTCTTGAGGATGGCACGTGCGATGGAAATGCGCTGCCGCTCGCCGCCGCTCAGTCGCAGGCCGCGCTCGCCCATGATTGAGTCGTAGCCCTCGGGCAAGGCCATGATGAAGTCGTGCGCCAGTGCGGCGCGGGCCGCCTCTTCCACCGTGTGCGCCGAGACGTGCGGCTGGCCGTAGGCAATGTTGTTGCGCACCGTGTCGTTGAACAGTATGGTGTCCTGGGTGACGATGGCAATTTGCGAGCGCAGCGAGGCGACGGTGAGATCGCGCACGTCGTGGCCGTCGATGAGCAGTCGCCCGCGGGTGACGTCGAAGAAGCGCGGCAGCAGGTGCACCAGCGTGGTCTTGCCGGAGCCGCTGGAGCCGACAATAGCGACCACCTCGCCGGGACACACTTCAAGATTAATGTCGTGTAGCACCTCACGCGCGCCATCTCCGTTCTCGTAGCTGAAGTCAACACGCTCGAAGCGCACTCCCTGGTGGAAGGGCGGCAGCTTCAAGGCGCCGGGCTTCTCGCGGACATCATCCTGAGCATCAAGAAAATTGAAGATCGCCGACGACGCGCCCAGCGCCTGCTGGAAGTTGTTGTGGAACTGCCCGAACTTGCGCACCGGCTCGTAGAGCTTGAAGACCGCGATGATGAACGCCAGGAAGACGCCTTCGGTGAACACGCCGTGCTTGATGTACTCGCGGCCCACCAGGATGAGAATAGCAATGGCGATGGCGCCGAAGATGTCCATCATGGGCGAGCTGATGGCGTAGGCGCTCACCGCTCGCAGGTTCGCTTTGAACAGCCGGCGTGCGGCCTCACGGAAGCGCTTGGTCTCCCACGCTTCCATCGAGAACGCCTTCACGATGCGGACACCGGTAATGGTCTCCTGCAGAATGTTCTGGATGTCGGCGACCTTGTCCTGGCCTTTGCGGGTGGTGGTGCGTACGCGCTGGCCGACGCGCCGCGCGGCCATGATGACAAAGGGGACGAAGATGGCCAGCACCCAGGTGAGGCGTCCGCCGAGAAGGATGACCACGGCGGCGGTAAACAGGAAGGTGAAGAATTGTTGCAGGAATTCCGCCACCACGGTGGACACCGCGTACTGCACGCGGTCGATGTCGCTTACAATCGCCGACAACAGCGTGCCGGTGGAGTACTTCTGGAAGAACGCCACCGAGCGCCGCAGCGTGGCCGTGTAGAGCTCGTTGCGCAGATCGGTCACCATGCCAAAGCCGGCATAGTTGGCCAGATATGTGCCGAGGTAATCGAACAGTCCCTTCAGCACGGTGGATGCGACCAGCGCGAAGGCCACCATGGTCCACACATTGTGGAAGTGCTGCGGAACGAACCAGCCCAACTGCACTGGCTGTCGGGTAATCGGCATACGGAACAGCGGCAGACTGGGCGAGGTCGATGAGGGATTCAGGACGCGATCGAAGATGGGCCCGATCAGCAGAAGCCGGAAACCCTCCAGCATACCGACCAGCGCCATGGCCAGCACAGACGCGGTTACCTGCAACCAGTAGGGTCGGAGGTAACGGAGTAGCCGGTTCAGTTCGCGCATAGTTCCTGCGGGGTGCAGCTCTGCCTGGGCAGTAACTCTGTGGCGGAATTGAAGTGCAATCCTTGATTCTACTGGATTTTGGGGCGGGGATGAAGCGGAAGGCGTCGCGCGATGGGTCCGCGGCCAGGTGATTCATGCAGAACCTAGCCAAAACGGAGCAAAATTTTCGTAGGCTCAGACGCCGAATCTCTCAGCGGCGCGGGCCTTGGCTTTTGCGGCCTCTTCTTCGCGGTTCTTCGGAGGCGCGCCGGTTTCGAGCGAGCGGAGAAGACGCGAGGAGATGCCGGCGATCTCCTCGACGGCAGCCTGGAACGAGGCCTCGTTGGTCTTCGACGGCTTGGTGAAGCCGCTGATCTTTCTCACGAACTGAAGCGATGCGGCTCGAACCTCGTCATCGGTGACGGGCGGATCGAAGTTGAAAAGGGTCTTTATGTTCCTGCACATGCGGTGATCTCACGGACCAGAATTGTCCAGCTACATCATACCGGTGAGGTCAATAAACCAGAGCGGTTCCAAGATACGTGTATCCGGGCAGAGCGGCGCTTTCAACTCCGCGTCCGGGCCGTGCCTCCGAACTCTGGATCTCAAGGTTTGCTGCACTTCAACTTACCGATGCCCTACCAGCTCAGGTTCGGGCTCATGCTCGACAGTCACGGCGCTCACCAGTTCTTCACGTCCGCGCTTCGTCCAGCTGATCAACAGCAGAGCAAAATAAATGAGACCGGTCACAGCGCAGGCTGCGAAGATCGTGGGAGTGAATTTGAAGATGATGAATTCTTCGCAGGCACGCGACAGGTAAAGAACAGCAATCAGAGCTAGCACGAGGCGACCAAGCCGTGTTTGAACGAGGTCCATCTGGCAGAAAAAGGAAGCGATTGCGAAAAAGAAAATGAAAAGGACCCCGCCAACATTCAACGCCTCCATAAGGCCACGTAGCGGAGGAGCAACCTGTGTCAGGTTGTGGATTTGATATCCGAGGAGAAGGTGGAACAGGAAAAACACCGTGTTCAGGACGCCGCCAATGATAAGCAGCACTCTGGTCATAAAGTCTCCTTTCTGGCAGGACAGGCTATGGCCGTGGGTTTCGAGACCAGCGCCTCGCTTCTCAATCGTGGAGAAGCCACGGCGGGCGGGGGCTTGCGGTTGCCCCGGATATGGGCTCTCGTGACCCGCGGACGAAGAGAGGTTTACGCCAACCGCATCATGTTAGGCCCTCGGAGCAAGCAAGTCAGTGACGGATGTCACCTGACCGGTGTGCAAAGGCTCTCGTATTCGGCTTACCGACGGCTCCTAGCTCGCCACCGGCGAATCGCGATGCACTACCTTTACGTTGTATCCGGCTTTGGCCAGGCGTTTTTTTACATCCTCGGCGATCATCACCGAACGGTGCTTGCCGCCGGTGCATCCGAAGGCGATGGTCAAGTAGCTCTTGCCTTCGCGTATGTAGTGCGGAATGAGATATATGAGCAGCTCCGAGATGCGGCTGATAAACTCGCGCGTTTGCGGGAAGGAACGGATGTACTTCGCCACCTCGGGATGTTGGCCAGTGTGTGGACGAAACTTGGGAATGAAGTGGGGATTGGGCAGAAAGCGAACGTCGAAGACCAGGTCCGCATCCTCGGGCACGCCTTCGCGGTAGCCAAAGCTGACGCAGGAGATAAGGATGTTCTTGTCGCGATTGCCGGCCTGAAAGCGTTCGGTGAGAGAGGTGCGCAGCTCGTGGACGTTGAACTTGGTGGTGTCCAATACAACGTCGGCCAGGGCACGCACTGGCTGCAGGCGCCGGCGCTCGGCGGCGAGTGACGCTTTCACGCTGCGCTGCCGGCCCAGGGGATGAGGCCGCCGGGTTTCACTGTAGCGGCGGACCAGCGCGTCCTCGTCGGCTTCCAGGAAAATCACCGTCGTCTTGAGCAGGCGGCGAAGCGAGGCCAGGACCTGCGGCAGCTTATCGAGCCGCGCGCCTTCGCGGATGTCGACCACCAGCGCAGCCCGTTGGATCTCCAGCGAGTCCAGCACCAGCTCGGCGAAGTTGGAGATGAGTCCAACCGGCAGATTGTCCACACAGTAGTAGCCAAGGTCTTCGAAGGTTTTCAGGGCTGAGGCTTTGCCGGCCCCGCTCATGCCCGAGATGATGACCAGCTCGTGCTGATCGCGGCCATGGGGAGTGACCAGCGGTTGCGGCTCAACCGGGGCGGCGGTGGCCTTTTTTGTGGCGCGCTTGGATGTCGGCATGACTTCGGACTACCCCACTGCGCCGAGAGTACCAGAGTTGTTGCGCGGCGTCAGCTAATTAGACGGATGCATCTGCACGGGGAAAGACGCTAGCGGCGTTAGAGCGGACCTGAAGGTCTGCTCTACTCGAGCTTCCCGGATACAGGCAATTCGCAATCCACTTAGCTGCTCTCTGCTTCCTCAAGCGATATACTTCCACTGGGTTTTGCCATGCAACTGTCGCTATGGGTCTTGTTACCGTGTGGAGCGGGGATTCTTCTGATGGCTGGCGGGTTGGCCACAGCGCAGCAGCTTCCGGAGGCGCCTAGCGCTCAAAGCTCCGGGCAGAAATCGGCGCCCGCGAAGCCCGCTGAGTCCGCGCCGCCGCCAACGCCGCCGGCGCAAGCAGCGCCCCAGAACCCGGCAGACCAAACTGCGGCGCCGAAGCCCGTCGTTCCCGCCGCTGCCGAGCGCCACTATCGCCAGGCAATTCAGTACGAGAAAGAGGGCGACCTTGGCGACGCCATTGTGGAGTACAGAGACGCGATCAAGGAGTATCCCGATTACTTCGAGCCGCACTTCAATCTGGGCCGCATTTATTACGACAAAAAAGGGTACCTTGACGCGATCAACGAGTTCAAAGAAGCCGTGCGCATAAGGCCCAACAATGCCGACGCGCACAATAACCTCGGTCTGGCGTACAAGCACAATGCTGACTTGAATGGCGCCATCGCTGAGTACAAAGAGGCGATCAGGCTCAATCCCAAGCTGGCCTCGGCCCAGAACAATCTGGCCAACGCGCTTTATGTCCGGCGGGATTTCGCCGGCGCCATCCGCCACTACCGGCTGGCGCTGGAGCTTGATCCCAAGAACGCGCAGGCGCGCATGAACCTGGCCAGCACCCTCGACGACGCTGGCAAGCCGGACGAGGCGATCACCGAATACAAGGAAGCACTGAAGCTCGATCCCAGGAGCGCCAACATTCACTACAATCTGTCGATCGTGTATCAAAAGAAAAAGGACATGCCTGCGGCCATCTCTGAATTGAAAACCGCGGCGCGGCTGGCGCCCGACTGGCCGACTCCGCACATCATGCTCACCAAACTGCTGAAGGATTCCGACCCCAAAGCCGCGATCGACGAGTGCGTGGTCGCCGACGGTCTGACGCACGACGCCAAGCTCCACGACGAATGCATCGAGTTGCAGAAGAAGGTGCAATAGGGTCGGCTAACCGCCTCAAACCACACCAGCGCTCCGGGCTGCCTGCTCGTATTCCCTCTCCGACTCGGCGGGCAATAAAACCCAGAGGCTGTAAATCCCGAGCGCGGTTCCAAGCGGAATGTTGAACAATGCGAAAAAGGAAAGAACGATGGTCAGCATTCGCGCCCAGGGTTCGCGGTGCAGCAATCCCCAACCCGCAAAGAAGCCGCAAGCTGCCTTGATCAAAATGAGGCCGCCGATGGTGCTGAACAGCGAACGCAGGAAACCGGCGGGCACGTCCGGCGGCACTCCTCCCATCTCGTTCAGATGCGCGAACAGCGTGTTGGCGAGGATGCACAGCACGACGCCGGCAACTGCATTGAGCGCGGAAAGGGCCAGCCACAGGATGCCCAACATTCGGATGTGCTCCTGCACCCGGTTCGATCGCGGATAAGCGATGGCGATGGCCCCGGAAAACTCCTTGCCACATTGGCCGCAGAAGCGCTGCTCCGGCAGCACAGCGGCACCGCATCGATCGCAGAACATGGGACCTCCTTAGCGTTGCGCCAGATGGGAACTACCAGAAGAATACCGCAACTCTTGTGTGGCAGCATGACAGGTACGCGCGATCGCGTTGGAATCGAACCCACGTCGTTCGGCATCCACATGCCATGGCTTCAATCAATTGGCTGACCCAGGACGTTTCCGCCACTCCGCTGGCTTCGCAAGGCGATATTCCACAGAACCCCGACCTTGGCTTGCTCGACGCTTACTCGCGCGCCGTTGTGGGCGCGGTGCAGCGTGTCGGACCCGCAGTGGTGCACATCCAGGTGCGGCAGAATCGGGGGCGCGGCGGTTCAGGCTCCGGCTTTATCTTCACCCCCGACGGGTTCATTCTTACCAACAGCCATGTGGTGCACGGCGCCACTGAGCTACTCGTCTCGACCGCAGGCGGCGAACGCTTCCCGGCTGAGCTGGTCGGCGACGATCCCGATACCGACTTGGCCGTAATTCGCGGAGGCCACGATGTGATATCCGTGCCGCTGGGCAGCTCGCGCAGGCTCACCGTGGGACAACTGGTGATCGCCATCGGCAACCCGCTGGGCTTCCAGCACACGGTGACGGCGGGCGTGGTGAGTGCGATGGGAAGGACCATGCGCTCGCGCTCCGGGCGCTTGATTGACGGCGTTATCCAGACTGACGCCGCGCTCAATCCCGGCAACTCGGGTGGGCCGCTGGTGGATTCACAAGGGCAGGTCATCGGCGTAAACACGGCGACCATCATGGGTGCGCAGGGCATCTGCTTCGCCATTGGAGCGGACACTGCGGAGTTTGTCGCCTCACGCCTGATTCGCGACGGGCGCATCCGGCGCAGCTACATTGGCGTGACCGGGCAAGGCGTCGCCTTGCATCGCCGCCTGGTGCGTTATTACGACCTTGCGTCGGAGAGCGGACTGCTGGTCCTCGAAGTGGTACAGGGTTCGCCAGCCCAACTAGCGGGGCTGCGCGAGCGCGATGTTCTCATCCGCTTTGCCGGTAAACCGATCAGCGGAGTTGACGATCTGCACCGCATGTTGACCGACGAGCGTAACGGCATTGCCTGCGAAGTTGAGGTGGTGCGCGGAACGGAATTGCTGAAGCTGGTAGTCACGCCAAGACCGCGGGTGGAATAGCGGCGCCTTAACCATGGGGTGCCCCACCCTGTTCGCCCGCCTTTGGCGATGTGACCCGCTGTGATGAAGGGCACAGAGGGATGGTTCATCGGGACGAGTCCCGGGTCTCGAAACCCGCGAGACCCTGATTGGATAAGCATCAAAGGCTCCTTCTTCCCCAGCATCTTTCTTCGTCCTCAACCACAAAAGAAAGACTGCATAGGATAGAACGTGAGCCTTCACTCTTATCCAATCAGGTTCGCGTCCTTCCGTTGGACGCTAACCTGGGCAGAGAAAGATCCGTGCCGGCCCGCCGGACATTTTCAGCTCTCGATCTGGGGCACTGGGCAAATGACCTCCGAGATGGAGGTGGTGGCGCAGATCATGAATCAGATCGCGAATCGGGTGTTCGCGGAGGTGAAAAAGAGTCCACCGCCGGCGCAATAATCACGACCACGAGACAGATGTTCCAATGCGGGCGCAACTCGCGGGTCATCATCCGGTTTACAATTATTGAGAGTTGTTATCGCTCGGAGGCTCCGATGGCACGGTTGCCTTCTGTAGGGATTATTGGCTGGCTTGCCTTTATCTACTGCTTCGGCATTCCCGGCGTAGCCCACGCGCAGACTTTATCCTCCACAGCGCAGCCGCCGTCAATCCCCAGCTTCACCGCCACCACTGACCTGGTTCTGGTTCCGGTTGTGGTACGGCAGGGAAAGCAGCGCGTCTCCGGTTTAACCAAGGACGACTTCACAATTTTCGAAGACAAGGTGCCGCAGCGCATCGCCTTTGTAAAGCCCACCACGACTGGTCCTGGGCCGAGGCGGGCTGGAGGCGATAACGTTTTCACCAACAAGCTTGAGAGTTATGGGGAGGCGCCACGGCTGACGATTATCGCCGTCGACACCATTAACACTCCGTTTGTGCACCAAGCCTGGGTGAGCCATGAGGTCCTGAAGTTTTTGGCCAATAACCCCGTCCTGGACGAGCCGACTTCGCTCATGGCGATCACTCCTAATGGCTTGCGCCTGATCCACGATTTCACCACCGACACCGCCGCGCTCACGTCGGCATTCGAACGCGCATCGGGCAGGAAGCCGCACAAGGCTCCGGAATCAGCAGCCACGGAAAACCCGTCTGCTTCGCAGGAGAAGTCGGCTGCAGTTCTGGGTACTCTTTCCTGGGTCGAGGCCGATTCGCCCCAAGACACGTCCAGGCTGGTCGAGAGGCTGACAAGGTCGTTGGAGGCGCTCACCATCATGGCGCAGAGCCTCTCCGGCATTCCGGGGCGCAAAACGTTGATCTGGTTTACCGGCGCTTTCCCTTTTTCTGAACTCGACGATCCGGGCGCGTACCTGCTGCCGAAGTTGACGACCTACGCCAAGGGAGCTCCCAAAGTGAAGGGCAGCACGGCTGCCTATAGCCCCAACAGCGTTACAAATGTTTACGCCCCGGACAGCGTGGCGAATGCGTACAAAGCCAACCAATCCTTTACCAACGAGTCTCAGTTGCTGCGCAATGACGAGCTGCAGATTCTTCGTCCGCTGTATGAGCGCACCATGAAGTTGCTGGCCGATGCCAACGTCGCGATATATCCTGCCGACGCTCGTGGCGTGGTGGTGACCTTCCCGGGCGCTGACCAACGTCTCAATATAAACGGCGACATCGCGAACGGAACGCTCGACCTCGGCTTAAACGCGGCCACGGAAGACTTCCTAGGGCACGTCTCCATGCGCAACTTCGCCGAGATGACCGGCGCCAGCCCGTGTTACAGCAACAATGACCTTGGGGCCTGCCTGCGCAATGCCGTTTCCGATTCGCAAAGCTATTACCTGCTCGGCTATTACCGCGACAAAAAGAACAACAAACCGGGTTGGCGTACGCTGAAGGTGGCGGTCAATCTTGCGGGGGCGCAGGTGATGGCGCGGAACGGCTACTTCTATCTGAACGAAGCGCCCGGGACCGATGAGGCGCGGCGGCGCGACATCTCCTATGCGCTGATTTCGCCCATCGATTTCTCAGGCCTTCCGTTCACCGTGGAGGTGAAACAAACCTCCAGTGCCACTGCCAAGCTGGCCACCGTAAATTTCGAGTTACAAGTACCGCCTACGTCGCTCATGGACGACCCTTCCGGCAAGCACCACATGAGCCTGGAAGTGGTGGCCGCGGCAGCGACTCCCAAGGGTGAACTGGTGGATAAGTTTTCCAAAACGGTGGAAGGCACGCCCAAGCCGCAGACTGCCGAATCGATAATGAAGCACGGAGTCTCTTACAGCGATAGCCTGCATGTCCCGGCCGGTGATTTCACGCTGCGCTTCGTCGTGCGGGACAACTTGAATGGCCGCATTGGCAGCGTGGTGGTGCCCTTTAGGGTGCAGTGAGCAACGGCGTTCAACGGATTGGGACTTGAGACTGAATTGGGAAAAGCGAACATCAGCGCCTGTCTTGCGCCGGGTGCCGGGTTCTATAAAAGGGGATGTCAAGAGAAAACACTTTTCCCTTGGCTGGAGGGAGGATAGTTCTCTGACATCCCCTTTTATAGAACCGGGCCACGATACTTGAGACAGGACAGGGCGGACTCTAAACCTCTACCGATGCGTGCGCCGGTAGTGACGCCGGGCTTTCTGGCGGTTGCCGCACACCTTCATATCGCACCAGCGGCGGCTGCGGTTGCGGCTTTGGTCGAGAAACAGCCAGGCGCAGTCGGGCGCTTCGCACATGCGTACCGTACTGAGTTGCGATGAGGTCAGGAGTTCCGTCGCCGACTGCGCAATCGGCCACAGAATGCTGTCCAATCTGTTCCTGCTGTACGACTCCCACTCCCAGCGATAGCCATCCTCAGTTGGCGCCAGCCGGCGATTCGTGAATGCCTCAATGGCGATGTCGCTGATCTGCTCCAGATCGTCGGGTGGAACCGGCTTTCCCTGGGCCAGCGCCGAGAAGACCCGAAAGAGGATTTCGCGGTATGAAAACGCGTGCCGTAGGGTGGTTTGCGCTTCGCCACTATGCCGCCGTGCCCGGACGAGCAAGTCGCCGGCCTGCTGGGCGGTCAGGAGCTTCGATTGCTCGACGAAGGCGACGAGATCGTCGTAGCTGTTGATGTGATCGGCGGCGTGCTGGGCAAGTTTGCGGCGGCTGACGGTGTTGGCAAAATCCAGGCAGAGCACGCCGCCGCTCAGGTCAAATTCGTACTCCGGCCCAACGTGGTGAGGGTGCACTACCTGAGTATAACCTCCTTCGTGCAGGTAGCAGGTTACTTTCATTCCAGGTTTCCCAATTCAGGAAATTCCCCGCTCTCCGTAAGGTTAAGCACGGTGGCCCCTTAGTAACTACCTCTTCGTAACGGTGTTTAAGTATTAAGAGAGCATGTTCCACGTGGAACATGCTGCGGTAAAAGAGCAACGCACCGTTTACGTATGGCATCGGTTCGTTAGGAGAACTAGCCCGTGAAAACCATAAGCACGCGATCGCAAGTTTTGATTCCGTTCTTCTTCTTGACATTGTTGGTTGCAATGCCGATGTTCGGGCAGAATAGCGGCGACCCGCCGGGGCGAGTGGCCCGTCTCAGCTACATGGACGGCGTGGTTTCCTTCGAGCCTGCCGGCGAGACTGACTGGAGCCAGGCGTCGCTGAACTATCCGCTGACCACGGGAGATCGCCTGTGGACCGACAAGGGCGCGCGGACGGAGCTGGAAACCGGCAACATCGCGCTGCGGATGTCCGAGCAGACCGACCTGACCACTACGAATCTGACGGACCAGTTGTTGCAGCTTGGGCTGGCGCAAGGCTCGCTGCGGATAACGGCTTACGATCTCCGCCCCGGCGGCGAAGTGGAAGTAGACACTCCCAACGCGGCAGTAACGGTGGTGCAGGCGGCGAGCTATCGGGTGGACACCTACCCCGACCAGAACCGGACGCTGGTTACGGTCAATCGGGGGCAGGTGCAAATTACAGGAAATGGCATCAACGAGACCGTAAACAGCGGACAAGCCGTGATGTTGATCGGCACGGACCCGGTGCAGGCGAGTGCGGTCGCAGTTCCCGGCGCAGACAGCTTCGATCAGTGGTGCGCGCAGCGCGACCGGAAGTACCAGAATGCCCGTACGCAGCAGTACGTCAACCCTTACGTGCCTGGTTACTACGATCTTGATGATTATGGAAGCTGGGCCACGGTGGCCGAGTATGGGCCGATCTGGTATCCGGCAGGGCTGGCGGTTGGCTGGTCCCCGTATCGCTTTGGACGCTGGGCCTGGGTCGAGCCGTGGGGCTGGACCTGGGTTGACGACGCGCCTTGGGGATTCGCTCCCTTCCACTACGGGCGGTGGGTGCAGATTGGACCTCGGTGGGGCTGGCTACCCGGACCGATTGGGGTTGCGCCCATCTATGGGCCTGCATTCGTGGCCTTCGTTGGCGGGCCGGGATTCTCTGTCGGGTTTGGTGTCGGAGGAGTTGCGGCCTGGTTCCCGCTGGGACCGGGCGAGCCCTTCTATCCCTGGTATCACCACAGTGATGGGTACCTGCGCCAGGTGAACGTTACCAATGTGCGTAATATCAACGTTACTAACATTACCAACGTAACTAACGTTAACAACATTCACTACCGCTACCAGACGGTAGCAGCGACCGCAGTCCCTGCGAATGCCTTTCGCAACTCCGAGCCGGTGGCCCGCAACATGGTGCAGATCAATCCCCAGCAGCTTCAGCGGGCGCAGATCATTCCGCACCCGGAGATCAACCCCACACCGCGCGCCATTGCAGCAGGCCGGCCGGCAACCCGTCCGCCAGTCCCAGCGCAGAGGCCCCAGATTGTGGAGCACGCGCCAGTCGTGAGTCGGCCGGGACAGCCCGGAACGGTCGCAAGAACGGGTCCGGCTACGAATACGCGACCGAATGAAACTGTTCGCCCGAATGAGAATGTACGACCGAATGAAACCGGCCCGCCGAATGGGAACGTCGCGCGCACGCCGCCGTCCAACGAGCACAACGCCCCGCAGCCTCCTAACAGGAACAATGCGGAGGCGCCCAGCGTGAACCAGCCCGGCAATATGCATACGAATCCGGCAAACGTGCCGCATGTGCCTCCGCCGGCCGGCAACAATCCGGCCGAGAATCGCAGTCAACCACCTGCGAACCCGCCGCCTTTGGTAAGCAGAACGCCACCGCCGCCGGAGAAACTGCCGTATCAGCAGAAAGCGCCGGCGATGGAAGAACATCCGGGCCGTCCCCTGGAGCCGCAGCAGAGAGAGAACCTGCATGCGGGCCAGCCCGCTGGGCCGATGATGGACCGCGAGTTTCCGTCGCATGCTGCGGCCCCGCCGATGAGACAGGCTCCGCCTCCGCAGCCACACTCTCAGCCGGCTCCTCGCGGCGAGGAGCCGAAGCATTGAGGAAGGAGTGGTTCTGAAATTTTTTTGTCCTAGAGTTCGGGTAGAGCGGACCTTTAGGTCCGAGTTCAGGCGGTGCTTCCGAAGTTCCGGCTTTCAGCTCGCTGCACCGCAGCGGGCTGAAAGCCTCATCAAGAAGAGCAGCGTTGACGCGGACCTGAAGGTCCGCTCTACTCCGGGCGCAAACTTGGGGCTGCGGATTGTATTCTGATTCGTGACGGGCTACCCTATCCACAGTCTCTCAGGAGGCCCTATGTTGCATCGTGCGCGTTGGCTACTTCTGGCGCTGCTGTTTGTGATGGCCGCGCCTCCCGCCCTTCATGCCCGCGCTGTCGGTGACCGTGTCCAAGTTGGACGCAGTATTGTCATAGAAGAAAACGAAGAGGTTGGTGATGTGGTGTGCATTGGTTGCTCCATCCACATGATGGGCAGCTGCGGCGACGTTGTCACCATCGGCGGGAGCAGCACCATAGAGGGGACGGTCAAGGGCGATGCGGTCGCGGTTGGTGGAGGTATCTACCTCGGGGAAAGCGCTTCGGTCACCGGCGATGTGGTAACGATTGGCGGCGGGCTGTCGCGCCACCCCAATGCTGCGGTCAAAGGAGACGTCACCACTCAATCGGGTCCGCTCATTCTTCTGGGGCTGGTGGTTGTGCCCTTGATTCCTTTGGTCCTCATCATTGCTCTGATCGTGTGGCTGGTGAAACCCAACCGGCCGCGTACGCCCGTGAATGTCTGACTTGATGTTGCCGTCTACGCCGCCAATTCGGCCGAAGCAAAAGCCCAATCGCACGCCGGCGATTGTTGCGCTTTCCATATGCATCTTTTTTCTGTTTGCCATTATTTTCGCGCAGGCCACGTTCAACCTGACCATCCTGCAGCCCGACACCAGCCAGGAGACCGTCATCTTTGCCGCGGTCTCAGCGCTCATCTTCCTGCTCTTTGTGGCCCTGACCTTCGTCCTGCTGCGCACTTTGCTGCGACTGTATGCCGAGCGCAAGGCGGGCGCGCTGGGGTCAAAGTTTCGCAGCCAGATGGTGCTGGGCGCGCTGCTGCTGTCGCTGGGCCCGGTCGTCTTCCTGTTCCTGTTCGCTTATGGACTGATGAACCGCTCGGTCGAGAAGTGGTTCTCGCGGCCAGTGGAAGACGTGCAGTATCGCACCAATGTCATCGTGTCATTGTTGACACGATACGCGGCAACCAATGCCGAGGCTGAGGCCAAGCGCATCGCCACCACGCCGGATGCCCAGAAGTCATTTCAAACCGGCAATTTCTCATTCATTCTTGATGAGCTCCGCCGCAGTGAAGTGACGCTGCAAGGCGGGTTTGCATTCGCCGTGGTCGATGGCCGGGCGGAAGCCAGCTTTCATGCCCCCGAAGCGTGGCCATTACTGCAACAGGCGCTGCCGCTGAAGTCGACCTCCGGGCAAGCGAAGGCGTTTGACATCCTGGGGCAGACTTACGTCCTGGGCCGCTCGCAGGTCGGCAAGGGGGAGATTTTGGTGGCCATGCCGCTGCCCTCGAATTACTCGGTTGTGTTGCGCGACCTCGAACAGAGCCAGCAGCAGTATGAAGACCTGCGCATCCAACGCCGCCGCTTAAAGCGTACCTACATGGGCTTCCTGCTGCTGCTGACGGTGGCAACGCTATTTATCTCAACCTGGCTGGCGTTGTATCTCTCAAAGATGGTTACGCGTCCGTTGGTGGCGCTGGCGGAAGCGACCCATGAGATCTCGCGGGGACGGCTCGACTACCGGGTTGACGTGCGGGCGGGCAGCGAGATCGGCAAGCTGGTGGAGTCGTTCAATCGCATGGCAGCCGACCTGGAGGCCAGCCGCGCCAACCTTGAGGCCACCGGCCGTGAGCTGACCGAAATGAACGCACAACTGGAAGAGCGTACGCGGCACAGCGAAACCTTGCTAGAGAGCGTTCCGTCGGGTGTGCTTTCCCTGGATGCCGCGCGCCGTGTCCTGCATTTCAACCAGGCTGCGCGCCGCTTGTTGCGGCTCGACGACGATGAAGCGGTGCATCACGAGCAGACGCTATATGAGTTCTTTTCGGCGGATGTGGTTGCCGACCTGGAGCATCTCCTGCGCAAGGCCGACCGCATGGGCAGCACAACCAGCCAGATGGAGATCGTTACTCCTCGCGCCAACCTGAACGTGGCCATCACCGTGGCCTCGCTCGATTCGAGCGCTCCAATCGCAAGCAAGCAGCGCATGGGTTATGTGATGGTGTTTGAAGACATCACCGACCTGCTGCGCGCGCAAAAACAGACGGCCTGGCGTGAAGTGGCCCGCCGGATTGCGCATGAGATCAAGAACCCTCTAACCCCGATCGCGCTGTCTGCCGAGCGTATTCGTCGCCACCTGGAGCGGTCCAATTCTCCCGACGCAGCGTCGCTGACCGTCATCAAACATTGCGCGGAAACTATTCGCTCCTCGGTGGACACAGTGCGCACGCTGGTGGATGAGTTCTCGGTACTGGCTCGATTCCCGGCGTCACAACCACAACCTTCCGACATCAACGGCATCGTCAATCAGGCACTGCTCATGTTCGATGGGCGTCTGGATGGCATTGACGTGCGCAGGTATCTAGCATCCGATCTGCCCCGGGTACAGGCCGATCCGGATGCCATGAAGCGCGCGGTCGCCAACCTGGTGGACAATGCGGCCGAAGCCATGCAGGACTCGCTGGTCAAGGAGATCAATATATCCACAGTACTGCTGGGGGGTCGCGATTCGGTTGAGATCGTCGTCGCCGACACCGGACACGGCGTCACCTCCGAGCTGAAGGAAAAACTCTTCCTGCCTTACTTCTCCACCAAGAAACGCGGTACCGGACTTGGTCTCGCGATTGTGAGCCGCATTGTGGAAGATCATCACGGGTCCATTCGGGTGGAAGAGAACTCGCCCATGGGAACTCGATTTATCGTAGAGTTGCCAGTGGCCCCTGAAGTGGCCGACCCGGTCGAGCAAAATGCACACCATTCTGATCGTGGATGACGAGTCCCAAATTCGCAGCTCGCTGCAAGGCGTGCTGGAGGAGGAGGGTTACAAGGCACTGCTCGCCGGAAGTGGCGAGGAATGCATAGACGCGCTGCGTCACAAGTCGGTTGATGTTGTCCTGCTGGACATCTGGCTGCCGGGGGTCGATGGCCTGGCAACGCTCGAGAAGCTGGTGGAGAACGAAGACCACCCTGAGGTTGTCATGATCTCCGGGCACGGCAGCATTGAAACCGCAGTGCGCGCTACCAAGCTCGGCGCATTCGACTTCCTGGAGAAGCCGCTGTCGATCGAAAAGACGTTGATCGTGCTGAAAAACGCGATCGAGGCCAAACGGCTGCGTAGCGAGAATCTTGAATTCAAGAAGCAGTTTCAAGCCAAGAGTGTCATCGCTGGCGACAGTATCCCCATGAAGGCGCTTCGCCAGCAGATTTCGCTGATGGCGCCCACCAATGGGCGCGTGCTGATCTATGGTGAATCGGGCACGGGCAAAGAGCTGGCAGCGCGCGCCATTCACGCCCAGAGCCTGCGCAAAGACTCCATGTTCGTCGAGGTCAACTGCGCGGCCATTCCGGAAGACTTGATCGAGAGCGAGCTGTTCGGCCATCGCCAGGGCGCATTTCCCGGCGCGGCCACCGACAAGGAAGGCAAGTTCCAGAAGGCCGACGGGGGAACGCTGTTTCTCGATGAAGTGGGCGACATGAGTCTGAAGACGCAGTCCAAAGTGCTGCGTACGCTCGACGAGGGCCGCTTCGCGCCGGTCGGCGAGGAAGAGCCGATCACCGTGGACGCGCGGGTGATTGCCGCCACCAATAAAGATCTGGAAGACGAAATCTCCAAGGGTAACTTCCGCGAAGACCTTTTCTACCGCTTGAATGTGATCCCCTTCTACGTGCCGCCGCTGCGCGAACGCAAGGAGGACATTCCGCAACTGACGCGCTACTTCCTGCGCGAGTTCTCGACCAAGTACGACCGGCGGCAGAAGGAAATCGCCGACGATGCGCTCGATGCGCTGGTGCGTTACTCGTGGCCGGGCAACGTTCGCGAATTGCGCAATTTGATTGAGCGGATCGTGATTATGAATCCGACGGTCAGCAAGCTGGAGCGCAAGCACATGCCGACGCTGATCTACCGCGAGAGCGGGCGCCGTACGATGGGGGATTTCTCCAGTCTGCACCAGGCTCGCGCCGCTTATGAGCGCGACTACATCCTGAAGAAGCTCGACGAAAACCACGGCAGCGTGAGCCGCACCGCCGAGGTGCTCGGACTGGAGCGCAGCCACATGTATCGCAAAATGAAGACGCTGGGAATCGCGGTGAAAGAATAGTGGGGTTAGGGGGTTAGGGGGTTAGATTTGAACGCTCAAGGTCATAAACTCATCCTGACTACTGCGGCGCTCCTGTTGGCAATCAACTTCACGGTCGCTTTCGCGCAGACTCCCACAGCAGCAGATGAAATGCGCGCGGGTGTAGTGGCTTATAAATTCTCGGACTACGCTGGCGCGGTGGAACACTTCAAGGCGGCGATTGATATCGATCCGAATCTCACCCAGGCGCGGCTTTTCCTCGCCACCGCTTACGCCCAGCAATATATTGCGGGCGATGACTCGGAGGCGAATGTCGACATGGCGGAGCAGGCCATCGTTGAGTTTCAGGTAGTCCTGAGCCGCAATCCGACGGAAACGGAGAAATACAAGAGCGTGGTTCCCATCGCGTCCTTGAACTTCAATCTGAAACGCTTTAACGAAGCCCGCGAGTACTACGGGAAGGCCATCGAGCTCAATCCGACGGAGGCGCGCAATTACTTCATGATCGGGCTGATCGACTGGACCGAGGCCCACAATTCGCAGATGAAAGCGCGGAGCGAATTGGGTGTGACCGGGAGCCAAATGATCAGCAAGCCCGAGGCATGTGTCTCTCTGCGGGCCCAGAACCAGCAGAAGGTCGAGGACGGCATGCAACGCCTGCAGAAAGCGCTTGAGCTGCAGCCCGACTATGACGATGCGATGGGCTACCTGAATCTGCTGTATCGCGAGCGGGCCGAGTACGAATGTGATGATCCGGAGGCACGGAAGGCTGACCTGAAAGCTTCCGACGAATGGACGGACAAGGCCATCGCTGCTAAGAAAGCTAAAGCGGAGAAGGCAACAGCGGAGAAACCAGCAGCCAAGCAGCCATAGGTCTGTAGTTATTGCTCCTGTTCGGATTCCGGCTCGTCGATCTTTCCTGACATCCGCTCCAGTTGCGTGCGCCAGTCCGTCTCCTGCACGAAGTCGCGCGAATCGCGCCAGCCCGGCCGTACCTTGACAAACAACTCGAGGTAAACCTTGGTGTTGAGCAGCCTCTCGATCTGCAACCGCGCCGCCGTGCCGATCTTCTTCAGGTTTGCACCCTGTTTGCCGATGAGGATGGCCTTCTGGCCGTCGCGCTCGCAATAGATGGTTGCCGCGACGCGCGTCAGCCGGTTGCCTTCTTCGTATTGCTCGATCAGGACCGTGGTCGCGTACGGAACTTCCTGCTCGGTGGCCAGCAGAACCTGCTCGCGGATGAGTTCGGCCACGAGAAAACGTTCAGGCTGGTCGGTAATCTGGTCTTTGGGGAAATATCGCGGCCCTTCGGGAAGCGCTTTGACGACGGCATCCAGCAAGGTGTCGAGACCCTGGTGCTTCATCGCCGAGATGGGAATGACCTCGGCGAAGTCGTGCCGCTCTTTATATTCAGCGATCAGCGGCAGCAGCCGTTGTTTGTCCAGCTTGTCAATCTTATTCAAGAGCAGGAAGCACGGCTGGCCGCTCTTCTTGACAATGTCGAGTACAAACTTGTCGCCGGCGCCGAACTTCTCAGCCGCATCCACAATGAGCAGCAGCAGGTCGCAGCCCTCCAGCGCGTCGTACACTTCCTTCATCATGCGGCGGTTAAGGGAGTTGACAGGCTTGTGAACGCCGGGTGTGTCCACCAGGACGATCTGTCCTGCGGGGTGCTTGCCCTTGCGCTCGACGTTGACGATGCCCTGGATACGATTGCGTGTGGTTTGTGGCTTGCGAGTAACGATGGCGAGCTTCTCGCCAACCAGCGCGTTCAGCAGAGTGGACTTGCCTGCATTAGGACGACCGATGATGGATACGAATCCGGAGCGGAATGCCATGTCAGGCCTGGACCTGCTGAGGCTCGAGGCTGACCCGGACGCGGCCCACACGGCGCTCAGTGGATTCGAGCACTTCGAAGCGCAAACCGTTCTCGTGGAAAACTTCGCCCGCCTTGGGAATGTGTCCGGCGAGTTCGCTTACAAGTCCGGCGATTGTGGTCGCCTCTTTTTCCTCGGGCCTGACGCCTAACAGCTTCTCCAGCAGATCGACGTCGGTGTTACCGTTGAAAATGTACGAGTTCTCGTTTTCCTTTACGATCTCTGACTTTTCGTGTTCGTCGCGAATCTCACCCACGATCTCTTCCACCAGGTCTTCAATGGTGACTACACCAATGACGCCGCCATACTCGTCAATCACAATGGCCATGCGGATGTTGTCGTGCTGCATCTCGCGCAGTAATTCGCTGCCCAGCTTGGTTTCGGGGACGAAGTACACATCGGTCTTCATCAGATCGCGCACCGTCTTGCTGTGCGCCTCCACATCGGGGACCTGCAACAGGTCCTTGGCATAAACGATGCCTTTGATGTGATCAATATCGCCTTCGTACACAGGAATACGCGAGAAGGGATGTTTCTTCACCAGATCGGTAAATTCGGCGATGGTCATGCCGGCTGGAGCGGCGACGATCTCAGGCCGCGGCGTCATCACTTCACGCACTGTCTTGTCGCCGAACTCGACCACCGACTGAATGAGATCGCGGTCGCCCTCCTCCAGGATTCCTTCTTCCTGGCCGGCTTCGATCAGCGCATCAACCGCTTCCGACGGATGCTCCGGCTCCCTCTCCGTATGCTCCTTGGAGAGCGATGTGACGGAAAGAGCAAAGCCGAGAATCATTGTGACCGGCAGCGCCAGATAGATAAGCCCGCGCAGTACGGGGACCCAGTGCCTTAGCCATTCGCCCCGGGTGCGCACAAAAAATACGTACGGCAGCAGGCGATTAAAGACCACGATGATCAGGGCCAGGCTGACCGCCGCCTGCACCAGGTCAAGCACGACCCAGCGCTTCTCCATGAATACGACGTAGCCGATAAGCACGCCGATGCTGGCCATGCAGACTTGTGTCAGCACCGCCATAGACAATGCGGCCCGCTCGCGGCTCACGTGGAGGCGGGGCTCGACTTGCTCCTCGTAGGCATCGATGTTCTCCTGAAACTCGCGCGCCAGGAACTTGCCCATTTCGGCGTGCAGGCGGTCAACGTATGAGACCAGCGCCAGCAGCGCCAACAGGACCAGCAGCAAGATGAATAACGGAAGGGTCATTGCCGGCTGCCTTGACGCTTGCGGGCGGCGGAGCGTTTGCTGGGCTTACCGTCGCGCTGTCGCACTGTGGAGTTGGTTCGCTCGATCAATCCAGTAGGAAGTCCCAGTTGTTGCCTCAATTTCGTTTCGCGTGCTTGCATGTCGCCGGCGTCCGTCTCGTGGTCATAACCGGCGAGATGCAGTAGTCCATGCAGGATTAATATTTTCAGCTCGATCTCCGTCGAGTGTCCGATGTCAGCAGCGTTCGCGGCGGCTATGTCGGCAGAGATTGCAATGTCACCTGCCAGCTTCGGCATGGCTGACGGAAAGGAAAGAACATCGGTCGGCTTGTCTTTCCTGCGGAACCGGCGATTCAACTTCTGCAGTTCGCGGTTTGAGGTGATGCGGACATTCACTTCGCCGCCGAGCCCAAGCGTGCGCTGGGCCCTTGCCGCAAACAAGCTCAAGGCTCGTGCTCTGACTTCTGGGGTATTGTGTTCCAGCAAGACCACTTTCTTCTCAAGAACAAAGGGGAGGGCATGCAAGCCCTCCCACATCATGATAACAAGTCTCTACTCGGAAATGCGATTTTGTGCCGGAGGCGGCACTTCCGCCGGAGGAGCGTCCGCCAATGGAGCCTCGCGCTCAATGCTGGTCGAATACACTTGCCCGTTGGTGCTCCGCGCTGCGGCATAGCCATTGCCGTTTTTCACTTCGAGCGTCAGCGACAATTGCTCGTTCCGGCCCTTGTAATCGTCGTAGGCGCGAATAATGCGTTGCACCAGGTGGTGGCGCACAACGTCGCCCTCGTCGAAGTAGCAGAAACGGAGTCCTTCCACGTTTTTCAGAATATCGATCGCTTCCAGCAGACCGCTGCGGTTGGAGTTGGGCAAATCGATTTGCGTGATGTCGCCGGTAATCACTGCCTTCGAGTTGAACCCCAGGCGCGTGACGAACATCTTCATCTGTTCGGAGGTGGTGTTCTGCGCCTCGTCGAGAATGACGAACGCGTCGTTGAGCGTCCTCCCGCGCATGAACGCAATGGGCGCGATCTCGATGATGTTCTTCTCAAGATAGCGATCTACTTTGTCCGGTTCGAGCATGTCGTAGAGCGCGTCGTAGAGCGGACGAAGATAGGGATCGACCTTCTCCTGTAGCGTACCGGGTAGGAAGCCCAGGCGCTCGCCTGCTTCCACCGCGGGCCGCGCCAGAATGATGCGGTTGACCCGCTTCGACAGCAGCGCGGCAATCCCCATGGCCACGGCAAGGTAGGTCTTACCGGTTCCCGCCGGACCGACGCCGAACACCATGTCGTGCTTCTCGATGGCCTCGATGTAGCGGCGCTGGTTGATGCTCTTGGGCTGCACCGTGCGTTTGCCGAAGGAGCGTTGCTTGCCGGCCTCGGCGAGCCCGCGCAGTGTAGCGGTCGAGTCGGTGGTCAAGACCCTGATCATCGACCCGAGGTCCCCGTTGACGAAGGTGAAGCCGTTGCGTAACAAGTGTTGGTAGTCGGCGAAGAGTTGTTCGGCGCGGCCCACGTCGCTGGCCGCTCCCGCGATCTCGATGGAATCAGACTGCATGGCGATGGTGACGTTCAAACCATCTTCCAGCAGGCGCAGGTTTTCGTCGCGGGTTCCGAATAAGGTTTCGATGTTGGGGCTGATATCGATGTTCTTTTTCATCTAGACTTGGAAGTTAGCCTCCTGGGGCACTGTGCTCTGGTTTGCGGTTTCGATTGGTGACAGTATTTTGGCGCTGGAAAGGAGTTGCTGCCGGAAGGTTCGCCGAGGCGAAAAACTACTCTCATTGGCGGTTAGCGTATCTCCGATTCGCGAAAGAGTCAATGGCACGGAAGCGCAAGTCAGTGCTTCTCGGGTTACTTTTCGACAACCTTGTAACAATCTACCCCCCGTTAAGGTTAGATGGCCCGGCCGGCTAAAAGGAGCGCTAGCAAAAACTGGAACTCATCTCATAAATTGGTTCGGTTTGTATCAGGGCACGACTTCCAGTCGTGCCGAACGGAGCAAAGTAAGATGTCAGGGCTTTAGCCCCTGCAGAATAAACTCGCCCAGGGGCTGAAGCCCAATTCCTTTGGGATCGACATGCGGCACGGCTAAAAGCCATGCCCTGATACAAAGCAATTTATGGGATACGTTCTGGTTGCTCCTCGAATCGGGACTCCCAAATCGGCCCTCCGCAAGAGTAGCAAGCGTGCGTGAATGGCAGGTTAAAAGGTGCTTCACAGCTTGGCGCTCGCTGGGTAAGCTGCGCGAATGCTCTCCTTCGATTTGCCCGATACGCGCAAAATCCGCTAGAATCAAGTATTCGGCTCACGTCGACATTCTCACCAAAGGATTACAGCAAAGTATGGCGGACCATTTTTCGGCGCTCAAGCGTGCGCGCCAGACCGAGACCAAGACTGCGCGCAACCGCGCCAACACCTCGCGCTTGCGCAGCGCATTGCGCTCTCTGCGCGAGGCCATTGCCAAGGGCGACAAGGAAGCCGCCAAGACCGCCTACAGCGCGACGGTTTCCGTCGTCGACAAAGGCGTCCAGAAGGGCGTTCTGCATAAGAAGACCGCCAGCCGCTACAAGTCGCGCCTGAGCAAGCGCGTGAAGGCCGTCGCGGCAAAGTAGCCAGAGTTTCATCCCAAAAGATCTAGGCGGGCCAAGCCCGCCTTTCGTTTTCCTATAACCGCAGAGACACCGAGGCACACAAACACCTTCAACACTCTGTGCCTCTGTGGTGATTATTTCCCTGCTGCTTCACGCTGCGGCCTCCAGCGCAGGACCGGTTTACGCGCCGCCGCCGTCTCGTCCAATCGCGAGACGCGCGTATTATGTGGCGCCTCGAGGATGATCTCGGGATGCTGCTCGGCCTCCTCCGCGATGTACTTCATCGCTTCAATGAACAGGTCGAGCGATGCCTTCGACTCGCTCTCCGTCGGCTCAATCATCAGCGCCCCGGCCACCACCAGCGGGAAACTCACAGTATAGGGATGGAAGCCGTAATCGATGAGCCGCTTAGCGATGTCGCCGGTCTTGATACCTTTGGGCGTCTGCAGGCGGTCGCTGAACACCACCTCGTGCATGGTCGGCGTTTTGTACGGCAGATCGTAGCTGTCCTCCAGCCCTTTGCGGATGTAGTTCGCGTTGAGCACGGCGTCCTCCGTGGTCTGGCGCAGGCCGTCGGGTCCGTTGGCCATGATGTACGCCAGCGCGCGCACATGCATGCCGAAGTTGCCGTAGAACATCCGGACCCGGCCGATAGACTTCGGGCGGTTGTAATCGTAGCCGAGAGTGCCGTCCGGCTTGGTTACCAGCACCGGGAGGGGCAGGAACGGCTCGAGGATTTTCTTGCACGCCACCGGCCCTGAACCTGGACCGCCGCCACCGTGCGGTGTGGAGAATGTCTTATGCAGGTTGAGGTGCATGACATCCACGCCAAAGTCGCCGGGACGCACCTTGCCTACCAGCGCGTTCATGTTGGCGCCGTCCATGTAGAGGAGCGCCCCCTTGGCATGCAGCACCTCGGCGATCTTGTGGATCTCCTGCTCGAACACTCCCAGAGTGTTGGGATTGGTGAGCATCAGCGCGGCAACGTCTTCGTTCACCTGCGCTTCCAGGGACGCGATGTCCACCATGCCGTGGGCGTTCGATTTCAGGTTCTCCACGCTGTAGCCCGCCATGGCCGCGGTCGCCGGATTGGTCCCGTGCGCCGAGTCGGGAATGAGCACCTTCTTGCGCGGATTGCCCAGCGACTCCAGATAGGCGCGCACCATCAGGATTCCGGTGAGCTCACCGTGCGCGCCCGCAGCGGGTTGCAGGGTGATGGCGTCCATGCCGGTGATCTCCAGGAGTTGATCGCGCAGCATCTGCTGGATGAGCAGCGCGCCCTGCGAAATGCGCTCCGGCTGATAAGGATGCGCCTCCGCCAGTCCCATCAATCGCGCGACATACTCATTCACCCGCGCGTTGTACTTCATGGTGCAAGAACCCAGCGGATACATACCGTGGTCCACCGCGTAGTTCCATGTAGAGAGCCTGGTGAAGTGGCGGATGATTTCGATTTCGCTGACCTCGGGCATGTGGCCCAGGTCCTCGCGCGCCTGCTCGCCCAGCAACTTCGCCGGATCGACCTCAGGCACATCGAGCGGCGGGAGCTGGTAGGCCTTCTTGCCTGCCGACGATCGCTCGAAAATCAGCACTTCATTCTGGCTGATGTGGGTGGTAGCTTTGCGAATCTTCTCGGTCCAGTTCACAGCGCCACCTCCTTCGCAGCCGCGTCAATCGACGCCTTCGTGGTCGTCTCCGTGCAGCACCACAGCGAGGCATTGCCGAGCTCGGGGTAAAGCTTTTTCAGCGGAAAGCCGCCGATGATGCGTTGCCCGAGCAGCTTGTCGTTGACCGCATAGGGATCGGCCTTCGTCTGGATGACGAACTCGTTGAATCGCGGCGCGCCTTCGAACAGCAGCGTCGCGCCCGCCTTCTTGAACTCGCCAGCGGCATAATGCGCCTTGGCCAGGTTCTGCTTTGCCAGCTCCTTCAGTCCTTCGCGGCCGTACACCGTCATGAAGATGCTGCACATTAAGGCGACCAACGCCTGATTGGTGCAGATGTTCGAGGTCGCCTTCTCGCGGCGGATGTGCTGCTCGCGGGTGGAGAGCGTCAGTACAAATCCGCGCTTGCCGTTGCGGTCGCGGGTTTCGCCCACCAGGCGTCCGGGAATCTGGCGGACAAACTTCTCGCGCGTCGCCATCACTCCGCAGTACGGTCCGCCGAAACCCAGCGGCACGCCGAACGATTGCGCTTCCATGCTCACGATGTCGGCTTCGGCCGGAGGCTTCACGATGCCCAGCGAAACCGCCTCAGCAATCGAGACGATCAGCAGCGCGCCTTTCTTGTGCACGATCTCGCCGACGGCCGCGACGTCCTCAATCGTGCCGAAGAAATTCGGCGACTGGACCAGCACGCCCCCCGTTTCGTTATCGATCGCCTTGTCGAGCGCCTCCAAGTCCACGCGGCCGTTCTTCAGGTAGCCGACGGTCGAGACCGGCATGCCTTGGTAACGGGCGTAGGTGGTGATGACCTCGCGATACTCGGGATGGACGCTGGTGGCAACGACAGACTTATGCCGTCCAGTGACCCGAGCGGCCATCATCAGCGCTTCGGCCGCGCCGGTCGAACCGTCGTACATGGACGCGTTGGCCACGTCCATGCCGGTGAGCTCGCAGATCATGGTTTGAAATTCGAAGATGGATTGCAACGTGCCCTGTGCGATCTCTGGCTGGTAAGGCGTGTAAGCGGTGAAAAACTCGCCGCGCGAAACCAGCGAGTCGATCACTACCGGGCGATAGTGCGAGTATGCGCCTGCTCCGAGAAACGTGGCGTAACCCTGCGCGCTCTCAGCAGCGCGCTGGCGGAAGAATTCTACGATCTCGCTTTCCGCATAAGCACGCGGAATGTTGAGATCACGTTTGAGCCGGTATTCCGCGGGGATGGTGGCGAAGAGATCGTCGATGGATTTGGCGCCGATCTCGCGCAGCATGACCTCGCGGTCGGATTCAGACTTGGGAAGATAGCGCATGGGTACCTGTAGCTTTCCTGGGCGAATGTATGAAGAGCGCCGCGGGTGAGACGAATGCCCGTAGGCCGAATAAATTAACTGCTATACATCAGAGCTCGCGTTGGTGTGTGTGGCTGAAGCCCTCTTCCGCCTCAGTGCCCGCCCTCTTCGGCGACGAACTTCTCATAGTCACCTACCGACAGCAACTGGTTTGCCTCGTTCGGGTCCTTCAGCGTGACCTTGATCATCCACGCCCCATGAGCGTCTTTGTTCACCTGCTCGGGCGAGGTGTTCAGCGCCTCATTCACCGCCGTTACGGTGCCCGACACGGGAGCAAACAAGTCCGAGACGGCTTTTACCGACTCAACCGAGCCGAACGTTTTTCCGGCAGTGATCTCAGAACCGACCTTGGGCAGCTCGACAAATACGATGTCACCGAGCGACTCCTGCGCGTGGTCGGTGATGCCGATGGTGCCGTTGTTGCCTTCCACCTTCAGCCACTCGTGTTCTTTCGTGTACTTGTAGTCAGCGGGATAAGCCATATGACTGCCTCCTAAGCACCGAGCTCGTGCATCGGCGAAAATTAAGTACGAATTATCGTTCCTTCATTCTGGCGGATGTTTTCGCGATTTCCATCCCGCCTTTGAGTAATTCTCAATGAGACAACGGAAGAGCTAGAAGCCAAGTGTTTCATCCGCCGAAGGTCCGTAAATGGACGGAACCGGTAGATCGTTCAGACGCAGGTAAACGCCAAGTTGCGCACGATGATGCACCAGATGATTGAGGAACATCCGGCGGTACGCCAGGAAGCGCGAGCCGTCGAAGATATTCTTGCCCGGCTGAAACATAAGCTTCCAGTTATCGTGCCATGCATCATCCCGCATTCCCGCCAGCGCCTCCCGGGCTTTGCTTGCGCCTTCATCGAAGAGCTGGAGCAGTTGGGTCGCCGACTCCATTTTCGCCGGTTTGACGCTGCCTTTTGAAAAGTCCAACTCAGGAGTCGTCAAGATGGTTAGACCGAAATAAGGTAGTTGGGCAACATGCGGCGCAAGCTTCCCCAGCGGCATGGACTTCGGATGAGGGGCGAACTCTGGCTTGTCCGCTGGAACTCGTTCCAACGTGACACGCGTATTCTTCATCTCTGCATCAAATTCCGGCAATAACAATTCACTGATAAGCACAAGTTCTCCATTTATGTCAGGACTGCTTTTTGGGACGCTTGTAAAACGGCGTCGGAACTACTTTACATTTCACCGGCTGATTCCGGATCTCTACGGCCACCTCGCTGCCGATTGCAGAGTGCTCGACGGGAACGTAGGCCAGCGCAATGTTCTTCTTCAGGAACGGCGCATACGATCCACTGGTAACGTAGCCAATTTCCTTGCCGTTCAGATCGAGCACCTTATAGCCGTCGCGCGGAATGCCGCGGTCCACCGACTCCAGACCAACCAATGTGCGCTTGATGCCATCGCCCTTCGCGCGCTCCAGCGCTGCCCGGCCGAGGAACTCACCTTTCTCCATTTTGAGGAAGCGTTCCAGCCCTGCCTCCCACACATTCGTCGTGTCGGAGATCTCATGCCCGTAGAGTGGCAGCCTGCCTTCCAGACGAAGGGTGTTGCGCGCACCCAGCCCGCAGGGCACGATGCCAAACTCCTTGCCGGCTTCCATCACCTCGTGCCACACGCGCGCGCTTGTGGCCTCGTCGGTGGGAACGTAAATCTCGAAACCGTCTTCTGCGGTGTAGCCAGTACGCGCAATCAAAATGTTGCGCAGCCCGCAAACCGTACCGCGAGTGAACCAGTAAAACTTCACTTGTGACAGGTCAGCGTCGGTCAGCTTCTGCAGCGTGTCCACGCCCTTCGGTCCCTGGATCGCGATCTGGGTGTAGTTGTCGCTTAGGTTCTCGACCTTTACATCAAATTGAGGGGTGTTCTCGGTGACCCAGTTGACGTCCTTCTCGCGCGTGCCGGCGTTGATGACCAGCATGTAATCATCTTCACCGAGGCGGTGCACGATGACGTCGTCCACGAATGTTCCTTGCGGATAAAGCATGGCCGAATAGCGGCACTGGCCGATCGCCATTCCTGCGGCGTCGTTCATGGTGATGTGCTGCACTGCGGCGAGTGCTTGCGGCCCTGAGATGCGGATGTCGCCCATATGGCTGACATCGAAAACGCCGACTCCGTTGCGGACCGCCAGGTGCTCCTTCATCAGGCCGCCTACGGATGGGTATTCGACGGGCATGTCCCAGCCGTTGAAATCGACCATCTTCGCGCCCATCTGGCGATGGACCGTATTCAAGGCAGTCTTGCGGATAGGCGTGGCCGCCAGCGTCTCAGAGGGCAAAGGGGAATCCTTTGGCGCACAGATCGCGCAAATGAGGTTGGTGTAACTAAGTACGGTACCATGCGCGAAATTAGGGGGTCAACGGAGATGGCTGGGCGTCTTCCGGCCCCCCGGCGCGAATCGGCGCGCCCGGATCCCTCGCTACGCAAAGGAAGCTTGCTCGGGATGAAAATGTTGGCTGCGTTCCGAAGACCACAAAGGCAAACTGACCCACTACCGGCTGTGCGCAGATACCTTCAATCCGGCCGCCGCGCACGGAGTCCTCGGCGGCATGGTCAAGCTGTTGGGTAAAGAATTGGAGAGGTAAGGCAGGCTCCGATGAGCCAAGTCGCTCGCACTTTAGTTCAGCGCGTGCCGCCAAGTTTCGCCGTCGTTCCCCACAGGAAAAGAACCAGGACCACAATTCCCACCAGGCCCAGAATGACGCCTCCTATGAGGACTGCGGCGGCGGTTCGTTCCTGCGCCGGAGTTGGCGGCGTGACACCTAAATAATTCGTATAGACACGATAGAGAAGGCGCAAGAGCAGACCGCGCTTCCTCGGTTCTTCGGGTGGGGCGTTCTCCCCGGATCGAGCTGGCGTCTCGCTAATCACTCCTGCGGCTGGAAGCGGATTGGTTAGACTGCTTGCGCCTGTTCAGGAGAGGCGTCTGCGGTCTTGAACGAGCGCGGCAGGTCCTTCTGTTCGAAGTCGATTCCCTCGGACACCAGCTCAGCCGCCACTTTCACCAGAGTTCCGCGCTTGGTGCGGAGCTTCTTGATCTCGGCCGCGCGCAATTCTTCCGTCGCAAACACGGAGTAGGTCTCGCTATGGGCAATCTTGCGATCAAAGAGATCGATCTCGCGATGCAAGTCTCTGAGGTGGTACTTATTTCTGGGATGTAAGGCCATATTTGACTCCTTGCGTCGCGGACACGCACCGCAACACGGGCTACCCTGTGGGCCAGACTTCAGATGGCTGACTGAGTTCAGAGAATCTGAAAGAGGAGAGGGTGATAACTGCCTCACTTTCAGTCTACGCGCAGGATGTCCGGTTGTACAGTTCTATCGATGAGGGGCGTGACGTCGAACTGCTTGTGCAACAAGCTGAGGGCGTGATTTCCATTCCGAGATGCGCGACAGGGGCAACGCAATCAGCTTTTAGTAGAAGGTTGCGAAACCGCCTCATTGATTACGCGCATCAGGGCATCGGGACCATCCGCGCCGACAACGTAGCGGTCAGCCTCGACCTCGGGCCATTCGCCATACAGGTGGACAACATACACCACCTTCGCCTGTGGGCGACTGTCGCGCAGCAGCCGGATGGCCTTGCGTGCGGTTGCGTCGGGCAGTCGATGGCAGATCAAGGCGACATCGACTGGCTTTGGTTCGGCGGCTTCCTCCAGTACCTCCTTCTCCGTGGTCAGCGCGACTATGTCATGGCCGGCCGTTTCCAGGATCCGTTTGCGTAACAGAGAGAGTTCGGAGTCGGTGCTGAGAGATAGAATCTTCATCGCGAGTTTTTCCTGTGGACTGGAATTTACTCCCTGCGAAGCATATCAAGATTTCCCCTTTCACAAGTAGCCGTGAGAGGATTGCTGGCAGCCGGATTCGAGACTTGTGGGCGATGGCGGATGAAACCTCGGCATGCTGCTTGAGTATTCTGAATGGCAAGCTGAATTAGAAGCTCAGTCGCGCGACGGGGCGGGAATCCTTGTGACCACCATACCCGCAGTATGTGACCCTAATCACTTTTAGGCGCTTGCTTCCGGTGTCACCATAGGTGGTAGATTCCGATGCTGCGACACCCAGGTCTCGAAGCTCCTGTCATCGGAAAGCGCAAGCCCCATAAGCCTGAAATAACAGGTATGAGTTGCGAGGAAACGCTGAATGGCACGTTCTGTTGAAGTCACCGAATTGCTCTTGAGAGAAGCACAGCAGAGCCTCTTAGAAACCAGCATGGCCCTCGAAGACTTGGTGCCTGTTTGTGAAGACCTGGACAACGCGGGCTACTGGTCGGTGGAGTGTTGGGGCGGAGCGGCTTTTAGGGCAAGCATACGTTTCTTGAATGAGGATCCCTGGGAGCGATTACGAACTTACCGTAAGCTATTGCCCAAGACCCGGTTGCAAATGCTGTTGCGTGGGCAGAACCTGGTTGCCCATCGGAACTTCGATGACTCCGTCGTCGGCCGGTTCGTGGAGAAAGCCGCGCTGAATGGCATTGACGTGTTCCGCGTCTTTGACGCCTTGAACGACGTCCGCAACCTCAGGGCAGGCGTTGACGCAATCAAGAAAGCGGGCAAGCACGCACAGGGTGCGCTCTCGTACTCGCCTAGTCCAGTCCACAGCGTCACAACATTCATCGATATAGCCCAGCAGATACGAGAATTGGGTTGCGATTCCATCTGCGTGGAGGATGTCGACGGACTGCTCAAACCTCAGGCTGCATACGATCTAGTGAAGGGGATCAAGGAAAAGTGCGGCAAGGACACACTGGTAAACGTCCATACACATTCGACGACCGGCGTAACAATGGTTTCCTTGATGAAGGCGATTGAAGCTGGATGCGACATTGTGGACACAGCCATCAGCTCTTTGGCGTTGGGTCGAGGACATAATCCGACCGAAAGCCTGGTCGAGATGCTTGAAGGAACAGGTTACGAGTCGCGACTGGATGTGGACCGGCTGCTCCGCATCAAGCAGCATATCGCCGATGTTCGACCGCGCTACCGCGAATTCTCTAGCCAGCCCCTTGGCGTTGAGACTGAGATGTTCCAACACCAAGTACCCGCTGGGCTGATCTTGAACACGGAATATCAGTTGAAAGGTCAAAGCGCACCTCACTTGCTGCGCGAGGTCGTGGCGGAAATCCAAAATGTCCGCCGGGACGCTGGGTATCCCGCACTGGCCATCCCCGCGAGCGAGGTCCTTGGCACTCAAGCAATGTTTAATGTTTTGCAAGGCAAATACAAGGTGATCACCAGTGAATTTGCCGACCTCATGCTCGGGTATTACGGCGCTACGTTGGGGGCAAAGAATCCTGAGGTAATCGCGCAGGCGGCTGACCGAGCCGACAAGCCAGCTATCACTTGCCGCCCAGCCGACTTGCTACAGCCCTCGTGGCAACAGCGACGGGCGGAGGCCTTGGCATTACCCGGCTGCAATGGTACCGACGAAGACGCTTTGACCTACGCAATGTTTCCAAAGACGGCAGCACAGTTTTTCGAGAGCCGGAAGGCCGGCCCGAAGGATGTCAGTCAGCGAGCGACGACGACGCACGCCAGCGCAGCAACAGGACAGACCGGCGGTTTCAGCGGGGATGTGAGATCAATGGCGTCACAGGCCTACGTGGTCCGAATTAATGGCCAGGAGCACAAAGTCACGGTGACGCCGGACCAGGGATAGTAGTTGTGGGATCCGGAGTTTCGAATTTGCAACGAGCCAAGGAGGTTCAACATGGCGACATCAACGGTGAAGCCGACAAGCCCGACCATGGAGGAGCGCATCGCCGAACTCCGGCAGAAACGAGCGAAGCTCAGGGAAGGCGGCGGCAAACAGCGCATTCAGAAGCAGCATGAAGCGGGTAAGCTGACCGCGCGCGAGCGCATCGACAAGCTGGTTGATCGCGATAGCTTTCAGGAAATCGGCCTCTTCGCCAAGCATCGCGCCACTTACTTCGGTATGGCAGACAAAGAGCTGCCAGCGGACGGTGTGGTCACAGGTTGCGCCACAATCAATGGCCGGCTGGTGCACCTTGCCTGCCAAGACTTCACAGTAGCGGGCGGCGCTGCCGGAGAAGTGCACTGCGCCAAGATCACCGAGATGATGAAGCTCTCCATGAAGACCGGCAGTCCCTTCATCTTCGTGAACGACTCCGGCGGTGCACGTGTCCAGGAAGGCATCGACAGCCTGTCTGGTTACGCCAGCGTTTTCTACAACAACGTAATGCTTTCCGGCACGGTGCCGCAGATCTCCATCATTTGCGGGCCCTGTGCGGGCGGCGCAGCCTACAGTCCCGCGTTGACCGACTTCATCATCCAAACCAAACGGGCACAGATGTTCATCACCGGCCCTCAGGTCATCAAACAGGTAACCGGGGAGTCGGTAACGGCCGACCAGTTGGGTGGACCTGCGGCTCAGATGAATCGGTCGGGAGTGGTTCACCTCATCGCCGAGGACGACGACGGAGCGTTGGCGCTCGCGCAGCGTTTGCTGAGCTTCCTGCCGTCGAACAACATGGAAGATCCTCCTCGCCTGACGTACAGCCCGGACTTGGAGGACGATCCCAGGCTAAATACTCTAGTGCCGACCGAACCAAAGGTTGCCTACGACATTCGTACTGTCCTCACCCGCCTGCTGGATTACGAGGATTTCTTCGAAATCCAGCCCGGATTTGCACAGAATGTCGTGATTGGCTTTGGCCGGATCCAGGGCCGGTCGGTCGGTATTGTTGCCAGCCAACCCTTCGTCTTGGCCGGAGCGCTCGACATTGATGCATCCGACAAAGTGGCCCGGTTCGTTCGGTTCTGCAACGCCTTCAATATTCCCTTGCTCACGTTCGTCGATGTGCCCGGATTTCTCCCCGGCGTGGACCAAGAGTACGGAGGCATCATTCGTCATGGAGCAAAAATTCTCTTTGCCTACTCGGCGGCAACCGTCCCCAAAATAACGGTCATGATACGGAAGGCCTACGGCGGAGCTTACATTGGCATGTGCTGCAAGGACCTGGGAGCGGACCGCGTAGTGGCTTGGCCGACGGCCGAAATCGCGGTCATGGGGGCCGAAGGGGCGGCGGAAATCGTTTTTCGCCACGAGATCGACTCCGCGGAAGACAAGGTTCAGAAGCGCGACGAGCTGATTGAACTTTATCGCAGTACGTTCGCCAATCCCTACGTCTCCGCCGGTCGCCGGCTCGTAGATGACGTCATCGAACCTTCGGAGACCAGGCGATATCTGGCCCAGGCCCTGGAGGCTCTGCACACCAAGCGGGAACTGCGTCCACCCAAGAAGCACGGCCTAATCCCGCTTTGAGGGTGACTGGAGACCAGCATGTCAGTGCCTGAAACAGAACGCGCATCGCAAGAGGTCACGCCCGAGACTCTGTCAGTGATCGCAGCAGCGGTCACGGCTTTCCTTGGCATGAAGGTTCGGATTCACTCTGCGAAGATGCTGCAGCCGGCGGACACAGTTGATCGTTGGGCGCGACAAGGACGTTTTATGGTTCAAACTTCGCATAACCTTAACCGGCAAGTACGATGAACGTCTCTTCGCGGCGGTTGGCAAGAGTTCGAGCTAGTGTGCTTTCTGTGGGGGGAACGATAATGAAGCTGCAGATCCAGATTGACAGCAGGACATACGAAGTCGAGGTTGAGGTCGCCGAGGAAGACTACCCTCAGCAAATGCCGGACAACCAGCCTGCCCCTGCCGCCGCCACCATCCAATCGACCGTCTTGCGCACTCCGCCCAAGCCGGGGGCTTCTCTGGATTCGGGCGTCGAAGAATCCAAACTTTGCCGGAGCCCGTTGGCAGGAATTGTGGTCAGGGTACCAGTCATTCCAGGTCAAACCCTGCAAGTCAACGATCTGATGGTGATGCTGGAAGCTATGAAAATGGAAACCGCGGTCACCGCGCCGGTTGGCGGGAAACTAAAATCCGTCCACGTGGCGGCCGGAGATTCTGTCAAGGCGAACCAGGTTCTGGCGGAATTTGATTGACGTTAATGTGGTCTCAGGCGAAGGGGCGCCTGCCAGAGCGCTTCAATTACGTGTACGATAAATCCGTGATATGCGTCACAGCCTGAAGAGGCTCGTGTCACAGTCCTGTGGTTGTTTCACAAAATAAGCTTCAAGAGAAGTGGGGACCGGTAGGGCAATTCTGAGCAGGTCGCGTTCCTTTGCTTGAATGGCGATGGGCGCCGCTCATCAGACTAGTCCAATGCCGCAGTGCGTCAAGCCTTGCGGCGAGATTTCTTTCTCGCGGTCTTTCTCGGCCCGCGCTTCAATAGTAACGACTCCAGCTCTTCGACCCGCTGCTTCAATTCGTCGACCTTGGCGGCTTCTACTTTGGCCCCCTCAGGTTTGGGCGGCTGATCGTCCTTCTGCTTCGGACCTCCGCTTGTCATCCCGGGCGCATGGGGCCCTCCCGCCTCAGCCGAAGGGGGTGCCCAGCGCGCCTGCATAAAATCGAAGGGGTTCATCGACGGCGGTAAAGCGCGATAGGCGTTCTGGTACATGTCCAACATCGCCTTCATATACCGCAGCGCCCCTTCCTGCGTGGCCCTGCCGGAAGCGACGATCATCTGGCGCAGCACGTCGAGAGGAAAAACAGAATTGGGCGTCTTGGCGTCCTCCAGGACAATCTGCGCCAGGATCAGCCGGGTCAGGTCTTCCCCAGTTGCGGCGTCCACAATCCGCACGTCGTAACCATCGCGCACCAACTGGGCAACCTGCTCCTGGTTGATGTATTGGCTGGTTAAAGTATTGTAAAGACGCCGGTTCTCGTACTTTTTGATAATGAGCGTCTGGGAACTATTTTTTTTCATTTTGCTCTTGACACGCTGCGCCAGAGGAGTATGATTAATTCATGCTGCGATGCAGCATAAAACGCAACACAAAATTAAACCGTTCTCTAAAGGAGCAGACCATGCCGAATACCTCCAAGTCAAGCAAGAAGGCCACAACAGCCGCTACTGCAACCGTGAACCCTGAATTTGTGGATGCCTTTACTCCACTTTACCTCAACAGCGTTGAGCGCGTTGCCGAGCTGCAAAAGAAGACCCTGGACATCGCCGCCGAGCAGACCGCCGAGTGGCTTGGGGCTTGGAAGAAAGCATTCAGCTATTCCCCAGTGACCCCTCCAACGTTCATCTTTGAAGTTGCCGGACAGGCAGTCAAGACCGCCATCGAAACCCAGAAGGGCGCCATCGACATGGTGGTGGAGCAGTCCAAGTCCGTCGCCGGAATCGCCCAGGTCCGCGCTGACGCGTACTCGAAGATTGTGGACGGCGTTACCAATACCATCAAGACTTCAGTTGAGCGCTCTGTGGAAGCCCAGAACAAAGTCCTGGAATTTGCCTCGGAGCAGAACAAGGCCGTTTTTGAGGGCACCAAGAAGCAGCTCGGCGCGGCCGCCGGCCCAGCGACGGTGATCGTGGATTCGTTTCAGCGCGGAGCGGAAGCTGTGATCGAAGCGCAGAAGTCGATTCTGAACATCGCTTCGCAGCCGTTCGTGACTGCCTCCAAGAACTAAGTAATTGTCGATCTCGCGGTGAGGCAGTCGCGAAGGATGCCGTCTGGTGCAAAAAGCTCCAGCGGAGTATCCCCGTGGCTGTCTCCAGGTGTATCGTCTTGCTGAGAGGAGTCGCAAATGGGTGACGAGCCAACCCAGAATGGCAAGCGGTTTGATCCCATGGAACCTTGGCGCGGCGTGCGCGATATCTACATGGACGCCTGGGCCAAAACTATGGTTGACATGGTCAACAGCGAGGCCTATGCGCAAGCTAGCGGAGCGATGCTGGACACCTATCTTACTGTTTCCACGCCCTTCCGTGAGGCGATTGAAAAGGCCATGCTCAAGACACTTGAGCAACTAGCCATGCCATCACGGGCCGATGTTGTATCAATTGCCGAGCGCATGACGAACATTGAGATGCGGTTGGACGATATGGACGCCAAGTTGGACAATGTACTACGGCTCATCGCACCGCCCGGCGCGTCGCCGCGTATGGAGGCGGCAAGAGCTCCACAGAAGAAGAAAGCCGCCAAGACCCAGCAGGCCAAATCAGCGAAGAGAGGGAAGAAGTAGATGGCAGAAGCGCAGGTTATCGCCGATCCATTTACAGAAGCAGCCAATCGGCTGAAGACGCTCAATAAGGTGATGACCAGTAGGGCCACCATTGCCCAATCCCCGAAGGAACCGATCTGGACCCTGAACAAGGCCAAGCTCTATCGCTACATCCCTGTCCTTCCCAAAGAGAAGCGCCATCCCGTTCCGCTGTTGCTGGTCTTCGCTCTGATGAACCGGCCCTACATCCTTGATCTTCGTCCCGGTCACAGCTTTGTGGAGTACATGGTTAACAAGGGATACGACCTGTACCTGCTCGATTGGGGAGCTCCCGGGCCGGAAGACAAGAACTTGAAGTTTGACGACTACACGCTGGAATACATGCCGCGCGCCATTCGCAAGCTCAAAGCAATCTCCGGATCCGAGGAATTCAGCCTTTTGGGATGGTGCATCGGAGCAATCCTCACAACCATCTATGCGGCCTTGCGTGGCGATGACGGTTTGCGCAACCTGATTCTATTGACGGCCCCTTTGGATTTCTCCAACAAGCAGGGCCTGACCTTCGCACGCTGGGTGGACGAGCGCTACTTTGACATCGACAAGGTACTCGCCGCTTTCGGTAACATGCCGGGAGAGATGCTTGACTATGGGGCCAAGGCGCTCAAGCCCGTGGAAAACTATGTGGGCAACTATGTGAAATTGTGGGACAATCTCGACGATCCTCGCATGGTCGAAGCCTGGCATGCCATGAACACGTGGGTGACCGACAATGTGCCGTTGGCCGGAGGCGCGTTTCGCCAGCTCATCGTCGATCTGTACCGTAACGACAAGTTGATGCGCGGAGAGCTTATCATTCGTGGTCAACGAGTGGACCTGAGCCGCATCCACGCCAATCTCCTCACCGTGATTGCAGAAGGTGACCACATCACTCCGTCGTGCCAGTCTGAGCCCATCATGTCGAAGGTAAGCAGCAAGGACAGAGAACTCTTCCGCATCGCGGGCGGTCACATCGGCATCATGGCGGGCAGCGGAGCCGCCAAGTACACTTGGCCTCACATTGATGGCTGGCTGGCTCCTCGATCGAAATAGCTCAAGTAGTTAGAGCGGCGTATCAGTGCGGCGTACTTGGAGAACATACGAGTCACTCCCGCCGTTAACCTGACAGCCAGCCCCTATATTTCCGCGGTGTTACAGCATTGCTCGACGATTCCCAGCATGTTATATTCCTCGCACAAGCATCTTGCTCCTCTTGAGTCGAAGGATCCCCCCGCTAAGAATGGCTACTAGCGATCAAACAAGTTCGGTGCCAGCGCCCCACACCTTTTCTGGGACCGGTTATTACAACCCTAAACGCTTGGCCGTGGGCACGCGCGCGGGTTGGACGGTTACAGTTTGCGCCTTTGCGATCCTGCTGGGTGTGACGGTGGCGTTACAGTGGTGGGCTGGGGCTTACCGCAGTGATTTGGGTTTACACCCAGACGAATCCGCGCATTATGTTACGGGTTTGATGGTTCACGATTACCTTTGGCTGCACCCGAAAGGGTCGCCGCTGGTTTTCGTGGAACAGTACTACGGGCACTATCCTAAGGTGGCAATCGGCCACTGGCCGCCGGTCTCCTACGCTGTGCAAGGCGTTTGGTCACTACTCTTCTCTCCTTCTATTAGCTCAGTTCTTCTGCTTATGGCAACGATTTCGGCGCTTCTTGGCGCGGTAGTGGCGGACGTTGTCAGCCGCTCACAAACGCTCGTCTTGGGGATGCTGGCGGGATTACTGTTGATTGCCAATCCCATCGCCGCACAAGCGTCCATCATGATCATGGCAGACGGTCTCCTGGCCTTGCTGATCCTGGCGGCGACGCTCGTCTTTCTCCGCTACATCGACGGACAGCATCGGGTCAGGTACTCACTGGCCTTCGTGTTGCTGGCTTCCCTGGCTCTGCTTACCAAGGGGGGCGGTCTGGCGCTTGCGTTTGTTCCGCCGCTGACGTTGATTCTATTGCGCCGCTGGCACGTCTTCCGATGGCCAAGTTTGTGGCTTAGCGGAATGGCGGTCGTTCTGTTTTGCGCGCCCTGGTACTGGTTCACCCGGAGTATGCAAGCCGGATCGTGGGTATCTCCCCATCCCACTGTCAGCTATACCGTTTCAGCGATTCAATCCTACTCGCACGATGCCTATGCATCGCTGGGCCTGCTGGGGACAGTTTTGGCGCTATTGGGAATAGGGAAAGTGCTATCGACCCTGAGAACCCGCCAACACCCCAATGTCGTGGGCGTTGGTATGTTCGCTCTTCTCGTCGGCGTGCTGGTGATAGCGTGTGGATTGCCCGTTGGTGTGGAGCGCCGTTTTTTGCTGCCTGCTCTTCCGGCCTTGGTCTACTTTGTCGCCCAAGGCGCCTGTTGGGTTGCCGAGTGGTGCGCGACCCGGATTCAAGCAGCCGCCGGATACGAAAGGGCCTTCAGCGGGGGTTTGGTCGCTCTCGTTTTGGTGCTGTGCTTTCATCCGGTTCATAAGGAGTTTTCCGGATTCTCCAGTATGGCCAAGGCAATGGTAGAGGACCCATCGCCCGAGTATCCTGCGGTGCTGATCGCTTCGGATGCGCTCGGCGAAGGCATGTTTGTGGCTGACATGGCCACTTTCCGCTCTAAGCATGATTCCATTGTCGTTCGAGGAACCAAGACTCTTGCGGAGACCGACTGGTTAGGGACCGAGTACAAGACGCCGTACAACACGCCCCGTGCAGTTTTTGATCGAGTTGACGAGTTGCCAGTGAACTATGTGCTGGATGACCATTCGGTGAACCCCAATTCGCTGTTCCGGTATCAAAAGCTGCTGGAGCAAGCAATTGCGGAATACCCGGAGCATTTCAAGCTGCTCGGAAAATTTACCGTGACCCGCAACGGGATGCAGTATCCAGATTCTGTTTACTTGTACCGCGTTCTACACACCACCGCGCCATCGCAAATTCTACGGCTTTCAATGTGGCGCATGCTGCACTCGGATATTGAAATCATCGTCCCCGAAAGTCGGCAGAGCTCAATCCTTTACGAAGGCGTTGGGACAGACGTAGCCGACGCTCGCAATCGTTGGGAAAGCTCTCCACGGTGAGGTTGGGTCGAGCAGGTGGTGGCTCTAGCGCCATTAGCGAACGCGCTATCGGTTGTATTAGCAGTAACGAGTTCTGAGTTCCAGTTCAGACCCTGCATCCCACAGCCCAGAAAAGCAGACTCGTCGCGCACAAATACCAATGCAAGGGTGGCGCTGGTTGGGGAATCCCAATGAACCCGGGCGATCGTAATGACAATTTGGACATTCGCCCGCACTGGACAGCCTTCCAGTCCCATTGCGGATTGGTTTGATTTCCCACTAGACCGTACCGTCGGCATGGTTTCATAGGATACTTTCCATACGTGGGCGGCATTTTCGGCATATTTCCGCCTAGTTATCCCACTGGAGGCAATACAAGTCAGTTGGTTCAACCCGGTCGGAAGCCCCGCCCCTCCACCTAGTTCTTCCCATTTCGGGAATTCACAAAAAATATTTTCGGAAAAACCTGTGACACTCTTTGGCCGCATTGCGTTCATTCTTGTGACCCCGGATGTGGCTGTAGGATATCGGCAGGTTAAAGCTCCCGAAGCCGTTTCACCGTCTCGAAGACATTGCCCTGCTGGAAGAGACGAATCCCTGCTACTCCGGCAGCCCCAGCCTCCGCGCACGCCCAGGCGTTGGAGAGCGTGACTCCCCCTAGCGCCAGTACAGGAAAGCGAGCTACTGCTTCCGCATTGTCAGATTGCTGTAGCCCCCGGCATGCCGTCCGCAATGCATCGAGCCCGACTCCAGGCGTACTGGTTTGCACTTTCTCGAAAATGGGAGCGAGAACGGCGAAGTCAGCTCCCTGAGTTTCGGCCTCGAGGATATCCGCATTGAGATGTGCTGAGACGCCAATCAACGGCTGGCCGCCCTTGCATCGTGTCCATAAGGCTCGAAGTTCTGACGCCGCAAGTTCTCCTGAGGGAAGATGGACTCCATCGGCACCCACTGCGAGGGCGACATCGGCGCGACCGTTGATGAGCAGCTTCGTCGTGGTTGAGCTGAGGCGAACAGCGCGCACAGCGTTTCTCGCAAGGCGCTCAAGCTCGCGCGGGGAAAGATTCTTTTCGCGGAGTTGGATGTAATCTACGCCACCGCTGGCGGCGTCTGCAATCCTGGACAGCAACGCCGAGCATTGCTGCGCCTCGGTTCCGGCAAGGCTTTCGCGGTCGGTGATGTAGTAGAGGAGCATTGCCAGGTCGATTGTATCGGGCGTGCGTAGGCGCCGAAGTTCGAGCTTTGAATTCCGCTAGAATGAAACCGTGCCCCAAGTGTCCAAGCTTCATTTGCGAGCTAGTACAACAAAATCCTCGAAACGTCGTCGGCCAGGGAGTACGGAAAAGCCGGTTGAAATCTTGCGAGCGCCTACTTTCGCGCAACTATCGTGGCTGGTGCACGGATTCAGCACACGACAGGGCGGTGTTTCGACGTGCCATCGTGGTAAGTCGCTCAATCTGGGAGTGACTCAGTACGATACGAAAGAGAACGTCGCGCGTAATCGTAGGTTCTTTCTGAGCGCTCTTGGCGCTGAAGACGAAGACGGCAACTTATGGCCCCTTGTGCAGCTTAAGCAGATCCACTCCTCCGTTGTGCACCGGGTGAATGCAGAGCCGCGTGAAGCGCTCTCTGGGGACGGGCTTATTACCAATACTCCCCGCTTGCTGCTATCCATCAAGACTGCCGACTGCGTTCCGGTGCTCATTGCCGACGTGAAGCGTCGTGCGATCGGCGCATTTCATGCGGGCTGGCGCGGGACTGTCGCGCGCATTGTCGAGAAAGGCATCGGCGAGATGCGACGCCATTTCGGAGGTGTGCCGCGCGATCTGCATGCTGTCATCGGGCCTTGCATTCGGCGCTGCTGTTACCAGGTTGGGGCTGAGGTGCGCGCAGCGTTTGAATCGCAGTTTTCCTATGCCGACGAACTCTTCGAAGAGGTCTTCGATGCCGACGCGATCCACGTGCGCTATCCGCTGCTCTTCCTGAACCAGCGGTCCCCGGGCCACGGCGATATTGGGCCGGCGATTCATCTCGATCTGGTGGAAGCGAACAAGCGTCAGTTGCTGGACACGGGGATCCGCGAGGAGCACATCAGCGTGGTGAACGGATGCACCGCTTGCGACACGACGCGCTTCTTCTCGCACCGCGCCGAGCTTGGCCAGACGGGACGGATGATGGCCGTGATTGGAATCCGGGACGAATAAATCGCTACCCCCAAGGACAAGTCGTGTTCCACAGGGTGGGCAGGCTTTTGTCTTTGCTCCTCTTCGTGGTGGGGGCAGTGGCAGGAGGAGCCGCCGTAGGCATTCAACGCCGCCGCCTGTGGGGATGGTGGTTTGCCGTTCTGTTATTTTCCGTGAACGGTTTAGGCGACGCGATAAGCGTGTTTGTTACAGGGAAGATGTTGCAAGGAGCTTCCGGAGTGCTGACCGCCGGCCTGTTTGTTGCATATCTGATGCGGCCCGATGTTCGCCAATAATTCGGTGACCAATCCAGCCCAGTTTCAGACTGAATCCAGACTTCAACCTTGTGGTTCTGGTGCGCTTGGCGAAGCAGTCTGCGGCTCCGCGACGGCGTTATTGACCATATCCTTCAGCTCTTTGCTTGGCTTGAAGAATGGGATCTTCTTGGCGGGAACTTCGACGCGGTCGCCGGTCTTAGGATTGCGCCCGACGCGGGGCTTGCGCTGGCGAGTGCGGAAGCTGCCAAAACCGCGGATCTCAATCTTGTCTCCGGCACGCAGCGACCGCACGACGCTCTCGAAGATAGTTTCGACGATGACCTCGCTGTCCTTCCGAGTGAGTTCTGCCAAACGGGAAACTTCATCGATCAAGTCTGCTTTAGTCATCTTTCACGTCCCTTTTTTCAGACCGAACAGCTTTGACACTTCGGCACAACCGGATACTCTCAAATTACGGCAATGTTGGCAAGTCTAAGTTTTCGTTGGACTTTCGAGAGCCACGGTCTATTGGTTGTTTACTTCCACAGATAGTAGAATCCCACGTTGGTCTCCATTAGCTTTGCGCGGCTAGGGAGGTACTCGGAAACGTCCCCGAACATCAGGTCAAGCAGGCTCTTACGCTCCTTCTCAGGATGCACCAAAGTCGGCTCACCTTTGATGCCCACCGACTTTGCGGTGTCTTCTATGGCAGCGCGGAAGTCGCCAATCTGGTCGACCAGTTTCAAGGGAACGGCCTGCTCCCCCGTCCACACCTTGCCGTTGGCGAGAACGCGCACGTCGTCGTCTTTCATGTGACGTCCGTTGGCAACGCTATGGATGAACTGTACATGCATGTCGTCAATCAGACCTTGCAGGTAGGCGCGCTCGACGGGTGTCAGGTCGCGCGTAGGCGAACCGACGTCCTTAAACTCACCAGCCTTGATGGTGATGTCCTTCAGCTTGGCCCACTTCATCAGCTCTTCATAGTTGACCCATTGGGCGATGACGCCGATGGAGCCCACGATGCTGGCATCGTCAGCAAAAATCTTGTTCGTCGCTGACGATACGTAATATGCGCCGCTGGCGCCGACCGTCTCGATGGATGCCACGATGCGCTTTTTCTTCTGATCGCGAACACGCAAGACCTCACGATAGATTTCCTCGGAGGCCGCGGCGCCGCCTCCGGGCGAGTTGACGTGCAGCACGATCGCCTTGATGGAGCTGTCATCGGCGTACTTCCGAAGCTGCTCGACTACATCTTTTGGCGTCAGGATCACGCCTTCCAGGTCAACGATCGCGATCTTGTCGCCGAAGCCGGTGAAGGTGTCCTTCTGCTGTGAGCGAACGCTGAAATAAACCAGTGCAAAGATGCCTACCAGGAAGAGAAAGAAGGCTCCTCCGCCGAGCAATACCCAAAGAAATACGCGCGACCGCGGCTGTTCTGTCATAAGGGAACAGTAAGTTTAGCAGAAGGAGCTAATCCGAGCCGCTCCGGTCGCCAGGGTTTCAATGAAACAGTCCCGCGAAGAACGACCCGATACCGCTAAAGAAGCCCCGCTTCGATTGCTTCTTGGCAGTGTCATTCGTTTTGGACTGCCGGCCGTTCGTACTCGGAGGAGGCACAACCACCGGATCAAGTTGCACGACCCTGTTGTTCTCCAGCTTCAGGGTGGCGACGGTTTCGGTCAAATCAGGTACGGGGTCGGCAGCGCGGAAGACGAACGGCGCGTCCACGGTAATGTGTTCGTTCGAAGATGGCGCCGGCAGAGGATTGGCAGGCTGAGCCTTTGGTTGAGCCGGCTTGGGTTCCACTGGAGGAGGCGGAACAGCTTTCGCCACCAGGGTTGGTGGAGCCACGGGACACCCACAATTCTGCTTAGAGCGCACTGCCTCACTCAGATGCCCGCTCTTGAACAACACGGCCTCGTCGGGCTTCACCTGATAGGTGGCGTCACCTAACGTCTCAGAAACCACAATGGCCGAGGCATTCCACGGCAGCGACTGTACGCAGGTGTCACCTTGCGGCGTGACATGCACTGCGACGTGAACGGTTCCCGGACCAGGCATCAGCAGGCGCAGATCAGGGGTGAGCAGCGTATCGGCGGAGGCACCGAGGGGATAATTCATCTCAAGATTGCCGGCGTTCATGCTGAACATCAGCTCGCGCCCGGTTTGCGAGGAGGTCACGGAAAGCTTGGTTCCCGGACAAACCAGCAGGCTGCCACCGCGTTCCAGCTTCAGGGTTGCAGCTTGCGCTCCAGCCTGAATGGAAGCTCCGCTGAGCACGCTGGTTCCCGAACCGGCAAGAATGATCGATCCCTTCACCCGGGCGTCGGTCGCGAAGAGTTCGCCCAGAGTTTGCTGGGCCGCGCCTGCGCCCTGCATCCCGAGGACGACCAAGGCTGACAGAAAAATGCGATGGAGCGGAGACAACATGAGCTACAAACAACGATGCAATGGGCGCTTACGACGATAACACCGAAGCCCACGCTTCACAACGGCAGCTTCGCTCACTGCTTTGGCGCCCCTTTCCGCTGGTTGTAGGTGGTGCCCTTCACTTCGAACATCGTCGGCGGGAAATTGTTGTTGTAGGTCACGGTGCTCATGAAACGTTGGTTGCCCATCTCGCCATTGAGGTTACGCACCGTGCTTAGCGGCGTCTGGATGCCCTGAATCAAGCGGTAATTGCTGAAGACCTCCGATTCCTCGTCCATCATTCGATCATTCGGATCGCGCCAGCTATAGGTCTTCTTCACCGGCAAGTGTGAGCGCGGGTCGATCGACAACGTCACGCTGTCGTTGTTCGCACTCAATACTGTGACCTGGTCGGCGAGGTTCTGCTCCACCATTGCGGGACCGCTGTACAGAATCATCGTGCCCGGTGCGGGCAGCCACTTGCGGATGACCCACTCCAGCGAATGTTCGCGACGCCGCAAGTAATCTTCCAGTTGCTTGGGGTCCTGGGTGGCCGTGCCTTTGTACGTGATTTCGTAGCCCTTGTCGCCAAGATTCAGCTCCACTACGTCGCGCTGCTTGGTCAGCTCCCAGCGGTCTTTATCAGGCCATTCCCAGAAGCGCCAGAATTGCAGACCTTGGCCGCTCGGCTGGCCATGATAGAAGCTGTAGCTGCGCCCTTCGACCTGCATGTCGTGAACGTTCAAGTAAGCGTCACCACCGAGGGCGTGAATCATGTCGTTCAGGATCTTGAGCGCCTTCTGCTGACTGGGATCCTTGACAGAAGCGAATTGGGCGGTCGGCCACGAAGCGGGAGTGGCCGCGGGCGCCGTCGCGGCAACCGGTGAGGCGCTGGGCTGCGCAGGTGAAGCGGACGTCTGGGCCATAAGCGTTCCGGCGAACAATAGGGTGACCAATTGTGATGCGGCATTTCGCATGGCTACGATTCTAGAACGCAGCCCACAGTCCCGCCACGCGGGACTGGGTTGGAAATCAGCGAACAAGCCCACCCACCCTAGTGGAAAACCCTTCGTTATATCCGTGGAACATCAAGGCTATTACATGGAAGCTCATGAGGGTTACAAGAACGCGATAGCGCATCTTGGGCGACTGGCCAAGGAGTTGAGATTGCCATTCAAGTATCTCGGGTAGGAGTGGCCGCTTGCCCGGAGACACCACAAGCGCGATAACGCGCCCCCTTCCTCTGGGGTTGATTCACTTCTTCTTCTGCCGTTTGCCGCGCGCGGGCCGCTCCTCAAGAACAGCAAAGTTAATGCGCCGCTGCGTGCGGTCGATACGGTCCACGAGGACGCGGATAGGATCGCCCAGCGAGTAGGTCTTGCGGCTGCGCTGTCCGATGATCTGCCTGGTGTTGTCGTGGTACACGTAGCGGTCGTCGATGAGCGAATCCAGCGGCACCAGCCCCTCGATGAACATCTCGGTCAGCTCGACGAACATGCCGAACCTGGTGACGCTCACAATCAGCCCGCTGAATTCCTCGCCGACGCGGTGTTCCATGAACTTGACCTTCTTCCATTCCATCAGCTCGCGTTCGGCGTCGTCGGCGCGGCGCTCGGATTGGCTGGACTCTTCGGCGATTTCGTGCAGTACTTCCTCGGGAATCGGGCCGCCGAGTGGGGCGTGATGCTCTTTCTGATGTTTGCTGCGCTGCGCAGGTGAGGCCGGCGCCTGTCGCTTTGACCACGGCGATGGCGTCTCGCTGTGGGCAACTCCTCCGACGCCAATGCCGACGCCATGCTCTTCGTGCTCCGGCGAATCGTGCAGCACCTGCTTCAGGATGCGATGCACGATGAGGTCGGGATAGCGCCGTATCGGCGAAGTGAAATGCGTGTACGACGGCGCCGCCAGCGCGAAGTGGCCTTCGTTCTCCTCGGAGTAGCGTGCCTGCTTCAGCGAGCGCAGCATCAGGTACGACAGGATGCGCTCCTCCGGCTTGCCGGCGATTTTCTGCGTGAGCTTCTGATACATGCGCGGTGTAATGTGGATGTCCTCGGGCACCTCGATGGTCTGCGGCTTGCGTCCGCTACCGTAGCGTTCGCGGCGCTCGGTGCGCATCTGCATCCGCTTCACCGGCAACGGGCCGACGCCCAGCGAGTATCCGAACTTGGCGGCGATGGTCTCGAAGTCGTACACGCGCTTGGGATCGGGCTTCTCGTGGATTCGGTAGAGCGAGGCGATGCGCTTGTTCTCCAGGTAACTGGCGACGCATTCGTTGGCCGACAGCATGAACTCCTCGATGATGCGGTTGGCGATGTTGCGCTCCGAGCGCGTGATGCCCTTCATCAGGCCGTGCTCGTCGAACTCGATGACCGGCTCGGGCAGATCGAAATCGATGGAGCCGCGGCGGGCGCGTTTGCGGTTGAGGACCATGGCCAGCTCGCGCATCAGGTCGAACACGTCTACGAGCTGGTGATAATGCTGGCGTAGCGCGTGGTCGCCTTCGAGGATGAGGTTCACATTGGTGTAGGTCATGCGCTCGGCTGAACGGATGACTCCCTCGTTCAGCGTGTAGCCGACGATTTCACCCTGGTGGTCGATGTTCATGACGCACGACAGCACCAGCCGGTCCACCTGTGGGCGCAGGCTGCACAAGTCGGTGGATAGCTCCATCGGCAGCATGGGCACGGCGCGGTCGGGGAAGTACACCGACGTGCCGCGCAGCCGCGCCTCCAGCTCAATCGGCGAGCCTTCGCGGACGTAGTGGGCGACGTCGGCGATGTGCACCTGCAGTTCGAAGTTGCCGTTCGACATGCGGCGCACATTGACGGCATCATCGAAGTCGCGCGCGGTCTCGCCGTCGATAGTGACGATGGGCAGCGCGCGATAATCGCAGCGATGGCGCAACTCGCTCGACGGGATGAGCGGCTCGAATTGCTGCGCCTCCTGCAGCACCTCGACGGGGAAGCGGTGCGGCAGGTGGTATTTGCGGATGACGATTTCGACGTCCACGCCGAAGTCGTCTTCGTAGCCGAGAATCTCGACGACTCGCCCGCGCGGGTTCTCAGTTGGCGAGGGCCAGTCGGTGATCTCGACGTCTACGACCAGACCCTCGAGATCGTCCCATTCGCGGCGGCGGGCCTCTTCGCCGAGGACACGATCGCGCTCCTGCTGGCGCTTGCGAGCCGCTTTGGCTGGTGGTGGGCTATGTGTCGCAGTTCCGGCTTCTTTGTCTCCGCTCGGCCACTCCATGCGAAGCGGGATGATGACTTCCTGCGTAATCTTTTCGTCCATCGGCGTGACATAGTTGTGCCGCGAGCCGTAGTGGAAGACACCGACAATAGTGGGGTGGCCGCGGGTGAGCACGCGCAAAATGTGGCCTTCGGCGCGACCGTCGTCTTTCTTGCGGCCAAGCTTCACCAGCACCTGGTCGCCGTGCATGGCTGAGCCGATGGCAGCGGGCGGGATGAAAATATCACCACCAATGGTGGTACGCTGTCCGGCGTTGGGAATGACGAAGCCGTAGCCGTCGCGGTGCATGGTCAGGCGCCCGGCGATAAGGTTCTGACGCGCGGCGGCGTGTTCCGCCAGGGTGTAACGGTCGCGCCCCGTCTCGACCAGGCGCCCGCTCTTTACGAGTGCCTGCAGGCGTTCGGCGAGCTGTTGCCGCTCGCTGCCACGCAGGCCCATCTCGCGAATGAGCTGCTTGAATCCAGCCGAGCGGTGCGGCTGGCGTTCGATGTGGCGCAGGATGGAAGCATCAGTCAGCATGTTCAAGGGTAACGGCGTGTTTCGCAGAGAGATGCATCCGCGTAAATCCGTGGTTAATTTCTGTTGGAGCTGCGTAATTGTTCACTTAGTCCATTTAGCACTCGCGCACTCGGCACGAACGAAAAATCACGCAGGGGTCTTCCCTGATTAGCGAACTCGCTGTATGGTAACAATAATCACATTGCAACACGTGCACTGGTGAGTGTGGAGTTCGGTTTGGCAAAACCAGTGCCTCTCCAAGCACGATTCACTTCAGAAAGGATTCTAATTACCGACATGTGGAAACCAACCAATACCGCTTCCTCGACTCCAACCCCCAACCCCGAGCCGCAACGCAGCTACACACCGCCCGCTCCGGAGCCGCAGAGCACGCCGCGTCCTCCCAGCCCGGCGATCAACACACAAGAGCAAGCCACGCTGGGCAAGTCGCTGGTTATCAAAGGCGAGGTCACCGGCTCGGAGTCGCTCTACATTGACGGCAGGGTCGAGGGCTCCATCAACCTGCCCGGTAACCGTGTGACCGTAGGCCGCAACGGCGTTGTTTCGGCCAACATCGCAGCGCGCGAGATCGTGGTGCTGGGGAAGGTCCGGGGCAACATGACCGCCAGCGATCGGGTGGACATTCGTGGCGAGGGATCGCTCACCGGCGACGTGGTGGCGCAGCGCATCAGCATCGAGGACGGCGCTTATTTCAAGGGCGGAATCGACATCCGCAAGCCCGGCCAGAAGGCCAACGGCGAATCCAAGGAGACCGGTGCGACGTCTACCGGCGAAACCACTAGCGGGATGGCTGCACGGGTGTAATCCGTTCCCGGGATGGGCATTCTCCCAAAAAGCGCCTGAAGCCGGCTACAAATGTGGCGCAAGAGCAATCTTTTCCTTGACTTTGCGTTGATTTGGAGCGAAAGTCGCAATTAGGGGCGGTTGCCAGCGTCGCCGCCGCGACCTTGACAGCAGGTGTACCACGATGTGGGATAAAGTGCTTCAGTTACTGGCCGTAAGCTGTCGGCATGGCCACCTCTCGCAACCCTTTCCGGCAGTCTCCACCCGGCGGAATGACTCCCGGCATACAGAGTGGGACGCGGTTACCGGCGACGCTTCCGGACACTACGTTGTCTGCCTCGACTGCGGTAAGCATTTTACGTATGACTGGTCGCAAATGCGGGTGGTGCGGTAGCTACCGCCGTCAGATGCGAGCCGCTTCAACGCACCCGAC
>Ga0209039_10000216_pt1 | contig 53769 bp, 52 predicted proteins | sample BogFormECP12_OM1_FD_188238 | JGI IMG/M metagenome (GOLD analysis project Ga0209039, IMG submission 188238) | Bog forest soil microbial communities from Calvert Island, British Columbia, Canada - ECP12_OM1 (SPAdes) (version 2) | ecosystem: Environmental > Aquatic > Freshwater > Wetlands > Bog ...
CCTGCAGGACCCGACCTTCGCCGAGATCAAGACCGGCGTCAAGGTGGGCGACGTGGTCACCACCGGCATCCAGGCCACCACGGCCAACAGCAGCACGGGGACGACCACCTCCAGCAGCGGCCAGGGATCGGTGACGCCATGAGCGCAGCCACGCGCACGATCATCGATACCCAGGACTTGAAAAAGGTCTTTGGCATGGGCGATGTGAGTGTGACCGCCCTGGACGGGTTGAGCATTCAGATCCAGGCGGGGGAACTCGTCGCCATCATGGGACCCTCCGGCTCGGGCAAGAGCACGCTGATGAACATCCTGGGCTGCCTGTCGACGCCCACCTCCGGAAAATACCTCCTGGACGGCGAGGACGTCAGCGGCCTGGACAAGGTGCAGCTGGCCGCCATCCGCAACAACAAGCTCGGTTTCGTCTTCCAGTCCTACAACCTCCTGTCACGCACGAGCGCCCTGCGCAACGTGATGCTGCCGCTGATCTACGACCGGACCCACAAGGTCCCGCGCGAACAGTGGGAGCCGAAGGCCAAAGAAATGCTGGAGGCCGTCGGCCTGGGCGACCGCATGGACCACCAGCCCCAGGAGCTTTCCGGCGGCCAGCAGCAGCGCGTGGCCATCGCCCGCGCCCTGGTCACCGATCCGGTGCTGCTGATCGGCGATGAGCCCACTGGCAACCTGGACAGCAAGTCCGGGGAAGAGATCATGAAACTGTTCCTGAACCTGCATGAGCAGGGGGCGACCATCGTGATCGTCACCCACGACCCGGTCGTCGCCCAACACACGGAGCGTGTCATCCACCTGAAGGATGGCTGTATCGATACGGTCGTCCATCATGGTCACAATCCTTCTGAGGCCGTTCAATAAAAAGAAATCGCGATCAGGCAGGAGCTTCCTGCTGAATCAAATTAGATCGACCAAAGTATTTGAAAGAGAGTTAACCTATGAATCCGAATGAAGTCTTGCGCATTTCCTGGGAGGCGATCCTTAAGAACAAGGTGCGCACCCTGCTGACCATGCTGGGCATCATCATCGGCGTGGCGGCGGTGATCATCATGATCGCCATCTCGAGCGGCACGGAAGCCACCATCCGGGACCAGATCACGAGTCTCGGGGCGAACCTGGTCTTCATCACTGCCAATTTCACCCGCAACGGGCCGCCGCGCGGCGGCCCGCAGACCAGCGGCGGCCTGGTCTACAGCGATGCCACCGCCATCCAGCAGCAGATCCCCAACGTGGCCGGCGTCAGCGTGGAGCAGGGCAGTTCGCAGACGGTGGTCGCCGGTAATGTCTCGCTGAGCAGCGTGGCCATCCTGGGCTCCCTGCCCGATTACCTAAGCGTGCGCGGTATGAGCATCGCCAGCGGCCGCTATTTCACGGCCCAGGAAAATACGGATTACACGAAGGTGGCTGTGCTGGGCTACAGCCTGGCGCAGAGCCTCTTCGGGACGAACGACCCGATCGGTCAATCGGTCATGGTGGGATCTCAACGCCTGACCGTGATCGGGGTGCTGGCCAAGAAGGGCCTGGTGGGGGACGTGGATTACGATGCGCGTCTGTACACCCCCATCCAGGTCATCCTGCATTACTTCATCCCCTCCCAGTTCGCCCGCTTCCTCGGCCAGTCGGTGCGCACCATCTACGTCCAGGTGGCCGATCCAACCAAGATGAATGACACCATCCAGCAGATCAACCTGCTGCTCCTGCAGCGCCACAAGGTTACGGCGGCCGCTCCCGATTTCACCATCACGACCCAGCAGGACATCATCACGACCCAGGGCTCGACCACGGCGGCCTTCCGCAGCCTGCTGGCCTGGGTGGCCGGGGTTTCCCTGATCGTCGGCGGGATCGGCATCATGAACATCATGCTGGTCAGCGTGACCGAACGGACGCGCGAGATCGGCCTGCGCCAGTCCATCGGGGCGACCCCCAGTGACATCCGCTGGCAGTTCCTCTCCGAGGCTCTGCTCCTGAGCCTGGTGGGCGGGTTGATCGGGATCCTGATCGGGGTCGGCGGCTCCTACATCTTCAACGCCTTCGGCGGGATGCGGACGGTCGTCGTCCCCAGCTCGGTCCTGCTGGCCTTCTGCTCGGCAGCTGCGGTGGGCGCCTTCTTCGGCTTCTACCCGGCCAATCAGGCGGCCCAGCTCGACCCGATCGAGGCCCTGCGGCACGAATAATATTTCTGATAACCATTAAATCTAGTATTCATTCAAGGAAGGTTTCGATGAAAAAGATCCTGTTTTCCCTGACCCTGGTTTCCCTGGCGATCGTACTCGCCCTGGTCGCCTGCGCCGGCAAGGCCGCGACCAGCAGCTCAACACCGGCCAGCTCTTCTGGCGGAGGCGGGTCCTTCAGTGGGACCCCTGCCCCAGGTAGCAATACGAGTCAGCCCTTACCCCTGGTCGGCCAGCTCTTGGTCGGCACCTTCAAGCTGGAAGGCACCGCGAACGCCGTGGATGCGAAGGAAGCGGCCTCGCTGATCCCGCTCTGGCAGGCCTACGCTCAGCTGACCTCCAGCAACACGGCCGCCCAGGCCGAGATCGATGCGGTCGTCTCGCAGATCCAGACCACCATGACCCCGCAGCAGACCCAGACGATCACCACCATGAAGCTGACCCGGCAGGATGAGTTCAGCACCATGAGTTCGCTCGGATTGGCCAGTTTTGGAGCCAACGGCACCCCCGGATTTAACGGCACCCCACGCGCTGGAGGCACCGGCGGCGGCTTCGGCGGCGGTGGTGGCTTTGGTGGGGGCGGCGGCTTTGGTGGCGGTGGTGGCTTTGGCGGCGGTGCCGGTGGGGCCGGTGGCGCCTCGGCGACGCGCAGCCCCAGCCAGATCGCCACCCTGCAGGCTGCCCGGGCAAGTTTCGCCAACCGCATCCCCACCCCTTTGATGAATGCCCTGATCAGCCTCCTGCAGAAGAGGTCTGGAGCCTCATCCTAGTTTCGTGAGCTTTCCAGGGTGTGAGACGGGCCACAGAGTATTGAATGGGGCCGTCCCATACCCGCTATATCCGTTCGACCGGTAGAAAGTGGCCTAATGATGAACCCGCAGAAGAATATCCTGGTCGTGGATGATGAAGCCCGACTGGTTTCCCTGGTGGAGACCTACCTGACCCAGTCTGGCTACGGCGTGATCACGGCCTCCAACGGGGCCGAGGCGCTGGCCCTGGCGCAGCATGAAGATCCGGAGTTGATTATCCTGGATCTGATGATGCCAGTGATGGACGGATACGAGTTCCTGCGCGCCTACCGGGCCAAGCGCGACACCCCGATCATCATCCTGACCGCCCGCGTGGATAGTGATGACCAGCTGGCCGGGTTCGATCTCGGCGCGGATGATTACATCACCAAACCCTTTCGTCCCCGTGAGCTGATGGCCCGGGTAAAAGCCGTCCTGCGCCGCGCCGGCAAATCCAGCCCCTCCGCCCAGGTACTGCATGCCGCCGGCATCACCCTGGACCGGGAGAACCACCTGGTGCAGGTCGGCGAGCGCTATGTGGACCTGACCCCCTCGGAATTCGAACTGCTGAGCGCGCTGATGTCCGAGCCGGGCCGTGTATTTACCCGCCTCGACCTGCTGGACCTCCTGCAAGGCGTGCGCCTGGAAGGCTACGAACATGCTGTCGACCTTCAGATCAAGAACCTGCGCGCCAAGATCGAACCAATCCCCCACACCCCGCAATACATCGAAACGGTCTATGGGACCGGTTACCGATTCGCCAGGATATGAAACCCGCGTGTTCGAACCGCTTCAAATTGTTGATCGCTTTCCTGATCATCAGCGTGCTCAGTGTTACGGCAACTGATATTATTGCATTACTCCCTGGGAATAGCTCTCGGCGATAAACGAGACTCCCTCCGGCATTCGAAAAAGGGAATTCACGTTCTGGCTGTTTTCAAAGCTGAAAGGGCCTGGATGAGTTCCCTGCAAAAATCCGGGATATCTGCCACCACCCGCCCCCACACGAGGTTCTTGCTTTTGAATGCCGGAAGGTCTTTCCAGACTGCACCGGCATTGATCAAATCATCTTTGATCCCCTCACTGCCGGTGGCCTCGTGACCCTGAACAATCCCCGCACTGATGCCTACCAATCCAGCATGACAAATCATGCCCACGATCTTCCCGGATTTGTAGATCGATCTTACAAAGGATTTAATCGCTTCTGAGCGGCGCAGCTTATCCGGTGCCCATCCGCCCGGGATGACCAGCCCATCGAAATCGTCTGGATCGACCTCATCGATACTGGCTTCCGATCGCGCCTGAAGGCCGCCTTTTCCATCATATGGTTCGTTGGATTTCAGGCCGACGATGGTTACATCTGCGCCTTCTTCCTGCAGACGCATGTAGGGCACCCAAAATTCAAGGTCTTCAAAACCGGGACCTATCAGGTACGCCACTTTTAATCCTTGTAAAGCCATATGAAACCTCCAGCGGGTAGGGTCGGCAGGGGACGTGTCATGGAAATTAAAAATGGATCTGTACTCCCCCGGATGCCATCCGCCCGTGATCGGTGATGGCTGCTGCCTGCGCGATATAATTAATAGCAGTTACCAACCTGTGATAAACTGCCCCCATTCGGTGTTGTTTTCCAGGTGCCGGCCGAAGAGGTAATGGGCGCTGGCGGACGGTTCCTTGGGCGGGTGAAGCAAGGCCATGTGGGCTTCTTCCAGCTTGCGACCGCCTTTATGATGGTTGCAGGCCGGGCAGGCAGCCACGACGTTGTTCCAAATGTGTTCGCCGCCTAAATGTTTGGGCAGGACATGGTCTACGGTCAGGTCCGAGGAATGCCGGCCGCAGTATTGGCAGGTGTAATTATCCCGTCGAAAGACCTCACGGCGGGTAAGTTTAACCCGCAGTCGAGGCCGATGGACCATCTGATCCAGCCGTATGACGGAAGGTCTTGGGATCGTCAGTTTGACGGTATGAATGTAGCCCCGGCCGTTCATGACCATGTCGGCTTTGCCCGCCAAGATCAGGCCAACAGCTCGCCGGGTGTTGCAGACGTTGAGTGGTTCAAAGTTGGCGTTTAATACAAGGACCGGCGCTTCCATAAGCGTTTCCTAATGGGCTGTATTATAGCACAACGGAGGTAGGGCTATGCGCGTGCTGATTTCCGGTGGGACAGGCATGATCGGCAGGGAACTGGCAGTCTCTCTCCTGGCGGATGCGCATTCGGTCTGGGTCTTAACCCGTAGACCGGGCTCGGCGCAGATGCCCCCAGGGGCGCAAGCCGTCGGCTGGGATGGCCACACCACCAAAGGCTGGGGAGATCTCATGAACCGGATCGATGCGGTGGTGAATCTGGTCGGCGAACGGCTGTCCGTTTGGCCCTGGACCCCGGCGCGCAAAGCGCGTTTTTGGACAAGCCGTGTGGAAGGCGGCCGCGCCATCAGCGAGGCGATCGAGCAGGCTGCCCACCGACCGCAGGTGCTCGTGCAGGCCTCGGGGGTCAATTACTACGCGCCGCGCGGCCTGGAAACCATGAGCGAATCGGATCCAGCCGGAGAGGATGAAATGGCTCAGTTGTGTCAGGATTGGGAGGCCTCTACCCGATCGGTAGAATCGTTGGGAGTGCGCCGGGCGATCGCCAGATCCGCAATCGTTCTGTCAAGGGTGGATGGAATCCTGCCGATCATGATGCTGCCCGTACGCCTCTATCTGGGCGGGCCGCTGGGGGACGGGCTTCAAGGGCTGCCATGGATCCATATTCAGGATGAGGTAGCTGCGCTGCGCTTTCTGCTTGAGAATGAGCAGGGACTGGGCCCCTTCAACCTCTCCGCACCGCAGTCGGTGTCGAACGCTGATTTTCTACGCACCCTGGCAAAGGTGATGCGCAGGCCGTACTGGTTTCCAGTGCCGGAATTCGCCCTCCGCCTGGTCTTGGGAGGCATGAGCGCTCTCGTCCTGGCAGACGAGCACCTTCGCCCTCGCCGGCTCCTGGGCCTTGGATTTACCTTCAAATTCAATAATCTCGAGGATGCGCTGCGGGACCTTCTGACTCCTGGATTGGTCGCTGGAGACCGAAAGGGTCTGATCGGCAGCTGATAGGCAATTCCCCTCCCCGCCGAAATGTTTTGCTGTATAATTAATTCATGGATTTGGGTTCATGGGTTTATGCTCTGTATCTTCCATGATTGCCGCTGCGGATGGGTCTGACGCGCCTGCCGTAGCAGGCGCGTTTTTATTGGCTGGCCGGGTTCGGAGGTCACGCAGGAAGCGTCGGATGGGTTCCGGGAGGTTTCCATGAAGATCGACGATCAAGTGGCCCTGTTCATGCAGGGGACGGAATACGGCGACGAAGAGCTCAAAGAGACGATGGCCAAAGAGCTGCGCCAGCGCATGCTCGAGGCTGAGAAGGAACACCGTCCTTTGCGGATCTATTGTGGCTTTGACCCCCGCACGGCGGACCTGCACCTGGGCCACACGGTTCCGATGCGCAAGCTGCGCCAGTTCCAGGAGCTCGGCCATGAGGTGACCTTTGTCGTTGGTTCTTTTACATCGCTCATTGGAGATCCTTCAGACAAGGACAAACTCCGCCCACAATTGACCGCTCAGGAGGTCGAGCAGAACGCCCAGAGCTATGCCGAGCAGGCCTACAAGATCCTGGACCGCCACCGGACTCAGATTCGTTTTAATGCTGATTGGCTCTCGGAACTAACCTTTGCCGAACTCATCCGTCTGGCTTCCAACTTCACCCTCCAGCAGTTCGTGACCCGGGATAATTTTCGCAAACGATGGGATCACGGCGACCCGATCTATCTGCATGAAACCTTTTACGCCATCATGCAGGGGTATGATGCCTATATGTTGAAAGCTGACGTGCAGGTGGGCGGAACGGACCAGTTGTTCAACATTGTCACGGCGGCCCGCAAAATCATGACCTCGCTGGGGGCGCAGCCCAATATTGCCATCATCCTCGGGATCCTGCCCGGAACGGACGGGGAGGTGAAGATGAGCAAATCCCTGGGGAACCATATTCCCCTGCTCTCCAGCCCGGAGGACATGTTCGGTAAGGTGATGTCCGTTCCGGATCGCGCCATGGGCCAGTACATGCGCCTGGTCACGCGTTGGACACCGGACCAGATTGTCGAGATGGAAACGGGATTGCGCTCGGGCGCCTTGCATCCGCGCGACGTCAAGATGACCTTAGCCGGGGAGATTGTCTCGATCTACCACAGCCCCCAGGCGGCGCAGCGGGCTGCCGATGAATTTAAAAAAGTATTCCAGCAGAAGGACCTGCCCGAGGAAATGCCCGAATACACGCTTCAGACCGGGCAAACCCTGCTGGACGTGCTGGTGGCGACGGGTCTGGTGGCGACCAAATCCGAAGGGCGGCGTATGCTCGAGCAAAAGGGAGTGCGTCTGGACGGGGAGGTATGCACGGATGGCCAGGCGACTTTCCCGCATCCCGGAGTATTGCAGGTGGGAAAAAGGCACTTCATGCGTGTGAAATAAAATCGGAGCCGGGTCGCGAGGAGCAGCCCGGCTTTTTGCTCAGGGCCGAATGGCGGCGTTGAGCAGCGCCTCGCCTGCTGCCTCGGCGAAGGGCGCGTCGTCCCCTTCCAGGGTCACAACCAGTGCCAGGGGGGTGCCCTGCCAGTTCGGCAGGGTCCCGGCAAGGTACCAGGTGAAGGTCTTTTGGCCTTCCGACGCTTTCCCGGTCACTCCCCAGTAAGGTTGTCCAGGGATCATCAATGAATTGGCCGTTGCTGTGGCAGAAAGAGAAGGCAGGGCTTGGACAGGCTGGCTTAAGGCGGACAGGATGACCCAGCCTTGAACCGGCGTCTTCACGGCCATGACCAGCCTCGGCGCAGGACGTAATCCATCCTGACTCAAAGCGGCACAAGCTAGGGCCATTTGGATAGGGCTCAGTCGCAGAGGGCCCGGTTGGAGGCTCGCCGGCGCCACGGGCAGGCGGAGCTGAGGTGCGCTGTAGAACCCCAGTGCGGCATACAGGCTGTCGAGGCGGGTCTGTGTGGGATTGGCTTCCAGTCCCGCCGCCTGATTAAAAGTGTTGAGGACGCTCCCGGGTGGATACATCCCCTGGGCCGGGCGGTCGAGCAATGGGGTGCTGGGGTCCTTGGCCAGACCGGGGCCCTCTTGATCCAGCAAATTGGGATCAAAGGTCGGATGGGAAGCCATCGCCAGGATCTCGCCGGTTTGCGCATTCAGTAGGACGACTGCACCGGCATGATCGCCGAGCTGGGCATCGGCCGTTTGTTGCAGGACCAGGTCAAGGCTCAAACGAATATCCAGTCCAGGCGGGGGCTGTCCATAAAGGATATGATCCAACCAGATTAAGCTGGCGGGATTGCCTTGCAGGCCGCGCAGGTACGGATCCAGGCTGGATTCAAGCCCTGCCTGTCCGAAAGCGGGATTCGTATAGCCAATTATCGGGCCCAGGGCAGGATAGAGATACTTGCGCTGATAGGATCCGGAGTCACCCAGAGTGATGGTGATCGGCGATTCCTGTCGGTCCAGCAAACTTCCTCGTTTGACATAACGGTCGGCAATCGCGCGCCGGGCATTATCCGTTCGGAGCAGCAGGTCCGGACCCCGCCAGACCGCCCACCAACCGGTGGTCAGGGCTGCGGCGAACAGACCGACGCCGAGCAGTGCAGTCAGGAAGGAATAGGATCCTGGATTCGGCAATGCTGCCGCCTCCTCCTCCGGCTGGCTGGAGATCTGCAGGAGCAGGAGCAGGGCAATGAAGGAAGTAAGAAGCGATGAGCCACCGTAGGAAATAAAAGGCAGGGTGACACCGGTCAGGGGCAGCAGGCGGATATTGCCTCCGACGATGAGGATGGTTTGTGCACCCATATAGGCGGTAAAACCGGCGGCAAGGAAGCGCCGGTATTGATCCGGGGCGTGCAAGGTGATTCTCATGCCTCGCGCCACGAAGAGACCGACCAAGGCCAGCATGGCGATCGTGCCCATTAACCCGGTCTCTTCTGCGATGGCTGAATAGACAAAATCGGAGATCGCCACCGGCACCAGACCCGGACTGCCCAGGCCCGGTCCACGACCGAAGATACCTCCATTGGCGATTGCCAACAGGGATTGCACGATCTGGTAGGAGCGTCCGCTGGGATCGAGCCATGGATTCAACCACGCGTCCACCCGCAGCCGGACGACATCGAAAAGGAAATACCCGGCCAGTCCGGCGATGATCAATCCCACCAGGCTGATCCACAGGATGCGCTTCTTTCCGGATGCAACGAATAGCGTGATCGTGAACAAATAAATGAAGATGAAAACAGTGCCCAGGTCATGCTCGGCGAGCAGAAGCAGGGAGGCGAGCCCGGCGATCACGACAATGGGAACCAGCAGGGGTACCAGCCGCACGTTGAGCGGTAAGTGATCGGCCAGGTAAGCAGCCAGGTAGACGATCAGGAGCAGTTTGAGGGGCTCTGACGGTTGGAAGTAGACGCCGCAGCATCCCAGCCAGAGACGTTCGACGCCGCCGGTGGGGTTGGTCCCAAAGATCAGGGTCAGGGCGGTGAGGAAGAGGCCGCAACTCAGCCAGATATATTTATAGCGTCGCAGCAGGCGTAATTCGGGGGCGAGGCGCAGGCCGGCTAAAAAAACCGCCACGCTGACCATCAGCCAGACCGACTGTCGTAGGCCAAATCCCGGTACCAGCCGCCAGATGGTCAGGATCCCCCAGCCGGAAAGTAGCGCTGCGATCGGCAGCAGATAGGGATCGCTGTCGGGTAACCGTTGGCGAAGCTGGGAAGCGGCGAGTGCGGTCGCAGCTGCCCAGATGGCAAACCCCAACCAGTGTGACCAGGCCAGGGGAACTGCCCAGGAGCGACTGCGAGCCGCGGGGGCGAGAGTGAGGAGGACGGAATAGAGGAAGAGGAAAACGGCCGTCAGTTGCAGCAGGCGACTTTGGATCTGCCGGGAGGACAGGGGGCGGATGATCAATTTCAACCTGGATTCCGTTTCACGATCCTGCGAAACGGAAACAGACTCACTTCAAATATTTCTTGACCAGCAGGTCTAATTTTCGACGGGTGGGGGCGGGGATGGCGGAGGGGGCGGTGATCAGTGCAGTCGCCATGGCTGCGGAGCAATTACAGGATCGCTCCAGAGGCAGGGCACGGACCAGGTTACGGACCGCGTCCTGGGCAATGCCGGTATTTTGATTCAGCACCTGGATGACCATTTCAACGGTGACGGGTGCCTGGCTGATATGCCAGACATCGTAATCCGTGACATGGCCCATCACGGCATAACAAATTTCGGCCTCGCGCGCCAGAAAGGCTTCCGGGGAAGTGGTCATACCGATCAAAGACATCCCCCAGGAGCGGAAGACATTGGATTCAGCCTTGGTCGAGAAACGGGGACCTTCGATGGTCACGAGCACCCCGCCTTGATGGACGATCGCGCCGGTTTCCTGAATGGCTTCTTTCAGGCGGTTGGAGAGGTCGATGCAGAACGGGTCGGCAACATTGATGTGGGCAACCATCCCCTCCCCGAAGAAGCTCCTGGCCCTGTCCTTGGTGTTGTCGTAGATTTGATCCGGGATCACAATGTGGCCGGGTGCGTAATCCTCGCGCAGGGACCCACAAGCGCTGATGCTGACAATCCGTTCAACCCCCAATGATTTCAGCGCGTAGATATTGGCGCGGTAATTGACTTCACCCGGGGTGAGATGGTGGCCAAGACCGTGGCGGGCCAGGAAAGCAAGCCGTTGATTTTCGAGGGTCCCGATCACGATCGGCGCGCTGGTTTGGCCAAACGGGGTTTCGATGACCAGCTCGCGGGTATCCGTCAGTCCGGACATGCTGTACAGACCTGAGCCGCCGATGATGGCGAGCCGGATCGTTTCAGTCGCGGGATGTCTCGGTCTTTTATTCATTTGGCAACTCTCTCCTCCTCCGGGTTTATCTGGCCTGGACAGGGCTCTCACCGGCCACGGCGACCCTAAAGTGTGTTTCTCCGCATAAGAATTCATCTTCAGACATGACCACGGTCGGCATCTGCAGTTTGACTTGATTCAGGAAAATACCATTCCTCGAACCCAGGTCTTCCAGCCACCACTGGTTGTGGTGATAGCTCAAGCGGGCGTGGCGCGCAGAGATGGAATCATCCTCCACTGGACATTCACAAGCCGGGTCCCGGCCGATGGTGATCTCTGCTTGAGAAAAGGATCGATTTTGCGGAACCAACTCGGAACGGCCGATCGTCAGGGTGAGGGATGGGACCCGGCGCCTGGACAGATTCGTCCCATGCTGGTGGAAGTCGCGCCAAAGGCTGAAAAAAGCCCATGCCAGGAATGCATACAAGCTCACCGCCAGCAGGGCTCGTAAGAAGAGCACTAGCGTGCCAATCATTTTTTATCTTTATCTTGTGGAACTTCTTTGTGGAGAATGGCAGTCGGGCGGTCAGCTGAGACCGGAGAGGTGGGTCCGGTTCTGTCTTCGTGGGTACGACCGGGAGGCAGGTCCTGCCCGAAGATCAGGGTGACACCCGCCAGCGAGATGACATCCCCCGGGTAGAGTACCGACTGGTGGGTCCTGACCCCGTTGACATAGGTGCCGCCCGTTGAATTCAGGTCAAAAAGCACGAAACGGTCTTTGACAATGCGCAGCTGGGCATGGGCCCGGGAGACACGTGGATCGTCCACGACGACCTGGTTGTCCAGCCGCCTGCCGATGTTGATCACCGATCGGGTGAGGGGGATGATTTTCGTCCCGTGCAGGATGAGGAAAGCATTGGTGGGGATGGAGGCTTGGGCAGGTTCACCGTTCGGGACGGCAGGAAGTCCGCGGGTATCAATCAGGCTTTCATTGCTGGAGGATGCCAGGATCCGCAGATCCTCTAATTTCATATTTACATCCGCCGCAGTCGTGACGGTTGGCTTGCTGATGAAGGTGAACCCCGCTTCCTTCCCGACCGTGTAGAGCGCCTCAGCCAATTCCCCGAGAAGGCGAGGTTCGGACCGCCATCGGGTCAAAGTCGAAGGGTGTCCCACAATCACGTAGACGTTGGGAGCCTGCAGTGCCCCATCGTCCTTTTCCACCAGGTTGGAATGCAGCACGCTGGCCAGCTGCTGGGCAACTTTGTCCTCTGCCTTATAACCAGGCAGATATTTCAGCAGATGGACCTCCAGCAAGCCCTGCAACCGGGATTCGAGTTCGTCTAATCTAGCCATACGGGCAGATCTTCATCCTCCCCTCTAATTATAGAAGGGAGGGAATGAATCTGCAAGCCTGCCTTTGAAACGAATTCAGGAACAATGTCACCGGCCTCCCCCAGCCAGCCCGTTACGCTGCCTGGCCGCAATTCGGGCAGAATTTTTCACCGGCCACCAGGACGTAGCCGCACTTGGTACAGGTTTTCGGCTGGATTTTTCCTAACGGGGCTCCGCAAGCGATACAGTCCGGCTCGCCAATGGGGTTGGCGGTACCGCAATAATCGCAAGTCAGACGGCTCAAACGTTCCGAAAGCTGCAGGCTGGCGCCCGTTGAACGCAGCACCTGGTTGATCACTTCCCAGACCCTGTCGTTCAGCTGCAGGCTTTGGACATCCTGAGCAATGTTGCCCAACCGTCCGACCAGATTCCAGGGGTTGATCAGCGCGGCCAGGGCTGTCTCCCCCAGGTCAGCGGCCACACCCAGCCACTGTTGCTGACCGATCTGCACGCTGATGCCATCCGGGATCTTCTGGATGTCCACCGCAAGCGCAGTCTGTCCGCCGCGACCTCTCTGAACGGTGGCGACCTGTACCGTCATGTGGTCATCATCACCCAGCACTTGGGCTCGCAAATTGCCCTGGTTTAAATCAGCCAGCAGCGCCTGGCCAATATCCTTGGGGAGTATATTTCCGTGGAAAGTTCGTTGTTCCATAACGAATCGATTATAATCGCTTTGCCGAAATTGAAAAGTCTGAGGCTCATGATCTATCTGCATGTACGAAAATCGGAGCTGGAAAGTTTCACTTTATGCGCCCCTGGATAAAACTCAGCGCTTGGATCATTCTGTTCGCTGATCTGATCGCAACTCTGTTCTTTGGAGTATCCCAAGCTCCGGCTGAAGCCCAACAACCGACCGGTTCAATCCCTACCGTAACGGGAACCCCCTCCGGTCCCATTGTCACGGTCACGAACCCGGAGCAAATCAACGTGCGTTCCGGGCCTAACTCTCTCGATTACGATGCGGTCGGCATCCTTCTTCCCGCCGAAACGGTCCCGGCCTTGGGGCGTTCGCCGGGAGGGGATTGGATCGAAATTGTCTATCCGGGCGCCCCTGGTGGGGTGGGGTGGGTGTATGCACCCTTGGTGAGCCTGACCCCGGGTTTTCTACCCATCGTGGAACCGCCTCCCACACCCACACCGCGCACTACACCGACCATCGACCCAACGCTGGAGGCGGCTTTTGAGGTGCCCTCGACGCCGACCCGCCTGCCGACTTTCACTTCTCCACCTCCCTTGCTGATTCCGACCTTCACCGGTGACGTGTCCACACGCAGCGGGGTCCCATTCGGATTGGTGATCGTCGGGCTGGCGATCATTGGCGTCTTTGGTGCGGTGATCTCCTACCTGCGAGGCAGGTGACCCCTTCTTCTGAAAAAAGAGACCGTCCTATTTGGGGCGAAACCCACAAAAAAAGCCACCTTGACCCTCACAGAAAGGTGGCTTTTATGTCCTTCGAAGTCAAGACAACTCAAAATAGGATCCACGACGCCGACCCCCCATGCCCGGGTTTGAGTTTTGGTATAAAGTAGGGATGAAGGTCGCGAGAGTAAAGCTGCAACCAGGATGTGCCGCTTTCTTCCGCATCTTACCAGGAGGGTAAATTGAATATAAAAAGGATGATCCCCAGATCCAGAATCGCCCTCATCGTCATCGTTTTAGGCATCGCCGGGCTGAGTTGCATGTGTCCGCTTGGAAGCCTGATTCCAGCCGTTCCCACGAACCAAAGTTCCTTGCTGACACCGCCCCCTGTTCCCACCGGCTGGAAGTTAAGCACAGATCCGAGTGGGGCCTGTCAGGTCGCGACGCCGCCCGATTGGCAACTCGGAACCGATTTCTTCCTCCAGGCGGGGAGCACGAATCCAGGTCCCATGGCGAGTAAGCCGGGACAGTTTCCACCGATGGGCCTGGCATTGTGGGGGGTCGACCAGATCACCCAACTGCCACAGGGCCAGCAGTTCCAGATTCGCACCTCTCTGGTGACCGGGGATCACGTGTGCTCCGTGTGGCGCATCAAGGATTCGACCGACTTCACTGCCGCCGAGAGAACCACCATGGAACAGGTCGGCAAGACCTTACAGGAGGTGCACTAATGAAAACGCTAGCGCACAGCGCGCGCCTGCTGGGTGCCGCCTTGATCCTGGCCGTGGTCCTCAATGCGGGGGTTGGGTTGACCGGACGCGCGGTTGCACAGGGCTCGGCCGGCGTGGGCTGGCAGGTCGCAGGACAAAAGTGGTCATCACAAACCGACACCAACCAAACCTTCTCCGATAGGTCCCAGCAGCAATCGAGCGATGGCCAGGATTTAACGGACGATCAGACCTACAAAGGCAACCAGGACGGCTCGTCCGTCGAGCATGATGATTTTGAATATTCGGACGGCAAAGGCTCCAGCGCGAGTTCCCATCAAGATGAGCAAAGGGATTCGAACGGAAACAGGAGTACCCATCACGAAGAGACTACTACCGACCAGAATGGGAATTGCCAGATGCTCATTACGGACGATGTATTTGACAGCAGTGGCAATCTCACGAAGCACACCGAGAGGACTGTCCAGTGTGCGGATTTCGGCCTGCAGGTATCCTTAAAGGGATCGGCGACCATCGGCGACATGACTGTCACGTGGGGACCCAATACAGCGCTGATCCACTTAGAGAAGAATGGGAATACCTACGAAGGGAGTTATTCGGGCGAATTCGATTCCTCTGTGGAAGGAGGTGACTGCATGGGGACCGGCACCTTCCCGGTAGTTATTAAGGTCACTGCCAAAGAAGACGAATTCCAAGACCTGGACTTTTCCGTTCAGAAAACCATGTCGACGGTTGTGGTCGGCTCGTGTGGAGGGTCGAGCGGCTCGGAAAGCATGCCGTCCGGGACGAGTACCCGTACCTTTACCCTGCCCGCCGTGGACGGTGCGTCCAATGTTTACAACTATCCCATGGCGGGAACCGGGAATCTCACCCTGACCTATACCCTCAAGAAGGCAGAACATTAGGACAAGGGGATATTCTGGCGATATTTGCGGCATGTATCTTAAAACGGAGAAGGTGATTCGTGCGGCAGAATTCGCCGATTCAGGGTTAACCGGGTTCCACCCCAAAACTTATGGGCTCCCCTTCGACCCGAGGATTTAATTGATAGTCCAAGGTGTACTGGCGAGGCAGGGAACCCCTTATTCTGAAAAAAGAGAGCGGAGAGTGAACTTCACTCTCCGCTCTCTTTTGCATCAGTTCTCACCGCACTCGCAATTCCCCCCTCCGCAGCCACACTCCGGTAGCGCATTCGGGTTGTCCATTAAGAATCCGGTACCGCGTTCATCGTCGATATAATCGATGGAAGTGCCGAGCATCGATTGGATCGAGATTTCATCCACCAGGATTTTGAGGCCCTCAATCTCGAGGATCGAGTCTTCCCCCTGGATATTTTTATCGACGGCCATCCCGTACTGGAATCCGGAACAGCTCTTTCCCGCGATGTAGATCCGCAGGGCATAGCCCTGGGCCAAATCGTAAGGTGCAAGTAATTCCTGCAACTTCAGTACGGCCACGGGGGTAATCTGGAGAGTGCTTGTTTGAAGGGGGGTTGTCATGGTTTCCTCACACACGGTCTGAATTTGGATAAATCCTATCAGATTTATTTGAAGTTGTCAACACCAGGGCTGATTTAAACCTGAAAAATCGACCCAAATTCCTTCCCCGTGTGGGGCTGGTCGTGCTTGCAATTTCCAATTCGCCCGTATATAATCCTGCCGTCGATGATGCTTATAGAAAAGGAGTGCTGGATGCTTAAGATTGCTCCTCTTGTGATCCTCCTGGGGGTTTTAGGGATTCTGCTTTGTTCCTGCGGTACCGCCGCCACCTCGACTGCGCCCGCCGGGACGGTTGAGGCCTATATCCAGGCTCTGGTCGGGAAGGACAAGAATCACCTTTCGGCACTCAGCTGTGCGGATTGGGAACCGACTGCACTCCAGGAAATGGACTCTTTTCAGGCCGTAAAAACCCGGCTGGAAGGCCTGGTGTGCCAGGTGAGCGGTACGGACGGTGCCACCACGCTTGTGAAGTGTCAGGGCAAGATCATCGCCACCTACAACGGCGAAGACCAGGCCCTCGATCTATCCGCCCGGACCTACCAGGTCGTACACCAGGGTGGTGATTACGTCGTCTGCGGATTCCGATGAGATCGCGTCTCCTTACACGTGAAAATCTTTGGGCGCTGCTGCTCTGTCTGGCGCTGGTCGTCCTGGTGATCTTGACAGCCAGCAGCGCGCCAGTCTGGATCTACCAGGGTTATTAATGACCCTGGCCGATACCCTTCTCCTGATCGGGGTCGCGGGCTTCCTCAGTTTGATTGCCCAGCCGGACAGGCGGCTTTATTTTCTGCTTGGACTGAGCGTTCTGGCGGTCTTCGCCTTCCAACCCGCCCTGCCGGTTCGGGGCCTGGATTTCTGGCTGCCCCTGGCAACGGTAGCGGTGACCGTAACCGGCTGGGTTTTGACCGCCCCTCGCGCCCTGCGAACCTGGAAAAGCACCTGGCGGACATCCCTGATCCTTGGATTGATCGTCCTGGCCCTGGCGCTGACCCGCTATTTAAATCTACCCTCCCTGTTCACTGCCTCTCTTCCGCCGCAGATCGAGTTTGTGGTTTTGGGTCTCGGGGGGATCTCTTTGCTCGTGTTCTTGTTGGCGCGGTACACAGACTCTGGGAAAGCCTCGCTCGTTTTTGCCTCCCTGGCGATCATCAGCCTCTTCCTGATCCTCAAGACCCCCATGCTTGCCACTTGGGTTGCCGCTGCGCTGCGCAGCTGGAATGGCCAGTCCACCCTCACCGCGACCGCCCAGGATTTGCGCTGGTTGGGCTTCTCGTATATTGCTTTCCGCCTCCTGCATACCCTGCGTGATCGTCAGACCGGACGCCTGCCGCCGGTTGGGCTGGCTGAATACGTCGTCTACATGCTCTTCTTTCCTGCGCTGACCGCAGGACCGATCGACCGCATCGAACGATTTCTTACGGACCTGCGCCAACCCCTGGCGCTCACCCCTGAGGATTGGACCGAGGCCGGGAGACGGGTGGTCGTTGGATTGGTCAAGAAATTTGTCCTGGCGGACAGCCTGGCGTTGATTGCCCTGAATGGGGTGAATGCCTGGCAGGTTCACACCGCTGGCTGGACCTGGGTCTTGCTGTACGCCTTTACGTTCCAGATCTATTTTGATTTCAGCGGCTATACGGATATTGCCATCGGGCTGGGCCGTCTCCTGGGGATTCACCTGCCCGAAAATTTTTCTGCGCCCTACCTAAAGCCGAACTTGACCCAGTTTTGGAATAACTGGCACATGACTTTAACCCAGTGGTTTCGTTCTTATTTCTTCAACCCCCTGACCCGCGCCCTCCGCTCCGCGAAAAAACAGCTGCCCACGCCATTGATCATCCTCATGGCACAGATCAGCACCATGGTGCTGATTGGCTTGTGGCACGGCGTGAGCGCGAATTTTGTCCTATGGGGGCTGTGGCATGGAACTGGTCTCTTCATTCACAACCGCTGGTCTGAATTCACCCGCCCGCGGTCAGGCCACCTCCCGCGCCCCTGGGCGAAAGTCCTGGGAGCAGGGAGCACCCTGCTCACCTTTCAGTATGTCGCCCTGGGGTGGGTCTTTTTTGCGTTGCCTGATCCGGCAACCTCCTGGCACGTCTTCTTAAAACTCTTCGGTCTGGCCTGATGCAAAATCCAGTTTCCCCCCTGCGTGTGCTGGCGAAAGCACTACTGCTTTTCGCCGCCTTCAACCTGGTGGTTGCCGCCTGGGCACCCGTCCATCTGGGCGACCTGTCGCTTTACGGGACGGTCTTTCCAGGTCGAATGCGCCTCCCCTTCGGGGAGGACTCCCAGCACGCCTACAACCTCTCCCTCTTTAATCTGGACGCCATGTTCAGCTCGCAGGCGCTTGCCGAGGGCGTGAAACCAGCGAATGAGTTCCGCGTGATCGTGATCGGTGATTCATCGGTCTGGGGGATCCTGCTCCGGCCCGAGGAGACGCTCTCCGGCCAGCTGGATGCTCAAGGTCTGGCTACCTGCAATGGACGACGGATCCGGGTCTATAACCTGGGCTATCCAACGATATCCCTGACCAAAGACCTGATGATCCTGAATTACGCCATGCGCTACCAGCCCGATCTTGTGGTTTGGCCGGTCACTCTCGAAGCGTTCCCCATCGATCAGCAGCTTGTTTCCCCGATCGTGGCCAATAATGCCGGAGCCGTTCAGGAGCTGATCGCGAAATATCACCTGCCGTTCAACCCTCATGACCCTGCGCTCGTGCAGATCAATTTCTGGCAGCGGACCCTCGTCGGTCAGCGGCGCAACCTTGCTGATTTGCTTCGGCTGCAGCTCTACGGGGTGATGTGGGCTTCAACCGGCATCGATCAGACCTATCCGACGGATTATCCACCCGCCCAGACTGACTTCGATACGGACGTGACCTTCGATGGCCTGCAGGGACCGCAGCTGGACCAGACCCGGCTGGCGTTCGATGTGCTCGGGGCCGGCGCGGCTGCCGCCGGCAAAACGCCTTTGCTCCTGGTTAATGAGCCGACCTTGATTAGTGCTGGAAAAAACAGTGACCTCCGGTATAATTTCTTTTACCCGCGATGGGCCTATGACCAGTACCGCCAGGACCTGGCAAGCCAGGTGGTGCTCCATGACTGGAACTATCTCGATGAGTGGAACCTTGTCCCCGGGAGTGATTTCACCAACAGCGCCATCCACCTTAACCCCGCAGGGGAGCGCCTCCTGGTCGAGCAAGTCAAGACCTCCATCCTTTCCTTGAGCTGTCGATGAAAAAACCTTGCCTGCTTTGCCTGATCCTCCTCACATTCCTATCCGCCTGCAGGAGCCAGCCGGCCCCCGTGCTTACAGGCCCGCCGCCGACTCTTGCGGCACCCTCCCTCACGGCCCTCTTCCCATCCCCGTCCTCAGACCTGGCGGCCACCGCCATCGATACCCCCATGCCAGCAGCCACCCCCACCCTGGCCCCGGACGCCTGGATGCAAATGCCCGTTGTCCCGGTCGGGATCAGTGCCCGCGTTCGTGCGATCTACCTCCACGGCCAGCAATTAGGGAACAACCTGAATGCGTTTTCGAAAATCGGGGATTGTGAATCGACCCCCACCTGGTTCCTGGGCGACTTTGACCTTGGCCCAGCCTACTATTCCCTGGGCCCTTATATGATCCTGAAACCGTTGATCGTTCAATTCCACGGTTCATTTGGTCGGACCAGTCTGGCTGCCGGACGGGGCTATGCGGCCGCCACCGTCCTGTCGCCCCTCTGGGCTGACCCCAAGCTCTGTCACGCCGGCGAAACCCCGCTGGCCTGTGAGCTGCGCTTGAACAAGCCGGCTTTTGCCTTCGTGATGCTGGGGACGAACGATGTTTCGAACCCGGCGAAATTCGAGGGGTATATGCGGCAGATCCTGGACACCCTGATCCAGGCGGGTGTTGTCCCCATCCTGGCAACCAAGGCGGACAACCTCGAGGGAGACCATTCCCTGAATGCAACCATCGCCCGCCTGGCCTATGAGTACGAACTCCCCCTTTGGAACTTCTGGCTGGTTGTCCAGCCTTTGCCTGATAAGGGACTGCAAACAGACCAGTCCCATTTGACCTTTGCCCCCAACCGCTTTGATAATCCAGGCGATATGCGAGCCGCCTGGCCTTGGCGTAACCTGACCGCCCTGCAAGTGCTGGCTGCTGTCCAGCACGGAATCACCGGGCAGCCTTGATCGGGAAGAATGGAACCCCCATGGAAGATATTTCAAACGCCCTGAACCGGTACATTGCCACGGAGATCGCCAAACAGCCGCAGCGCACCCTTGATCCCGAGGAGCCTCTGCTCACGAGCGGGTTGATCGACTCTTTTCACCTGGTGGACCTGGCTCTGTTCGTTGAGGATCAGTTTGGCGTCCACCTCGACGATGCTGAGTTGAATGCCCAGACATTCGATACCCTGGCCCAGTTGGTCGCACTGGTCGAATCGCGCCGTTGAGGAATGCCGAACTTTACCGAGCTGCTGAAACTGCGGTACGAACAGCACCCTGAGCAGGTGGCGGTGACCCTGTTGCAGTCTGGGGCACCCGACCTGCCGGTGACCTATCGGGCCCTGCTCGAGGGAGCTGCGGGGTATGGCCGGACCTATGCGCAAAACGGCATCCAGCCTGGCGAAGTGGTCATTTTGATCCTGCAGCATGGAATCGACCTGCTTCATGCTTACTTTGGAGCGGTCCTTTCCGGGATCATCCCCTCGATCATGCCCTTCTTGACCGAGAAGCTTCTGCCTGAGCGCTACCGGACGGATCTGGCTTCGCTGATCTCTGTGACCCAGCCTTCCGCAGTGATCACTTATCCGGATTTCGAATCCGAGGCGCGCTCGGCCCTCCGCCGGGGGGATTCAGTCCGGTCGGTGATGGTCACGGGTCAGGTCGAAGGCCCGCGCCAGATGGACTTTTCGGCCTGTCCTGGACTGTACCGGCGCGGGGAGGACATCGCTCTGCTCCAACATTCCTCCGGGACCACTGGCTTGCAGAAAGGGGTTGCCCTCTCCCATCAGGCAGTTTGCAACCAGCTGGAGCATTATCGGCAGGCCATCCATTTGAACGCCTCGGATGTCTTCGTCTCCTGGCTGCCGCTGTATCATGACATGGGTCTGATCGCCTGCTATCTGATGCCGATCCTGCTCGGTTCGCCGCTTGTTCTGCTTTCCCCCTTTGACTGGGTGCGAGCTCCCTATCGGCTGATGCGTGCGGTGTCTCAATACAAAGGGACACTCTCCTGGCTGCCCAACTTTGCATATAACTTCTGTGCGCAGAAGGTCCGTGACCGGGATCTGGAAGGTGTGGATCTCTCCACCTGGCGGGCGGTGAGCAACTGCTCCGAACCGATGCACCTGGAGAGCCACCAGGCCTTCTATGAGCGCTTCCGGAAATACGGCTTACGATATGAGTCCCTTACCACCTGCTACGCGATGGCCGAGAATGTCTTCGCCGTGACCCAGGGCGGGATCGATGCTCCAGTAGCCATGGACGAGGTCGACCGCGACCGCCTGCAGATCGAGGGTGTGGCCTGCCCGGCCATTGCTGGCAAAGCCAGCTTAAAAATGTTGGGGGCAGGGAAGCCGATCCAGAACACTTCAGTGCAGATCCTGGACAACCGGGGTCATCCTCGGAAGGTGCGCACCATCGGAGAGATTGCGCTGAAAAGCGACTGCATGCTGACGGGCTACTACCACCGACCCGACGAGACCGAGCGGGTGTTCCGGGAGGGGTGGTACCTGACTGGGGATCTGGGTTATATGACCGAGGACGGAGAAGTCTACGTGACCGGCCGCAAGAAGGACCTGATCATCGTCGGTGGGAAGAACATCTACCCTCAGGACCTGGAATTGTTGGCTTATCAGGTCCGGGGTGTTCACGCCGGGCGTGCATCGGCATTCGGAATTTTTGATGAAAACTCGGGCACCGAGGATGTCGTGCTGGTGGCCGAAGTGGAGACCGACGACCCTGCCGAGCTCCAGCGCATCTCCAACGAGGTACGCCAGACAGTGACCCTTGGTTCGGCGGTTACCCTGCGATATGTGCATCTGGTCAGGCACCCCTGGATGGTTAAGACCTCCAGCGGCAAAACCGCCCGATCAGCCAATCGGGAAAAGTTCCTGAAGGAGATCGAGAAGTCCGGAAAGACCTTCTAACGCCTGACGTCCTTCCAGGATTCCATCCGGTTTTATGAATCAAAAAACCGCCCTCGCAGATGCGAGGGCGGTCGATCCTCCGTACCTAATTGGTTGTGATCCGGTTCTCTAACGTGCGGTTGAATATTTCTTCCTGCTCTTTGCTCATGGTCGATTTTGACTTGTGGGCCTTCGCCGGTGCGCTTTTCTTGGTGCCCTTGGATCGTTCCATCGCCTGGCGATAGGCGATTTCCATGGTCGTCAATTCAGGTTCCTTCGGTTCGGGCTCGACCGCTTCGGCTTCTTTCTTGGTTTTCTTGCTGCGCGTTCGCTTGGGTTCAGCTTTTACCTCGGCCAGGATTTCCTCGGGTTTAGGCTGGGCAGCCTTGATGCTCAGGCGGATCTGCTTCTTACGGCGGTCCACATCCAGAACCTTGGCCTCGACCTCTTCGCCCTCTTTCAGGACCTCCGCAGGCGATTTGATGTAATCATGGGAAATTTCGCTGACGTGGACCAGACCCGGTCGTTCTGCGCCGATGTCGACAAATGCCCCGTAGGTTTCCAGACGGGTCACCTTCCCTTTGACCAGCATGTCCGCTTTGATCTCGCGCCATTCCAACTTCAGCGGTTCGACCATGGTAAGCTCCACCCGGTCGTCGCGCATGCGGCGCACCCAAACGTCCACGGTTTGTCCGATCTGGACGACATCCTCGACCCGGTTGACCGGTTCCGCGCGCAATTGGGATATATGCACCACGCCCGGTACCTTTTCACCGACATCGACAATAGCCCCTGCCAGGGTGATCTTGATGACCTTGCCGGTCATATGCATTTTGGGTTGCAGCGCGCCTTCTAGCGCGGAAATCGTAGGTTCCATAGCAGGTACTCCAATTATCGATTCTTGATTTGAGCCGAAGGCGGATTATACCTGTATCGGGGGAAACCGTCAAATCGAATTTGGACCCTTTAAGGACTGGGTCCCATCCTGCTCAAAAAGATATGCCCTCGGATCAGGTCCCGGGGGCATATCGGCTCGCTTCGAAGGGACGGTATCCAAATGGGGATACCGGTTTCCGAGATCCGCACGCGGGCGGTAGAGGTCACATTTCGCGCACGTCCAGGATGGATTTGACAACCGGGTTGAGTGTTTTGATCAGCTTGGTCCGGGAGAGTTCCTGCACTTTAACGGTCATCTCCCATACTTCCGGGGCCATGGAGACTTCGTTAAAACCGAGGCCGACGATATCCCCTCCGGCCTCGGCGATGGCGTGGGTGATTTTCGAAAAGGTCCCCTTACGCCCGGAGATGGTCGCCGACAGTCGGACGCCATGCCTGCGCCCTCCCAGCAGCGAAATAAAAACCTTGAACAGATCAGATTCGGTAATGATGCCGGCGAGGTTCTTTCCGTGCATGACTGGCAGGCCGCCGATCTTATTCTCCGCCATGATGCGGGCGGCCTCTTCGATGGGCGTGTCCTCGCTGATGGTGATGACTTTGCGCGTCATCACCTTGTCGACCTTCAGCTTGGCCAGCAGCGCATGGATCTCCCAGACATTCAGGGAGGTGGCAGGGGAGGGAGAAGCATAGAGGAGATCTCCCTCGGCGACGATGCCAACCAGCTTGCCGCCTGCGTTCAGCACAGGGAGGCGGTGGACCTTTTTCTCACGCATTAATAGCAGAGCATCGGAGACAGAGACGTCTGGCGAAACGGTAACCGGTTTCTTGCTCATGAAATCCTGGACTAGCATAATGGCCTCCTTGGCTGGATAGTGTATTGAGTATAGCACAATCGTCAGGGCCTCCCCCTTTGCAGCGAGCCTCACCGCAGGAGGGGTGAACCCATGCCGGAGGGTTCGGGTTTGGCGCCCGGCTACCCGTCTGGAAAAAAGATGTTCCAGCCTGACCACACCCCGGCAGCTCGGAGGGGATCACATTCCGGCCATGTAGGCCAGGCCCACGGTCCCTGGACCGGCATGGGTGCCGACCACCGGGCTGACACAGGTGAAGACCGTTTCCACAGGATGGACCACGGCTGCCCCTGCATCCAGGATCCCCCGGGCATCCGCCTCGGCATTGGCATGCAGGGTTGCCAGTCGGACCGGGGTCCGGCCGGCGATCTCCTGTTGGATGAGCGCGATCACCCGCTCATAGGCCTTTTTCTTCGTGCGGACCTTTTCCACGGCTTCGATGCTTCCGTCGCGCAGTTGAAGGATCGGCTTGATGTTGAGCGTGGTTCCCAGGAAGGCTGCCGCTCCGCCGATGCGGCCTCCCCGCCGCAGAAATTCCAGGGTTTCGACCACGAAGAACACCCCGGTATGCTTCTGGGTCTCCACGGCCAATTTTTGGCATTCGCCCAGGTTCGCCCCGGCAGCGATGGCCCGCGCCACGGTCAAGAGCTGAAATCCCATCGCCATGGAAGTGGAAAGTGTATCCACGATCGTGATCCGATCGCCGGCCTTTGAAAGCATCTCTTTGCCCTGAATGGCCGATTGGACCGTCCCGGAGAGTTTGGAAGAGAGGAACATCCCGAGGACGTCATAACCCTCCTCCAAAAGGGTCTCAAAGGTGTTTTTCATCGTCACGACCGATACCTGGGCGGTGGTCGGCATACTCTTGGAGGAGGCAAGTCGCTTATAGAACTCGTCGGGCAGGATATCAACTCCGTCCTGAAAATGTTCCTCCCCCCAGATCAAGCTTTGCGGTGTGACCGTAATGGAATACTTTTTAACCAGGTCACTGGGAAGGTAGGCAGTGCTGTCCGAGACGAGAGCGACTTTTGTCATGCTGACTCCTGAGCAAAGGATTCGGTCCGAAGGGCTATTATATAACGAATGCAACACACTCGGGGGCTTCAGGTTATGCTGATCCAAGGATCGGCTGATCCTCTGGATTCGCTTGAAAGTTTTCCTGGGAAGGCTGGGTGACGTTCTTTTTGAGGCGACGATCGGCCCCGAAGGAAGATTCTAGGGGAGGCAATTCGCTTCCTTGACCATCCGGCCCTTATCGGCTAAAATCTGTCCGCTTTTAAGCAATAAGCATATATAATGAAGAGAGTACATGTTTGAGACACTGACCGGGCGCTTGAACCAGGTGTTTGCTGAGCTGCGCCGGCGCGGGAAACTTTCCGCGGCGGACGTAGATGCGGCGTTGCGCGAAGTGCGCCTGGCCCTCCTGGAAGCGGATGTCCACTACAGCGTGGTCAAGGATTTCATCGGCCGGGTGCGCGCACGCGCCGTTGGGGCAGAGGTTTCAAAGTCCCTCAACCCGGGACAGCAGGTCGTTAAAATCGTCAACGATGAATTGGTAGCCACCCTGGGGGAGCCGGCTGCCCTCAACCTGAACGGAGTCAAACCGCGTCCGATCATGCTGGTTGGCCTGCAGGGGTCAGGCAAGACGACGGCTGCAGGAAAACTTGCCCGGGAGCTGCGCGGGCGCGGTGAACGGGTCATGCTGGTTGCCGCCGACCCCTACCGGCCGGCCGCGGTTCAACAACTCCGAACCCTTGGGGAGCAGCTGGATGTCCCGGTTTATTATGAAGAAGGGTTGCCTCCGCCAGAGCTGGCCCGGCACGCCCTGGATAAGGCCCGGGATGGCGGTTATTCGATCCTTGCGATCGATACGGCAGGACGCTCCCAGCTCGACGAGCCCCTGATGGAGGAGCTGCGGGCGATCGCATCCTCCACGTCGCCCGTGGAGATCTTGCTGGTGGTGGATGCCATGATCGGTCAGGAAGCGCTCCACGTCGCTGAAGGGTTTCAGAAAGCGGTTCCTTTGACCGGCCTGATCATGACGAAGATGGACGGTGATGCCCGCGGAGGGGCGGCCATCTCGATCCGCTCCGTGACCGGGGTACCGATCAAATACCTGGGAACGGGCGAGAAGCTCGACGCTTTGGAGGCCTTTCATCCGGAGCGGTTGGCTTCCCGTATCCTGGGCATGGGAGATGTGCTCGGCTTGATTGAGAAGGCTGAGGCGGCCTTTGATGAGCAACAGGTCCAAAAACAGGCCGAAAGGCTGACCCGGGGTGAGTTCACGCTGGAAGACATGATCGATATGCTGCGCTCCTCGAAGAAGATGGGACCGATGAGCCAGCTGGTCGATATGTTGCCCGGGGAGATCGGCCGGACGGCGCGCAACATCTCCCCACAGGATATGGACCGCCAGTTCAAACGCCTCGAGGCGATCATCTGCTCGATGACTCCTGCCGAACGACGCCATCCAGACCTGCTGAACGCCAGCCGCCGCAGGCGGATCGCCAGTGGTTCCGGAAGCCAGGTACAGGAGGTGAACCGGTTGATGAAGCAGTTCCGTGAGATGCAGCGCCTCTTTAAGACTGTCCAAAGAACTGGTGGTCGAGGCCTGTCAGGTCTATTTGGATAGGGTAAAATAGGGCGAGTTCACGCCCCCTCACCAATCATCCCCAGGCATCCGGGCAAAATGCGGCCGCGCGATACCGGTGATTGGAAAATCTATACATCTAAGGAGAGTATTGCCGATGGTTCGAATTCGTCTTCGCCGAACTGGCCTGAGAGGCCAGCCGAGCTACCGTATTGTTGTGGCGGATAAGGAAAGCCCGCGCGATGGCCGTTTTCTGGAGATCGTTGGTTTTTACAACCCGCGCACAGAGCCGGGTACTCTGGAAATCAAAGAGGCCAAAGTGTACGAGTGGATGAACAAAGGCGCCCAACCGAGTGAGTCGGTCGCGCAATTGTTCAAGACCGCTGGCCTGACCGAACGCTATGAGCGTTTGAAGGCCGGTGAGAAGGTTGAGACGCTGCTCGAGGAGGCTGAGAAAGCCAAAGCGGCCCGCGTCGTCAACCTGAAAACCCGCAAGTAGCGCAATTCGATTGCAATCATGAAAACCTTGACTGAATACATCGCTCGATCCCTGGTCGAGCATCCGGACGAGGTTGCGGTCGCAGAGATCCGCCATGGCAGCCGGGTGACGTTGGAGCTGAGCGTGTCCAAAGAGGACATGGGTCGCGTGATCGGCAAGGGGGGGCGTGTGGCGAACGCCATCCGCACCCTCTTGCGTGTGGCTGCCGAGCGGGAGGGCAGTCAGGTGACCCTCGAGGTCGTCGAACCTTAAGCCGACCTGCATGCCCAGACTGAAACGCACGGCAGGCTCGCAAACCGAGGGCGGGGATGCTTTCCTGGCCGCCGGTCAGATCCGTCGCCCACACGGGGTGACCGGAGAGGCCTTGGTGGAGGTCCTTACGGATTTTCCCGAGCGCCTGCGGCCGAAGAAGGTCATCTACGTTGGGGAAGGGCATCTCCCACTGACCATTCGCAGCAGCCGCCCTCACGGTCAAAGGTTGTTGCTTGCCTTCGAAGGCATCTGGACGCCGGAAGAGGTCGGCGGCTACCGAAATCAGGTGCTCTATGTCAGTTCAGCCCACCGGGCCGCGCTCCCTGATGGCGAATATTATCACGATGAACTAATGGGGTTGCAGGTGGTCGATGACCACGGCCGATCCTTGGGAGAACTCACCGAGATCATGCAGACCGGCGCCAACGATGTTTATGTGGTGTCCGGTGGAGATGGACGTGAACTTTTGTTGCCGGCGACAGCCGAGGTTGTGCTCCATGTAGACCTGGCGCAAAGGATCATTCAAGTCCACCTGATTCCTGGGTTGATGGATGAAGAACACCTCTCGTCTTAAAACGGCAGCGGATCTCAAGCCAGGAAAACGCAGCAATTTACTCCGGGTGGATGGCGCATCGGGGCCAAAGAACCCGCCGGACCCCTTGATGACGATGGATCATACCTTTGCTGTGATCATGGCCGGGGGCAGTGGGACGCGCTTGTGGCCGGTATCCCGCCAGAAGCATCCGAAACATATTCTCCCCCTCCTGGGGGAGCGTACTCTATTTCAAGGTACAGTGGATCGCCTCGAAGGCCTGCTCTCTCCCGATCACATTCTGGTGGCCACGGCGGAAGGCCAGGCTCGAATCCTGAAAAAACAGGCCCCCGATATCCCGGGCAAGAACTTCCTGGTCGAGCCGGAGCCGCGCGGGACCGCGGCGGTCGTCGGCCTGGCGGGAATTGTGTTGCGGAATCGCGATCCCGAAGCAGTCATGCTGGTCCTGCCCTCGGATCATTTCATCCGCAACCGCGATCTCTTCCAGCTGGTGATGCGGACCGCCGTACCGCTGGCCAGGGAGGATTACCTGGTCACCCTGGGCATAACCCCGACCTTCCCTGCGACCGGTTACGGGTATATCCAGCGCGGCAGGCCTCTCCCGGTGGGGTCTGCCTATCCGGCTTACCACGTGCGGAAGTTCAAGGAGAAACCGACCGCCGCCCAGGCCAGAAGAATGCTTTCGGATGGGAACCACTCATGGAACTCGGGCATGTTCATCTGGCGGGCCGACCGGATCTTGGGCGAGTTCGCCCGTCAACTGCCCGACCTGAAGCGCGCCTTGGAACGGATTGGTTCCACCTGGAATACGGTCCGTCAGCAGGCAGTGCTTGAGTCCGTTTGGCCGCGGCTCAAAACGGTGACGATCGACTACGGGATCATGGAGCACGCCGAGCGGGTGGCGGTGCTACCGGCAGGGGGTTTGGAATGGAACGACGTCGGATCCTGGGATTCTCTCTTCGATGTTCTGATCCCGGACGAGTACGGCAATGTCGCCGTAAACAGCCATCACCTGGCCATGGAGACACACAGATCGCTCGTGTACGGCAGTCATGAAAAACTAATTGTTACCATCGGTGTGGACGATCTGATCATCATCGATACGCAGGATGCCATGCTGGTTTGCCGCAAGGATCAAGCCCAGCAGGTTCGCCAGGTCATTGCCAAACTCAATAACTCGGATCGCAAGCATTATCTTTAGGAGGTGCCTTGTGGAAGCCTACTGTATGAAATGCAAGACCAAACGGGAGATTGTGGATCCTCAAGCAACCTTTAATTCCGCACGGGCGCCCGTCACCCGCGGCACCTGCGGAGTGTGCGGGACGACGCTCTATCGCATTGGGAAGACCCCGGCCCATGAGGGAATGGTCAAACCGGAGAAATATGCCTCGCGCTCCGGAAAACTGGTGATCGTTGAATCGCCGGCCAAGGCGAAGACGGTCGGCCGCTTCCTGGGCAAGGGATACACCGTGCGCGCCTCGGTGGGACACGTCCGAGACCTGTTGCGCTCCCAGTTATCGGTGGACGTCGAACACAACTTTCAGCCAAAGTATCGGGTGCCCAACGAAAAGAAGACCGTCGTCAAAGAGCTCAAACAACTGGCCAAGGAAGCTGCCGAGGTTTACCTGGCGACCGATCCGGATCGAGAAGGGGAGGCGATCTCCTGGCATCTGATGGAAGCAGCTGCGATCGACCCCAAGCTGGCCAAGCGGGTCGTATTTCACGAGATCACCGAAGGCGCCATCCAGGAGGCGTTTGCCAACCCGCGCGCCATCAACATGGACCTGGTGAACGCCCAGCAAGCACGCCGAATCCTTGACCGCCTGGTGGGATACAGCATCAGCCCGATCTTGTGGGAGAAGGTCCGATCACGGCTATCGGCGGGAAGGGTCCAGTCCGTGGCGCTGCGCCTGATCGTCGAGCGCGAGCGGGAGATCGAGGCCTTCCTGCCGGTTGAATACTGGTCGATCGGAGCGGAACTGCGGCCCGTAGGTGAAAAACAGACCTTCCTCACCAAATTGGCGAAGGTGGACGAAAAAGATCCCGAACTTGGCAGCGAGGCGGTCGTCCAGCCGCTGCTGACGGATATGGAAAAGGCAGAATACGTCGTCACGCGCGTCAAACGCGGTGAACGACGCCGGAAACCGTCGGCGCCTTTCATCACCTCCACCCTCCAGCAGGAGGCCTCCCGCAAATTGGGCTACACGGCCAAGCGCACGATGGGTCTGGCGCAGGGTCTTTATGAGGGCCTCGACGTTGGGGAAGGCGGCACGACCGGCCTCATCACCTATATGCGTACCGACTCGATCAATATCGCTGAAGTGGCGCGGGAGGAGACCCGCGCCTATATTGCCAAGCGTTACGGCAACGATTTCCTGCCGGCGAAACCGCCCGAATACAAAACCCGCGCCGTCGGTGCACAGGAGGCGCACGAGGCAATCCGTCCGACCTCGGTGCTGCACGAACCAGAAAAAGTGAAACCGTTCCTCGAACCAGCCATGTTCAAGCTCTATAATCTGATCTGGCAGCGGTTCGTGGCTTCGCAGATGGAATCTGCGGTGTTTGATACGCTCTCCGTGGACGTGACCGGCAAGGGATCTGATCACACCTATACGCTTCGGGCTGCCGGGTCATCGGTTAAATTCCCCGGCTTCCTGGTCGTGTACGAGGAAGCCAAAGACGAAGATGCCAAGCCGGGCGGTGAAGAAGATGAGATGAACGTACGCATCCCTGTTTCGATTGCCGAGGGCCAGAAACAAGATTTGCTCCGGTTGATCCCGGAGCAGCACTTCACCCAGCCGCCTCCGCGCTTCACCGAAGCCTCGCTGGTGCAGGCCATGGAGGAAAACGGGATTGGGCGACCCTCCACTTATGCGCCGATTCTGTCCACGATCCAGGCGCGCGGGTACGTTGAACGCGTGGACAAACGCCTGAACCCGACCGACACAGGCATCCTGGTCAACGACCTGATGATGCAGTACTTCCCCGAAATCGTGGACCTGAAATTCACAGCCAATATGGAAACAGACCTGGACAAGATCGCCGAAGGTCAGGCCCAGTGGGAAAAGGTGATGCAGGAATTCTATACACCTTTCGAGGTCAAGGTCAAACGCGCCCAGGCGGAAATGCCACAGACCAATACGGGTCCGGAGCCGATCGGCCGTGCCTGCCCGGAATGCGGCAAGGACCTGGTCATCCGCTACGGGCGTTATGGCAAGTTCATTTCCTGCAGCGGTTTTCCGGAATGCCGCCATACCGAGGCGTGGCTGTTGAAGATCGGGGTGGAATGCCCCAAGGACCACGGGGAGATCGTCGAACGGAAAACCCGCAAAGGGCGCACCTTCTTCGGATGCGCCAATTATCCAACCTGTGATTTCACTTCGTGGAAGCGTCCGCTGGCCCAGAAATGTCCAAAATGCCAGGGGATGCTGGTGATTGCCAATAAGCGGGAAGCCCAATGTCTCAGCTGCGAAGAGACTTTCCTTCTGGAAGAGGTCGTTCCAGAAACTGCCCTGTAGGAGATACCTATGTTGTGGTTAGTGGGTGCCTTGTTTTCTGTTTTGACCAACCGAACCGCCTACTATCTGGACCCCGGTTCCGGTAGTTTTCTGATCCAGCTGCTGATTGCTGCCATCGCCGGAGCGGGGATTGTGATCGCCTCGCAGTGGTCCAGGATCCGACGCCTGTTCGGGAAGAAGAAAAATCAACCCAGCGAAGCCGAAGACGAGGATGATGAACAAAAACCAGACGCTTGACTCTTCGTTCCGGGACCCCAGTGGATTCCTTTTTACCCGGCAAGGCATCCTGTATCGGCAGGTGAATCGCGCCTATGCGGAGAACTATGCCCGCTTGATGGAGTCCGGTTTATATGCGAAGCTGGTCAAGGCTGGTCTTCTGATCCCCCATACGGAGGTGAGCATCGAACCGCCCGCCCCGGAGCTGGCCTTTAAGGTGATCTGTCCGGAGCGCGTGCCCTTCATTTCCTACCCCTATGAATGGTCCTTCGGAGAGCTGAAGGACGCTGCTTTGGCGACTCTATCGATCCAAAAACGGGCTTTGAAAGCCGGAATGTCGCTCAAGGACGCCAGTGCTTACAACATTCAGTTCTACCAGGGCAGGCCGACCCTGATCGATTCGCTCTCCTTTGAAGTCTACCAGGAGGGAGAACCCTGGGTCGCCTACCGGCAGTTCTGCCAGCATTTCCTGTCTCCCCTGGCCCTCATGGCCTATCGCGATGTACGCCTGAGTCAACTGCTGCGGGTTTATATCGACGGCATCCCGCTCGACTTGGCGAGCAGCCTGCTCCCCGGACGGACCCGCTACAAGCTTGGACTGGCCACCCACCTGCATCTGCACGCCCGCGCCCAGAGGCGCTACGCTGACGTCTCCCTGGCGGAGGCCCGTGGGGGCCGAAAGATGAGTCAGCAGGCGCTGTTAGGCCTGCTGGAAAGTTTGCAGACCACCATTCGCGCCCTGGAATGGAAACCGGCGGGCACCGAATGGGCGGACTATTACGGTGCCACCAATTACACCGACGCTGCCTTTGAACATAAGAAAAATTTGGTCGGGGATTGGCTGTCCACCATCCAGCCGAAGATCGCCTGGGACCTGGGAGCGAACACGGGGGTTTTCAGCCGGCAGGCGGCCTCCCGGGGGACCTTCACCCTGGCCTTCGATATCGATCCAGCTGCCGTCGAGCAGAACTACCGGCAGGTAAAAACCGAAAAGCTGACCAACCTGCTTCCGCTGGTCCTGGACCTGACGAACCCAAGTCCAGCCATCGGCTGGCACAATCGGGAGCGCGAGTCGCTGGTGGAGCGCGGACCGGCGGATGTGGTGCTGGCGTTAGCCTTGATTCACCACCTGGCCATCGCCAATAATGTTCCGCTGGAGCGTCTTGCCCGATTCCTGTCTGACCTGGGGGAATGGTTGATCGTCGAGTGGATCCCCAAAAGCGATTCCCAGGTCCAAAAACTGCTGCGCAGCCGTCTGGACATCTTCCCGGGATATACCCAGGAGGTTTTTGAAGAAACCTTCAAACCATATTTTGAAATCCAGAAGGTGAGCGCCATCCGTGATTCAGATCGTAGTGTATACTTAATGAAGCGCAAATAGGTGTTGGCTAATTGGAAATGATTTTGTATAATAAAAGTGCCCTGCACGCAGCGGCCGGAGGAGGATGTCATGAAAGTACTCGACAACTTGAAAAGGCCCATGGTCGCAGCCATCCTGGCCGGAATTGTCGGAATCATCCTGGGATTGATCTGGGCATGGGTGATTCAGCCGGTAGAATGGGTCAATGTCCCGCCTGAGAAACTGGGCACTTATTATCAAGAACAGTATTTGAGGGCGGCAATCGATTCTTACAAGGTGAATCCTGATTCCGCACTGGCCATCCAGCGCTACGAGGGGCTGGGGGTGATCGGACCGACGGTTTTAAATCAAATTGAAGCCAATCCTGGCAGTCAGGATGCAGGCTCGATCTTGAATTTCGCCAACGCGGTTCAGCCCAAGACGAGCCCCTCCACAACCCCGACCCCCGTGGCTGCACAGCCGGCAGGGGGAGGCTCATCGCTGAAGAGTTATGCCCTGATCGCGATCGCCATCCTGGCGATTGCCCTGGTTTTGTACGCAGCCTTCAAGTACCTGCTGCCCATCTTCCGCCGTTCCCCCCCCGGGGAGCAGACCCCGGCCATGCGGGCGCGGGACCTCAGCAGCCATACCGAAATGACCGATTATGCGGCCCGGGGTGAAGAACCGCCCATTGCCCAGTTCGTGACGACCTATGTCCTGGGGGATGATCTCTTCGATGACTCCTTCAGCATCGACAGCCCTGCCGGGGAATTCCTGGGAGAGTGTGGCATCGGCATCTCGGAGACCATCGGTGTCGGTGATCCAAAGAAAGTCACTGCCTTCGAAGTCTGGCTCTTTGATAAGAACGATATCCAGACCGTGACCAAGGTGTTGATGAGCGCGCATGCGTTCAATGACCCGGCGACCTATCAGCGCCTGGAAGCGAAAGGGGAACCTTTCCTCGTGGAACGGGGCAAACAGGTCGTTCTGGAGACTGCAGCCCTGCAGCTGGTCGCGACCGTTTCGGATATGGAGTATGGACAGGGGGCCATGCCGGACGAGAGCTTCTTTGAGCGCCTTACCTTGGAGATCGCCGTCTGGTCAAAGCCTGCTAACGCTGCGCAGCAACCGGCATAAAATAAAGCGGCCCTCCCGGGCCGCTTTCCACATCCGACTTTCATCGGTGCCGCTTGCGGCACCGATTCTTTTCATTCTATCTTTACGATTTTGAGACGCAGCTTGCCACCCGGAGTTTCCACTTCTACCCGGTCACCCACACGGTGGCCCATCAGGGACCGCCCGATCGGGGATTCATGCGAGATCTTTCCGGCACGCGGATCGGCCTCTTTTGCGCCGACCAGGTAGTATATCTCGGGATCCAGTCCCTCCTCCTGGACAGTGACCCGCACCCCGACCTCAATCAACTCCTTGGGGCCGCTTTTCTCTTCAACGATGATCGCGTTGCGCAGGATATATTCAAGCTCCTGGATGCGACCCTCCAAAAAACCCTGGTCTTCCTTGGCTTTGTGATAATCCGCGTTTTCGGACAGGTCGCCCATCTGAATCGCATCCCGCAGGCGCTTGGAGAGGGCCAATCGTTGAGGGCCCTTCAGTTCGGCCAATTCTATTTCCAGGCGCGCCGCGCCTTCGGAGGTCAAGTATGTGGGTTCAGGCATAGCTCCATCCCGGGGGTCATGGTTTTAAGAACGGATCGAATAACCGTTCATGTTCCTCGATTGCAAAGCGGTCGGTCATCCCGGCGATGTAATCGCAGATCGTGCGTTCCAGGCCCCGTTTATCGATCCAGGCTTGAACGTGGCCCGGCAGGATCAGCGGCTCATCCTGGTAGGCACGGAAAAGGTCGCTGACGATGTGATCCGCCTTGACCTGCATGCGCATCACCCGGTAGTGGCGGTACAGCTTATGGTACAGAAAGTCTTTCAGTTCGCGATTGCGCCGCTGCGCCAGTTCGTCGTAACCGATGACATTGTGATCCAGCTTTTGGATGTCGAGTGCGGAAAAGGCGCGGCTTTCCTTCAAACGTGCATCCGTGGCTTCGATCATGGCTGTGACCAACAGCTCAACCAGGGTGCGGATCATCCGATGGCGCTCCACATCCGCCAGGAGCGGCCCGCGCCATTTGAAGGTTTCGACCAGGATCTGCCACCAGGCGATTCCTCTCAGCATGTCCGGATTGATCATTCCGGACCGCAGGCCGTCGTCCAGATCGTGGGTGGTATAGGCCAGCTCATCGGCGACATTACAAATCTGCGTCTCCAGGTTGCCGCGCAGCTCCGGATCATACTCGCGGGCGTCCGAGATATCGTATTCCGATTCATGCTTGACGATGCCCTCGCGCACCTCCCAAGACAGGTTCAGGCCGGGAAATTCGGGATAGCGCTCTTCGAGCTCGGTGACAATGCGCAGGGATTGTTTATTGTGATCGAAGCCGCCATGATCCTTCATCAGACGGCTGAGCGCAGATTCGCCGGCATGACCGAAAGGGGAATGACCCAGATCATGGGCCAGACAGATGACCTCGACCAGATCCTCGTTCGCGCCGAGGGCACGCGCCAGGGTCCGGCCGATCTGGGACACCTCCAGGGTATGGGTTAAACGTGTGCGGAAGTAATCCCCCTCGTAGTTAAAAAAGACCTGGGTCTTGTATTCAAGCCGGCGGAAGGCGCTCGTGTACAGGACCCGGTCGCGGTCGCGTTGAAAGGCTGTGCGGTAATCCGGTTCGTTGTCCAGATAGGCGCGTCCACGGGAATCCCTGCTGCGGACGGCATAGGGGGCCAGGCTACGGTCTTCGATCTCTTCGAGTTCGCTTCGTTTCAGATACATGGACTGATCTGCATCCGGTGTGGGAGGTGAGTTTAATGCAAGTTGGGTAGGCTGTCAACAATCGTTCGAAGGCCCGGAGCGGTGGTTGAGTGGACTGGCTGGGGAGGCCCTGGTGGAAAAAGGTGGACAACGCGCCCAATCCGCTATATGATCAGGGGACCATGCTACCAACATCATTCATAAAGAAGGCAGATGCTTATGAAACTTAATATTTGTATCGCGGGGGCGACCGGGTGGGTAGGAAAGCCGCTTTGCCAGGCAATCATGGATTCGGATGATCTGCGTCTGGTGGGTGCGGTTTCCCGGACTTATCAAGGCCAGCCCCTCCAGGCCGTCCTTGAAAATTCACGCTCGGCGCTGACCGTGGCCAGGTCCGTGGAGGAGGCGCTTCAGGTCCCGACCGACATCCTGGTCGATTTCACCAGTGCCCAGGCAGTGAAAGCCAATGTGATGACGGCGCTTCGCCACGGCGTTCATGTGGTCGTCGGGTCCTCGGGACTGACGGAAAAAGATTTTGCCGAGATTCACCAGGCTGCGCTTGAGAAAAAAGTAGGAGTCCTGGCAGCCGGCAATTTCGCCATCACAGCCGTTTTGTTGGAACGTTTTGCTTGTGAAGCCGCCAAATATCTTCCGCGTTGGGAAATCATCGATTATGCCTCCGATGCCAAAAGGGATGCTCCCAGCGGAACGACGCGGGAGCTGGCCTTTCGGCTGTCGCAGATCCGGAAACCAGAACTCTCTCACCCGGTCGAGGAGACCATCGGACCCAAAGAAAGCCGGGGGGCAACTCTGAACGGAAGCCAGATCCATTCCCTTCGCCTCCCCAGTTATGTGATCAGTGCCGAGGTGATCTTTGGTGCGCCCGAGGAGCGCCTGTCCATCCGCCACGATTCAGGAAGCGGGGTCGACCCCTATCTCCAGGGTACCCTGCTCGCGATTCGAAATGTAAGGGAGCACCTTGGCCTGATCCGAGGCTTGGATAAGATCATGGGTTGATCGCTTTTCTGCGCCTGACCGGAGCAGGTTCATGGGGAGCGTTTAGACAGATCCTTCTTTCCCCCGGATTGCAATCTGGACCGAGATTTTGAGCCGGATTGCGCCGTAAAATCCCCGACCTTCTGGCGTGGGGATTAGGGCGCGGCTCGGGGTATGTCATGGATGGATGAGCGTGCCGGGATGCTCACCGAGCAAAGCCTGCTGGACACTGCCAGGCTCGAGCCCGGAGAAGATCAACGCGTCGAGGGTCGGGATTTCCTTCACCAGGGCGCACATCTGCAGGACTTTTGCCTTCATTCCCCCGGTTACGTCCGCTCCAGCAGGGGCTTTCAGCTCCGGGGCTTGAGTGTCAAGCTCTCCGGGTGTCAGCTCCCTGATCAGCCGGGTCTTGGCCGGGAAATCAGCCCAAATTCCGGCCTCCCGGCCGGCGAGCAGGATGTGCTGGGGCTGCAGGTGACGGGCGAGATGAACGAACAGATCCTCGGTCGACAGGATCGTCCCGCCGCGCACCTCATCGAAGACCACGTCGCCGTGCACGACCGGAAGCAGACCCGCGGCAAGGGCTGAGCGCAGCCCTGCTAGGTCCCAGGAAGCGAGCAAGCCATCCCGGGCGGTGACTGAAGCCACCGGAGCCAGGGTGACGCAGGGGAGGGCGGCACGTCGCAGGGACTCCATGACCAGGCGGTTCAACGAGGACGCCTGGTACCAGACCTCCGCGAACCCACGCCAGCCCTCCGGACCCTGGACCCCCTGGCGGGTCTGATACTGGCTGGCCGCGGCGTGTCCAAAGGAGCCCGAGCCGTGTCCGACCACCAGCTTCAACTCGGGATCTGCCCGCAGGGCCTCGGCGATCTGGGCGGCCAGGTCTTCCAGCGTTTCCAGGTGGGGTGTGTAGGGCTGGGTCTTGTCGGTGATTAATGATCCGCCGAGTTTCAAGAGGACGAGTTTGGTCACGTTCAGAACTGTAGCACGATCCCAAAATGGCGTCAAGAAGAATCGGGCCGGCGCATAAGCATTATAATCGGGGCGATATAGGGAGAACATGAATCTCGATATTCACGATGCCTTCGTCACCGCGATCCTCCTTTCGATCCTTGGCGCACTTTACTGCGTCTGGCAGGGCAGGCGCACGCTTATGGCGGCTCAGCGGGTCTCGTTCTTTCGCATCCGTCGTCAGCGGGTGACAGGGGGTTGGTGGATGATTTTCATGGGCGGGGTGCTGATTTTCGTTGCCTTCGGCCTAGGCCGTTTCGGCGAACCGATGGTGTACCGGTATTTTCCACCCAGCCCGACCGTCACCCGGACTCCCACGATCACCCTGACGCCGACGATCTCGCTGACCCCCACCATTACCGAAACTTCGACCATTACCCTGACCCCGGCGCAGAGCTACACCCCGACGCCCAGTTCGACGCCTTTTTTGCCGGTGAACCTGCTGCCTGCCTTCAAGAGTTCGGTCACCCCGAACCCTTCCTCGGTTTTCAGCCCGCTCAGCTTCTCCAGAAGCATCCAGAACTTTGTTAGCGTCAACCCTGCGACGGTATTCCAAAATCCGATCTACCACATGTTTGCCACCTATTCTTACGATGGGATGGTGGACGGCTCCCAGTACACCGTCCTGTGGTATCGGAACGGGCAGCTGGTTTATTACGAGACTTCGCTCTGGCAGGGTGGCACGGGTGGATATAATTATTCCGAATGGTCCCCCTCACCCGATCAATGGCTGGCAGGGACTTACCAGGTCCAAATCTTTGTCGGTACGGAGTGGAAAGTGGTCGGCCAATTCCTGGTGCAGGGGCTGCCGCCGACGTTGACGCCATCCCCGACGGCAAAGTTACCGACCAGTACTCAAATCCCCTCGGAAACACCCATACCCACCGAGACGTATTATCCGACCCCGTCACCGATACCCTCCGACACCCGCTGGCCGACGGCGACCACGAAGCCCTGAAAGACCGGCCGTGCTCATTTCCTCGCCGATTCGGCCCGATCGCTCCGCGGGAAGGCAGGGGTTTGTTGGATGAAGGGTCGCAGCCTACTCCGGCTTCTACCGGCCGAAGGAAGGATGCGCGGCATGCCCGCTCTTGTGGGGAATACGGATCAGGCGATTTTTCTCTGGGCGGTGTGATAAGCCCGGGCAATCAGGGCTGCCAGGCGGGCGTTGTTCAGCAGCAGGGCCAGGTTCGCACGCAGGGAGGCTCCGTCGGTCAACTCGACCAGCCGTTGGAGCAGGAAGGGGGTCAGCTCCTGCCCCCGGATCTTCTTGGTGCGGCCTTCCTGGCGCGCTTGCTGGATGGCCCCCTCGATTTTCTCCCGGTCGATCGCCTCGGATTCGGGCAGCGGCTGGCAGACCAGAACGGCACTCTGCATTCCGATCTCCCAGTGCGCTCTGGCGAATTCAGCCACTTCGGCGGGTGCATCCAGCCGGGTGCCGACCGGCAGCCCGCTTTGACGCGAGTAGAAGGCAGGAAATTCGTCGGTTTGATACCCCACGACCGGGACGCCCATGGTCTCGAGGTATTCCAGCGTCGCGGGCAGATTCAGAATGGCTTTTGCGCCTGCGCAAACCACCACCATGGGAGTACGCGCGAGCGCCTGCAGATCGGTCGAAATATCCAGGGTTTCAACCTCGTGAACGCCCCCGATGCCGCCGGTGGCGAAGACTTTTATCCCGACTTGATGGGCGGCGAACAGGGTTCCGGCGACGGTAGTCCCCCCCGACATTTTTTGGCTGATGGCGGTCGCAAAATCCCTCAGGCTGATTTTAAGCACGTGATTTTCGTGTAACGAGCGATCGATCTCTCCCCGCTGGTTAATCATCTCGCGCAGTTCATTCTTGGGCGCCTCGGCACCGCGCTCGCGGCTGACAGATGCGAGCTGTTCAAGTTCGACGTTGATGAGCCCGACGTGAACCTGGCCTTCCAGGACCGCTACCGTGGCGGGGGTCACACCCTGGTTGCGGATTTCCTGCTCCATGTCATTCGCCAGGGACAGGTTTTGCGGGTGGGGCAGTCCATGGGTGATCACGGTTGATTCCAGCGCCACGATCGGCAGCGAAGATTGGAGGGCGCGTTTGACCTCAGCGGAGAGGGCGAAGTAATTGGGGATTGGGGGGATCATGGGGTCTCTAATTCAGATGGTGAGCGACCAGGTCGTTTAAGATGCTCACGGCTCGGGAAAGCCGCTCGGGAGTCTCCATGGCGTCACGGCGACTGTTTCTGTCGCGTTCGTAAAGGTCCCATGCCGCCTTGATCTTCTCCCGGTATGCCAGCAGGAGCTGGTGGATGATTTCATTGGGGGGCATCCCATCGGCGAGGGTCTGGCGAAAGGATGCCAAAGGCACCTGCTGCACCAGGATTTGCAGCTCCTGCAGGCGCGCCAGGTCCCGGATCTGCTTCAGGGTTTCGGTGTGGCCGCGCAGGTAATTTTCCCGGCTGATCCGCCAGGCTTCCAGGTGGCTTTCGTTGATCAGCTGGGTGGAGGCGGGGGTGGCCCAGGTGCCGATCCCGATCCAGCCCAGCTGGACGCCTTTATTCTCGGCGCTTTTTAAGAATCCGGAGGTGAAATCGTAAAAAAGGTTGGTGATCGTGGATCGGGGCTGGAATGGCGGAGTCTCGACTTCAGGTTCGGTTGTCTTGCCGGTCCCGGACTCCCCGGTGGGGGTGATCGTCTCGCTGGCTTGACGGATCTCCCGCTCCAGACGTCGAAGAGTTTCCAGTTCGATCTCCCCGATGTTCGCCAGGAATTCGCTGAGGCTGTGGTCTCCGACAAAATCGCCCAGCGAACCTCGGATCAACCCCGGCAGAGACCCGCTCCAGCGTTTGTAGGTCTGCTGCCAGTATTCTTGGTGGGAGATGACATTCGGTTGACCGGGCTTGACAGGGGTCGCCTGCTGGTAAACCAGATCCCGGATCGCCTGTTCGACAAATGGGTATGGGCGTTCGAGCGACGGTTTTTGGTTGGCGCGCCGGACGCTGTAAATCAGGTGAACATCCTTGGCCACAACCGGGATGCCGTCCCGGCTGCGGCCAGTCGAGGTCATTGCATTGGTGGTCAGGTCACGCAGATCGATCACTTCCCGGACGCGCTCGAACGCCTGGAGGACTCGGAAATGGCTGTTCTCCTCACTCAGGGTGGGTCCCACTACATAGGATTCCCCGTCCGACTTTTCGATCAAGGCCGCGCTGTCCAGTTCCACTTGAACATAGCCCGGGCCCCCGATCTGGATAATGGGGGATTCGACTTCTGACGGTTCAATACTGCCTCCACGGATGTGGATGGGCTCGTAGGGCTCCCCCAGGGCTGCCTGCTGGATGAAACGGATGGCCGGCTGCATGCTCTCCAATTCGAAAATATCCTGGATGTAATGAGCCGCCATATTCCAGGCCAGCAGGTAGGGGCCCAGCAGGACCAGGATGTATTTCAAAACCCCCTTAAAAACCAGGGTCTTCAGGCTGAAAAGGACCAGCCCGCCCAGCGCGCTCGCCAGGGCATCGGATCGACCGGTTTGGAGGGTGGAGGTAAACACCTCCCGCAGGGCGGAGGTCCAGCCCGCAGGGTCTGCTCCCCATGCCAGCAGGACACAAACCAGGGCGAAGCCGCCTTGAATGACATAACGACGATACTGGGCAGCCCGGTGGGTCAGGCTGAAGACCCTGCTCATCAGTCGTTCGACCCCGGCCGTGATTCCAGCCAGCACCCCCTTATCCGACGGGGTGGATGCAGCCGGTCTACCGGGAGAAATCGGGTGGGCGGTGTTCATGCGTTTTCCACCAGCCATTGAAGCATCTCAGACAGTTCGCGCGGCTCGGAATCAAGGCGGCGGTAGAGCGAGGGATTCCGTTTGGTCCCGTTGAGCGTATCCAGAAGGAGCATGGCCAGGGCGTCTTTGGGTTGCTTGGTCGGGTGTTTCGCCAGCTCCCCGCTGGTCAGGAGAGCAAATTCACGCAGGGCATCCTCCATTCCTGCGAGAGAGGCCAGGCTGCGCTTTTGTTCGACCTGCTCACGTTCCCAGCGCGCCGTCTCCAGCCATTTGGCAGACCATTGCCGCACGAGCTGTTCTTCGATGCCGGGAGGGAAGCGTAAGGTTTTCACGCTCACCTTGAGCATCTTGATGCCGCTGTCCTTCAGGAGTTGAAACTCCCGGCTGGGTTGTTTTTGTCCGGTGGGTCGGCCGACCTCATCGATTACGCTGGCTTGAGATTGTTTCAGTCGTTCGTTGATCATGCGCACCATGAATTGAAGGGCGGTTTCGTTCCCGGTTGTATTCAGGTCATCCCCTGCGGAAGGGAGGAATTCGAACAACTGGCTCAGGGTGAACTTGCGCAAGTATTCCCGCCAGAGGTCGGCTGCGATCGGAGCCGGGCGCTCATTCCAGGCGACGCGAAAGTGAGGGCTGTCGTTCTTAAAACTCGGGTTGATGCTTTCATTGGCGATCGCTTTGAACACCGCGTCGGCGTTGTATCCGAAATAAGTATTCCCCTCGCGTTTCCCTTCGTCGGCGTCAATTTTGAAAGTAACCGAGATTTTGGCGACGACCTCGATCCCATCCCGGGTCATTCCGCTTGTCGTCCAGCGGATACGGTCCTGTAACTCCTTGTAAGCTTCGCTGGTCAAATCATCCGGTTTTGTTGCGAAGGGGTCCTCGTTCTCCTCCGGGCCCAGCGAGTGCTTCTGGGTGTGAAGGTCGACCACGCCGGCGATCGTTTCGTCCCCGCGCGTAAAAACGATTCCCGGCCCCACCGCGCGGGTGAACCGGACCGGTGTGCGCAGCACGGCTGCGCTGGCCGAATCAAGCCAGATGACACCCGGTCCCCGTTTTTCGATTTCTGCAGTGATCTGGCCTCCCTTCAGGATGGTCTTTTGAATGATCTTGCCGTCCTTGATGAAGATGGCCGGACCATGCAGGTCGACCGCTCCCAGGGTGAGGAATTTCGGAACGTAATAGATGAAGATCCTCTCGAGCAGTCTGAGGCGATTGGCAAGTTTCCTGACCGGCAGGATGAACTGAGTGAAAAAGGTCATCCAGAGCAGAGTGCCCAGCACGACCAGGGCTGCATCGGCCATGATCCGGAAGGGATGGGCCTGCAGGTCGCCCTGCAGAGCGGTCAATACCCCATAGATAAGCAGAAAGGCCAGGATCCCACACCAGATCCTCACCATCGGCCGGCTGAAAAAGGGAGTTTCATCCATACTTCTTTGATTCTATATCAAATCTATTGATTAGGACACGCCTTTCTGTTATAACCGGCCCATGATTTCCCAGCTGACCGTCGATTTTCACTGCCACAGCGCTTACTCGAAAGATTCGCTGACCTCCATTGCCTCCCTGATTCGAACCTGTGCGAGAAGAGGGATCGACCGCCTGGTCGTCACCGACCATAACACGATTGAGGGGGCACTCCGGGCGCAGGAGCAGGCTCCCCAGCTGATCATCGTCGGGGAGGAGATCCTGACCACGCGTGGGGAGTTACTGGCCGCCTTCGTGACCGAAGAAGTCCCGTCCCGTCTCCCGCCTCAGGAGGCGATTCAACGTCTGCGCTCCCAGGGAGCATTCATCAGCGTTTCCCATCCCTTCGATGTCATGCGTCATGGGCATTGGGAATTGCCGGACCTGCTCGAGATCAGCCCCTGGGTGGATGCCATCGAAGTATTCAACGCCCGCTGCCTTCAGGCCGGTGTTAATCAGCAGGCGCTCGAATATGCCCGCGAGCACAACCTGGTCGGAACAGCCGGTTCGGATGCCCACGGAGCGATCGAAGTGGGCAGAGCCTGCCTGGTGTTGCCGCCCTTCAAGGACGCCGATGGACTGCGCCAGGTAATCCGGTTGGGAAAGGTACAAGGCCGCCTCTCCTCCCCCTGGGTTCATTTCATTTCACGCTATGCACGCATTCGAAAAGGATTCGGATCTACACATTGAGCATGGGGCGGTGGCGGAATGGGCAGACGCCGGAGACTTAAAGTCCCCCGCGGGAGATATAATATATTCATCTTACGGGCTGTTTTGCCGTTGCCCAGTACAAGAAGCGGAGCGGAGAGAATGTCCGCGCCAGCATGGACACAAACAAACTGGAACGGTACCCAGAAGTCAGAAACTGGTTCATGTGCCTGATCTCCAAGCTAGAGCAGGCTCCCCCCACGCTGCGGGTTGAGGTCAAGGGAGGGGAGTTAAGGCATTCATTCTGTTCAACCGATCCGGGTTTCGCCGGCACTTCGCAACCAAAAGCCTGCAGCCCCTGTTGAAGGGTGCAAAGCGGGCGGTGAAGGCAATCTCAAAAACGGTAGTGCGCTGGGTTTCGCCTGGCAAGAGATGGACATCTGCAAAGGGCAGCCCCAATATGAACTTGAAGGATGTGCCATGAAAACAGTCCCCCCTGAGAGCGTGGAAAGCATCATCCGGAAATATCCCAAAAAGGAATCGGCTGTCCTGCCCGTCCTGCAGCTGATTCAACAAGAAAATGGGAACCATTTAAGCGCTGCCGGAATGGAGCAGGCGGCAAAGGCGGTCGATATGAGCCGGAGCCGAATTTATGGCATCGCCACCTTCTACACGATGTTCAATACCGATCCGGTCGGGAAATACCACCTGCAGGTGGACACCTGCGTTCCCGGCTTTCTTCACGGTGCAGATGAGATCGTGGCGCATCTCAGCCAGACGCTCGGCATCTCCGTGGGCGAAACCACAACCGATGGGATGTTTACCCTGTCCACCGTGCAGGACCTCGCCTCCTGTGCGACCGGCCCGGTGATCCAGGTCAATGATCGCTACTTCGAGAACATGACCGTGGCGAAGACCGACCAACTTATCGAGGCCTTGAAAAAGGGGCAGGTGCCCGACAACGATCCATCGATGACGGTCCGTTCCGAGTGCGGGATCCTCTTGAATGATCGAACCCAGGCAGACTGTCGCACGCTTGACTTTTATAAGAGGCATGGCGGCTACCAGTCCCTGGCAAAGGCCATTTCGATGAAGCCCGCGGATATCGTCAACGAGGTCAAAGCGGCGCAGCTCCGCGGGCGGGGAGGGGCGGGATTCCTCGCCGGGACGAAATGGTCGTTCCTCCCTAAAAACGATCCTCGGCCCGTGTACCTCATCTGCAACGCGGATGAGGGCGAGCCGGGCAGCTTCAAAGACCGGCAGATCATGGAGTTCAATCCCCATCTCGTCATTGAAGGGATTGCCATCAGCGCATACGCCATCGGGGCGCGGCAGGCATTCATCTACATCCGCGGTGAGTTCGCCTGGATCGCCAGGATCCTCGAGACGGCCATCGAAGAAGCAAAAGCGGATGGGCATCTCGATCCTGTGGACATCATCGTTCACAGGGGCGCCGGCTCCTATGTCTGCGGCGATGAAACTGCCCAGATCGAATCCCTGGAGGGGAAGCGGGGCAACCCGAGGTCCAAGCCCCCGTTTCCGGCAAGCGTCGGATTGTACGGAAGCCCAACCGTTGTCAATAACGTCGAGACATTGTCTTGTGTGCCGTATATCATCCAGCGCGGTGCCGAAGCCTTCAGGCGCATCGGGGTCCCCGATAACTACGGGCCCAAAATCTTCGGGGTATCCGGCCATGTGAACAAGCCCGGTGTCTTCGAATACCCGCTGGGCACACCGCTCAAGACCCTGCTCGACGCTGCGGGGGGAGTCAGGGGGCAGCTGAAAGCGGTGATCGTCGGCGGACTTTCCGTTCCGATTCTCACCGCCGAGGAAGCCGAAGGTCTATGTCTCGATTATGACGCCTGCCAGAAGGCGGGGACCTCGCTGGGTTCGGGAGGGGTCATGGTGATCAACGATACCGTGTCGATCCCGGAGCTGGTCCTGAGAACGATGGAGTTCTATCGACATGAGTCGTGCGGCCAGTGTGTTCCCTGCCGGGAAGGCTCGTTTGTGATCGAGAGCAAGTTGCGCGCCTTGGTCGAAGGCAAGGGAACGCGGCAGGACATCGACTTGGTCCTTCAATTGTGCGGAACCATCCGTGGGCTGACCATCTGCCCCGCCGGGGATGCTTTTTCGGTGCCGGTCCAGGCCATGGTTACGAAGTTCAGGCCGGAATTCGAAGCCCTAATCCATTAAAGGGAAGCCACGATGACTCAAACGATTGTTATGGATGGAATGGAAATTCCTTATGAGGGGAACAAAACCGTGCTGCAGATTGCCCGGGAGAACGGTATCTATATCCCCTCTCTGTGCTATCACCCCAGGACAGGGCCGGCCAGCATGTGCCGCATCTGCGTGGTGGAAGTCGACGGGATGCGGGCTCTTCAGCCTGCCTGTGCCCTCATTCCCAAGGAAGGCCTCAAGATCCAAACCGCTTCGCCGCGCGTCCTGGAAGCTCGCAGGATGGTCGTCAACCTGCTCCTGGCGAACGGGAACCATGACTGCCTTTCCTGCGAGGTCAACGGCGACTGCGAGCTTCAGGATGCAGCCTATCACCTCGGCATCGAAACCCCGGCGTTTCTCGTCGAAGAGTGGGAGGAACGAGACAATTCGGCTGCCTTTATCCTGCGCGACCCGAATAAGTGCATCCAGTGCGGCCGGTGCATCGAGGGGTGCAATCGCCTGGTGGTGAACGAAGTGCTCGATTTCGGATATCGGGGTGGGCACACGAAGGTGATCTGTGATGCGGACTTACCCATGGGACAGTCGACCTGCGTTCAATGCGGAGAATGTGTGCAGCTCTGCCCGGTCGGTGCTCTCGTCGAGAAGAAAGGGATGGGGAAAGCCCGGCGGTGGGAGACCCGAAAGGTCAGAACCACCTGCCCGTATTGCGGGGTTGGCTGCCAGCTCGAGCTGCATGTCAAGGGGGACCAGATCATCCGCGTGACTGGCGTGGAGGGGGCCCAGCCGAATCAGGGTCAGCTTTGCGTGAAAGGTCGCTACGGCTACGATTTCATCTACTCGAAGGATCGTCTTACGACGCCGCTCATCAGGGAGGGGAACGGCTTCCGTGAAGCCAGCTGGGACGAAGCCCTGGGCCTCGTTGCGACCCAGTTCAATCAGATCATTCGAGAATCCGGTCCGGATGCGATTGCCGGGGTAAGCTGCTCGAGAAGCATCAACGAAGATTCGTACAATATGCAGAGATTGTTCCGGGAGGTGATTGGCACCAACAACATCGACAACTGCGCCCGGGTCTGACACGCCCCCACTGTTGCCGGTCTGGCAACCTCCTTCGGCTCGGGTGCGATGACGAATTCGTTTGCCGAATTTGAAAACGCAAAGCTCTTCTTCCTGATTGGCACCAATATGACGGAAGCCCATCCTGTGGCATCGTATTTCGTCAAGCGGGCCGTGAACCAGGGGGCCAAGCTCATCGTGGTTGACCCGAGGAAACATGCGCTGGCCCGGAAGGCGCACATCTTTGCCCAAATCAAGGTCGGCTCGGATGTGGCTTTTCTCAACGGGATCATGCATGTGCTGATCACCGAAAACTTGTATGACAAGGAATTCGTAGAAGCGCACTGCGCCGACTTCGACAACCTGAAATCGAAAGTCATGGAATATCCTCCGGAAAGGGCTTCCAGGATATCCGGGGTTCCGGTGGAGACGATCCAGGAGATCGCCCGCACCATGGCTGCGATCAAGCCTGGGATGCTCTGTTACACGCTCGGGATCACGGAGCACACCTGCGGCAAGAACAACGTCATGTCGGTGGCCAACCTCCAGATGCTGCTCGGTAACATCGGGGTGGAGGGCGGAGGGGTCAATCCCCTGCGCGGCCAGAACAATGTCCAGGGTGCCTGCGACATGGGCGCGTTGCCGGTGAACTTTCCCGGCTACCAGAGTGTCACCAACCCGGAAAGCAGGGCCAAGTTTGCTCAGGCGTGGGGTGTGGAGCATCTCCCGGAAAAACCCGGACTCATGATGCCGGAGATGCTGGCGGGCCTCCCGGAGAAGAAGGTACGGGGATTCTTTATTGTCGGCGAGAACCTTGCGAACTCGGAACCGAACATTGCCCATGTTGAGCACGAGCTCGCCTCCGCCGAGTTCCTCGTGTGCTGTGACATCTTTCCGACGGAAACCACCCGTTTCGCCCATGTCATCCTGCCATCGGCGGCCTGGTGTGAGAGTGATGGAACGTTCACGAACAGCGAGCGCCGGGTAAACCGCGTGCGCAAGATCAAGGAGGCCCCGGGTCTGGCGCAGCCGGGCTGGTGGATCCTCAAGGAGATCGCCCAACGGATGGGCCACGAGTGGCAGTCGGACAGCGCCCAGGAGATCTGGGACGAGGAGATCTCCATGCTCGCCCCGTCGTTTGGCGGCATCAAGTATGCACGTCTCGAACACGACGGGCTGCAGTGGCCCTGCCCAAGCAGCGATCACCCAGGGACGAAGTTCCTGCACAAGGACGGGAAGTTCACCCGCGGCCAGGGGTTGTTCAAGGGCATCGAGTGGACCCCTCCAGCCGAACTCGCGGATAAGGAATACCCGTTTGTTCTGAGCACCGGCCGACGCCTGTTCCACTATCACACAAGGACGCAGACAGGGAGGGCCGGTCTCGACCAGATGCTCTCGGAGGAAACCGCAGACATCTCTCCTATCGATGCCGAGAGACTGGGCATTGCCGACCGTGAAACTATCAAGGTCAGCTCACGCCGCGGCTCGGTGAAGGTCAAGGCCAGGGTCACCGACGAGATCCCCTCGGGATTGGTGTGGATGGCGTTCCATTTCCGTGAAGGAAACGCGAACTGGCTTACCAACAACGTGTTTGACCCCGATACGAAGACGGCAGAGTACAAGGCTTGTGCCGTCAAAATTGAAAAGGTGATCTAACCGATTCATCCTCGAGCTGGTTTTCAACACGGAGATGGATCGATATTCCACGAGCCTCTCCTGCATGGAGCGGATTTCTGATGTATACTAAAAAAACGTGAGCGCATCTTTGAAGAATTGACATGCTGAGGACCCTGTAATAAAATTACTTTCCCTAGCTGAATACATGCTGTACATTGGGTAACGGAAGATGGATGGCTGGAGAGCCAATATGGGGCGGTGGCGGAATTGGCAGACGCAGGGGACTTAAAAAATGCCATACATTTGTTTGAAAATCGCCGCTTCGTAAACCGCTCCCAGATGTAGCTTTTTCAGCGAAATTCAAGGATAAAAACCCTGATATGGGGGGTATGTGGCGCACTCAAAGGAGTGCGCTTTATGTCATTTAACATCAATACACAGGGGACGCTTAACACCCACCCGCAGGGGACTTTAAAAACAAACACACAGGAAACTCTCCATTCTTTGAACGTAGATGATTACCTGCCCAACTGGCTCGAGGCGTTCCTAATGGACCGCAAAGCATCCGGCCTGGCCGCGGGGTCCATACGTTTTTACAAATTAAAGCTCAAGGGCTTTTCTGAGTTCTGCGAATCCCAGGCGGTTAAAGAGATCGGTCAGATCACTCCCGCATTACTACGACAATACCTGCTCTATCTGGAGGAAACCGGCCATAAACCAGGTGGGAGGCACGCGGCTTTTCGATGCATCCGGGCATTTTTACGCTGGTTTGAAAACGAAGTTGAACCGGAAGGATGGTCCAACCCGATCCGAAAGGTGAAGGCCCCCCGTGTGCCGATCGAGCCAATCGAACCGGTATCGATCGAGGACGTACGGAAGTTGGTCAGAATTTGTCAACGGGATACCTTTGCCGGCGCACGGGATGCCGCAATCCTGGTCTGCCTCCTGGATACCGGCGCGCGCGCCAACGAATTCCTTTCGATCAATCTTGAAGATATCAATCAAGCCCGCGGAGATATTCTGATCCGGCAAGGGAAGGGACATAAGAACCCATCATTCAAATCCTTTCATAATCATGCGGGCCTTGCGCCAGGTTTTGTTTGAGGCGTTTGATCAACTTGGCAGATATCCGGATCAGGTAAGAGGATACGCGGAGCGACTTTGGCAGCTTGGGATTTCCAATTATTTTGGAGGCGGAGCCTTTGGACGGTAGCGGGATTCACCTGTAACGAGCGAGGCGATTGAAAACCTTCTTGGGAAAGCAGAGTGGCAATTTCGCGATCTGTTTTTTTCGCCTCCCATAATTCATGGATCCGTTCGGTCATCAATTGAAGGTCGTGCAAGTCGCTGGTTCGATAAACCTGCGGGTGACCCTCCACGACCGTGTAGTGGCCGGATACCCAAACGATCTTGATCTCGATCGAATTGGCTGGCCTGCGAGTGAGAATCACGTGGGAGATCAAGCTGCGCAAGAGTTCTTTTTTTTCTTCCACCGTGATCTTATCTTTATGCCAAAGCTCCGGCAGGGAGGCAGAGATGGTACGCAGTTGTTCGCGTAATTCGATCGGGATCACAGAAATCGCCGGGGTCTGCATAAAACGATCGTAGGCTTCCTGGGTTTCTTGAAATTGACCTAATTTCTCTTCCCAGCGTTTCTCCAACTCGGCCGCCACCAGACGATTTTCTGGATCCACAGCCTGATATTGATGCTCCGCCAGCCTCGCCTCATATCTGGCACGCTTGAGGCGTTCTTCCCAATTCTTGACCAATCCATTGCGCTCGGTTTGTTGCTCTGCCAGCAAAGCTTCCAATGCATCTAACTGACCTGGCTCGATCGCAGCCAGGAATTGTTCAACCACCAGAGGATCAGTGATGCTAGCTGAGATGGATTTACAAGCCTGTACATCCAAGCGCCTACCCATCTCTCGGCAAGAATAGCGTGGAAAGGGGGTGTACGCAACCATCATGTGATAACCGCAATCTCCACAGATGACCAGCCCTTGCAAAAGAGCATGCCCGCGCCTGCAAGGTCCGCCTGCTCTTGGCGAGGCCCGATCAAAACGAACCGTGTTCTGGTGTAATTGTTCCTGGTTTTTCAAGAATTGCTCCCAAGTGATGTAGGCCGGGTAGATTCCCTGGTGGACATGCTGCCAGTCTTCCACGGGACGACGCACCACCCCGGTATCTTTCCGCCCCGGCTTAATCCGTCTCGGGTCACGATACGTTTTCCCAAATACAAAAGCGCCTGCATAGGCTGGGTTGTGCAGGATCGACAGTATCGCCGCCTGGGAAGCTGGCTTCCAGACGATTTCACTCAAGTGCGGCCCATAGGTCTGCCGCCGCGGCAAGGATATTTTGTTCTTCCGCAGGTAAGCCAACACCTTGCGGCAACTCCCCTGCTCTTCAAATTTGCTAAAGACCAGCTCAATCGTATGACGCACCTGATCATCCGGGTCTTTAACAACCCGGTTGTTTGGCAAACGCACCAAGCCGGTGGGCAGCCCCTGGCGCAATTCTCCCCGTTCGATCTGCCGCATGCGTCCCTCTTCCATGCGCATTTTCAACAAATGTAATTCAGCCTCACTCATCGTGCCTTTCAAACCCAACAACAATCGATCATTGTACAGACGAGGATCATAGACACCATCATGATCAGCAATCAGCGTATTAAAGACTGCCGCCAGATCAAGCAAATGATACCAGTCGCTGTTATTGCGGGCAAGACGGGAAACTTCATAACCAAAGACGATCCCCACATGCCCCAGGGATACTTCTGCCACCAGCTCCTGGAATCCATTTCGAGAAGCGCTTTCTTTGCCGGATAGCCCCAGATCTGTGTCGATCACCTGAATACGTTCCCGTTTCCAACCCAACTGTTCAGCACGCTCTACCAGTAAATACTGGTTGACCTGGCTTTCCTTGTTTTGCATCACCTGCTTCTGCGAAGATTGACGCACATAAATATACGCCAGGCGCGCCAAATGTTCATCTGCAATTTTTGGGTGGACCCGACCAGACGAAAAGGATTCAGTCTTCATTCTTTTCCTCCTGCTCTTCGGCGAGTCTCTGGACGATCTGATTGCACGTTATTACCAGTACCTGCATTACTTTCTGCTGTTGTTCCAGCGTCAGATGCGCCCATAGTTCTGGCGATAGAATCACTTGGGACGGAGCGAATAATTTCAGACGAAAAGCTAAGGGAGTTTTGATCAGGGTATCCATCTTCTGTTCTTTCTGCTGGCAGGCGAATCATGTGTGCATACACTGCCAGTAATTTTCGTACAGAAGATAGGTCCAGGGCAAGTGGATAACTTTGGATTGAACCGGAGGACAGATTCGTGACCGCGATCGGTATGTGGCGCTCAATCCCTGTCTCCATCTGCACCACACAGCATTTCCCCCGGTATGATTTGTTCTCAACGAAAAGCAGAGTAAAGGTCCGTCCAAACAGTGGATCTCGTGGATCAATGACTGTGACCGTTTCTATAGATGTATTTGACTGTTCGAGTGAAACCTCGAACGGTTTATATCGGAAAGCAATCGAAGCGGTTTTTACGGAAGTATCTGCAATTTCGTCAGGATGACAACCCAGCCCTTTGGGTAACCCATCCTCGTTATGGCGCTGAACGGATGCACTATAACGGCTTGCGGGCGGTCATCACGCGTCGATCCAAAGAGGCCGGTGTGAAAGTTCCAAGCCTTCATGACTTCCGTCGTGCTTTTGCCCTGACGATGTTGCGCAATGGGACGGACGTCTTCACGCTTGCAAAATTAATGGGTCACGAAGGGATCGCTGTTCTGCAGCGGTACTTGAAACAAACCAGTATGGATACCGAAGAAGCGCATCGACGTGCGGGTCCGGTAGACAATGCAGATCTATAAACGATGGGATCCATAAAAACAACGAGAATCGTGCATCCACCAGTTTAGGAACCAAGTAGTGAGGAGCTGATATGAAAGATCAAGCCAATATTCCGAATAAAACCGGAAAAAGACCATGGACGTTCGGGAGGGTCTTCGGTACGATGGTCAGTGGGATCTTCAAAACCATCCTGTACCTGATCCTGATCGTGATCCTGACGCCACCGGTTTACTTTGCCTGGCGGGCTACTCTGCCGATGGAGCTCCCTGCGTTTGGTGGCAAGACCTTCTACCAGGTCCAGGCGGAGCGTCAACAGGAATATGCAGAGAATGAATTCCACTGGCAGCTGACGCATCATGGGGAATACCCAATGAAGTACAAAGGGATGTGCTACCATTTTGAGGTGGTTTATCTCGTGCTTGTGGTCAAACCACTGATGGATTACGTGCTGGTCCGCCACATCCTCACCCCCAAAGATCCCTACACCTCGCTTCCGGCTAATGTTCATTACCAAGGAATCCTGGATTATTTGCCGGCCTCCTGGACCCTGTTTGAGATGGTCACACTCAGTTTATATCAATACATTCCCCATGATTTTAACGCGGCTTACGGACCCTATCATGGAGCTTGCATCATTCCACCGCCAAACGGGAAATAAGCACAAAGGGGAGTCCATCAGCCATTCAAATATCTGGCTAGAGCTGCCAGGGGAAGATCATTCCGCGTTCAGAAGGAGTCCCCTCCAATCCAACCAATCGATAGGCAGGTGAAGGCCCCATTTCCTTATGATAGACTGAGACAAAATCTGACAAGACCTTGGGGATGCCGCGTGGGAATTGGATCTTGGCTTCAACTGGTAAAGAGACTTCCTGTGTTCTGAGAATAAAATCAATTTCCTTCTTATCCTGGGTACGCCAATAGAAAACCCTGTCAGGACCGTGGCGCTTGACCAGTTCGGCAAATACACTGGTTTCGAAAACCGAGCCCAGGAGTTCTTTTTGCAGTCGTTTCAGCCAGAGCACCTGCATCAGGCCAGTATCATAAAAGAATACTTTCGGTGTCTTGGAGAGCTCCGTGCGGATATTGCGGCTGTATGGTCGCACCAGACGGAGGATGTAGGTCTTCTCCAGGATCAGGAGATACCGCTCAATCGTCGCCCGGGCCAGGCGAGCAGTGTTGGATAGTTCGGCAATATTCAATAGATTCCCGCTCTGGGAGGCGAGGATCTCGAGTAGACGGTTGAACTTGTTCACATCCTTGATCTCGGCCAGGTCACGGATATCCTTGCGTACATAAGTATCGATAATCTGTTGCAGGTATTTTTCCTTGATATCGACTGCCTGAGTAAGTACGATCTTGGGGTAACCGCCATACAATGCATATTCCAGGTAAAACTTCTGAAGCTCTGCGGTTTTCTTTTCGGTGTATTTCTCCGCGGGGGAGAAAGGAACCTGGTTGAACGCCAGGAATTCATGGAAGGAAAGCGGGTAGATCTCGAAATTGACCGTCCGGCCGACCAACGAATCCTTGAATTTGCTCTTGATCTCAAAACTGGAGGATCCGGAAACAATCAACTTCAGATCGCGGTGATGATCGGCGATGAGCTTCAAAAAAGAGGAAGGATTCTCCAGGTATTGGATTTCATCAATCATGACGAAGAGTTTGCGGCCCGCAGCGCGCAAGGCAGAAAGATCAAATC
>Ga0209039_10000217_pt1 | contig 53768 bp, 43 predicted proteins | sample BogFormECP12_OM1_FD_188238 | JGI IMG/M metagenome (GOLD analysis project Ga0209039, IMG submission 188238) | Bog forest soil microbial communities from Calvert Island, British Columbia, Canada - ECP12_OM1 (SPAdes) (version 2) | ecosystem: Environmental > Aquatic > Freshwater > Wetlands > Bog ...
CGCGTCTAGAAATTCGGTGAACGATTCCCCTGCCTCGATGCTCTCCGCCACCGCGCGCACCAGTTCTTCCAGGTTTTCGATGCGCGCCACGTCTTCCGGCGTGTTGCGGTCCTTCAGCGCGTTCATATATCCGGTTTCTTCGAGGACGTAACGCAGGAATTCCGCGGGCTCCTTCGTCGAATAGGCTTCCTGCAAGCGCACGATAAGTTCGCGGAAAACGCGCAGCGGCGCGACGGAGCGGCTGGCATTGGGACTGGTCATCAGCGATTCCATGGCATCCCAGAAAGAAAGATTTTCGCGCTGGGTGATGTCGCGCAAAGCGTCCACGGTGGTCTTGCCGATGCCGCGCGCCGGCACATTCAAGACGCGCAGCAGGGAAATGTCGTCCTCAGGATGCAGCGCCAGGCGCACATAAGCAAGCGCATCCTTCACTTCCGCGCGGTTGTAGAAGCTGAATCCGCCCACAAGTTTGTAGCGCAAGCCGCGGCGCCGAAACACCTCTTCAAAGGAACGCGATTGAAAATTGGTGCGGTATTCCACGGCGCAGGTCTGATCGGGATCCTCGCCCAGAATCCGGTCCAACTCGCCCGCCACGAATTCCGCTTCTGCCTGGGCATCGCGAGCCTCGAAATAGCGCAGGTTTTCGCCCTTTTCCTTCACAGCCGTCAGCGTCTTGCCCAAACGGTCTGGATTGTTGGTCACCACTCCCGCCGCGGCATCCAGAATATTCTGCGTTGAACGGTAATTGCGCTCCAGCCGCACGACTTTCGCGCCGGAAAAATCCCGCGAAAAGCTCAGCAAAATGGAAACGTCCGCCCCGCGCCAGCGGTAAATGGACTGGTCCTCGTCTCCCACCACGCAAACATTCTGTTTTTCGTCGGTCAGCAGGCGCAGCAGATCGTATTGCACGCGATTCGTATCCTGATATTCGTCCACGTGCAGGTACTGGAATCGATTACGCCAACGCTCGCGAACCTGTGGCACTTCCCGCAGCAGCCGCGCCGCCCGCAAAAGTAAATCGTCGAAATCCAGCGCGTTGCTCTGTTTCAACAGTCCTTCGTACGCCGCATAAATGTCTGCCACTTTCCGCATGTCCGGCCCGAACGCTTCCGCGCGCATCTGCTCCGGTGATTGCGCCTGATTCTTCGCGAAGCTGATCCTGCTAAGCACATTGCGCGGCGTCAGCGCGTCATCTTCAATGTGCAGCTTGGCCATGACCAATTTCACAGCCGCCAGTTGGTCATCGTCATCATAAATCGCGAAATCTTTTGGGAGCCCCGCCGCCGCCGCTTCCCGCCGCAACAGCCGGGCGCACAACGAGTGAAACGTGGAAATCCACGGCCGTTCCGGGGGAACGCCCGCGCGCAGCAGCAAATCCGTTACACGCGTCTGCATCTCTTCGGCAGCCTTATTCGTGAACGTAACCGCCAGAATGGACTCCGCCGGAATGCCCTTGGAGATGAGATTCGCCATCCGGAACGTGATCGCGCGCGTCTTGCCCGTCCCCGCTCCCGCAAGAATCAGCACCGGCCCTTCCGTGGTTTCCGCGGCAAGGCGTTGCTCCGGATTAAGTTGATCGAGGAAAGTCTGCATGGATCCTGGAGAATCGAGAATTTGTAAGCCCATTCATGGTAGCTGACCGCACCAGTCTCAGCAAATCGCCAAAAAGTTCGGTTATGGGTCAGTTTCCGGTCACGACGTCAACCAGGCATATGCCAGGCTGTTCTTAAGTGTTCATTGCGGCTTTGGAGGGGCGACATTGTAAGAGAAAGTCATACGCAGCTCAATGAATGGCTGAGAATATTTTTCGGGTAGACGACTGAATGGAGCTGCCTTGCGGACCGCTTGCAAGCTTGCTTCATCCAAGTCTTTTTTTTCTGAGCTATACACGAGTTTCAGATAATCTTCAGGGACTGTTCCATCCCGCAGGACACGGAATTGAACTGCATTTTTACCTTGTTGTCCTAACTGGACGGATGGAGCCATGTTTGCAAACCAGCTTTTCTTGACCGATTTGTACAGAGAATGGATATAGGCATTAAAATCTATGCCCTCTGTATCCGTGAGCATTTCGATTGTTCCAGACCGAGCCTGCGGATTATTCGGGGCACTGTTGCTTTGCAGCGGGCCATTCTTTTGCTGAGTCACAGCGGTTCCCAGTGCGCGAAATTGAGTTGAAACTAGAAGAGCCATTAACAAGAGACGGGAGATGGTTATGGAAAACACATTTCCACCTTTTGACTTAGTAACTAGTGGCATTCTACATCGGAGTTGCATGCGGCCAAAGCTGCCGGGTACCTCAGGTATCGTTTTTATACCCGGGCTCTTGGGTTCCACGCGAACGCGCTAGCTGCTCAATTCCCCCTCCCGCTCCCCAGCGCAATATCAAAAAACGACAGCGGTTGCTTCGTGCTCATAGTCGTAAGATTCGGCACATACAGCCGGGCCGATTGCAGCAACTCCACTTCGCCCCGCAAATCGAAAAAGAGCAGTCCCTCCATGGTGCTGTGCGCCGCCACGATGGGAGAGGGCACGGCCGCGTTTTGGCAGGTATCCCGAAACTCAGTCCAGTTTTTATCGCGCGAAGGTGCGGATCGCCCAATCGGAATCGGCAAAGGGAGTTTTCTTGCCGTGGGATCCTTGCCGCTGCTTTTCAATAAAACCGTGTCGGCCACGTCATCCGCCGACAGCGACTCGAGTTCCTGGCGCTCGTCCTCGCTGAATCGCACCAGCAGGCGAATGTGCAGCAAATCGATGCGGATGCTCTCGTCCGTATCGTTACGAAACGAAACGTGCAGGGCGATCACTCCTTTCGAAAACGGCGACTTTTTCGGAAACTTCTCTTTGTAGCGCGTCGCCACCGTCCACGGATCGACTCCGATGGTCATGCCCTCGTGGGAGTCCTGGATTGCCGCGCGCGTCGGCGGAGCTTGCTGTCCCGCCAATGAGGGCGCCACGAATGCCGCCAGGAGGCAGAGGAGAACGGAAGCAGAAAGTTTTCGCATGAGGATATAATAAGCTGTTTGCATCCTGTGGCCTTCGATTCCTTGGGGTGAAGCAGGGTTGCCCTGCTTCAGGTCACCGAAAAGCTCGTTTCTTTAGGGGGGCCGGGGCTTCAGCCCCGGCGTAAAGCCGAAGTGACCAATAGGCTTTCGCGCATTTTGCGTCCGCCGATTTCTGGCGGAAGCCCCTGAAGAAAGTTTATCCGGCGTTTTTCCGTAGCTCCTTAAGGTGCAGTTGGCCGTCGCAAATCCGAGTCACACCGGAGCCAGATCGCGTGTATTTCTTGTACAGCTTCTTAATGAGCTTGGCCGCCGTTATCACTGCGCCTTACTGGCTGGTCCAGGGCCTGCGCCATGGCAAGTATCTCTCAAACCTGGGCGAGCGGCTCGGCTTTTCCGTTCCTGGCGCGGCCAAGCTCCCCGCGGAGCGTCCCGGCGCGATTTGGATTCACGCGGTTTCCGTGGGCGAAGTGCTGGCGGGTGTGGCGCTGGCGAAGCGGCTCAAGGAAGCCTATCCGCAGCGGCCGCTGGTGATTTCCACGACAACCATCACCGGGCAAAATCTGGCGCGGGAACGCATGCCGTTTGCGCATGCGGTCGTGTATTTCCCGTTCGATTGGGTCTTCAGCGTCCGCAAGTTGATGGACGCCATAAAGCCCGCCGTGGTGGTCGTACTCGAAACGGAAATCTGGCCCAATTTCTTGCGCGAGGCCGGACGCCGCAAGTTGCCCGTGATTTTCGTCAGTGGACGCATCTCTGACCGCTCCTTCGCGCGTTTCCAGAAATGGTTGGGCATATTCGGCTTCTACCTTCGCCCATTGTTGGCCTCGGCACTTTCCAATGCTGCCGCTTTTCTGATGCAGACGGAGGGCGATGCGCAGCGCCTCCGCGCGCTGGGTGCTCCGGCGGACCGCGTGAAAGTCAGCGGCAATCTGAAGTACGACCAGGCATTGCCCACGCCCACGGCGCTTTCCACCTGGCTGGAAGCGGAATGCAAGCAGCAGGGCCGCTGGCCGGTGATTGTTGCGGGCAGCGTTGTGGCCACGGAAGAGCCGCTGGCGCTAATCGCATTCGGCGTCCTACAAGGAGACTACCCCAAAGCGCTGCTGATCCTGGCCCCGCGCAAGCCGGAACGTTTTGCGGCTGCCGCGGAATTCATCGACGAGGCGCATCTCAAGTTTGTGCGCCGCTCGGAACTTGGCGTGCCTAGCCCCGGAGCATCGTCCATCTCGAACGGTAAGAGCTTCCCAGCCAACACCACCGTGCTGCTCATGGACAGCATTGGCGAATTGGCCTCGCTCTATAGCATCGCAGACGGCGTGTTTGTCGGCGGCTCGCTTGTAAATTCCGGCGGCCACAACATTCTGGAACCCGCCGCGTTTGGCAAAGTGCCCGTCTTCGGTCCTTCTATGGAAAACTTCGCCGCCATCGCCTCGCGCTTTGTGGAAGCGGGAGCAGCGATTCAGGTGACCAGCCCCGAAGACGCCGGTGTCGAATGGATCCACCTGCTGAAAAGCCCCGAAAAAATGAAAAAAATGGGCGAGACCGCGCGCCAGTTAGTGGAAACCAGCCGCGGTGCCCTCGATCGCGCTCTGGCTGAAATTTCACGGCAACTCGGTGGCGCTCCGCAATGAACCTGCCGCCAATCTTGCGCTGGCTGCTGTGGCCCTTCTCAGTGGTGTACGGATTTGCGGTGCGCGTTCGGCTGCGGCTATATGCACGGGGAGTTTTCAAGACGAAACGCTTGCGCACCCCGGTCATCAGCGTTGGCAATTTAACCGTCGGGGGCACAGGCAAAACGCCTATGGTCATCTGGCTCGCGGAACATTTTCTGGCGGCAGGGAAGCGCGTGGCGATTCTCAGCCGCGGCTACAAGGGCAGCGGCGACACCAGCGACGAGATTGAATTGATGAAATGTCGGTTGAAGAATCGCGTGCTATTTGGCGTGGGTGCAAACCGCTACGAGCAGGGGAAGCTTTTGGAAAAACAAGGCGTGGATGTTTTTCTCCTCGACGATGGTTACCAGCACGTGCAACTCGCTCGCGACGTCAACCTCTTGCTTATGGACGCCGCGCAACCACTCGCCAACGAAGCGCTCCTGCCCGCAGGCCGTTTGCGCGAACCTGTTTCCGCGATGAGCCGCGCCACGTTGCTCGTATTCACGCGCACGGAAACCTCGGCGGGTGCTGCGGCGGCCATTGGCAAGCTTCAAGGGTATCCCGTGTTTTCCGCCGCCACACGTTTGCTGGGGTTCCGCCGATTTGGCGCAGGCGTGCCAGTTCTTGCCCCCGCGGAAATCGGCACGGGCCCCTTCTTCGCATTTTGTGGCATCGGCAATCCGCGGGCTTTTTTTCTGGATCTGCAAAACTGGCAGATCCCAGTTGCCGGCACAAAGGCTTTTCCAGACCACCATCGCTACACCGCCGGCGAACTACACGCGCTTGTACGATCAGCACAGGCAGCGGGCGCGCGTGCTCTGGTTACCACGGAAAAAGATGCGCAAAATCTCGGGAAAGCACAATGCGGCGAAACCCCCGTGTTCGTTGCGGTGATTGATCTAGAAATCTCCCCGGAGGCGTCATTCTGGGAATCGCTTCAGGCGCAAATCGTAGCGCAGACTCCTTCCCGGATGGTGAACTGAATTTTTCAGGCAGCAGGTGCGCAGGGCTATGAATATCATGATTCGCGCAACGAATTGGGTCGGTGACGCCATCCTGGCGCTCCCCGCGATCCGCGCTGTCCGCCAGAAATTCCCCGGCGCGCGCATCACCATCGTGGCCCGCCCCTACGTGGCCGAAATTTACCGCGACCAGGCAATCTGCGACGAACTGATCCCCTATGACCCCAAAGGGGCGCATCGGGGCTGGAGCAACCGCGCGAAGCTGGCTGATGAATTGCGCGCAAGGAAATTCGATGTCGCGCTGCTGCTGCAGAATGCCTTTGACGCCGCGTGGCTCGCCTGGCGCGCGGGAATCCCGGAACGTATCGGCTACGCGCGCGATGGGCGGCGGCTCCTGCTGACAAAGGCGATCGCTGTGCCCAAGCCCGGCGAAATTCCCGCGCACGAAAAGTTTTACTACCTCGAGCTGTTGCGCCGCGCCGGTTGGATTGATGAATTGCGGAACGACGGCCATATCGCTCTGCAAGTGCCGAAGGCGCGCCGCGTGGAAGCCGCCGGCATTTTGGTGGAAGCGGGGGCAAGACCGCATGCCATGCGCGTCGCGCTCGGCGCCGGCGCTTCCTTCGGCTCGGCAAAATGCTGGCCGCCAGAGCGCTTTGCGGAATGGGCCAATCGTTTTCATGCGGAAAACGATGGAGATGTGATTTTGTTTGGCACCGCGGCGGAAACGAGCGTTTCAAATGCCATTGTCGCGGGCATGAAGCGCAAACCCGTCGATCTCACGGGGAAAACGGCGATCGGGGATTTGCCTGCGCTCCTTTCGCAATGCCAACTGTTCCTGGGCAACGATTCCGGCGCGATGCACGTGGCCGCAGCCGTGGGGCTGCCGGTGGTCGCCATCTTCGGCCCAACCGATCCGTTCGGCACCGCGCCGGTCACGCCGCGCTCTAGCATTGTGCAGGAAAAGCCTTACTGCAGCCCCTGCTTCCTGCGTCGCTGTCCCACGGATCATCGCTGCATGAAATGCATTACTTCAGACATGGTCGGCGAAGCCGTGCAATCCTGGTTGGTGAAATTGGAGGTGGGTCCTGCCTGAGCAGATTTCACGACGCCAAGCTGTTTTCCTCGATCGCGACGGGACTATCGCCGAAGAAGTGGGTTACTTGAACCATGCGGCGCGATTTCGTATGTTTCCCTTTGCGGCAGCGGCCATACGGCGCTTGAACGATGCGGGTCTGGCCGTCGTTGTCCTGACCAATCAATCGGGGGTTGCGCGCGGCTATTTTCCCGAATCGCTGGTACGGGAGGTGCACGAGTTGATGAACTCCGCGCTGGCCAAGGAAGGCGCGCATCTCGACGGAGTCTACTATTGCCCGCACAGCTCCGCCGACGGTTGCGAGTGCCGCAAGCCGAAACTCGGTATGATCCAGAGGGCGGAGCGCGATCTGAATGTGCAGGCAAGCGGTTCGTACGTGGTCGGCGACCGCTACGGCGATATGGAACTGGCATTCCGTGCCGGGGCGCATAGCATCTTCGTGCGCAGCGGCTACGGCCTTGGCGATTGGACGTGGCATCATCAGGACTGGCCAAGGCAGCCGGAATGTGTGGTGGATGATTTGACGGCAGCGGTGGATTGGATACTGGGGCAAAAACAATGAGGCGCGCAACGAAAAATTCAGGCACATCTTCTTCCGTGGACCTCATGGCCCTGGCGGAAATTGTTGAGCACTTCGCGGGAAAGCAAGTCGTCGTGCTGGGCGATTTTGTCGCCGACGCATTTCAGTTTGGTGACATCACGCGCGTCTCTCGCGAAGCCCCCGTGCTGATCCTGAAGCATCGCGAGACGCAGATTGTGCCGGGCGGCGGAGCGAACGCGGCGAATAACTTTGCTGCTCTTGGTGCAAGAGTTTCGCCTGTCACGGCCATCGGTGATGACGTTGCCGGTGATCGCCTGTTGGCGGTGTTCCGCGGGAAAAAGGTCGACGTCTCTGGAATTCTTCGCGTGAAAGGTTGGACCACGCCAACGAAAACGCGATTCCTGGCGGGCTGGGCGCACACGGTGGGACAGCAGGTGCTACGCGTGGATTACGAGCCGGGGGAACCGCTTGGTGAAGCGACGCGCAAACGGTTGGCGCGGGTGCTTGCGGCGAAAATGCGCGGCGCGGATGCCCTCGCTGTTTCGGATTACGGTTTTGGCGTGGCCACTCCCGGCGATGTCCGGGTGGCTACCAGCCGTGCAAAGCGCGAGATCCCCGTCACGCTTGATTCGCGTTACCAGTTGAACAGCTATAAACACGCGGGCATCACTTCGGCGACACCCAACGAAGCGGAGATGGAGGCTCTGCATAACACGTCCATCGGCAGTAACCTGAAGGAGCTTGAGCGCTGCGGCGAAGCGACCCGCGAAGAGTTAAAACTGAAATCGTTGCTGGTCACGCGCGGCCGCGATGGCATGGCGCTGTTCCTGCCGGGGCAGAAGCCGCTGCACATTCCGGTGCACGGAAGCGATCAGGCGGTGGACGTTACCGGCGCGGGCGATACCGTGCTTGCGGTGTACACTCTGGGATTGGCCAGCGGCGCTTCACCGTTGGAAGCCGCGCACATCGCCAATATTGCCGGCAGTCTGGTGGTGATGAAGCGCGGCACGGCCACCGTTTCCCGCGAAGAGCTGCTAGAGGCTATTCGCCAGGCAGCGGTCACGGGCTCGGCGTCTTGATGGAACGCGAATTTGCAAAACAGGGATTCACCGCCAGGCAAGCTGTTGCACACGAATCGTATGCGAAAAGCCGAATCGAAAATTAAGTCGCGCGAGGCCCTGCAACTTCTCCTCGATGGTGCCAAGCGTCATGGCAAGCGCGTCGTGTTTGCCAACGGCTGCTTCGATACGCTGCACGTCGGCCACGTGCGCTATCTTTCGGGCGCGAAACAACAAGGTGATGTCCTGGTTGCCGGCGTGAATTCCGATTCCAGTGTCTTCCGCCTGAAAGGCCCTGGGCGGCCCATTCTGAATGAACACGCCCGCGCGGAACTTGTGGCGGCTTTGCGCGACGTGGATTTCGTCGTGCTCTTCGAGGAGTCTAACGTGGAGAAGCTGCTGGAAGAGTTGCGCCCCGACGTTCACGCCAAGGGCACGGACTACACCGCGGAAAATGTTCCAGAGCGCGCCGTTGCGGATCGTTTGGGAATTCGCGTGGCCATCGTCGGCGATCCCAAGGAGCATTCCACGCGCGCGCTGCTCGATTCCATTCGCAAGGCGCCGCATGCCTGAGCAACGATTCCTCGTCGTTCGCCTCGGTTCGCTGGGCGATATCGTGCACACGTTTCCCGCCGTTGCCGGACTGCGCGCATCGTTTCCCTCCGCGGAAATCATCTGGTTGACGCATCCGCGCTGGATGCATCTTGTCGGCAGCAGCGGGCTGGCCACGGAAATCTGGCCGGTGGACTCGCGCGATCTCGGCTGCGTCCGCCGGGTCCTCCAGAAAATTCGTGGTGCGAAATGGACGGCCGCGATCGATTATCAGGGACTCTGGAAATCTGCCACGCTGCCGTTTTTCGGAGGCGTTGCCAGGCGTATCGGTTTTTCGTCCGCGACGATTCGCGAATTCGGCGTTCCCATTCTCTATACCGACCGCGTGTCGAGTCACACCGCGCACATTGCAGGTCAGAATGGCGAATTGACGTTACGCAGTGGCGCAGCCAAGGCGGTGGGCGAAGTGACGTTGCATGTTGCGGAAGCCGACCGCGAACTCGTCCGTCAGCAACTCGAGGAGCAGGGCGTGGCGCGTTACATCGTGCTGAGTCCCGGGGGCGGCTGGCGCTCGAAATGCTGGCCCGCGGAACGCTTCGGCGCGCTGTGCCGGAAAATCCGCGCGGATCTGGGACTGCCGTGCGTCATTAATTACGGACCGGGGGAGGAACAGCTCGTGGCGGAAGTGCAGGCCGCAAGTGGCGGTGCGCGCCCGGTCACTTATGATGGAGATATGGGGCCTCTGATGGCGCTGTTACACGGCGCGCAATGCATCGTCGGCGGCGATACCGGGCCACTGCATCTCGGCATCGCGCTCGGTGCGCCCGCGGTTGCGCTGTTCGGCCCGACTGATCCTGCGCGCAACGGCCCATACCCGCCGCGGCACATCGTCCTGCGGAGCCCTGGCGCGCACACAACCTACGGCCGTGGCGACGTGCCGGATCCCTCCTTGTTGGCCCTTTCCGTCGAAGATGTATTCAACGCGGTGCGCCAGTCCCTGGGAAAAAACGCATGACGGCGCTCGATTTTTTCTCCCGTTGGCGCGTGCGCATCGGCTATTTCCTCGCGATTGTGGCTCTTCTTTTGGCGCGCCCTACTCCGCGCTCCATTCTTCTTGGCGCGGCGATCGGCTTGATTGGCCTCGCCATCCGCGCCTGCGCCGCCGGCTATTTGCACAAACAAGAGGTGCTCACCACGACCGGGCCCTATGCCTACACGCGCAACCCGCTCTATTTCGGCAGCAGCATCATGGCCATTGGCGCGGCGGTGGCGATGCATTCCTGGCTCGCGGCTATGCTGCTACTCGTTTATTTCGCGCTGGTCTATTCGTTCGTGATGCGACGCGAGGAGATGGAGCTTCGCGGAAGGCATGGCGCGGCCTTCGACACGTTCGCCGCCACCGTGCCACTCTTTTTCCCGCGGCTTACGCCGAATCGCCAGCCAGGCGCGACCAGCGGCTCCTTTTCCTGGGCGCACTACAAACGAAATCACGAATACGAAGCACTGGTCGGTTTTCTGTTTCTCTTAATTGTGCTGGCCGTGATTTGGCGCTTGCGCGCTCCCTGATTGCGCCGCGCCCTCTGCACAAGGTGCGAAACAACTCACCTGCAACCCGTGACCATCGGTGAGTACGCGCACCGCGCCGTCGCGATCCGTGCGCAACATCCGCGTCCCGCTCTCCTCCAGCCGCTCCAGAAGCTCCGGGTTGGGATGCCCGTAAGGATTTTCTTCTCCCGCCGAAATAATACTGATGCGCGGCGCAACGGCGGCGAGGAAATCCGGCATCGTGGAGTTCTTGCTGCCGTGATGCCCGACCTTCAGCACGTCCGCGTGCAGTGTCCCCGTATCGTTTTCGGAAAGCATCGCGGCCTCTGCCTGCTTTTCGGCATCGCCCGGCAATAGAAATGTTTTTTCAAGGTAGCGCAAACGGACCACCAGTGAATCGTTGTTTTTCGCCAGCGGCGCAATTTCTTCCGGCGGAATCTCCGGCCAAAGAAAATCCACCTGCACGCCGTCCCATAGAAAGTGCTGGCCGCGAAGTTCGTGTTCGACGGGCACATGCATCCGCGCGGCTTCTTCTTTCAAACGCGCGAAAGCCGGCGCCGCCGTTTCCCGCCCCAACCACAATTGGCCCACGCGAAAGTTCTGCAAAATGGCGGTGAGTCCACCGATGTGATCCTGGTGCGCGTGCGTCAGCGCCACCGCATCCAGCTTCTGAATTCCCCGCGACCACAAGTACGGCGACACGGCATCTTCGCCGGGATCGGGGCCGAGATGCTCTTCGCGGCCCTGGAACCCCTGAAATGTTCCGCCTCCGTCAATCAACAACGCACTGCCTTTCGGAGAAACCACGAGGATCGAGTCGCCTTGCCCCACGTCCAGCACGGTCATTTCCAGCGCATGTGGCACAACGGACGGCCGGAATGGAAACGTGGCGATCAACACTGCTGCGAACAGCGCCGCGGCAGCCGCGCAGAGTCGCAGCCGGCTGCTCATCTGAAAACGCATTCCCGCAGCCAGTGCGAGGATGGCCACAAAAAACACAAGGATTACCCACGCGGGCGGCCCAGGAATCCGATAGCTGCCGCGGGGAATGCGCGCAAAAAAATGCACAATGGCGCCCTGCAATTGCACAAGCCATGCCAGCGGCGTCGCCACCACGCGCCCCAATGCTCGCCACGCCAACGCCAGCCCCAGACTGCAGAAGCCCAGCGGAACGATCACCCCCGTCAACGGTACCGCCAGCAAATTCGCAAACGGCCCAAGCAGCGTGATGCGGTGGAAGTCGCGCGCCATCAGCGGCAGCATGCCGAATTGCAACACGAGCGAAACAACGAACAGTTCGCAAAGACGGCAGGTCCACCGCAACCCGATCACGCCGGCATTCTGCGACCACGTTGCCGCTCGCGTGGAAAGCCGCGCCGTCAAAATGCGGGCAGCATCGCGCAGATCCAGCCGGTTTTGCACCTGCCGCGGCGTGTAGCTCGCATCGCGCGTCACGTCGCGCCAGTTCCGCAGGGCGCGCACGAGGGGTTGAATGTGGCGTTCCATCCAAGGCAGCGCAATTCCCGCGATGCACCCAATCGCCAGAAAGGAAAGCTGGAAGCTCGTATCCACCACCGCTTTGGGTTTTGCCACCAGCAGAATCAGCGCGGCCAGTGCCGCGGAGTTCAGCAACTCCAATCTTCGGTAGAACAGCATCCCCAACACGACGATGGCGGTCATCAGCCCCGCGCGCAAAACCGGCGAACGCTGTTCTACAACCGCAATGTAGGCGAAGAGCGCCACAAGAATGGTCAGCGTCGCGAGAGTATTCGGCAGCCGCAGCCGCCGCGTCAGCCAGAACAAAAAGAACGCCAGTGCGCCAACGTGCAGCCCCGCCACCACGAGAACGTGGAACACGCCGGTCTTCTGAAAGTCTACCGATTCTGTACGATCAATGAACGCGCGGTCTCCCAAAAGCATTGCGCGCAAAATCCCGGCCACTTCGGGCGAGGTAGGGAAGAGCGCGTCCAATGTGTCGCGCAGCTTGCCACGCCAGTGCGCCACGCGGGTCTCCATCGCGGGCGCAGGTGTCCCTAGTTTCTCAAGGAGGGTGCTGGCGCGCAGAGTAGCCTGCACATGAATGTTTTGTTGCGCCAGGAATTCGCGGCGATCGAATGCGCCCGCATCCTTATATATAAGAGGCAGGCGTGCCACCGTGAGGATGGCGATCTCGTCTCCGGCGTGAAGCTCGGGCAAGCCAGGTTCTCCCTCTTTCGGCGTGAATCCGACCCGCATGCCGCCGAGCAAGGGGAGCACCCCCTCGGCGGTTTCCACGCGGCTTAGATCGAGTTCCAGGCTGGAGCCCCAGGGCATGTGCGACACCTCACTACGCATATGCCCTACATAACGTAGCGGTGCTTTGCTGCTGATTTGCCCCGCGGCCATGCGGGTCAGCACGTGTTCGGAAGGCAGCGGCTGTTCCGCAAGGCAGGCGGCAAACACGCCGAGCAAAATCCACCCGGCAAGTGAAACGCATGCGGCAGGCCACAACTTCTCATGCCGGATGAGCAGAACCGCGGCAAGCAAACACACCAGCACAATAACTAAAATGAGCGCCTGGAGATGTTTCGAGGTTGCATGCACCGCCAGGGCGGGATGCAGGCCGAGCAAAATGCCGCCAGCAAAGGAAGCGGCGAGTGCTACGGCCGGCAGCTTCATGTGACTCTTCGCAACCTCACAAGCGTTTCGATATGAAACGTCTGCGGAAACAGATCGAACAATTCGATTTGCGTGATTTCGTAGCGGTGCGCCGGAGCCACTTCAGTAGCCGGGCGCCTCCCGGAAGCAGTCAGCACCGCAAGGTCGCGCGCCAGCGTGGAAGGATCGCAGGAAAGATAAGCAATTTCCGGCGCGCCCAGATTTGCCAGTCGTGCGGCCACTTCCGCGCCCAAGCCGAACCGTGGCGGATCAAGCACCACAAAATCGGGCTGCTCCTGCTCCTTCTTCAAAAAGTCCTCCGTATGTTCGGTATGAGAGACGACTTGCACGCCCGCCGTTTCCGCGTTCACACGCAAATCGCGAGTCGCGGAAAGGTTTGCGTCCACGCTCACCACACGTGTGAATAATTTCGCCAGCGGCAAAGTGAAAAAGCCCACGCCCGCGAACAAATCGAGCGCATAGCCGCCCTTCGCCCCTTCCAGCACGCTCTTCAACAGCTCTTCAATCAGGAAACGGTTCACCTGAAAAAACGACAGGTGGCTCACGTGAAACGCAAATCCTCCGGCTTGATGCGTGAGGTAGCCCGGGCCGGAAAGCTCGAAGCGGTTCCTGCTCTGATCGAGCAGCAGCAAACTTTCCAATTGCGGCAGCGCCGTCTTGAAATCGGTAATCAGATCCTTGGCGGGCTTGGAAAAGCGCTCGAACGCGACGTTCAGCGCCAGCTTGGCATCCTCCGAATCCATGAACGCTTCAATTTCCAGAATTCCGGGTGGTAGGGAATTGGCGCGCGCCAGTTCCTGCAATTGCCCGAACGTTTTCGTCAGGCCCGGGGACAACACCGGGCACTGGTCGATCGGCACGATATGCGCGCTCTCTGGCAGAAAATAGCCGAAGGCGCGCGGCAGTGCGTCGCGGTAGGCCCACTGCGCGCGGTTGCGGTAACCGTAAGGCTCCGCGGAATGCTCGCGAATTTCTCCATTCCAGGCCACGCCACCCAGCCGCGAAAGCGTCTCGCGAAGAATCTCTATCTTCAAGCGCCCCTGCTCGGTAAATTCGATGTGCTGGAAGTGGCAGCCGCCGCAAACGCCAAAATGCGGGCACGTGGGTGCGATGCGCGCCGCCGCGGCCTTCATGACCTCGAGCAGCTTCGCATGGATCAGCTTTTTCTTTTTTGTGCGCACGGCTGCGCGCACCTGCTCGCCAGGGAGCACGTGGGGGACGAACACGGTGTTGCCATCGGCGTGAGCCAGGCCGTCACCTCCATACAAGAGCTTCTCAATCGATAATAGTAACTCATCAGCCATAAGTGTCCAGTCCTATCTTGCATCCGCCATCTTCCAATGCCCGCGATACTCCCCGCAACTCCGCCCCCCGCGCACTGCAAGGGATCCGTTTCTTTAAGAGGTGGGGGCTTTAGCCCCCACGGAAGCCGGCCCTTATCAACAGGGCTTTAGCCCCTGAAGCCTTCGCGAACTACTTTTTCTGCCCACTGTCTAACAGTGCCGCTCCCGGCGCGGATGGAATGGAACTTCATCTCCCGAGTCGCTGCCACGCCCTCTACCCGTTCACGAAAAATAGTATAAGCTCAGCCGCGGCAGCCGGTATTCATCCAGCAGCCGCTTCTGCAGGTACTGCTTTTCCACCAGCGCCAATTGCGCCGCCTTCATCTTCCTCCGGTAGGCCGACAATTGCGAATCGACCTCGCGCCGGATCTTTAGCATCAACTCTTCGCTCGCGTTGCTCAGCAACGTCGCATGCACCTTGTCGTCCAGGATGGTCATTCTGCGTTCCATATCCTCGAGGTCCAGGTTTCCCGGAGCTTCGAGCAGCAGCAGCGATTCTGCCAGCGATCCCGCCGCTTGCCGCAAGACACCCGCAACCCCGGGCTGCGTCTTCGTGCATTGCTCCGCCGCTTTTTCCAGCCGCTTCGCGTTTCGTTCCATGTATTGGCGCAATTCCCCGCGCGCAAAGGGTTCGGCCGCCTTCGCGCCATTTGCGGGCTGCGCTCCTGCCGCCGCTTCCTGCGCTTCTTCGGCGGCATCCAGCACCGCATCGGTGCAATACGCCAGGCTCTTCAGCGGTTTTCCCGCGCCTCGCCGCGATCGCTGGTAGGTCTCGAACGCGCGATCAATCCCCTTCAGCGCAGCCTCCAGCGGCACGCCGGCCTTCTGCCAAGTCTCCATGATGGCCCAATCGAGCGGCGAGACGAGCAGGTGCGCTCCGCGCTTCTTCCAGAAATATTCCTCAATTTCGGTGAAATAGTTGAAGTAGTTCCAATTTTCCATAAGGCGCTGCTGTTTTCAGCAGTCCAAGGCAAAGCATCTTGGCGAGAGATTTCCCCTACCGCTGCACCTTCTTCGTTGCGGTGCGGGGCTCGGCGGCGGCCGGCTCCGCATGTTTCCCCGGCCCTTCGGCGTGCTGATTTTTTTCCCAGATCAACCGTAAACCCGTCAGTGTCAAAAACTCTTCGACATGCTGAATGTGCTTCGACCCTCGCGCCACAAGTCGTGCCTGCCCTCCGGTGGCCACCACGACGGCGTCCGTCTTCAACTCCGCCTTGATGCGCGTCAACATGCCGTCCACCAAATCCACCCAGCCGTAGTACAACCCGGCCTGCATGTGCGTCACGGTATTCGTCCCGATCACTTTGCCGGGATCTTTGATCTCCACGCGTGGCAAGCGCGCCGCTCGCGTAAACAGCGCCTCCGACGAAATTCCGATTCCCGGCGCAATCACGCCGCCCAGGTATTCGCACTTCGCCGAAATCACATCGAAGGTAATTGCCGTTCCAAAGTCCACCACGATGCACGGCCCGCCAAACTGATGAAATGCGGCCACGCCATTCACGATGCGGTCCGCACCCACTTCCATCGGGTTATCAACGAGAACCGCCATGCCCGTCTTCACGCCGGGCTCGACAAACAGCGCCTTCTTGCCCAGGTAAGCGCGCGACATTTCCGCCAGTGTCCAATTCAGTGGTGGCACCACGGAACTGATCATCACGCCGGTAATCATTTCCTGGTTGAGCCCGGCAAGGCTGAAGAGGTTGCGCGTCAACACGCCGTATTCGTCCACGGTCTGCGCGAGGGCGGTGGTCAAGCGCCAGTTGGCGATCAGTTCTTCGCCGCGGAAAACGCCCAGCACCGTGTTTGTGTTGCCAATGTCAATCGTCAGCAGCATTCAGCGAACCTCGCTCACGTCCCCCGCAATCACGGTCACCACTCGCCCGTCGTCTCTCTTCACGATCAACAATCCCTCCGGGCTCAAGCCATCGGTCTTCCCGAAATACGTCTCGATTCCGGTTTCCACCTTCACTCGCTTCCCGTTGGCGAAATCCGATTCCTGCTGGAAGCGCTCCACGACAAACGCCGCCCCTTCGTGCAGAAATCGATTGTAGTCGCTCTCGAATTGCGTGAGCAACCGCACCAGTAATTCCAGGCGGGAATGGAACTTGCCGGATTCCTTCCGCAGGGAAGTTGCCAGGCTCGCTATCTCCGCCGGAAATTTCTCCTGATTGACGTTGATACCCAGCCCGATCACCACAAAGCGCACCAGGCTCGGCTCCGCGTGCATTTCCGTCAGGATGCCGCCCAATTTTGCGCCGCCCAGGAGCAAATCGTTCGGCCATTTCAACTCCACGCTCAGTCCAGTCTGCGCCTGGATTGCCGCGCGCGCAGAAAGTCCCGCTAACATCGTCAGCAGCGGCGCCTGGACCGGCGAAAGCCTGGGGCGGAGCAGCAGCGTCGTGTAAACTCCCGTCCCGCGCTCCGAATGCCAACCGCGGCCCGCGCGCCCTCGCCCTGCGGTCTGCTCCTCCGCCAGCACCACCGCGCCTTCCGGTTCGCCCGCGTAGCCCAACTCCATGGCCACATGATTCGTCGAATCGGTTTTGAAGAAATGGTGGAAGCGTTTGCCGAACAAACTCCCCTTCATCCGCTTGCGAAGCAAATCAGGCAGCAAAATATCGGGGACTTTTTCCAGGAAATACCCCTTGCCCTGCTGGCCCTTCACGCGCACGCCGAGTTCGCGCAGGCGCTGCACCCACCGCCACACGGCGGAACGCGACACGCCGATCTCCCGCGCGATGCGAGCCCCGCTGGTGACAATAGTGGCGTTTTCGGAGAGCAGCGTGAGCAGCGCGGCGATTCTCTTGTCGGTTGTACCTGGTAACGAGTTAACTTGCGGCATCCGACCCCAATCCTCTGTCCTGCGCCATAGCTTACTTTTCCTTGACGCTGTCCACAAGCAAACTTACATCCGCTGCCGGAGCCGAATGTGTCAGCGCTCCGGAGGAAAGATAGTCCGCGCCGGTTTCCGCGTACGAGCGGGCATTCTGAAGCGTGATTCCGCCGGAAATTTCCACGATGCACTCGGCGCGCACGCCCCGCACGATTTCCACGCAACGCCGAGCTTCCTCTGCCGTCATATTGTCCAGCAACACCGATTCTGCGCCCGCCCGCAGTGCCTCGCGCAACTCGGATTCATTGCGCACCTCGATCTGGATGGGCAGGGAAGCGGATTCGGCAGGCGATGGCGCTGTGCCTACTGCTTCATAAGCCGTCATCGCGCGCGGTTTCATGCGCCTTGAAGCGAAAGCATGCGCCTGATCCATCGCGGCCTTCACGCCACCTGCCAGAGCAATGTGATTCTCCTTCAGCAGGATCGCGTCGTAAAGCCCGATACGGTGGTTCGTTCCGCCGCCCATCTTCACCGCGTACTTCTCCAGCAACCGCAACCCGGGCGTGGTCTTTCGCGTGTCGCGTATCTTGGCGCGCGTTCCGGCAAGTTGTTCGACGAAGCTGCGCGTCAGTGTGGCGATCCCGCTCAACCGCCCCAAAAAATTCAGCGCCGTCCGCTCACCCGTAAGAATTGCCCCCGCTCTCCCCGAAAGCTGCGCCAGCACCTCGCCGCTCTTTACAACTTGCCCCTCCTTGACGCGCAGTTCCACGTCCATCTCCGAATCAAGCCGCTCAAAGATCTTTTCCACCAGCGGCAATCCCGCGCAAACCAGTTCCTGCTTCGCCAGTATGCGTGCCTCACCAGAAGCTTGTGCCGGAATCGTAGCCGCGACGGTCACGTCGCCCGCCCCAACATCCTCCGCCAAAGCCCGCTCAATCACTTCCGCAATGTATTCCGAATCCCAATCCATCAAACTTCCCCGTTGGGCCGCACCATGTCCATCTTCGATTCCTCCCTACCACCTGAATTGTCATCCCGACCGGAGCGGCCCGATTTCTTCTTGCGCGCCGCCCTTTGGCGCGTCGGGCCGCGAAGTCGAGGGATCGCGGCAACCTCTCATCCTCGTTCACCACTCCGCTTTTTGCACTCTTATACTCTTTCACTCTTATACTTCTGCTCCCCTCTTTTCCTGCCTTTGTGCCCTCTGTGTTCTTCCCTCTGTGAACTCTGTGTTACCGTCCCTCTTTCTTTCCTGCACCCCATCTGGTTCCATCTCCTTCACTCCCCCAACTGCTTCAACCGCTCCCCAATCTTTCTCAACTCAACACGCTGTTCCGCAAGAGCCGCTTCCATCTGTTGAATAATATTCTGCGGCGCCCGGCTCTGAAACGTCTCATTGCCCAACTGTTTTTCCTTCGACGCAATCGCCTTCTGCAATCCTTCCATTTCCTTCTTCAGCCGCGCCCGCTCTGCCCCCGCATCCGTCGTCTCCGCGGGGTAGGGAATTTGCAAATCGAATTGCGCGCTGGACCTCATCCCCCCGCTGCCTTCGCGCAGCTTTTCCGCCGTCACCCGCAGTTCGCTCAACAGTCCCAGGCGCACGATGCCCTCGCGATTCGCCTCGACGATTCCCCTCACACCCGCATCCGCGCTGGAAAAGTCCGCCCCCACCCTCTTCTTCGGATCAAGCTTCATCTCCGCCCGCACCGTCCTTAATCCTTGGATCACCTCTTGCACCAGCCCGAATTCGCGCAAACCCTGCTCATTTCTCCAAGCCGCCCGCGCCTCCGGATAGTGATCCAGCGCGATGGACTTCGCCCCAGCCTTCTGCGGCAACTGGTGCCAGAGTTCCTCGGTCAGAAATGGCATGAACGGGTGCAGCAGCCGCAACGCCGCATCAAATCCCGCAAACAGATTCTTCCACGCCACCGTGGCGCGGGCCCGGTCTTCATGCTGCAATTCCGGCTTCACCCATTCGATGTACCAGTCGCAGAAATCGCCCCAGAAAAATTGGTACACGCTTTGCGCCGCCTCGTGAAAACGGTATTCCCCGAGCGCCGCGTCTACCGTTTCCACGGTCGCCGCCAAGCGCGCAAAGAGCCAGCGATCTACCAGCGGCACTTGCCCATCATCCGCATACGGCGCCTGCGCGCGCACCTCCGGCCGCGCCAATTCCTCCAGCGAAGTGCCGCCCTGCTCGAACTTATCCAGATTCACAAACAGAAAGCGCGCCGCATTCCATATTTTATTTGCAAACGAGCGCGCGCCCAGCAGTCGGTCGTCCGACAACACAATATCCGTGCCCGGCGCGGCCATGGACGCCAGGCAGAAGCGCATCGCATCCGTACCGTATTGCTCATTCAATGCCACGGGATCCAGGCCGGTGCCCTTCGATTTGGACATCTTCTCCCCGCCGGACGTGCGCACCAGCGAGTGCAGGTACACAGCGTGAAACGGCACTTGTCCCGTGAAGTGCAGCCCCATCATGATCATCCGCGCCACCCAGAAAAACAGGATGTCGTAGCCGGTGATCAACAGATTCGTCGGATAGTACTTCTTATAATCCGGAGTATTTTCGGGCCATCCCATCGTCGAAAACGGCCAAAGGGCCGAACTGAACCATGTGTCCAGCACATCCGGGTCCTGCTCCAACTTCGTCGAACCGCACTTCGTACACTTCGTCGGGTCCTGCCGCGCCACGATGATTTCTTTGCAGTCCTGGCAATACCACGCGGGAATGCGGTGGCCCCACCACAACTGCCGCGAAAGCGTCCAATCGCGGATGTTGCGCATCCAGTTGAAATATTCCTCGCGGCGATTGTCGGGGATGATCTGGATGTCGCCGCGCTCCACAACCGCAATCGCAGGCTCCGCGAGCGGCTTCATGCTGCAGAACCACTGCGTCGAAATGCGCGGCTCCACAATCGTGCGGCTGCGTTCGCAGTGCCCGATGGCGTTAACGTGCTCGGTGATTTTCTCCAGCAGCCCCTGCGCCTGCAGGTCCTCTACAATCTTTTTCCGCGCCGCGAACCGCTCCAGCCCCGCATACGCACCTGCGTTTTCGTTCATGTGCGCGTCGTCGGTCATTACGTCAATCTGCGGCAGGTGGTGGCGCTTGCCCGCCTCGAAGTCGTTCGGGTCATGCGCAGGCGTAATCTTCACCGCCCCCGTGCCGAACTCGCGGTCCACCATCTCGTCGCCAATCACGGGAATCTCGCGGCCCATCAGTGGCAGCAGCGTCTTTTTCCCGATCAGGTGCGCATAGCGCTCATCTTCCGGATGCACAGCCACGGCGGTGTCGCCCAGCATCGTTTCCGGCCGCGTCGTCGCCACAATCAGGAATTCCTGCGAACCCGCCACCGGGTATTTGATGTACCAGAGGTGTCCCTGCTTCTCTTCGTGAATCACTTCCAGGTCGCTCAACACCGTGCGGCAACCGGGACACCAGTTCACCATACGTTTGTCGCGGTAGATCAGCTTCTCTTCGTACAACCGTACAAACACCTCGCGCACCACCCGCGACAATTCCGGCGATAGCGTGAACTTCTCCCGCGACCAGTCACACGACTCCCCAATCTGCTTCATCTGCCGCTGAATTGTGCCGCCGCTCTCTTCCTTCCACTGCCAAACGCGCTTGACGAACTCCTCGCGCCCCAGGTCGCGGTAATGGATGCCCTGATGCGTCAACTGCCGCACAACCACGCGCTGCGTGGAAATCCCCGCGTGGTCCGTTCCCGGCAGGTACAACGTGTTGAAGCCGCGCATGCGGTGCCAGCGCGTCAGGATGTCAATTTCCGTGTGGTCCAGCATGTGGCCGATGTGCAACATTCCGGTCACATTCGGCGGCGGAATCACGATAGAAAACACCGGCCCCGGTGCATTCGCGTCGGCTTTGAACAACGCCTCTTTGACCCAGAAATCCGCCCAGCGCGGCTCAATCTGTTTAGGCTCGTAAGCTTTGGCAATTTCCCGGGGCATCCCGCAGGGTTCTCCTCATCTTCCCGCACGCTGGCGTAAGGCGCACGCTTCGTGCGGCAAGGCAATCTTTGAATATACGGGGAGCGGCTCTGCGGCGTCAATTCGACACATTAGTCGAAATTTCTCTCCAGGGCCTGTGGTTGAGGAAAATGCGCCTTAGGACTAGGGCCTAGGACTTGTGGGAATTGAACTCGTCTTTGATCAGCGCTTCGATCACCGGCTTCAGTATCTCGTGCGTGACTTTCTGCAGCATCTCCGGGCTCATCTTTGCCAGAACGCGCGCGACCAGCGCATCCATGTCCGGCTGTTTCGCTTCAAGCACAGCAGCGGGCGTTTCCACCGGTACGGGCGCCTCTGCCGTGTGCGGCTCTTCCACCGGTGCTTCATCCACGGGCACAGGCGTGTTCCACGCAGGCTCGGCCGCCTGATAGACCGGCACTTCCTGAGTCTCATTCGGATTGGCGTCATGCACCACTAGTGCCGCGTTCGCCTCTTTCGCCGCGGGGGCCGCTTCCCAATCGCTGGCCCACTTCGGCGTTTGAGGCGGCTCGTCCGCTTCCGGTTCGTGAGTTTCTTCCGCTCGTTCGTTGTGCGAAATTGCCGCTTCCGGCTCGGGCTGTGCTTCCGCAGCGGACGCCGCTGCTTCCTCGACCGGTTCCTCGTGCGATGCGGCTGCCTCTACCGCTGGCGCTTCCAACTGCGGCGCATCCCATGTCGCTGCCAACTGTGAAGCCTTGCGCGCTTCCGTCTCCCATGGCGTGGAAGATGCGGAAAACCAACTGCTCGCCGGTTCCGCTTCCTTCACGGCCGCTGGAACATCTGCATTTTCAGCCTGCGCTTCCACTGCCTCTTCCGACGCAGCTTTTTCTTCGTGCTCGCGCTTCAGTTTCTCTTCGATACCAACGGCCATCGCCGCAGCCCAGGCATCCCCGGAAAAGGGAACTGGCGATTCCGCGGGCTTGGCTTCCAGCGTGGAAACCGCAACGCCCTCAACCGAAGCCGCTTCCGTCGCAGGTGCCTTCTCACCACCGGTCTGCCAGGGTGGCGGCACACTCTTGGCCGGAGAGTTTCCGTGGAACGCTGCATCGCGCCAATCGGGCGTGTCGTTGCCTGGCGCTACGCTGGGAACTATGCTCGGAACGGCCACTTTTTCCAATGCCTCATCGAGGCCACCGGGCCGCCAACGCTCGTGCAGTGAACTGCCCTCTTCCTCGTGTTCCTCTTCTTCCTCTTCGCCGTGCGCGCCCCAATTCCGCTCATCCGCCAGCGCGGAATGCGCCGTGGTCTGCAGAGACGCTTCGTCTTCCTCTTCCTTGGTGTCCAGCATGCCCCCAAACGCCACAGGTCCCTGCCCGGCGGCGATCTTCAATTGCTGTGGCATGGTTGGAAATTCTTCGGGTACGTCTGCGCTTTCCTCTTCGGGTTCCACGCCTTTTGCCGGGGAAAGCTCTGCAAGCTTTGCTGCCGCGGCGGGCTTCAGCCATTCCGAAGCGCTCTTCCGCGGCGCTTCCGGCGCTTTTTCCACGGGCGCCGGTGGGCCTACGGCAATGCCTGCGCGCGCCAATGCCGACTTCACCATCGAAATCAGGGGATCAGGCGGCACAAACGGCTTTTTCAATACCCCGTCCGCGCCCACCCGCTGCGCTTCCTGTTCATCCAGGGGATCGAACGCGCCCACCAGCAAAATCACGGGAATGTGCTTAAGAGTTGGATCTTCCTTGACGTAGCGGCAAACTTCATAGCCATTGCGCACCGGCATGAACACATCGGCAAGCACCAGGTCGGGCCGAATATCGGAAATCTTGCGCACGGCGGCTTCACCGTTGCCCACGGCGACAACGTCGATGCCCTGATCTTTCAGGGCCAGCCCTACCATCTTCTGGATGTTACTGTTATCGTCCGCAACCAGTATCTTGGCCACCGAACGTCCTCCCAACCACCCACACCAACCGCACAGCAAGATTCAAACTGTATTGGAGCATTCAGGCGAGAGGGCGTCAATCATCACGAACGGGTGTGTGTCGGAAGTTGACATGGCGCGTTCCCAATACGCAACCTGTCCTAAAGGACAAGGGGTGCGAGCCATCTCGCACCCCTTCAATCATCTATTCTCTCTTTCCCTTTGCTGAGCAAGCGCCGGAGGCGCCCCAGAAGTTAGCCCAAGGCGTAAGCCCTGGCTTGGAAGGGCATGAATACGTCAAGCGCCGTAGGTGCGGCACTCCGGGAATTTCAAGCTGTTTGCAAGGATTTCAACAGAGCCAGACTGTTCTACTTACTACCACGGTATCAGCTTTCTGAGCCCCTTCTTCTTGCTGCTCGATTCTTTCTGGTTCGTTGCATTGGGCGTTGCAGCGCTTGTGTCCGTCTTCGCGGCGTCAGTTGCCCCTGCATCTGTAGCCGGAGCAGTTCCATCCGTCTTGACGGGGTCGCCTGTGGCGGCATTGGTCGCTGGCGGATTGGGAGTCGTTCCATCAGTTGCCGCGGGTGCTGCTGCATCCGGAGCCTTGGTTGCCGATGGGTCAGTCGCATCGCCAGCCGGCGAAGTATTCACGTCTTCGGTTGTCGCCCCTGCGGGAGCATCCCCGCTCGGCGGGGTTCCACCCACTGGCACGGTGAGCACCAGCCCAGTCTTTCCCGCTCCCGTACCTGTCATGCGGTTCCCGCCGGACAGCACGTCCGTCCAAGGCGAATTGTCGTTCTCAGATTCCATTTGCGGCGCGCCAGACTGCGCCGTTTTATCTATGTCAGGTCCCGAATGCAACATCCCTTTTCCCCTGTGAAACAGGCTTTCCTTCGGCCGCGGCACATTCTGTTCCGCCTGCATCCAGGCCAGAGCCTTGGGATCTGCCTGGGGAATCGGCATCCCATACGCCTTCAGCTTGCCCCGGGCATCATCCACGTGTCTAGAGAGCGGATAGTTCTTCAGAATCTGGGCGTAGTACATTCCCGCGACGTCTTTCCGCTCACTTTTCTCAAAGACGTCTCCCAGCATCCATAACGCGGTGTCCGACTTGCTGTACAGCGGGTAGCGGCGCGTCAGGGGAATCAGGCGTCCTGCGGCAGCGCGGCGATCACCCTTGACGTAATAGTAGTACGCAATGCGGAACTGCCCTTCCGCAATCACCTCCTGCACTTCACGAAGGTGTTGTTGCGCCTGCGGGGCCAGGGGGTCCTTGGGGTATTTCTGTAGAAACGTCTGAAACTCTTCTTCCGCCAGCCGCGCGTGGTTATTGTCTCGGTCCGGCTTGGGCATTTCGTTGTAATTGGCCATGGCGATTTGCATTTGCGCATAGGCCGCTTCCGGCAAGAAGGGGAAAAAGACGATGAAATCCTTGTACCCGGCGATGGCTTGCGTAACGTTCGCGGTGCCGCCTTCCTTGTAGTAGGAATCGGCAATGGCGAGCTTCGCTTTGGCCAGGTACTCGCTGTCCGGATAAGTATTGATCAGCGTCTGCAGGCCCAGCCGCCCCACCTCCTGCTTGCCATGCTTGACGTCGTCCATGGCCTTGTCGTAAAGCTGCTTGTCCGGCTCCACGGTGTTGCTGGTTTCGGTGGACTTGTTTACCTTTTTCTTTTTATGAAAAATCTGGGCGCAAGACGGACTGGCGCTCACCAGCACCAGCGCGCATAACATCAGTAGAAGCGGAATTCGCCGCAATCCTCACCTCTCTCGTTTGATTTCCCACAGGTTCCCTGCCGAGGTGGCACGCCTGACGGGGTGGTCCCCAAACTTCGGGCACGAACCATTTGAGTATACCCTGAACGACGGGCCAGGTGGCTCAAGAACTTTGCCCCAAGGTACAGGCCCCGGCTCTTCACTTCTACGATGCCGCCTCCTGCTCCTGAGGTTATCCCGCCTTGCGGGCCTCGCCTTCCTCGGTTTTGCTGCTTCCGGTGCCCGCTCTGGATTGCGTCTCCAGTTCTTCGCGGGGGGCCGCTGCGTTCGCCTGGCACTGGCCTCCCGCCGCGCGCCGCAAACTTTTTATCGATTTGTAATGGAAACTCCGCCCCTCTGTAACTACAATGCTTCCATGCCTATCGCTGCAGCGGCGGCAGGCTCTTCTCATGGATAAACGAAAATTTCTTTTTGCTTCACTCTCCGGATTGATCGGAGATATTGCCTGGCAGGTCCTCAAAGAAGGCCACGACGTCCGCTACTACATTGAAGCCGAAAAAGAACGCGACATCGCTGATGGCCTCGTCCCCAAATCCAAAGACTGGGAAAAAGACGCCAATTGGGCCGATATCGTCGTTTTCGACGACACCCTCGGTCAGGGCACCAGAGCCCAAACTCTGCGCGCCGCCGGCAAACCCGTCATTGGCGGCACCGCGTACACCGATAATCTCGAAGACGATCGCAACTTCGGCCAGGAAGAACTCAAGAAGGCCGGCGTCACCATCATTCCTTATCAGCAATTCGATTCCTTCGATCCCGCCATCGAATTCGTCAAGAAAAATCCCGATCGCTACGTCATCAAGCCCAGCGGCGAAGCCCAGAACGTGAAACGCCGTCTCTTTGTCGGTGAAGAAGAAGACGGCGTCGACGTTATTGGCATGCTGGAAGCCTACAAGCGCGCCTTCTCCGAGGAGATCAAGGTTTTCCAGTTGCAGCGCCGCGTCAATGGCGTGGAAGTGGCCGTCGGCGGCTTCTTCAACGGCAAAAAATTTATCACGCCCATCAACGTCAACTTCGAGCACAAGAAGCTATTCCCCGGCGAAGTTGGCCCGCCCACCGGTGAAATGGGCACCTCCATGTTCTGGAGCGAGCCCAACGCGCTGTTTAATCGCACGCTTATGAAGATGGAGCCCAAGCTCGCCGAAGAAGGCTACGTCGGCTACATCGACGTGAACTGCATCGTCAACAACAACGGCATCTATCCGCTCGAGTTCACTTCGCGCTTCGGTTATCCCACCATCAGCATCCAGCAGGAAGGCATGCTCACCCCCATCAGCGATTTTTTCTGGGAGCTAGCCGGCGGCATGGAGCCCAAGTGGCGCACCCGCAGCGGCTTTCAGGTTGGCGTGCGCATCGTCGTACCGCCGTTTCCCTTCGACGACGAAGAGACCTTCAACTCCTTCTCAAAAAATGCCGCCATCGTTTTCAAGCGGCCCACGAACGAAGGCATCCACATTGAAGACGTGAAGGAAGTCAACGGCCAGTGGGTCGTTGCCGGGACTTCGGGGGTTGTGCTGATCGTCTGCGGTCTCGGCCAAACCATGAAGCAGGCGCAAGCCCAGGTCTACTCACGCATCAAAAACATCCTCATTCCCAATATGTACTACCGCACAGACATCGGCGACCGCTGGGTCGAAGATTCCGACAAGCTCCACAACTGGGGCTACCTCCGCTAACCACTTTTCTTTGAAGTTTGACTACTAACGCCATGCACCTCAGTACTTGAGGGTGCCCCATCCTTCGCGACCTATGCGAAGGGTGGGCTCTTCCGCTCCTATGCCACAAATCTTCTTCTCTCAGGGGTTATTCTTGCCGTTGTAGGGACCGCCTTCTGAGGCGGTCCGCCAACTAAGCCGCTCCTCAACTTGGCCCTTCACCAGGATTCCTGCCTTTTCTTCCGCCGCGGTCGTTTTGCGCACTCGCCACCGTTTCCTCCGTTGACTCCGAGCCATCCGTGGGCTAACTTTGCAGTTATCTTGATCTATTAGGGACCACTGGGAATGCGCTCCCGTTCCTTCTTCGAGGAGCCTTGCATATGAAATTCCATCGCCTTTTCCTCCTTGTTTTTGGCACCCTGCTCTTCACCTTCGCCGCCTATGCCCAGACCCAGAAGGCTTTGACCAACGCGGATGTCTTGAACATGAGCAAACAGGGGTTTGACGCGAGCCTCATCGTGAAAGATATCGAATCCAATCCCACCGATTTCGACGTTTCTCCGCAAGCACTCATCGATCTGAAAACCGCCGGCGTCTCGCAAAGTGTGATGGAAGCGATGCTGGCGGTGCATGCGGGGAAACCATCAGCGGCCGTAGAAGCCGCACATGGGGCCGCGGATTCCCCGGGCGCGATGCCGAACGGTTTACCCGTCTCGGGTTGCAACGCTGCAAGTGGTTGTTTACTTAGAGACGGCACGGAGGTGCCGCTGAAATTCGCCGCTGATATAAGCTCGAAAACCGCGCATGAGGGCGATCCCGTCGAGTTTCTGTTGGATGACGACCTTAAAGTAGGTGCAAAGGTTGTAGCCGCCAAGGGATCACACGCGGTGGCCACGGTTTCGGCTGCGAAAAAAGCCGGCATGATGGGAAAACCCGGCGAGCTTAATGTTCAACTGCAATACCTGGTGGTGGGCAGCAACCATGTGCATCTTCGCGGGACAAAGGGAAAAGAGGGAGATAGCAAAACGGGTGCAACCGTGGCGCTGACCGTGCTCTTCGGTCCCATCGGGTTAATCAAGCACGGCAAAGATGTGCAGATCCCCCAAGGCACGCCGCTCAAAGCATACTTGGATCAGGATATCTGGCTACCGCCCATCAATCCGTAGCCTGACTTCATATTTGGTTGCCACTCGAGCCCTCACAGAATTTGTAAGGGTGCCGGCTTGTTCAGCAGTGCCTGCTCCTCCGCGTGCCCGAACGATCTTTTTTCCAGCGATTTGGCTTTCCAGGCAAGTGGCAGCGTGGCCACCACCGGCAGTGCCAGCAACAAGTAATGCTTCGCCGAAAGTTCCCCAGCCATCGTGCGCGAGTCTACCCCACTTCTCGTGCCTTTCAAGTTACAGGCGGCGGCCCCGTTTCTGATCACGTAATGAATCGGGACCTAAATGCAGTTGCTAGTAAGTTAGGAGAAACTTGTCTCGAGTTGTACTCGCAGGTTCGAGCCAGAGCTTATTTGCGAAAGCGCTTTCCTCCTACCCATGCCGGTTGTCTATGCGGCTCTGAAGTGATTTAATCTGACACAAATAGATGTGATAGCTCTGAGGTTTGCGACGATGAACAAGAACAAAATTCTTATTGCTTTGTCAGAGTCTGAAAAGACGAGATATGGGAAGCAAGCATTTGCTCAACAGTCTGCCCCACAAAAAGTTTTTTCGGCCATTTGGGATGTCGAGGCAGAAGTCAACAATGGCGGCTTTTCCCAATACTTCTTCAACAGCAGCAATGAATCAGCGTCATTCGTTGTGGAAGCCCTCGAAATAATTGGCGCGCCAAACACCGCCAGCATCTGCAGAAAGGCAATTGACGCTGCGTTTCCTGCTGGGTTACCGGGCAGTGCGGAAGCTATCCGTTCAGTTGTGGAGAATTTCTCGGATGAGGTTCTTGACAAGCTAGAGCCTCTGGATAAGGAATTCTTTGCATACCCCCATGACCTCACGGACTTGCTCTTTGCTTATGTATCCAAGCATCCAGAGGAGTTTGGGACTCTACCTGAGCCGGTAGGTCCCTGAGCTGGTTTTCACATTTCGTCGGGTATCGTTTGCGAATGAAACATGGCTCGCGCGCAATCCAATAACTCCGCTCCACTGCTAAAATAAGCCATGCAACGCAAAGTCTTTTGGATGACCTTCGTAGCCGCAGGTCTCGTCGCCGACCTGGTCTTGCCCTTCTGGTGGGCCCTCGCCGCCACAATTCCCATCGCCGCGTTAAGTTGGTGGGTCGCCTACCGCAGCGAGTGGTTCTAGCCGGGTGCCCCTCGCTTTCTTACCTGGGTCCTCGGTTTCGCTTCTCCCTGTGAATTTCCGCAATCTCCGATTCCTCTGCGGCCCCTCTGCTACCTCTGTGGTAAAGCCTTTGCCTTCCTCTTCTCCGCATCCTGTGTCAACCGAAACCCGTCATCCCGACCGGAGCGGCCCGATTTTTTCTTCCGCGCCGTCTTATGGCGCGTCGGGCTGCGTAGTGGAGGGATCCCTCCTCGATTTCAGACATTAAGTTGACTTGGATTTGTAACTCAAGGACCAGCACCCGCCCAACGCCACCTTCAATTCGCCACCGTCAATTCCACTTCCGTATTCGCCGCAATCCGCGCTCCACCCATCGGCGTCTGGTCAATTACCGTGCCATGCGGCCACTGCGCCGCGGCCACATAATTTATCTTGTGCCGCAAGCTCGTCTGGTCCAGCCGGTGTTGCACCTCAATCTCGTTCGCGCCAATGAAATACGGCATCACATACGAACTCTCGCGCTGGCCCGCAGAGACCAGCAGATCCACGCGTGGCGTAGCTCCGCCTTTACCTGACTTCGGATTCTGCTGCACCACCGCGTCCATTGGCTCGTCCGGCAGCGCCAGAGTGGACACTTCGCCCACCTGCAGCCCTGCGCGCAGCAACTCAATGCGCGAAACCCGCAGCGTATTGCCTTCCAGGTTCGGTATCTGCAATTCGCGTTGCCCCAGGCTCAACACCACGTGCCCCTGCTGCGAGACTTTCATCAGCATTCCCGCCGACGGCGTCTGGCGCACCACCTGATTGATGGGCAAATCGCTGTAGACGCGATCCGCCACGTGCAAGATCAATCCCTTCGACCGCAACGCCTGGCTGGCCTCGGCCACATTTTTTCCCACCAGGTTCGGCATGGTCGTTTCTCGCCCGTGAATGGCGATGCGCATTGCCGTGATCGCGCTCAAAAACGCCGCGGACGCCAGGATGAACACCAGGAAGCCCATCCGGCTCACCCACCCGACTCGTTCACGAATCGTCATAAACAGAAGTTTCGGACGTCACCCCACCGGCGTCAATTCTTTTCTCCCAGCGAAGTGCCCGTCAATCCAGTTGGCAGAGCGCGACGAAGTTGCCGACAAACCAAGTGACTCTGTCATCCCGCTTGCCCCGAGCGTCGAGGGGACCGGAGCCACGTGCCGTTTGCCAATCGCCCATTCTGTCATCCCGACCGGAGGCCTGCGCCGTTTGCAGGCCGGAGTGGAGGGATCATGGCAAGTTCCCATCACGGCCTATAAGTCTAAGGCTTAAACTCTTTAACTTTTCCACTCTTGGACTCTTCAACTCATCACTCAAAACCGAAAACTGAGAACTTAGAAGTGAAAACTATCTGCCTCACAGCAGTGGAGGGATCATGGCGACATCCCCAGCTCTTTCCTTACTGACCACTGAAAACTTACAACTGAAAACGGCCTCACTTCAGCGGCGGCGCCGCATATTCCGGCAGCTTCTCCTTACTCGTGTCCGCCCGCTTCACTTCTAATTCATCGAACAGCAGCGAAGGGCAAATGATCGTCTGCCCAACGCCGCCCATGCGGTTGCTCACCAGCGGATCGTTGCCCACGGCGATCAGGTCATTGCGCAGCGCGCGCACATCCAGTTCATTGAACACCGCGCCGCGCACCAGTTCTTCGTGCCCGTCGCTGGCGTACACGCGATACAGCAGCCGCGGCGCATTGCCCGGGCCCAGCGTGTCCACGCGATAGGCATACGGCTTGCTCTCCTCCGAAGCCATGTGCATGATTTTCTGCTTCAGGTCCGCGGGCGATTCCGGCTCTGAACTTTTCAAGATCAGCGTGCCGACCGCGGGTTGCGCCGCGGTTCCCGGTCCCGCCCGGCCATGTCCATTGGAAGCCGGGAAATCGCGGATGGGCTGGCGTCCCACCAGATAATTCTCCAGCGTGCCCGCATCAATCAGCGTGACCGCTTGCGCTTTCACGCCTTCATCGTCCACGTCATAGCTGCCTAGCAGATTCTTCCCCTGGAACTGATGAATCGTGGGATCGTCCACCACGCTCACAAATTTCGGCAGCACGCGGGTCTTGTAACTGGTCGCAAACGTCCCCGTCGTGCGGTTCGGCCTGCCCAGCGGCGGCTTGCGCCCCAGCACGCTGCCTCCGATCAGGCTGGCAAACACGTCGTCGGCCGCATCAGGCGCAAACAGCACCGGCCCGCGATAAGACTCCTCGACGATAGGCGCTTTGCGGAGCGCCTTCAGCGTGTCCAGCATCTGCTTCGTTTCCTTCAACAGCGCATCGCGTGTCGGCAGTTCCTCCGCGTGCACTTCGGTCCAGAAGGGATTGCGTTGGAGCCGCATGCCATCCGCGGCTTGCGTCGCCCCGTCCAGCGTGACCGTGGCGGTGGATTGGCCGCTGCGCACAATCGTTCCTTCCGAGTTCACGAAATACTCATTGACGGAAGAGAAGCGCGCCGATGCGCTCACCGATTGCACGTCCGGATACTCGCGGTACAGGTTGCTGACATCCTCCAGCGTTTTGTTCCACGCGGCTTCATCCACCTTGAGCCTCACCGTGGGGCCCACCGAAGAAACCACGGGCGCAGCCGCGAAATCGTCCACGGGACTGGGGTCCGCCGTGAACTGCTTCAGCGCCGACAGTTTTTCCGCATAAGAGTCCGCGGCCGATTTATACGCTTCATCCGTCAGCAGCCAGATCTGTCGGCGCAGCGCGATGGGATCGTCGTCGAGCGGAAGAATCGAAGCCGTGCCCATGCCCTGCCCGTAGAAGCTGTCCTGCTTGTACTCGCCGATGCGCACCACCACGCGCAGCACTCGGATATGCGACCGCTGGCTTTCCCGCAACGCGCCGAAAGCTGCCTCGGCGTTGAAATCATCCACATCATTCACGCGATACTCGATGTAGTAAGGCGCTTTCACCTGGTCCATCTTGAGTTGCGCTTTCGAGCGCTCCAGTTCGGCCAGCAGCGCATCGAACAAGGCATCGCCCTTCGCGGCCGCGTGAGCCGCTGCCGTCGGCCCATCGGGGCTTGGCAGTGCTTTGGCGTCACGCGCATAAAGAGGATGCGCCATCGCGCAGGCCAACAGGAGAGCTGCCGCCAATACCGGCTGTTTCATCGCTCGCTTACCCTTCACGGCTTCACCTCCGCCTTTTTCCCGGCGTCTTTGCTCGGAGCCGTGTTTTCCAATCCCGGTGCTGGCAGAATCGGGGGACGCTCCCGCTCGTGCGCGCGCTTCTGCACTTCCATTTCGCTGAAGAGCATTGCCGGGGCCGCGGCCGAAACGGGCACGCTGCCGCTTTCCGCTCCACACACTCCATTGAACACGTGCTGTTTGTCGCCCGTGGCAATGATGCGTGTCAGCGCCGCCAGCGGTGTTCCCACGATGTCCACGCCGCGCACCAGTTCGTCGGGCCGCCCGTCGGCGTACACCTTGTAAACAATCACTGGCAGCACCTGAAATGCTTGCGGCAGCGACCTGCGCGTCAACGTGAAACCGCCTTGGATGTCGTCAAAATAGAGGCCGTAGGGTTTCCCCTCTTTCTTTACCTCTTCAATCAATTTTTCGCGCATCTGCGCTTCTGGGAAGCTCTGGCTGGAGGATACGATCAGGTTTCCCTGCCGGCCCGTGGGCATCAAGCCCGGCTGGTTGCGGCCGTGTCCGTTGGACTTATCAAACCCCTTGATGGGCATGCGCGACATCAGGAAATTCTTCAACACGCCATTCTGAATCACCTCCACGCGTTGCGCCGGGACTCCTTCGTTGTCGTAGTCGTAGGAGCCCGCTAGCTTCACGCCGTCCAGTTCGCTGATCGTCGGATCGTCCGCTACGCTCAGAAACGTCGGCAAAACTTCCTGGCCCACTTTTTTCGTGAACGTCTGTCCTTCTTCCTCGTCGCGTTGCCGGTGGCCTTCCAGGCGATGCCCCAGCACTTCATGGAAAAACACGGCCGCGGCGCGTCCGCTGAGCAGTGCAGGCCCCGCGTATGGCTCCGCCACCGGAGCGGTGCGCAGCGCCTTCAAGTCCACAGCCATCTTCTCGATCTTGGCGTTAAGTTCCGCCTCGCTCGGAAGGCCTTTCGCCGACGGTGCCTGGAAAGTTTCCACGCGCAATAGGTCCATCCCGTCATCGGCTCGCGTTTGTGCTTCCATTACCAGCCGCGTCGAGGCGCTGGGCAGCGTGATCATGGAGCCTTCGCTGGATACCATCCGCGAACTTGCCGCGGACACCTGCAGAAGCACGGTAGCGAAGTAAACGTCGGGATATTTGCGGAATGCGCCTGAAAGCCGGCGAATTTCGCCTTCCCAGGCGGCGCGATCCAGCGGAGGCGGCGTCAGCTTTTCGCCGACGTGCACCTTGGGATCTTCCTTTGAAAAGTCCGGTGACTTGTCTTCTTCTTCCGCGCGCACCGCGGTGTTCGTCTTCACATTGAGGAATGCAGGCGCCGCGCGCTTGTACTCGCGATCGGTTTGCTCCCACAGGATGCGCGCCGTGGCGTCCGCATCATTTCCCAGGGGCAAAGAGCCGCTGATCATGCCGCTCTGGCGGCTTTGCCCGTGGGTGTTATCTAGTTCCGGGCTGCCAACGCGCATGGTCACATCCACCGAACGGCGCTTTGCGGCGGTGTTGGTCAACAGGCCGCCGTAGGCTCCGGCAATCACGATTTGGTCCTGGTCGTAAGCCGTGTAGCTAATGTAGTAAGGAGGCGTATCGCTCTTGGCCAGGTCTGTCTTCGCGCGGTCCAGCTCTCCTTTCATGGTCGCCAGCAGGGGATCGGCCGCCGCTGCGGCACTCGCGTTCGTGGGAGTTTTGTCCGTGGCAGTGGCCGCGCCGCCCGGCGCGACGCAAGCGAGCTGCGCGGCCAATAGCCACGCGGCCCCCTGCCGCCATCGCGGCCGCACCGGCTCACCGCCAGCCATGGCAAAGCAACGATTTGTATTGCCCGGTTTTCGCCCTGCGGCGCACACGCTTTTCATGTAGGTTTGACTCCCGGAATATCCTGGATCTTTTTCATCGTGGGTCTAATGCGCGAGTATGCCTGAGCGGAATAGGTTGCGCAAATTACACTTTGCCCAGGCGTTCACACGCTCTCAACCGCGCGCCGCGCGCAAACTCGGCGGCCGTCACTTGTTTGCGTCCTTCCAGTTTGACGGACGTTAGCTGCAATACGCTGCCTTCCCCGCAAATCACCCGCAAGTCCCCACCGGATGCCAGCAGCGTCCCCGGCGCGCCCTGCTCCTCCATTTTGGAGTGCGGTGGCTCGCCGCCGCTTTTGCGGTTGAAAAGCTCGCCAACAGACCGTGATTCATTTTCCTTAGACACCGGCGTACCCCAAAGGTGGCAGGTCTGCCCGCGAAACGTCGTGTAAGCGCCGGGCCATGGCGCGAAGCCGCGCATGCGGTTGCAAATTTCCTGCGCTGGACGCGTCCACTCAATGCGCCCATCCTCCCGTTTCAACATCGGCGCAAGGCTCGCCGCTGCGTTGTCCTGCGCCCGCCCCCGCAGCGTGCCATCGCCCAGCCCGCGCAGCGTCCTGGCCATCAGCGCCGCGCCCGCCACGGCCAAGCGCGTCCTCAATTCCGGCGCGGTCTCTTGCGGTCCGATCGGCAATTCGTCTTGCAGCAGAATTTCTCCGGTATCCATGCCCGCGTCAATACGCATGGTCGTGTTTCCCGCGCGCGTTTCTCCATTCACGATGGCCCAGTTGATGGGCGCGGCGCCGCGATATTTCGGAAGCAGGGAAGCGTGCAGGTTGATCCAGCCAAATTTGGGAATCGTCAGCAGCCGCGCGGGAATAATTTGGCCGTAGGCGATGATGACGATCACGTCGGGCGCCAATGCCCGCAATTGTTCTTCAACTTCCGGCGCGCGCACTTTCGCCGGTTGATAGATCGGCAGTTTCGCATTCAGCGCCATTTCCTTCACCGGTGAAAACGTAATCTCCTGCCCGCGGCCTTTTGGGCGATCTGGCTGCGTAAACACGCCCTCAATCTGAAACTCTGGCTGTAGGAGAAGGTGCTCCAGGGAGGCAACTGCGAACTGCGGCGTGCCACAGAAAACCATCCGCAAGGGACTCACGGCGTCCTCATTCGCGCACGCGTTGAATTTACCACTCGCCTTCTTTCCGGAGTTTCTTGATCTTGCGCCGGATCAGGTCGCGCTTCAGCATGCTCAGGTGCTGCAGAAACAGCACGCCATTCAGGTGGTCAATCTCATGGCAAAACGCGCGCGCCAGCAAATTTTCACCGCGAATCTCAAACGTCTCGCCCTTGGCGTTCTGCGCCCGTACGGTCACGAACTGCGGCCGCACCACGTACCCGCGAAATCCCGGAATCGAGAGGCAGCCCTCTTCCTCGCGCACTTCGCCTTCGGCGTGAATGATCTCCGGATTCACCATGATGATTTTCGCTTCGGGATTCTTGCCGCTGGTAACGTCCACCACGGTCAGTCGTATGCTCTTCCCGATCTGCGGCGCCGCCAGGCCCACGCCTTGCGCCGCGTACATTGTTGCGAACATGTCCTCGGCGATTTGCGCCAGTTCCGCGTCGAACTTCTTGACCATCGCGCCCGGCTTTTCCAGCACCGGATCGCCATACTTCACGATCTTGTAGATCGTGCGCACCGGTGCCTGGGCGATTTGCGGCTCGGCTGTTTGCGGCGCATTCGCCGTCATAACAATTTCAGAACTCGTCGATTTGTTGGGCATAGCCGTCGAAATTCCGCCGCATCTCGGCGAGCGAATCTCCTCCAAATTTTTGCAGAAAAGCGTCCGCTAACACAAGTGCCACCATTGCTTCTCCGGCAACACCCCCGGCCGGCACTACGCACCAGTCGGAGCGCTCGTAGGCCGCCTGCACGGGTTCCTTGGTAACCATGTCCGCCGTGGCCAGCGGCTTGCGCAACGTCGAGATCGGTTTCAGGAAGCCGCGAATCACCAGGTCTTCGCCGTTGGTGATGCCGCCTTCCAGCCCGCCCGCGCGATTCGAGCCTCGCCGGAATTTCCGCGCGCTCTTCTCATACGAAATCTCGTCCTGCACTTCGCTGCCAAACGAGCCCGCCGCCCGAATCCCCGCGCCAATCTCGACGGCCTTCACCGCTTGCACGCTCATCAACGCCTGCGCCAGTTTGCCGTCCAGCTTTTCGTCCCACTGCGCGTGCGAGCCGAGCCCCACCGGCACATGATGCGCAACAATCTCAAACACGCCGCCGACGGTATCTCCTGCTTTCAGCGCCGCGTCCACCTCGGCCATCATTTTTGCCTGCACCGTCGCATCCACGCATCGCAACGGCGATTCGATATCCGCATTCACCGCGCGAATCTCGTCCCACGTCGCGCTTCGTTCCAACCGCACGTTGCGCACCTGAATCGTGTGGCTCGCAATCTCCGTGCCGAATTCCCGCAGCAGCATCTTCGCAAAAGCGCCCGCCGCGACGCGCGCCGCCGTTTCCCGCGCCGAAGACCGCTCCAGCACATATCGCGCATCGTGAAAATTGAATTTCTGCGAGCCGGCCAGGTCCGCATGTCCCGGTCGAGGCGCCACCAATTTCCGCGAAGCCGCTTCCGGCGCGTCAGTGGCCTCCACCGGAAGAATCTTCTCCCAATTCGCCCAATCGCGATTCTCAATGCGAATAGCGATGGGCGCGCCAATCGTCTGCCCGTGCCGCACACCCGCGAACACGTCCGCGCGGTCCTTCTCGATCTTCTGCCGCCCGCCGCGCCCGTACCCCAATTGCCGCCGGTGCAGTTCGTGGTTGACAAACTCCAAATCCACGCACAATCCCGCCGGCAGCCCCGACAAAAACGTCACCAGCGCCTGCCCGTGCGACTCCCCCGCCGTATAAAATCGCAGCATAAATACAGTGTATCGGCCACCGCCCCGCGCGTCCAGCGCTGGTGCATATTGATAGTGGGATAGCTTACGAATGCGTGAGGATCAAACCGCATTCCACACAATGCGCTGTGATTAGTGTCACCGCGAACTGCGCCCAGATTTCGTACCGTTCTAACGATGAGGTGGATATGGCCGCACACAACAGTAATGATCGCGCTGCATGGCTCCAGGGGCCTTCCGCCCAATGCTCCGTAGTGCCGGAGACGGTTCAAACTCCTTGGAGGATTGTCCTGCTGGGAGCGCCCGGCGTAGGCAAGGGCACCCAGGCCGAGCTACTGAATCTGCGTCTGGGCGCATGCCACCTTTCCACGGGAGACGTTTTCCGCGCCGCGAAGAACCGTGACGAATGCCTGATGAGCCCGGCCATGAAAGTGGCCCTGGAGCACATGCGTCGCGGTGAACTGGTGCCGGACGCTACCGTGTGGGACATGGTGCGCGAACGCAACGGCTGTCTGCGGTGTGGCGGTGGATTCATCCTCGATGGCTTTCCCCGCACACTGGCGCAAGCCGGGTCACTGAAACGGCTGATGGCAGATGAAAGCCTCTTGCTCACGGCGGTCGTCAACTACGAACTGCCCGTGGGCTCCATCGTTGCGCGGCTCAGTGGAAGGCGCACCTGCAAATCCTGCAAATCGGTTTTCCACGTCACGGAACGGCCCCCGAAAGTCGCAGGCAGGTGTGATCGCTGCGGCGGCGAACTTTTTCAGCGCGAGGATGACCGCCCTGAATCGATCAAGATCCGGCTTGAGGCCTATGACCGGAGCACTGCGCCGCTCATCGCGTTCTATCGGAACCTGGGTCTGCTCCTGTCAGTAGCCGCCACCGGTTCTCCCGAAGACATCTGTGAAAGAACCGTTGCTTCGCTGGCGGAGTGGCGCGTCCGGAATTCTGGCCCTGCCATGGCCAATGCGCAAATACGAAGACGAAACTGACGGGAAGACTCGCTCCATCTCCTTTGTAGTTTCGCGCTCATTCATTCCTGATGTTCCTCGCAGCATTGCGCGCCACAATTCTCTTTCGCAGTCCGCAATCAAGAAATGGCGGCAAGATCGCTGTCGCAAATTTCTGAAACCCGAGCTGGCCCGCCGGAGACGCCCTTCGCGGATGTGCTGCTTCCTGATGGCTGGACCTCCGTACATTTTCGCGAGTTGGGCGAAGCGTTTCACCGCATTTTCATCCAACATTTCTTGCACAGTCATGCACATATTTCCACAGATTTTCCCCGAAATACCTCTTGCCAACGTTTCTCCATGCTCCTACCATCCGCACCAGATTGATCGGGAAGAAAAACTTCACGACTCAATTCAGAGATGGCGGCAAGGGTAAAACCGAGCTGCTTAATCTCGAGTTGAATTAGAAGTGCAAACTTCGCAGTTCAATTCTCTGGGGCAGCGAGGGTAAAACCAAGTCAGCCTCAACGGAATTGAATTGGGAAGAAAAGCTTTGCGGTTCGATGCAACGGGATGGTAAGGGTAAAACCGAGCCGTTTTCATTGTGTCGGATTGTGAAGTAAGCTCCGCGATTCGATGCAGAGGGATAGTAAGGGTAAAACCGAGCTGGTTCCACTGGGTTGGATCGAGGAGTTAGCTTCGCAGCCGAGTTCAAGGCAACACGGGTCAAACCGCGTTGCCGCTGGATGCAAGCGGAGGCGAAAAGCTTCGCGGTGCGCTCAAAGATGCGCCAAGGGTAATACCGAGACGTAATCGTGGGCTGGACCTGGAAGTAGAGCTTCACGAATCAATTTATAGGGGGCGGTCTGGGTCGAACCAAACCGCCCTTGAATAAGTTGCATCGGGAAGCGAGCAACTTCGCGACTCAATCAAAATAGGGCGACGCGGGTCACACCGAGTCGCCCTTATTTTTTGATTTCTGCGTTACGAATCGGCCCGCCCCACTGAGCCTGCGTGTGCTCCGCTTCGGAAGCTGGTCTGCCGCCATCCCTCCCTCGGAACGTCTTGACGCTTCTCTCGTAGACAGTTACGCTTTCCTCGCACTCTTCGTCCTACGGGAAACTCGTGTCCCAAACGCCGCTGCCAATCACGCAACCGCAATCCGACTCGCCGGAGACGCCCTCCGTCCCCGACGTGCTGCTGGATGCCGCCAAGACCAGCATCCTGAAAGTTCAGGATTATTCCAAACTTTCTTTCCGTTCGCTCACCAACCTGGCAACTTCTCCCCGTTACATGCAGGACACTCTCACCCAGATGGACGATATCGGCGTGGGCTCGCTGCCCATCGTGCTGCTCTCCGGCTTCTTCATCGGCGCCGTGTTGGTGCTGCAGACCGGCGCGCAATTCGAGCGTTTTGGCCAGACCATGCTCACCGGCGACGTCGTTTCCATCGCGCTGGTACGCGAACTTGGCCCCACGATCACGGGCCTGCTGGTCGCAGGGCGTTGCTCCTCGGGCATCGCTTCGGAGCTCGGCTCGATGCTCGTTACCGAACAGGTGGACGCCATGCGCGCCATGGGCACGGACCCCAGCCGCAAACTGGTTTCCCCGCGCGTGCTGGCCACGCTGATCATGCTTCCGCTGCTCACGACCATCTCCGTTTTTGTCGGCCTCCTCGGCGGCATGGTGGCCAGCGTCTTCTCCCTCCGCCTCGACGCCACCACGTTCTGGGAGCGCGCCATCGCGATCCTGGAGTTCTCGGATTTGATGCAAGGTTTCTCCAAGTCCATTGTCTTCGGCTTCATCCTGGCCACCGTCGGTTGCTATCAGGGGCTCAACGTTCGCGGCGGGACGCAGGGCGTCGGGCGCGCTACCACGCAGGCCGTCGTCGTTTCTTCCGTAATGATCATCATCGCGGACACCTTCCTCACGAAAATCGCGCTGTTCCTGGCTGATAAGCTCTTTTGATCCGAGCCATGGCAGATTCCCCCAGCAGCCTCGCCCTTGCAACGCAGACTCCCAGCGAAGCGGTCATCCAATTCAGCGACGTGCGCATTGGTTTTTCCGAAGGCGATATCCTTTGCGGCCTATCCTTCTCCGCGCAGCCGAAAGAGACACTCGTGCTGCTCGGCGAAACGGGTTCCGGCAAGACGCTCACACTCAAACTTGCCGCGGGCCTCTTGCGTCCCGACAGCGGCACGGTGCAAGTCCTGGGAGCCCGCGTCTCCCGTATGCCCGAGCGCGAATTGCTTGCGCTGCGCCGTAAGCTCGGGTTTGTGTTTCAGGAAGGCGCGCTATTCGATTCGCTGACGGTCGGCGAAAATGTCGCCTACCGGCTGCGCGAGGATCATCGGAACGCAGAGGAGATCGCGCCGCGCGTGCGCGAAGTGCTGGAGTTCGTCGAACTCGGCCACACCATGGACCAGTTGCCCTCGGAGCTTTCTGGAGGAATGCGCCGCCGCGTTTCCATAGCTCGCGCCCTCGTTGACCGTCCGCCCATCATGCTTTACGATTCGCCCACCGCGGGTCTCGATCCCATCACTTCACAAACCATCATCACGCTCATCCTGCGCCTGCGCGACGTCTACGGCGTCACCGCGCTGCTCGCCACGCAGCGCCTGCAGGATGGCTTTGCGCTCGCCAATTTCCGTTTCGATTCCGCCACAAAGCGCGTCCTCCGCGATAGCGCGCGCGAAAAGTCCGGCCTCCCCATGACACGCTTCCTGGTTCTGCGTGATGGCAAGAGCTACTTTGAAGGGAGTCCCGATGACCTTCTCGCCGCCAAAGATCCCTATCTGCAGCGCTTCCTGATTTAGTTGCGGACGAGTTGCGAAATTATGATGCACGCCTCTCAGAAATTTGCCGCGATTCCTGTATAGTGTGCAAGTAGGGTATCTCTTCGGCGCCCGGGTCTGGCGGAATTCCCGCCGCAGCCGCAAGAGAAAAATCGGCAATCGCCGCTGAGGTTCTGTGGAGTAAGCTGGCACGCAGGCACGGAGGAGCTTCCGCATGGCGCAGCGCAAACAGTTGACGTGGTCGGAATTGCGCGTGGGTCTCTTTGTCCTCGTCGGCCTGCTTATCCTGGCGGTCGGCATCTTCTACGTTACGGGCGCAAGTTTCGGTAACAAGTACCGCATCAAGACCTATCTCCCCGAAGTATCCGGCCTGGCCACCGGCGCGCCAGTCCGCCTCGATGGCGTCGACATTGGCAATGTGGCTCAGATTCGCCTGGTGCCGCGCGAGCCGGGCAAGGTCCCCGAGCGCATGCACAACATTGAAGTCGTGATGCGCATTGATCAGAAGTATCATAACGATATCCTTACGGACTCCGCCGCCAGCCTCGTCACGGAAGGACTGCTCGGCAACCGCTATGTCACCATCTCGCGCGGCTACACGGGCGTGCCTCTCAAGGAAGGCCAGGCCGTGCCCGGCACGGAAGAAAAAGCCATCAAGGAAGTGGTCGAGCGCAGCGCCGATGTGCTTTTGAATCTCAAGGCGCTCAGTGACGACGTGGAAGACCTTATTAACGGAGTGCAACGCGGCAAGGGCACTCTCGGAAAATTGCTGACCGACGACCAGGTCTACAATCACCTCAACAGCGTGCTCAGCAAGGGTGACCAGATTGTTTCCAACGTGCAAGCCGGGCAGGGAACTGTCGGCAAACTCTTCATGACGGACGACACTTCCGTCAAGGCGGACAAGGCCCTCGACCAGATCAACACCATTCTTGCCGACCTCCGCGCGCAAAAAGGCACCATGGGCAAACTGCTTTACGATCCCACGCTGTACGATCAAGCCAAGGAAGCGCTCACCAATGGCAACGCCGTCCTCGGCGACGTCCGCGCCGGCAAAGGCACCCTCGGCAAACTCGCCACCGACGAGACGCTCTTCAATAAGATGCGTGACACCAGCAGCAATCTCTCCGATGCTACCGCCAAGCTCAATCAGAACACCAACACTGCCGGAAAGCTTTTCTCCGATCCGCAACTTTACGACAACCTCACCGGCGTCACCGGCGACATGCGCAAGCTCATCGGCGACTTCCGCACCAATCCAAAGAAATTCCTGCACATCAAGCTGTCCCTGTTTTAAGAGTCTTCAGCGCCCGGTTGACACGAGGCACTGGAAACGCCCGCCTCTCTTGGAGTGCGGCGGCTTGCCGCCGCTTTCACCCAGTAAGCAGTGCCACAAAACTGCCCGTACTTCCGGCCTAGCGCCGCCCTCGCGCCCGAATCCGCCCGAGTCCGTGCGTCACTCAACGGTATTGGTAGAGTTCCACCTTTTGCACGGTGTAGTTTTCGCTGGGCAGGCGTAACCCCGTTCCCGACATGATTTCGTCGCCATTCAATCGCCGCCCCGGAATCCATGCGCCTCCGGTGTAGGTCCCTTCCTCGACGCTGGCGAGGCCCATAGCGGGGCAATCCGTCCGGCCGCAGGAAAATGTCACCGACACGCCTTTTCCGGCGATCAGGTATTCGCCTTCACCGGTGCTTATGATAATTGCCCCGGCGTAATCGGGATTCTGGGCCGTCATCCAGGAGCGCGCGAAGCTCACGCTTAATGTGTAATTTCCGAGCTGTATTTTCTTGCTTGGATGATCCTTGTCCAGCGCGACGCCCGCGATCGTTCCTTTCTGCTGGTGTGCCACAATCAGCGGTGAGAGTTGCGCAAGTAATTCGTAGGCTTTGGCTATCGCTGGCGGGCCGTCCGGCCCGGCCGCGGATGTGCTCTCAATGCCAAACGGCGAATAGCCGATAAGTTTATATTGTCCAAAGGCCGCGAGCACATTGGCGGCGCCTCGCGCGTCTCCCGCGCTTTCCGGAATAAACAACGGATTGCCGGATCGCGTATAGCGCGTGGCCAACTCGTCAAATTCCTGCACATAGAGATCGGGAGAAAGCATGTCCAGCCCCGGCGCGCCCGCTCGCCACACGTCCACGACTTGCGGCAGCGGGCCGCCGCTCGGGTAAGTTCCCGGCCAGGCGTGGTCGCGCTGCTGCAGCCACGCATTCACGTACATGGGGATGTTGTACTCGGCCTTGCCGGCTTGCACCACCTGACCCACAAATCGCGCGTACTGCCACGCCATGAAGATTTCATCCACGGACCAATACAGGTTGCGCCAGGCCGTCTCGTGCTCCTCCGGCGTCATTGGCGGGCTCAGCGTGCGCACCGGAATCGCCAGCCCTTTCGGCTTGCCGGGGCCGAAAACCTGCTCCCAAGTCCCGGAGGTTCTTCCTCCGGCGTCTTCCCAAACCTTGCGAAACTCCGGGATCAGTGTGTCCTTGTGTTTCTGGAGGTATTGCATCAATTCCGCCGGCACAGCTTTGCCAAACGCTTCGTTGGCGGCGGCCGAGCGGTCGCGCGATTCCCCCAGCACGCCAACTTCATTCTCCACCTGCATCATCAGGACTGTGTGAGTCTGTCCATCCACCTCGCGAATGTGGCGCATCAATGCCGCAAAGGCGTGCGCGTCCGCATCACGAGTCGCCGCGCTCAGGGGCGAGAGGGTTTCCAGCGGATGCCCGGCTTCGTCCTTCATGCGCGGGAAGCGCGCGGAATCCGTCTTCACCCAGGCCGGCGGATACGTGGACACGCCATTCTTCCAGCTTCCGAACCACAGGAACGCGATGCGCAAATCGTTGCGGCGCGCTTGCTGGATCAACCCGTCCACCAGCGTAAAGTCGAACTTGCCCTCCTGCGGTTCAATCAGGTCCCAGCAAACCGGCGTCAGGACCGTGTTGACGTGCATGGCCGCCAGTCGTGGCCAGATCGGCTGCATATACTCAAGCGAAGACGAACTCGAGTTGTGCAACTCGCCGCCCAGGACGAGGAAGGGCTTCCCGTCAACGATGAGCTGCGTGGCAGCGCCTTCCTTGGAAAGGTGGGGCAGGGAATTCACCTGCGCGTAAGCGGAAGGCATCAAGCAAACAAGAGCAAAAACAAAAAGCAGCGTACTTGGTTTTTTCATGATTATTCTCTTCATGTACTCAGTCGAATTCAACATGCCTGGTACGGCTCGCCGTTTACGGCATATTCCTGATCGGCGCACTGGGCGTTGTCCATGGGATTTTCAATAACAGCAGGAGTACATAGGTTCGCCGTGCTCCACGGCGCATTCCCAGTTGCTTCGGAATATACACTTGGCTGCACTCGCAGGCAATGCTGTGACATTTGGAGGCGCTGCAGTACTAAACCCGAATACCCAATGGGCATTTGGAAACTGCGCTGCTCCCCCGCCCGCTTTTGCCTCCGCACATGTCTCTGTGTTGTAATGTGTCTGTAACAATGAGCAACTATTCTCAAAACGCTGAAGCACTCCCCCTTACCAAGTCCATGGACATCGTCGAGACAACGCCCAAACCGGTTCGCGCAGACGCTTCCAAGACCACCCTGCCGCAGCCGGGCCGTCCCGTTCCCAGCCGCGCCTATCCTGGCGCGCTGATCGTCGTTGAAGGCACGGACGGTTCCGGCAAGAGTACGCAACTCTACCTGCTGAAGCGCTGGCTCGAAATCGGCGGGTACCGCTTGCACTTCACCGAATGGAACTCCTCGCCCCTGGTTAAATCGGCCACGCGCCGCGGCAAACAGAAACGCCTTCTCACGCCAACCACATTTTCCCTGCTGCACGCCTCCGATTTCGCCGATCGCTGCGAGCGCCAGATCATGCCGCTGCTCCAGGGCGACTACCTCGTCCTCGCCGACCGCTACATTTACACTGCGTTTGCGCGCGACGCCTCCCGCGGCTGCTCGCATCGCTGGCTCCGCAATCTTTACCGCTTCGCGCCCGTTCCTGACATTACTTTTTATTTTCGCGCCCCGCTCGACGTCGCCGTCCACCGCATCCTCAGCGGCCGTCCCAAGTTGAAATACTACGAAGCTGGCATGGACCTCGGCCTCTCCTACGAACGCGTCGAGAGTTTTCGCCTGTTTCAGGCGCGCATCCTCGAGGAATACGACAAGATGGTGGACACGGACAATTTCGTGGTGCTCGATGGCACGTTGCCCGTGAACAAGCTGCAAAAACAGATGCGCGACATCGTTGCCTCCAAAATCGATCTCAAGCGCTTTGCGCCGCGTTCCCAGGAGCAGGAATAGGCATGCCCGACCAGGAAAAAGACAAATCGAATCCGCCGGGCCCGGTCGCCGAACCAACCGCCGCTGCCGCAAAGCCTTCTGCCGCGGATCAGGACGACTCGCAAAACTTCTTCGGCGAACAGTTGGTGGGTCTCGACCCCAGCGAACTGAACGGCACGCTCATCGTCATGGAAGGCCTGGACGGCTCCGGCCGCTCCACGCAAATCGCTTTGCTTCAGGAATGGCTGGAATCCGAAGGCTTCGCGGTGCAGACGAGCGGCCTGCGCCGTTCCAATCTGGTGGGCCGCGACATTGATGAACTGCTCGCCAAGAACGCCGTCACGCGCCTCACCCTCGCGCTGATGTACGCCACGGACTTTTTTGACCAACTCGAGCACCGCATCGTGCCCGCGTTGCGTTCCGGCACGGTCGTTCTCGCCGATCGCTTCATCTTCACGCTGATCGCCCGCAGCGTCGTCCGCGGCATCAATCGTGATTACCTCACCGGTCTTTACGCCATGGCCTTGCGCCCGAACCTGACTTTCTGGCTCAACGTGCGCCCGGAAACCGCCTTCGCCCGCGAATTCAAGAAAGCCCAGGCCATCAGCTATTGGGAAGCCGGCCGCGACATGTCGCTCTCCCACGACCTGTATTGGTCCTTCGTGCGTTATCAGACCATGATCAAGCGTGAGTTCGAGGTCATGGCCAAGAGGAACTCCTTCATCGAGCTCGACGGCGAATCCAGCGTTTCCTCCGTCAACAAGATCTTGCGCCAGCGCATCGGCGAACATCTCGGCATCCGCTCCACCAAGTACACTCCTTCCTCCGCTCTCGCGCATCTCTGGCGCTAAAGACGATCATGCCTGAGCCGGTTCACATCGCCGCCATCGACGCCGGCTCAAATGCAGTCCGCATCTCCGTCGCGCGCGCCTACTCCGCCTTGGACATCGAGCCGCTCGCCATGGAGCGCTATCCCCTGCGGCTGGGCGAAGGCGTTTTCGTGCGCCACCGCTTCACCGAAGAGCTTCTGAACAAAGGCGTGAAGGCCTTCCGTCGCCTCCGCGAAATTATGGACGAGTTCGGCGTGACCAAGTATCGCGCTGTGGCCACGAGCGCCACACGGGAAGCGCAAAATCGTTCCACCTTCGTTCATCGCGTCAAACAAGCCTGCGGCCTCCGCCTGGAAGTAATCAGCGCCAAGGAAGAATCCCGCCTGGGCCGCGTTGCTGCCCTTGCGGCCATGGGTCCCGGCAAGCAACCGCGTTGCATCGTCGATCTTGGCGGCGGCAGCCTGGAACTCAGCATCCTTCGCGATCACAGCGTGGTGCAAGGCGCGCAACTTCCCATCGGCACGGTGCGCCTGATGACCACGCTGAATATTCCCGGTGTGATCCGGCCCGTGCAGGCGGAGCAGGTGCGGCGTTATGTGCGCGCGCTGCTGGAATCGCGTTTGCCGAACCGCTTGAATCTTGCCGACGAAATCGCCGTCGCTCTTGGTGGAAACGCCGAAACGCTTGCAAACGTGGCGCCCGGCCCGCGCCAGGAAGGACTCCCTTCGCTCGAAGTGGCGCTGCTTCGCGAACGCCTTCCCGATATTCTGCAGCGCGACCTCCGTGACCGCATGAAGGCCTACGGCGTGCGCCGCGACCGCGCCGACGTCATGGCCATCGCCGCCATCATCCTCCTGACCGTTGCCCGCTATCTGAATGTTCGCCGCTTCATCATTCCTAGTGTCGGCATTCGCGAAGGCCTGCTGCAGGAGACGGCGCAAGAGGCGTTCTCCCGCAAGGAACCGCATCGCTACAACGCGGAAGCCCGCCGCATGCTTCTCTCCACGCGAAATTTCGGACGCCGCCTCGAGTACGACCAGCAACACGCCGAACACGTGCGCGAACTCAGCCTCATGCTCTTCGATCAGCTTCAGGCGGTGCATCACTTGCCGCCGCAAGCGCGCGTGCAACTCGAATCCGGCGCGCTCTTGCACGATGTGGGCCACCGCGTCAGCCATCGCGGCCACCACAAGCACGGCGAATACCTCGCGCTGAACGGCGACATTCCCGGCCTCGAGGGCCGCGACCGCAGCATGGTCGGCGCACTGGTGCGCTATCACAATCGCAAATCGGAGCCGGCCAGCCACCATCCCGCGTATTCCGCGCTCAACAACAACGACAAGCGTGTCGCGCGCCGCCTTGCCGCCATTCTGCGCATCGCCGAGGGCCTGGACCACTCGCATCGCCAGCGCGTCGAAAATATCCGTACGTCCTTCCAACGCGGCGGTGTCACGTTGCAAGTCCACGCCCGCGGCGACGCCACCGAAGATCTCCGCGACGCCCAACGCGCCGCCGACCTGTTCGAAAAGGAATTCCACGTCCAAGTCTATTTCCGCCGCCCCGAATCCGCCTGAATGCATCACGTTCGGCCCTCTGCGCGTGGTCAACGCCGTCATTCCGAACGGAGTCTGCGGAGTGAGGAATCTCTCTTCATCCTTCCTCCGCGTCGGGCGGAGCGCTGGGTGCCCCAGGCACGGAGTGTGTGCCTGGGTCTTGGGTTCTCTTCTCCGCGAACTCTGTGGCACAGTCACTCCCAACGCTGCTCTTGGGCTGGCATTTGTAGGGGTCGAACACTGCTCGACCCCATCTCGCCAACTCGTAGAGAACAGTGTCATCCCGACCAGAGTGCCGCGCCTTTTGCGGCATCGCCCAAACTGTCATCCCGACCGGAGTGCCGTGCTTTTTTGCGGCACGCAGTGGAGGGATCGTGGCAAATCTCAAGTGATTGAATCTCCCACCGCGCCATCCCCAACGCCCGTCATTCCGAACGAAGTCCGCGGAGTGAGGAATCTCTCTTCTCCTTTGTCTGCGCTCTACGGACGGGTGGAAGTAAGAAACCAGAGCGAAGAGCGGCCCCCCCTTGCCAACCCCGCAAAGGGTAGGCCACCCGCGATTGCCTCCGCGATTCAAGGCGGTGCCACCCGCCAGAGTTACTCGCCCGTCTCGCTAAGTAGATGCCGAGCCTTGAAGGCGGGGGCACCACCCACTTGACCTAGCCAAACGGTCTGCAAACGCCCTTTGCTAATAATCTATAAATCCCAGAGAGAGGTTCATCGTGGCAGCCAAGGGAAAATTGGTAGGCAATGCAATTCGCGCAGCCGCCATTCTTGAAGACCATTTCGCTACTTTGCCGGCCGAACAAGAGAAACGGGCGCGAAAAGAACTAAAAGAACTTGCTAAAAACATCTCGCGCCGCGTCAGCGTGCCGACGGAGCATCGTTTGAAGCCTGAGCGGGTGGAACACCCTTTGACTCCCGCCAAGCGGTTTGACAGAGCCAGGTACCGCTCCTAAACTGACACCATGGTCGTATATCTTTCTCCCGAGCTGCAAGCCAAACTGGAGCGCCTTGCCGCGCAGCAAGGGCGTGACACGGAGTCGCTCGTGCAAGAAACGCTAGAGCGCTTGGTTGATTACGACGAGTGGTTTATCCGCGAAGTGGAAAAGGGATTGGCGCAAGTGGAACGTGGGGAAGTGCTGGACCACGAAGAGGTCGGTAAGCGAATTGAGAAGCGGATAGCGGAAAAGCAGCGCCGGGTGTGATGCGGCTTCGCTGGACTGAGGCTGCTGCTGAAGACCTGGAACGCATTGCAGATTACTTACTCGAGAAGACGCCCGAAAACGCGGCGCAACTCATCCGGACAATCTACAACGCACCATCCGTCCTGAAGACGTTCCCCAATCGTGGGCGTCAAGGCAAGAAGAAGGGAACGCGTGAGTTGATGATCCCTTCGCTACCCTGGATTGTCGTATATCGGATCACCGGGGACATCGCACATATCGTTCGCATCCTGCACGGCGCACAGGACTGGCCCCGTTGAACCGGAAACTAACCGGACGGATTTTGACCATCCACCCAACTGCACTGCCGGAAGATCTCGCCCCATTCAAGACTGAAAACTCAAAACTCACAACCCACGGTTGATGCCTGGATTCTCTACTCGCCACCGAAACGGCCGGAACTCCGCAAGCTTCGCAAAGTCGCGCGCATTCGCCGTAATCACCGTAATTCCCAATCGGCCGGCGCTCATCGCAATCAACGCATCGTTCGTCAAGCGCGTCGCAAAGGTTCACCGTCGCGACTACAATTCCAGCGGCGTCTTCACTAGCCGCGCGATAGCAGACCCGAGTCTTGTAAAATCGCGAACATTCCAGGTCAGCAAAATATTTGAACCCGCCTTCAGAGCGCAATGACCAATCAGCGCGTCATAAGGCGGCTGCACCGATGATAGTCCCAGAGGAAGCTAGCTCAAGAGCGGAAACATATTCCTGCTCACTGAGCGTAATCAAGGTGAGCCTCTCGCGTATTTGCTTTACGATGCTTAGGCCCTCCGGGCCAGTGATGCGGGGCCGAAGTGGCAGGCCAGTGAGCGTCGCATAGACCTCGCCGAGCGTGCGAAGCGCGCAGAAATCACCTTTTCCTGCAGCCAGAAATAATTTTGTGCTGGATGCGTGTTGCGGGTGGTCCGCGTAAAAGACCGGAACCAGAACAGAGCTGTCGAAGAACCGCTTCAAGGCTGCTTGCTCAGGATGTGCTGCGCCCTTTCTTCGCGGACTTGGCGGATAGCATCATCGACTACACGCAATGGCAGGGGTCTGCCGGTGCGGTAGACAAATAACCCGTTTTCCCTAACCATGCCACTGCCCTCGGAAGCGGCGTTATCTTGCGGCTTGAGCGGCAGCTCTTTTTGCACGAATTGCTCAAGGTAGTCTTCCACAGACAACCCTTTGGCGGAGGCCAGGGCTTCCAGTGCGGCGGCAATCTCAGGTTTTGCGTCCAGGGTCATGCGATACCTCTACAGCTCAATTAGAAGTCTAAATCACGAATTTCTTTCTGTCACGCCGAAATGCATTTATGCCTCACGAACCTGTTCATCAAAATACGATTGGCTGTGGCGAAACCTAAAACTCCTTCCCCCCTTACTCATACACACCACCCCGCCCATTGTTACATTCCATATATAATGCCTTTTGTAAGATGAATCGCAGGAGGTGATCCCCGCATGCAGTTGTACATCGTTCGCCACGGCATCGCCATTGACCGCGAGGATCCCAAGTGCCCGCCTGATCCGGAGCGTTACCTGACCGACGAAGGCACGGAAAAAACCGAGCAGGTGGCCAAAGGCGTAGCGGAGGTTGGCGCTGTTCCAGACCTGATGCTTTCCAGCCCTTATGTGCGCGCGGTGCAGACCGCGGAAATTTTTGCCGTCGCCCTCGAGCACAACAAACAGAAAATTCGCAAGACCGATCTGCTCCTCCCCGGCGCGGATCCCATGCAGCTCTTTCGCGAACTGGCCAGGGAAAAGCAGGCTTCGGCGGTGTTTGTATTTGGCCACGCGCCACATCTTGACGACCTGATCGCCACGGCCATCGGCTCCAAACATCACATCACGGCGCTGAAAAAGTCCGGCGTGGCGTTAGTGGAATTGCGGCGGCTGATCCCGCCAAGCGGGGAACTCATCTGGCTGGCCACCCCAAAGCTGCTGCGCAAAGCAGGGAAGTAGCGTCAAAGTAATGCGAAACGTGCTTTAATCCGACGCAGCCACCGCCGACGCCGGCGGCTCTTCATTTCGCGGAAGTTCCACAACGCGTGCGCGAACGCTGGCGGCTTGCACGATCAGCGGTTGCTCCAACACCCGTTCCAGCAAATACTTTCCCGCCGCCACGCGCGCCGCCGCTTCCTCGGACTCCTGCAATCCCGGCACGCGCACAATCGCCGCATCCACCGATTTTTCCACGCGCAATCCCACCGGTGTTTCGCAACCACACTTGCGCAAAGCGCGTGCCAGCCGCAACACCCCCGCCATGGCGCACACGGCTTGCTGCTCCTCCTGCGTGAGCTGCGCAAACGCTTTGTGCTTCACGTCGGGCTGCTCGCCGCGGTGATAGCGCACCACGTTGATCAGCAGCACCCACTCCGCGGCGCTCCAGCCCGCCGGCACCGGCAAATCGCGCAGAAAATCCCGCGCCGCCTTTTGTGGAGCGTCAGGATCCAGTCCCGCGCCAATGCCGTGCAGCCGCGCCGCCGCGCGCAGCAATTTGCGCAAATTGCTTTCCGCAAAAATTGGCGCCACTTGCGCGCGCGTCAAACCATCAAACAACCGCATCGCCAATCGTGAAACCTGCCCCGTCCGCCGCAAATTCACGTCCAGCGCCCGCGCCGTGGCCCGCAAACGGGCCAGCGCCGCCGCCTCCAACGTTTCACCCTGCGGTAGCCCCACGCGCCACTCATGCCACAAACTTGTCTTCCCAAGTGTCAGTTGGCGGTAGGTTTCGATGCGTTCGTGGCGCTCGCTGGCAATGCGTTCCGCCCAGCGGTTCCGCGTCTCCTCCGACTCTTCCGCGGCGGTGTGCGTGATCGTTTCCGCCAGCACGTCCAGGTCGTGCACATCCCCCAGCAAATCCTGCACGCGCTTCAGGTTCTCTCCCCAATGCTCATATTTCTCCGGCAGCAGGCTTTCCACGGTGTAACGGAAGCGCTTCACGCCAATGCGCAGTTCGTGCCAGGGCCGCGGCTTTTCCGCCCGCAACGCGCGGATGTGCAGTTCCTTCGCCGCCTCCAGCCGCTCCAGCGCCAGGCATTGCGCCGCCAGGCTGTCTGGCGGAACGAGCCGCGCCCGGCCTTGTAGCCCCCGCTCCAGCTTCCTCCACGCCTTCTCGTCGAACTTCCCGGCGGCCCACATGGCGGATTCGCGCAGCTCGCCTTCCTGTTTCTCGAACAGAGCCAAAAGTTGCAGCCGCACCGGATCGCTTTCCGCGCCCAGCTTCCTTGTCCAGTCTTCCAGCACCTGCACGTCCCGCAACTCGCCCAACTGGCGGAACAGCTTCCGCCCCAGCTTGCGCATCTCTTGCCATGACCCTTCGGGGTCCACCTCTTCCATCACCGCAGCTACGGAGCGGCACCGCCGCAGCGCCACGCGCAAATCGTGCACCGCATCCGGTTCCGGCGATGTGCGCACCTTTTCCAGCTCTTTCAGGGCGCGCTCCATCCAATAGCTCAAGCCCCGATGCTCGGACTGCGAGCCCGCTATAGTGTTTCCAGTTCCCATATTTTCCCAAGCTGACCCACACCGCGGTGGCCCGCGGCCCCTGGGGCCAGGTTCTATAGACTAGCCCTCTGTCGCAGCCGCGTCCAGTAGAGCGTACTGGGCCACAGTTCCGGCAGCATGCGGGCCAGCACAAACACCATCGCGATGCACGTGCCCGCCGAAATCAGGAAAACGCGCCCCGGATCGGGGTGTCCCAGCCGCAGCATCGCGTACTGCACCAGCGGCTGCAGCGCAATGCCCCCAAACGAGAGCAGGTTGGCCGCGCCAATCACTCGCCCTTTCACTTCCGGACGCGGGCGATTCTGGATCAGCGCGTTCACCGGCACCACAAAGAATCCCGCGCATACGCCCAGCGCCGCAAGCAGCCCCATCACCATCGGATACGTCAATCCGGGAGTCGAAAGCGCCCCCGACATCAGCACGATTCCCGCCAGTCCCGGCAGGATCATGCCCATCTCGATTTTCCGCCCCGAAGCGTAGCCCGCCAGGAAGCTGCCCACGCCGATGCCCAGGCTCAAGGCCGCCAGCAGGTAGCTGCTGTGCGCTTCGTCAACATGCAGAATGTCCGTGGCATACAGCACGATCGTCAACAGCAGAATCGCGCCAAGAAACCAGAAGAACGTGTTGGCGATGACCGCCGCCCACAGCACCGCGTCTTTCCTCATGCGCGCGATTTCGTCGAACAACTCCTTCGCCCAATTCCAGCTAAAGATGCGTTGCGGGTCCGCGGCCCGCACCCGCGTGATGCCCAGGCTTGTGCACAGCCCCACCAGCGATAGCCCCATCAGGAAGAAGCCTGACCACTCCTGCCGCCCGCGAAAATTGTGCGCCAGGAAGCCGCCGGCCAGTGTCCCGCCAATCGCCGCCAGCAGCGTGGTGAGTTCGATCACGCCGTTGCCCCAACTCAGCTTGCTGGTCGGCAGTAATTCCGGCAGCAGCCCGTACTTCGATGGGCCAAAGATCGATCCCTGCAGGCAAACAAAAAATAGCGCCACGGCCGCGAGTCCCAAACGGTTCTGCCACAGCGCATAAGTGGCCGCGCCCATGGTCAACAGCTCCAGCAATTTTGTCGCGATGGTGACCCCGCGCTTGCTGAAGCGATCCGCGAAATAACCGCCGGGTATAGAAAAAACGAGGAAGGGAACCGCGAACACCAGCGGCACCACTAGCACAAACAGGAAGTCGCGTTGCTCGCGCGTGATGCTGGACTCCAGCACCAGAAAACTCACCAGCCATTTCAACGCATTGTCGCTCAGCGCCCCCTGGAATTGCGTGGCAATCAGCGCCCAGAAACCCAGCAGCCCCGCGCGGGGATCTTCCACCGCAACGCGTTGCTCCGCCATGCTCGTTGCTTCATCCATGAGTCCGCGAAGTCTATCCTGTCATAGTGGCATCAGCAAGCCGCCGCTTTTGCGATCGTTACTCGATCGCTAAACTGTCTTAATTCCACGGAGGGTGCCCCAGGCCCGCCGTAGGCGGGTGCCTGGGTCTTGGGTTTTCCTTCTCTCCCTTTTTTCTCTGAGACATCAATATCCCGCTTTTTGCGTGTTTTGTGTCACACTCCTGACTGTGCTCTTGGGTTTTCCCTCTGCCAACGGAGTTCCACACAAGAAATCCTCATCCCACTTGCTCCGAGCATCGAGGGGACCGCAGTGCCGCGCTTTCTGCGATCACCCCAAGTTGTCATCCCGGCCGGACCCTGCGCCTTATGCGATCGCTCCAAATTGTCATCCCGACCGCAGTGCCGCGCTTTCTGCGGCACGGAGTGGAGGGATCCCGGCACCACCCCCGTCCATCAACAGTCGCTGCGATCGCCCCGCTCCTTTACCCTTCCACCCGCCTCATGCTATTTTCAATACAGTTCTCCCGGAGTGGCGGAACTGGCAGACGCAGCAGACTCAAAATCTGCCGGGGATCACTCCCCGTGTGGGTTCGACTC
>Ga0209039_10000218_pt1 | contig 53697 bp, 60 predicted proteins | sample BogFormECP12_OM1_FD_188238 | JGI IMG/M metagenome (GOLD analysis project Ga0209039, IMG submission 188238) | Bog forest soil microbial communities from Calvert Island, British Columbia, Canada - ECP12_OM1 (SPAdes) (version 2) | ecosystem: Environmental > Aquatic > Freshwater > Wetlands > Bog ...
TTAACATACTTGTTTTATTAGTGGTTGCAGGAGCCTGAAAAATATATATACAACTTAATTTAACATTGTTGTTATCTTGCGCCCTAAACCCATCCCCGTAATCTCATCGGATGCTGAGATGATGAGAGAGCGGCATTTAACCGAGAAAGATCCCGAGGAGTTGAGGACACTTATTGTGGGATTATTGGGCGGCATTCCAGGAGCGTTCATAGTTCTCGATAAACAGTGGCATTTAGTCTATTTGAATCATGATGCTCAGGAAATTTTTATGAGCAAAGATGAATCGCTCCTGGGCCGTCCTCTCGAAGAAGTATACCCGAAATGGTTTAGCCACTTATTATCACCTCATGCGATAGGGAAAATTTTAGAGGGCAAAGAAAATAATATCATCGGATATGTGAACCATGTACGAAAATGGTTTAAAGTATCCGCCAATTCCACCGATTTCGGCATTTTCGTCCGGCTGGAAAATATTACGCAAGAAATGGCTTCGAATCGTTTAATGAGGCTGAACCAATTCTCGGTTAATGGTGCCATGGACATGGTTTTCTGGTTTAAGCCTAGCGGCCATATCATTTATGCGAATATAGCTTCATGCAACTCGCTAGGATTTGAAAAGAATGAACTTGTTAGTATGATGGTAGCTGATATCGATCCAACTTTCACAAACGATAAGTGGGCCAAGTTTGTCGAAGACCTGAAAACGAAGTGCTCAATGGCCTACGAGTCAAGCCTCCGGGCCAGTAACCAGTCTATAATCCCGGTAGAAGTGACCTGTAGCTACCAGGTTCATCATGGAGAAGAATACCTGATCGCATTCGCCCGAGACATCACCAAGCGCAAGCGGGCCGAGGAAGCACAGCGTGAGAATGAGGCGCGTCTTTCTGCAGACCTGGCCGCTGTGACGCTTTTGCAGAAGGTCAGTGCACGCTTTGTTGAGGAGGGTGATCTTGATGCGCTGTTGGAGGATGTCATGGATGCTGCGATCGACATTGCCGGGGCAGACATGGGCACCCTGCAATTGATTGAGCCTATGTCGGATAGGCTTGAGATCGTCGCCCATCACGGGTTCGAACAGCTATACTTGGATTTCTTCTCTTCGGTATCCCATGGTACGGCCGCCGTATGCGGTAAGGCCTTGCAGCAAAGGGATCGTGTTATTGTGGAGGACGTGAGGCAAAGCCCGATCTTCATAGGCACTCCGGCGATGGACATACAAATGGCGGCTGGCGTGCGGGCCGTCCAGTCCACGCCGCTGGTAAACCGCAGGGGCAGTGTCATTGGAATATTATCTACCCACTGGCGTACACCTCACCAGCCCGATGAGCGCGTCCTGCGCTATATCGACCTATTGGCCCGCCAGGCGACCGACATCATCGAACGTAAGCAAGCCGAAGAGGCGTTGCGGGAGAGCGAGGAGCGGCTGCTTTTGGCACAGCAGGTGGCCCGCATCGGCACGTTTGAGTGGAATATCCAGACGGGTGTGAACACGTGGACGCCCGAGTTGGAAGCGATGTATGGTTTGCCCGTAGGCGGGTTTCCGGGAACCCAGCCTGCTTGGGAGCGGCTTGTCTATTATGAAGATCGGGCAGAGGCAGTTCGACGGGTAAGCGAGGCCATTGAAAAGGGCGACTTTGAAGGCGAATGGCGTGTAGTCTGGCCCGATGGCACGATTCATTGGCTCTATGGAAGAGCATTTGTATTCAAGGATGAAGTTGGACAGCCTCTAAAGCTGTTAGGCGTCAATATCGATATTACCGAGCGCAAGTTGGCCGAAGAGCAGTTACGGGCTACGAAGGCACAAGTAGAATTGTACCTCGATTTAATGGGCCATGACATCAATAATATGAACCAGTCTGCGATGGGGTATCTAGAATTGGCACTTGAAACATTGGAGGCGGAGGGGAGGATCAGGCTGGATGATAAACTTTTCATCGAGAAGCCCATACAGGCCATACAAAGCAGCTCAAAGCTAATAGAAAATGTCATAAAGCTCCAGCGGTTAATGACAGAGGGTATTAAAACCAAGCCCGTCGATCTACACAACCTGTTCGATGAGCTAAAAACCCTTGACTTTCATATGGGCGACAAGGATGTTACCGTTAACATTGAGAAGATCCCGCATTATGTTGTGGAGGGCAGCGAACTTCTCCGAGACGTGTTCTTTAACCTCATCAGCAATGCAGTAAAGCATTCCAGCCCGGACCAACCGGTAACGGTTGATGTGAGAGTAGAACGTATTAACGAGAATGGCCGGGCGTTTTACAGGTGTGCTGTCGAGGATGACGGCCCTGGCATACCCGATGAGTTGAAGGCAAAATTATTCCACCGCTTCGAGCGGGGCAAAACAAAGGCGCACGGTAAAGGCCTTGGGTTATACATTGTTAGGACACTGGTTGAAGGATACCATGGAAAAGTATGGGTAGAAGACCGAGTGCGGGGTGATTATAACCAAGGTACTAGGTTCGTTGCCATGCTGCCTGCTGCTGAGAAATAGAGGCCAAAATATTTATTATTTTATCGTACTTTGTATGTTTTGGATTTAATGTAAGGTCTTGTGTTTTGCCTTTCGTTGTTAAGGCTGATTAACTATTCATTATAAAATGGGTGTAATATGAATAGTGAAAAACCAACGATAGCAATTGTGGATGATGAAAAAGACTTTTGTAATGCCCTAGTTATACTCTTCTATAGGAGAGGGATTCAAGTTAGCTTCGTTGCCCATGATTGTTATGAGGCAGAATCAAAATTTCGAGAAGCGAATCCGAAGTTCAACGTCATTATTATGGATAATAGGTTACTATTCTCTGAAGGTTTGAGCGTTACCCGAAAAATATTGGAGTTGGAGCCTTTGACGAAGATTATTTTCTTGAGTTCAGACGTTGATGCAGAAGAAGAAGCCTACGATGCCGGAGCAACCCTATTCCTTAAAAAGCCATTAAGTTTTAAGATTATAGAAGAAGCCTTAGAAATCGCGTATAATAAAAACAACCGATAAATTATCAAAATAGTCTCGATTATAATCTACCCCCCACCCACCATGGGAGGGCCATTAGTAATCAACCCCCCATCCACTAGGGAAAGCGATTATTATATAAATGAATTATATAAGAAAAACTGTAAATTCAAAAGATACCATATACCCATAACATTGTGGGTTAGTGCAAATTTGAACGTTAAAACTAACTTTGTAAAAATAATAAACCGCCATTTTTTACATTGTGTTTCTGTCTTTTCTGTAAATATTGCGATATATGCTTTTTTAGTAATGTTTCTTCATATTATTATATACTAAAAAGAAAGTTTGAATCTACCCGGTAAGCAGTGACTCGCCGGTGCTCGTGCGATCCTTCATCCGCTTCTGTAGGTATATGTTATCGTAGATATCGCAGTGTTCCCGGAATCCGCGTTCCACGCAAAACCGCTCATTGGCTATCACGCGTCCTTTGGCACCCATTTTTTTCCTGAGTTCTGGGCTTTCTATCAAGTCATTAATGCGCTCAGCGAGTTCCACATGATCGGTCGCCTTGAATAAGAAACCGTTTACGCCATCCACTATTTGTTCTGGTATCCCGCCGACATTAGATCCAACAACTGGTTTACCAAAGCACATGGCCTCGGATATCACCAACCCGAAGCCCTCCTGTATCGATGGCTGTACGAGCATATCGCAGGCATCGTAGGCCTTCAGCAGGTCCGTCTGGCTTACCTTACCAAGGAACCTTACTTTACCTTTAAGCCCCATTTCCTCCACCATCGCCTCGAGCTCTTCCAGCCGGTTCGTGCGGCCGATGAGCTTCTTCGTCAGCGAGCCGTTCCCGATGAAAATGCACGTCGTATCGGGATGCATCTTGACCACTTCCGCCATGGCCTTGATGAGGTATTCCTGGCCTTTCCTCGGGTCGATCCTGGACACGCACAGCACCAGGTGATCGCCCGGAGGGATATCGTATTTGATCCGGAAGTCGTTCTCTTCATCCAGGAAATAGTCCGCCGTATCGATGAACGGGTTGATCTTGAACGCTTTATCCGGATCCAGCCCGCTCCCCACGGCCGTCCGCATGAACTCGTCCGTGGAAAAGATGACCCGGTCGTAATAGCGCATGTAGCGCACCAGGAACTCCCTCCATTCCTGTGGTATGGCCTCCGTGAATGGTATGTGCCAGGTGAAGATCGCCGGCACCTTGACGTCCCCCCGCAGCAGGAAGGCAAGTGGCATAACCTGAAAATCGTGCACATGAAGAACGTCGAACTTCTCGATCTCATAGACCTGCCGCACCTTCTCGTACATGCTCAGGTTAAAGCCCAGGTACTCGGAATATCCCTGGTTGAAGCGGTCCTCCAGCGGCTCAGTCCGCCTTCCATGAGTAACGTCGATGATGAGCTCTTTGAACCTGAAGTAGCCGTCCATGTTCTCCTGCGCGTCTTCCAGCCCTGACATGCGGTATACCCGGACGCCGTCGACGACCTCGAACTCCGGCGTGCCCTGGGCGTTCAGGTGGACGACCACCATTTCATCCCCCCGCTCCAGCAGCTTCCTGCCCAGCGCCTGCAAATATCGGGTGACTCCGCCGATGTACGGGTAAAATGATTGGGAGACGACGCAAATTTTCATACTAACGATTCTAAAATTTCGGGGTAAAAAGGTTGGTCGAATAAAAACGTGTAAATAAAACCCCGATTTACGTTAAAAGCGTTAATACGATAACATAATGAATAGCTGGAAAGAATTAAGCTTTTTTAGCTTATACAAGGCAAATGGAAGCTTGATATGTCCAGTCAGCTCGTTTCTATGCGTTTTTTATTTAACGGTATGCTGGGCAGGCTTTATTTAATGTGCAAGAACCGCTTGATCCTCACGAGGAGCGAAGGCTTGTTCATCTTCTTTTCCTTGTTCCTGGGGATGTACTCGCTGACGGCCGGGTGGGAATATGCTCTCACGGCTTCTCTGTTCGTCTTTTTGTCATACGCCATATTTTAACCTTACAAACCATCCGCCTGATACGCGTATATATTTTCCGGTATTTTCTTGACCATAACATCTATACTTATTTTTTATATTAGGCTTTTAAAAGATAAGGTGCCTTTATTTTTTCCAGGCATAAGTTGTTTGTTCGGTCAAGCGTCGAGTTCAACCCAACGGTTTCCCAACACGAACCGCACTAAAACTTTTTAGAGGGACACAAAACTACGAAGGCCACCAGCATCACGGCTAAATCACTAATATTGCACTAAGGCTCTATTCAAGCTCACCAAAGCACCAGGGGCACAGCTATTAATACACTAAAGAGTTCCGCGAAAAAACGAAATGGGCACAAAAATGATACAATTAAAAGGACCCCAAGTCCAGCTAACCCGATAAAAAGTGGAATGGCTGAAACATGGAACTCTGGTGCTATGGTTCTTTTGGGTATCGTTTTGGTGCCGTTCGGTTTTTCGCGGAACTCTTTAGTGTATTAATAGCCGTGCCCTTGGTGTTTTTGTGAGCTTGCATTGAGATTTTGTGCAATTGGTGATTTAGCCGTGCTGCTAGTGGATTTTGTTTTTTTGTGTCCCTCTAAAAAAAATTTTGTGCGGTTCGTGATGGGAAACCGAGGGATCGTACGCTTATCGCAAACCCGAACAAACATAAAAATAAAACATTATACTGCATGCTATAAATGGCATAACCGTCAACTCAATAAAAAAATTGGCGCCTCAATGATAACCGGCCTGAGGAAATGTGAATATAAATAGGAAAAATGAAAAAGAATTTCATTAATTTACGGGTATGACCGGCTAATGGTCCGCGGATAAGGTATGGTGTCGCGGATATGCTCCAGCCCGCAGACCCACCGTACGAGCCGTTCCGTGCCCATCCCGAAGCCGGAATGTGGCACCGAGCCATAGCGCCTCAGGTCGAGGTACCACGCATATTTAGACGGGTCTTCACCCTGCTTTCTGATACGCTCCTCAAGGATCTTCAGGTCAGTCTCCCTTTCGCTGGCGCCAATGATCTCCCCGAAACCTTTGGGCCCGATCATGTCGACATTAAGGACTTTACCGTTGCCGGCATCCTTCATATAGAAAGCCTTGATCTCAGCGGGATACTCCATAATAAATAAAGGCTTATCGTAATGCGTCGATAGCTGCCTTTCCTCGAGGGTGCCGAAGTCCTCGCCCCACTTAGTGCTAAAGCCATCCGCCTGAAGGACCTTGATCGCCTCGTCATACGTTATACGCGGGAAAGGCGGTTTAAGGCTCTTAAAGTAATCCGGGTCGCCGCCGAGCATCTTGATCTCCTCGTAGCGCTCCTCAGCCGTCTTATTACACACGAAAGTGACGAGCTGCTCCAGCATGTCGATCATCTCATAAAGACCCATCCAGGCCATTTCGCCCTCGATATGCCAGTACTCGGCCAGGTGACGCGTAGTCCGGGACTTTTCAGCACGGAATGAAGGCGTAATAGAGTACACTTTCTCAAGGCCGAAGATTAGCGATTCTAAGTATAATTGGGCGCTCTGGGACAGGTACGCTTTTTCATCAAAATACTTCAACTCGAACAGCGTCGAGCCGCCCTCGCAGGCACTGGAAATGATGATAGGCGGAGTGACCTCGTAAAAGTCCTGCTTCCGGAACCATTCCCGGGTCGCGCTCAGGATCGAGTCCTTAACCTTCATGATGGCGACCAGCTCCTTACTGCGGATATGCAGGTGCCTCAGGTCCAACAAAACCTCGGGGTTATGCTCCTCACCGAAGATCGGGTAATCCTGGGAAGCCCCAACCAGCTTCAGCTCGGTAACGGACAATTCCTTACCGCCGGGCGACCTCGGGTCCGACCGCACTTTACCCTTCACGATCACGGAGCATTCCAGCGATAACGCATCCGCCACCTTGAGTGCCTCGTCGCACACGTTACCTTTCTTGGCGGTCACCTGCATCTCGCCTGTCGGATCCCGAATAAGAGTAAACACGATCTTGCCGCTGGAGCGGTTCTTAACGACCCAGCCGCCCACTTCGACCTCTTCGCCATCGGCGAACTTTCCCGAAAGCACGTCCTTTATCCTCGCATACATAAGCTCATCATCCGCACAATTGACCTTCATATACACGCTATCCATAAAAAAGCTTTACCCGAGCCATATAATAACGCGGTTATAGGATTATGATATAAGCTATTTATATCCACTCGCATAAAGCTAATCATTCGCCTGGCATATCGAATATGCGGTGACGGTCGTGGTGAAATGAGGGATATAATAATAATGCATAAAAAGAGTCCGGGTAGCCTCATTAAAGTGGCTCTCCCGGCGACAATTCTTCTATTGATCTTTACTGCTGCGGCATCAGCATCGGCCGGGGCCGTATCGCCCGCGGTCGTTTCCATCGCGGCGTCAAACAGCACCTCCGTGGCGCTCATGGACGACGGGACCGTATGGCAATGGGGCTTCAACCATGGCAACTTCGACTGGACAAAGCCCACGAAGATCCAGATCAGCGGCGTCAAGCAGATATCCGCCGGCGACGACCACGTGCTTGCGTTGAAGAGCGACGGGACAATCTGGGCCTGGGGCTCGAACACGCACGGCGAGCTCGGCGACGGCACTTACCAGGATAGCCTCGACCCGGTCGAAGTCCAAAACATGTCCGGGATCACTGCGATAGCCGCCGGCAAGGACCACAGCCTGGCGCTGAAGAGCGACGGCACCGTCTGGGCCTGGGGCTATAACTCCTACGGCCAGCTCGGGTCCGGGTCGAAGAATGATATGGGCTCGCCCACGCCCCTGGAAGTGAACGGGCTCAGCGATATAAAGGCCATCTACAGCAGCGGATCGCACTGCTTTGCCATACAAAATAACGGCACGGTCTGGGCCTGGGGCGAGAACTTACACGGCGTACTGGGCGATGGCACGAACGAGAGCCGGTACATCCCCGTTAAATCGAAAATAACGGGAGTTAATTCCATCGACGCCGGGGCCGGATGGCACGTCCTGGCGGTGAAAAGCGATAACAACGTCTGGTCGTGGGGCTATAACTTCCGGGGCCAGCTCGGCACCGGGGGCGTGAGCCAGAGCGACCAGGGCATGCCTTCATACGGCAACTCCGCGGACACTTATAACCCCGACATCGTGCGGGGCATTTCGGACGTTAACGCCGTGGCCGCCGGCGGGGCGTTCTCGGTCGCCCTAAAAAAGGACGGGACAGTATGGGTATGGGGCTATAACGGGGACGGGCAACTGGGCCTCGGGAACGTCGGAGGGAACGATGTCACGACTCCCACACAAGTTCCCGGCCTGAATGGCGTAACGGCCATTGCGGCCGGCGCGTACCATACTCTGGCGTTGAAGAGCGATGGCACCGTGTGGGCCTGGGGCTCGAACGCCGACGGGCAGATCGGCAATAACAGCGTATCCTCCACCGACTCGCCCGTGCTGGTCCTGATGAGCACCCAGATACCGCAGCCGGTATCGCCGACTCCCATCGCAGCTACGACCTCGACGACCACTCCGACACCGGGGCCGACGCAGGCTGCCGGAGGCCTGAACCTCACACTCATCGTGGCGATCGTCGTACTGGTAGCCATCTTAGTGGTCGTACCCGTTGCATACATGCTGGTATTCAGAAAAAAATGATAAAATATCAGGGGCCTTGACCATCGCCCCTTTTCTTATTTAGGCTTCACGCTCATGGTGGGATACGGTATCTCAATGCCCTCTTTTTTAAAGGCGACCAGCGCTTTACGGTAAATGGAATCGGCCACGTCAAGGTCGCTCTTGTAGCTATCTATCCATACGAGCAGCGAGATAGCAACGGCAAAATCCCCGAGCTCCGACACGTAAGCCGCCGGCTTCGGCAGTTGCGATACCGAGGGAGTCTCCATCGCGATCTGTTCCAGCATCGAACAGGCTTTGTCGGTATCCGCCGTATAGCCGACCCCGAACTTCAGTTCGAGCCGGATCTTTTTATCGGGCTGTGACAGGTTCACGATGCGCCCGGCCGCCAGGCGCTCGTTCGGGATGATGACAATATGGTTATCGAGTGTTTTCACCCGCGTACTGCGCATACCCATTTCCATTACGTCCCCGGTGCCCACGCCTTTCACAAAGAGCCGGTCGCCCTCTTTGTAGGGCCGGTCCGTCAGGATGGCGAAGGCGCCGAACAGGTTCGACAATGCCTCCTTTGCGGCAAATGCGATCGCTATGCCGAATACACCCAGGCCCGCCAGGAGAGGCGTTATCTCGGTGAAAAGGCCGATGACCATGACGAGCGCTATGACGTAGATCGAGACCACCAGGAACTTTCTTAAAAATGGCATCAGGTGGTCGTCCATGTCCGAGCCCGTCTTCGGGGCCAGGTCATTGACGTACCACTGTATCAGGGCGTTGACGACGTTCGAGACAAAGTAGGCGCCCACGAGGATGAGCATAACGCTGGCCAGCTTATCCAGCACAAAGATGATGAGCGAGGGCAGGTTGTTGAGCGACTTACACGCCAGGTACACGCCGATGACGATGATCAGGGCCTGGATCGGCCCTTTTAGCGCTTTTAAGAGCTCATCGTCCAGCGTAGACCCGGTCTTTGAGACGAGATGCGGCGCTACATCTGTGACGAAATGCCTGGATATCCTGGATAAGATCAAAAAGGCCGCCAGCAGGATCAGGGCGGTAACGACGTCAGATACCGAGGGGCTCAAGCCTGTCCGGGCGGCGATCCATCGTTCAAGCCCGTCGGCCCACGGGTTGATGTTAATGGCGCTGCCGAGCGTCCCGGTCACGTTAATGGAACTATTGGCCGCAGTCTCCAGCATCATGGCAGTTAAAGCATCAAAGAATATTTAAACTTTTAGCTGACGGCCTAATGCCTGCTCTTGATCTTAGGCGCCTGTTCCTGCTTTAATTTATCCAGGAAAGATTCCATGCGCCCCAGCGCTTCTTTAATATTCTCCATGGACGCCGCGTAGGAGCACCTAAGGTGGCCCACGCCCGTCTCGCCGAAAACGTTACCCGGCACGACGACGACGCCGTGCTCGTAGAGAAGCCGCTCCGCGAATTCCTCGGACGACAGTCCCGTCGACTTGACCGACGGGAAAGCGTAGAACGCCCCCTTCGGCTCGAAGCAGTGCAGCCCGAGAGCATTAAATCCTCGCACGATGACCCGGCGCCGCCGGTTGTACTCTTTGACCATGTCCAGCATGTCCTGCTGGCCGTTCTTCAGCGCCTCAATGGCGCCCAGCTGGGAGGTGATCGGGGCGCAGAGCATGGTGTACTGGTGTATCTTCATCATCGACTCGATGACCTCGGGGTTACCGCAGGCGTAGCCCAGCCTCCAGCCGGTCATCGCAAAGGCCTTGCTAAAGCCATTCAAAAGAATAGTGTTATCGAGCATTCCATTCAAGGAAGCGATGGAAGCGTGCTTGCCATCGTAAGTAAGCTTCTCATATACCTCGTCCGAGAGCACCATCAGATCGTGCTCAACGGCGACATCAGCCACTTCCTCCAGGTCTTTCCTCGTCATGATCGAGCCCGTGGGGTTATTCGGGTAGTTCATGATGATGGCCGTCGTCCGGGGCGTGATCATCTTCAATATGTCCTCTTTTCTCACCTTGAAATCGTTCTCCTCGCTCGTGTTCACCGGCACGGGCACTCCGCCCGCCATAATGACACACGGCTTATACGACACGTAGCTCGGATCGACGACGAGGATCTCATCCCCGGGGTCCGTTATGGCCCTGATGGCCAGGTCTATGCCCTCACTGACACCAGTCGTAACAAGTATCTGGTCCTTTGGGCTATAATCGATGCCCGTGCCCTCGTAGGTGTAGGTCGAGATGAGCTCTCGCAGCTCGACGAGGCCCCAGTTCGAGGTATAGGTGGTCTTTCCTTTTTCCACGCTATAGATCGACGCCTCTCGTATCCTCCAGGGCGTGATAAAGTCGGGCTCGCCGACGCCCAGTGAGATGACGTCTTTCACGGCCGAGGCTATATCGAAGAATTTTCTGATGCCCGACGGGGGCAGGTCGATGACTTTTTTCGCGATCTTCATGGATGGACGACCAGCCTGGTATCCTCTTCCTTCTCGAACATGATCTCGCCTTCCGTCTTGTAGCTCCTGAGCATGAAGTGCGTGGCGGTGTGCGTCACCTGGCTGAGCGGCGCTATCTTCTCTGCCACGAAGAATGCCACATCCTTCATGGTCTTACCCTTAATGACCAGGTGCAGGTCGTGGTCGCCCGAGACTAACATACAGGTGACCACTTCGGGAAATTTCGAGATGCGCTCCGCTACCGCATCGTAGCCGACGTTGCGCTCCGGGTTAAGCTGCACCTCGATAATTGCATAAACAGAATCGTCGCCGTACTTTTCCCAGTCGATGACGGTCTTATATCTTTTTATGATGCCGCGTGCTTCCATCTCCTTGATGAAGCGCTCGACGTCCTTCTCCTTAAGGCCAGTCTGCTCGGCGATCTCCGCGGCAGTGAGCTTCGAGTCCTTCTCGATCAGCTCCAGTACTTCCCTCATCGACCCGTCGGTCGGCTTACCTTTACCTTTAGTCGTTACCATTGACATAAACCCCGTTCCGGACAAACTTGTTTAGCATCTACCTTTAAAAGCTTAACTGTATCGGGCGACATGTTCGACGTAGGCGCAAATTCGATATACATTATTTTTCAACCGCTGGCAGTACAACCACAAATCTGACACCTTTTGTATAATCGCCGGGTACGAGGTCTTCGACCCAGATGTTACCATTGAATTCGTTCAAAAGTGTTTTTACGATGTAAAGCCCTAGACCTTTGCCTTTAAACTTTTCTGTAGTCTTATTAAAGCGTTCGAATATCGTGCATTTTCTAGCATCGGGTATGCCCTGCCCATTATCCTCAATGCTGACGCGGCTATACTGGGTGCCCGCTTCCTTAACCGTGTCTAGTTTTATGTTTATTTTAAGAGAACCGGTCGAGTGTTTAATCGAATTCCCGATAAGGTTGGTAAATACATCTCTCAACAGGAGGGTAGCTTTCACTTTGCAGTGTGTATCCGGCTCAGGATTATAATCGATGTCTACTTTTCGGTTAGGTATGTTGGAGTAGGCGGATATTACTTCTTTGAGCATTTCGTTTACGTCAACCACTTCATACCTGTGTTCTTTTTCTCTGACCTCTTTTAATTTTCTTATATTGTCTATAAGTTTACTGCTGTTAGAAATTGCTTCCAGGGGCTTTTTAATAAGCTCTTTGCTTTCTCCGGTGAGGCCAAGGGTATCATGGGCAAGTTCTAGATAACCCATAGCTACTTGGTTGATGTTCTGGATATCATGGCACATTACGTCGAGGTATAACTCGGCCTGTTCTTTAGCGCCCAGCAATTCTTCCTCTGCGCTCTTCCTCTTGGTAATGTCCTCGACCATGCGGATTGAAAAGGCTAACTCGCCTTTGATGTCCCTTACCCCTGAGGATGTCATGCGAGTCCATACACTACCCCCATCTTTGCGAACATACCTCATCTCTATCTGATAATGATTGATTTCGCCATCCACCATGCGTTTATAGTGTGCGATGTCCTTGCCGTAGTCTTCGAGATATGTGATATTTTCAACGGACCTGTGGATAAGCTCTTCTCTAGTACAGTCCAGCATGGATGCAAAAGATTTGTTAGTATCAATGATGATGCCGTTTACATCGGCCATCAATATTCCAATCGCGGCTCCCTCGTAGACTGCGCGGAACTTTTCCTCGCTGTACCTGAGAGCATCCTCAATCCTTTTCCTGTTGGTGACATCTTCAATAATGCCAATGAAGCACTTGGGCTTCCCTGAATCTCTGATAAGCGAGACAGTAGTAACTATCCATATGATTGAGCCATCTTTTCTAACATTTCGCTTTTCAATAGAAAAGTTAGGGATTTCCCCTGCGATCAGCCTGCGCAGGTAAGTAAAGACGTAGTCGATATCGGTTGGATATGTAATGTCCTTGATGTTCTTCTGGATAATTTCCTCTTTATTAAAACCGTGGATGTCGCAAAACTTTTTGTTAACGCGGATGTATCTGCCATCGAGGCTCATCTGGGTAATGCCTACCGCCGCTTGCTCAAAGATGGCCCGGAATCGCTCTTCGCTGTCTTTCAAGTCCCTTTCAATAAGCTTACGCTTGGTAATGTCTCTGGCCATCCACGAGATCGATTCAACGTTTCCAGATGAATTAACTATCGGAGATGCGACAATTATAATATCGATGTTCTTCCCGTCTTTTCTCTTTCGCACGGTCTCATAACCATCAACGGGCTTGCCTGATTTAACTGTATTTAAAATGAAGTCCAGATCAGAGCTTAATTTTTTAGGTATTAATATTGATACGTTTTTGCCCACCACATTTTTCGCAGTATATCCATAAATCCTCTCGGCACCTTTATTCCACGTCAGGATAGTACCATCTAATCCCACGTTGAGGAGCGCGTCATGCGAGTATTCGACGATGGCAACTAGGCGTGACCATGTTTCTTCTGCTTTTTTATGTTCGCTAATGTCCCTGATCACACCCGCAATTACGGACTGGCCATCAATTGATATTCCTCTCGCGCTAACTTCGATCGGAAATGCGCTGCCATCCTTTCTTTGATGGATGGTCTTATAAGCGCACTCTTCCGTGAAACACCTTTTAAGTTGCTCGGGCAAATAAGGCCTTTCGCTTGGCACTCTGAGGTCAATGACATTCATGGATAAAAGTTCTTTTTTCGAGTAACCATACTGCCCAATCGCCTTTTTATTTACATCAACGATATCGCCGCCTGGATTTACAATAAAGATAACATCATTCACACACTCGAAAATATGGCGGTACTTTTTAAGGTCGTCTTTTGCCTTTTTACAATCGGCATCATCGGAGCCTGGCGGTAACTCGCCGATATCATCTTTGAGCACCTTGCCCCAATCCTCGTGAATGTACTTTTTATGTGGCATTTCGAGTCTTAACTCTATATTTTTAAGATAAAATTATTATTAAAATTAATTATACTTATAATTTGTTGCAGCAGCTATCTGTCATTTAGTAGGAAGGCAAAGCTAACATTAAAAGCTTAACGTTTTTGAAAGCATTCGGAAAAATATTAAAAAAACAGTCCCCTCACGAGGGCTTGTTGAAGATCATGCCTATGCTGTTATCGTTTTTATAATGATTATGGGGGGCATTAAATGATAAGTAAGATAACAAATATGTATTAATGCGAATTACAGCTTCAGCCTTTCAACCGCGAGCTTAATGTCGTCGGCTTTTATGGTCTTGCGGCCCGCGTGCACGCAGAGCTTGCTTGCCTCATTGCCCACTTTGAGGACGTAATCTTCCGTGTACTTCACCATCTCATCGACCGCTTCCGCGGAGATCCTGTCCCCGCCTGCCTGGCTTAAGAGCCGGGCGATAGGTGCCTTAGATATTTCAGACATATTGATATCCCTTATTCGTTAACATAACAATACTATACATTATAAAAGTTTTCATTTTAGTTCTATTTTCCATTAACGGCGCATTTTCTTCCCGCGCATGGGTAAAACCTCCAAACAAAGGCTTAGAATTACCCTAATATCAATAAATGGCGTTATAAATGTCTCTTTGTAATCATTGAAAATCGGATTCGGCTCTTTGGGCCGGGCCGCCGGTCGGGCATCCGGCCTCAAGAAAAGGCCTGGGCATGCCGCACATGCCTACCCGCTTGCCTTTCAGGCTTACCCCCAAAAAGCAGTAGGGGCATTCTGTGTTAGCGCATTCTCTGGCTTTCATCAATTTTCCTCAATACCCATCGATGAGTTTAATCCATTTAAGGTAAAGCAGCGCGCGCCAGGAAAGTATTCCTGAAAATGAACGAAAAGAAAGTGGTTTTTCCTTAGACATCACTTGTTGATCAACTGCATGATGTTGTACTTGGTTATGACTCCGACCACTTTGCCCAACTCCATGACGAGCACGGCGTGGTTGGTCTCCTGTAGCGCGGAAATGGTGCCCATGTCGGTGCCCGGGGCGACCGCCGGGAAAGAGCCTTCCATTAGCTCCTTGACGCGGATATTGCTGATACGGTTAATGTTCCTGCTGCCCATCGCCTGGACCAGCGCGTTCTCGGAAATGCTGCCGATGGGCACGCCATTCTCCAGCACGGGTAATTGGGAGAAGCCGTGCTTCTCCATGAGCTTGACCGCCTGCTCCACCGTCTCGTCCGGGGACAGGGAGATCACCGGCGACGTCATCAGGTCTTTAGCCGTGATCCTGGATTTCTCCATGTCGTCGAGCGCCGTGATGATGCTCCTGATGGTAGAGAGCCTGGGGTCCACATCTCCCGATTCTATCCTGGCGATAAGCGGCTGGCTCACGTGGGCCCGCTCGGCTAATTCGCTCTGCGTCAGGCCGAGCTTTACGCGCTTCTTCTTAATGTTCTCGGGCGTAGGGAGTTCCATCATAGCTAAAGTAATGGCTAGATTATTTATATTTTATGCATGCGGCTCATAATTTAGTGCGATTGGAGACCAGGCCATTGCACAGCTAATTTTAATTATTTAAACAGAAATATATTTATAATTTGTCCGTTAAACTATATATTTGGCATCGCTTGTGGTGTTTGCAATTAACGGGCTCACAATTGGTACATAAAGGGTGTAGGTGTGGTCGGACCTATGACAATCGTTAATACTTTCATTAAAAAGATGTTTTTAAGCTCGCTCATAGCCATAGCACTCGTGTTCATCCTCTTCAGTGCAATATCCCCACACGCCTTCGCGCAGCTAACGCCTTTTTCGAATAGCACGCCCCAAACCTCCAACGGGGACGATAGCGATCGCTCCATCTACGTGGAAGGATACATTACCGGGGCGGCGGAGAACGGCCGGGGGACCCAGATAGCCATCCCGAACGCCGCGATCTATTTTATAAAAAACCAGACTATCGTGAACCAGACCACAAGCAGCGCGGTAGGTTTTTATAGCGTGATCATCACCCCGGGCACTTACTCGGTCGTTACCGTGGCCCAGGGCTTTCAAACGCTCATCACTGAGGAAACGTTCCAGGGCACCGTAACGCTGGACCGGGCGCTGAACATCGTACCGTATACTGGATTGGTTGTGTATCCAGTAAACCCCGTGATAGAGACCAGCCCTGGCAGGCCTGTAACGGTTACGATCGCCATAGAGAATAGTCAGCTTATGGACCAGTCCCTCGTTTTCGGCATACAAGCGCCCGATAACGATCATGGGAACTGGGTGGGCTGGTGTCCCGACGGTGAAATGCTGAACGTGCGCTCGTCCGATAAATCCGAGATCACGTTCACATTACAGTACAACGGAGTTAACAGGGGCGCGTTCGTCTGGTACGTATTAGCCTCGGGCGGGTCGTTCTACGCGAAGATACCCGTGGTCGTCGTCGTGAAAGACCTGCCCTATGAGTCCCTTGACCTTTATTCGAACTACCCTACTCGAACGGTTAATCCGGGCTCAATTAACCTATTCCAGTTTAACGTGAATAACAAGTATTCCCAGGATAAGCCGCTGGCCATCGATATCCAGAAGCCCACGGGATGGGGCGTGACCACCGGTAATGGATCATATTTCTACGCAGCCGAACAGCAGCAGGCGGATTCCGACCTCTGGGTATACGTCCCGAGAGATACCACGCCGGGTTTTTACATGGTGAACATGACCTTGATCGGCCAGGACGTCAAGTCGAACACCCTACATTTTCAGATCCAGGTGCAGGGCACGCCGGCGTACGATGCGCTCATCACCGGCTACGGGGTCTCTGACGATGGCTATCCCACCATTAACCTGTCCGAGGGTGACACCTTCGACCTGCCCGTCCGGGTCTATAATAACGGCCAGTTCCCTCTGGACTTGATGGTATCGGCCGAGATTGGGGATAACTGGGCTTATTACCTGGACGACGTCCCCTGGAATAAGATCGAGGTGGAACCAGGGTCCGCCACCGAATTTACCGTGCGATGCCAGGTGCCCAACGGTACGGTGGGTAATTTCACCGCTAAGATATACCTCGACGGAAATAGCCAGGAGTTGAACGGTAACGATCAGGAGGATAAGCTTCTGGCGGAGCTATGCGTTCTGCCGCGTACCGACCCCGTGCTCAATAGCAACACGCTAGGCGGGTTGTTGCTCGCCGCGGGCACCGGCGGGGTCATCCTGGTCTCGCTTGTCACCACGGCCAGAAAACGCAGGCGATACTGACCTTTCAATCGAATTTTTGGACTTGTATGGGGTCAATCCCGGCATCGATGACCAGGTCGAACGGCACCTTGCCGTACCAGCCGGCCTTCTCGAACATGCTCATGAAGCACACGCCCAGGACCTTAGCCCCCGGCTTCTTTATCCGGTCAATTACCTCGCTGGAGCCTTCGATCCCCAGCGTACAGGCAGGCATGGACAGGCCGCCCAGTAAAACGATAAAATCAGCTCCTGTCGGGTCGGCCGCGCCGCCCACCTGCATGCCGAGGCCCGCTACCAGCCATATATAACGTGCATCGTCGACGATGCCGTCCGGGATGTAGATAATATCGACACGCGAGTCCCGGATGGTATAGGCGAACAGCTCGATGAAAGGAAGGCAGGTGCCGGAACAGCCCACGAATACGATCTTATTCGTCGGCGAAAGCCCCAGCGATGTCATGGACGATTTAAATATTTTCAACAGGTTCGAAAGTCCCTTTGAAGTCTCGATCACTTTATAAGCCATGTCTAATCCAGCCTCTTAAGCTCCTTAACGTCCATTACCGCAGACAGCGGGACGATGCGGGTCTTTATTCCCATCTCGGTGAGCGCCGCGAACGGGTTGATGCCCGAATAGCTCGCGATGCCGCACATGCCCAGCGCGATGGGCACGCCCAACAGCGGCCTCTCTCTTTCGCATCCCGAAAAAATGCCACAGACGCCGGCATTTCTCAGGTCGTCGATGATCTTAATGGCCTTGTCCCGGGCCGACATCGGAATTTCCCGGACATTGGCCAGGGCGTTGCCCGAGCCGTTTTCCACTATTTTCAGTAGCGAGGTCATCTGCCTCGAGACGAAAACGTTCATGGGATTAATGGAGGTGCCGCTGTAGTCGATGATATCGGTAAAGCGGTCGACCGCATTATCCTTGACGCGGATGATGCCGCCATATTTCAGGTTGACGGGTATACCGTTCTTAAGCAAGACGCCATCGATGGTGATGCTGCAGATGGTCGCGAAGGCCATTTGGCCCTCGGGCACGTCGTTCTCCAGTATCTCCTGGCCCTCGTCCACGACCTTGAGGCGCGGGCTGATGGCGTAGCCGGCCTCGACGACCTTTTTGAGCGTACCCACGGCGGACTCATAATCGTCCTTATTGATGTAGCAAATATTAACAACCGCTTCGCCACTGTCCGTCTTCGGGTTGAAAGTGGTCTTGATCTCGAAATCCTCGATCCGGTTGGAGACGAAGCCCATGCGGTCACCTACGAGCGCATGCTTCAGCTCGTCCTCGCCCGGGGCCGTTATGACTCTCCCAAGATAGCCGTGCTTTCGGGTGAACCCTCTCTCGTCGAGTAGCCTCAAATGGTATCGGGTGGCGCGCTCGCCCAGGTTATAGCCCCGGCGGTTGAGCTCTTCCGCGATCTTACGGGCCCCAACCTCGCCATTCGATTCGCTTAATATCCTTAGTATTTCGATCAGTTTTCGCTGAGTCTCTGCATCCGGCATTTTTGTTCTTCCTTATTAGCATTTAAAAATGATAAAGATCGGAGAGTTGAAGACTTTTTTATGTCGTTAATGGCTCTTTGGCGCTTTTAGCCGCTATCCTTCCGGCCTCGGGCTTTTTATTGCCAAGCATCGCCTGCATGAACCCGAGGAATGGCGGCGATGGCCGCTCGGGCCTCGACTTGAACTCCGGGTGGAACTGGGTGCCTAAGAAGAACTTGTTGGACGGCAGCTCTAATATTTCCATCCTGTTATCGTTCTTGGCCGAGAATACCAGGCCGTGGCTCTCGATCTCGTCGATGAGGTCGGGGTTGACCTCGTAGCGGTGCCGGTGCCTCTCGGATATTTTCGTGGCGCCGTAGAGTCGGTGGGCTAGCGTATTGTCCTTGATCCATGACTTGTGCTCCCCCAGCCTCATGGTGCCGCCAAGATTTTTGATGTCCTTCTGCTCGGGCAAGATGTCGATCACGTGGGTGCCCGTGGTGCTGAACTCGCTGCTCGTGGCATCCTTATAGCCCACGACGTTTCTCGTAAATTCAATAGTGGCAAGCTGGAATCCGAGGCAAAGGCCAAGGTAAGGGATGTTATGCTCCCGGGCATACTTGATGCCCTTGATGTTGCCCTCGATGCCCCGCGTACCAAACCCGCCCGGCACCAGTATACCGTCGACGTCCTCGAAAAATGGGGCAAGGTCGTCCGTCTTTTCGAGATCCTCGGACTCGACCCACTTGATCTTTACCTTCGCGCCCGTTGCGATGCCCGCGTGCTTGAGCGCCTCCTTGACGCTCAGGTAAACGTCCTCTATGCCGTACTTGCTGATGATCGCGACCGTGACGGTCTTATCCGCCGATACGAGCCGGTTCACCATCTCGTTCCAGGACTGCGCATCGTCCAGCGGAACCAGGTTCATATGCTTCATGAGGACGTGGGCCATGCCCTCGCGCTCGAGCTGGATGGGCACCTTATAAATATCATCGGAATCGTGGGCGCTGATGACCGCATCCTGGGGCACGTCCGTGAACAGCGCGATCTTCTCCTTGGCGGACTTATGCAGTGGCCTCTTGCACCGGGCCACGATGATGTCCGGCTGTAGGCCCAGTTCCCGGAGCTCCTTGACCGAATGCTGCGTCGGCTTGGTCTTTTGCTCGTCCATGGTATCGATCGGGACAAGGGTGACGTGGATCAGCGTAAAGTCCTCTTTCTCTTCCTCGGCCCGCATCTGCCGGACCGCCTCAAGGAAAGGCATGCTCTCGATGTCGCCCACGGTGCCGCCGACTTCGACCAGGCAGATGTCTGCACCGCTCTTTTTCGCGACGTGGCGGATGCGCTCCTTTATCTCGTTAGTGATGTGCGGGATGATCTGGACGGTCTTGCCAAGATAGTCGCCGCGGCGCTCTTTTTCGATGACGGTCTTGTAAATCTTTCCAGTAGTGATATTATGTTCAGAGGTGAGGTTGATGTCCATGAAGCGCTCGTAGTGGCCCAGGTCGATGTCGGCCTCGCCGCCATCCTTCAGGACGTAGACTTCGCCGTGCTGGAAGGGGCTCATGGTGCCCGCGTCGATGTTGATGTAGGGGTCGATCTTTATGGCCGTGACCTTGTAGCCCTTGTTCTTCAGGATCCTGCCCGTCGAGGCAGCAGTTATGCCCTTTCCCAAACCGCTCATCACACCGCCAGTAACGACCACATATTTCAACTTGGTTCACCCCTGTTTTAATGTCAAATATTCGTCCCAATAATGCTTAAACTTAATGATATACTTAATGGATTTCATAATATTATGAAAATTTGTTCGCCTCTATTCAAGGATGTGCAACCTTTCCTTGATGGCCTCGACGATCCTTTTGTGAACCTCTTCGATCGGAACGCCGGCATCTATGACCACGGCATTGGGCCCCTTGCCGATGGTTAAAAAGATCTCCCTGACCTTTTCAAGGTACTTCTCATTCTCGAAGTGGTCGATGACGTTCTTCCGGGTCTTCACCCGGGCCATGCTCTTCTCGGGATCGATATCCAGTATAATGATAAGGTCCGGCACCGGTGAAAATTTCTCGTTCTCCTCCCGTATTTTTTCGACATCCAGGCCCCTGGCCCCCTGGTAAGCCATGTTGGACTGGTAGTACCTGTCCATGATGACCACTTTACCCGACATTAAGGTCGGAATTATGTTATTATGGACGTCCTCCATCCTGTCCTGCATGAAGAGCCGAAGCTCTTTTTCCGGGTCCTTCAGCTTACCCTCGGCGGCCAGCTTTGCGATCTCCCTGCCATAGGTCCCCTGCGTAGGCTCCTTCAATATAACGGCGCTGCGGCCATTGTGCTCCAGCCATTCCCTGAGCAATTGCACCTGGGTCGTCTTACCGGTACCGTCAATGCCTTCCACGCTGATCAAAAAACCTTTTCCGGCCATCGAAACCCAATTATCCCACAAAAATATAAAGCCATGCTTTAGAAACTTATTTACAATAAAATGAAAATATTTATTAATACAATTGTACATATTATGATATATGCCTGCGTCCGCTTCCCTAAAAATCCTCGGGCTACTCACTGCCCTGGCCATTGTAGCACTCTCTTTTAGCCAGGGTACATCGCTGCTGCCGGTAAGCCAGTACTCGGGGGCGGTTAAGCTGCTAGCGGGCCTCTCAATGGCCGCCGGCTCATTGCTTCTCGCATTCTCCATCAGTGCAACGTTCCTGCGCAATGGCGGGACGGGCGCCTTTAAGGCCCTATATTGGGCCTCCCTCTCCTCGGCGGGGGCGGGGATCGCCGAGTCCGCTTCGGGTGTCATAGCCTTGGACGTCCCACTCGCCCTGCTTATTACCGCCCTGTCATTCGCAGGTGCCGGGACCCTGGTGTTGCGCCATCGAATGGGAGGAACATGAATGGACGCGCTCTTGCTTCTCATGCCAGCCATTGCTGTGGTCTGCCTCATCATATTCAGAGAAGTATACCGGCATTTGCATACCGGCTTTTTCATGTACCTGCTCGCATCTTTTATATCGCTGGCATGTGCATGTAGCGCTCTCTACCTGCGCCCCTGGCCCCCTGCAGAAGCCATCGGGGACATCGGCATGGCATTTTTTGGCGTTTTCATGGCCGCAGCATCCGCCAGGCTCCGGTATTCCTTCAGGCTGGCGGAGGAGCAATATGATTAAATCCTTGATCGATTCATATAGGTGCCTGGAAGGATACGCGGGCATGGCCATTTACCGGGACGGCGGACTATTGTTCTGCGAGGGCATCGATCCGGATTTCACCGAAAAAATGAAAGCTCTCTTCCTGGAATGTGGCTCCTCATTTAAATCGACGGCCGCAATGGCCATCATAAGAGGCTTCACGATATCCGTTTCCCGGCTGGAAGGCCTTTTAATCATTTCCAGATTCGAAGGTCGGTTCACATGTTCGCCCGTGGTCGATCCCGAAGAGCCGGAGTACTCCACCGGGAAGCCTCTGGCACGCCTCATAACGAAAGAAGAGGCAAAAAAAGAAGCCGAATACATGCTAAAGCAGTTAATGTGAGGGACTAATTTTTATCTTTTCAGAAAATTCAAAAAATTTAAATACTTAGCATGAATCATTACGCTTGATGACCAAGACTTACTCCGACATCATCAAGGAGAGAGAGGCTATACTGGGCACTTTCGAGGCTCTGTTCAAGGCGAGAGGGCTCGGGACGCTCCATGGCCGGGTCTTCGGTGCCATATTGCTGGCCGTCGATCCCATGACACAGGATGAGATCAGCGATTTCACGGGATACTCCGTGCCCGCGGTCAGTTCGGCCATCGACGAGCTGGTGCGGGTGGGCCTCGTGGTTAAGCAAAAGCGGCAGGACAGCCGCAAGAATTACTACGTAAGCAGGGCAAACCTGGATGAGATCATGCGGATGATGCTCAAGACCATCCATGATGACTACGTGCTCATCGTCCTGAACCAGCTCCAGTGGAGCAAGGGCGGGGCGGAAGGCTCAAATGACCCCCACGTAAGCGATCATTACGAGTTCATCGAGAATTACGAGACAAAGTTAAGGGAATTAGAATCATATCTAACAAAGCTACTGGATGTGCCACTGGAGGAAAAAAAGTGATCACGGTAAACAGGTATAGATGCGGGTACTGCGGCGCGTGCGTGAGCGTCTGCCCGAACGATGCCATCGACCTTGTGGAAACTTTCATAGAGATCGATGATAAGTGCGCTAACTGCGGCATATGCACGAAGGTATGCCCAATGGGAGCACTGGAGCTGGTCGAGGATGAAGAGTGAATACGACGTCATCGTGGTAGGCGCGGGGCCTGCCGGCTCGATCGCGGCCCGTACCGCGGCAGAGAACGGGCTGGACGTACTTTTGATCGAGAAGCGCCAGGAGATCGGCGACCCGGTGCGGTGCGCCGAGGGCACGGGCAAGGAAGGCCTCCTTCAGTTCATGGAGCCGGACTCCCGGTGGATCTGCGCCGAGGTCAACGGCGCCAGGATCTATGCCCCCAACGGAACGTGCGTCGAGCTGACGGAAAAGCTCGCCGGCAAAGAGGTCGGCTATGTGCTCGAGCGTAAGATCTTCGACCGTGCAGTGGCTAAGACCGCCGCCAAGGCGGGCGCCGAGGTCCAGGTAAAGACGCAGGCGACCTCGCTCATAAAAGAAAGCGGCGTAGTATGCGGTATAAAAGGTAAATTCCGGGGCGACGACTTCGAGGCAAGGGCGAAGGTCGTCGTCGGAGCGGATGGCATCGAATCCAAGGTCGGCAAGTGGGCCGGAATAAACACAACCCTGAAGCCTAAGGACATCGAGACCTGCGCGCAGTTCCTGGTCACCGATATCGACATAGCTCCCAATAGCTGCGACTTTTACATGGGCAATGCCAGGGCGCCGGGCGGCTACGTATGGGTATTTCCCAAGGGCAAGAGGGAAGCCAATGTCGGCCTGGGCATGCTCGGAAGCCGCTTCACGGGGAAGCACCCGATCGATTACCTGCACGAGTTCATGGCCTGGAAATTCCCGGAGGGCAAGATCATCGAGACCGTCGTGGGCGCAGTGCCCGCCAGCGGCATGCTCAAGCAGCTTTCCACGGACGGCGTGCTGCTCGTGGGCGACGCCGGCCGGGTATCGGACCCGATCACCGGGGGCGGCATCTATAACGGCATGGTCAGCGGCCGCATTGCCGGTAACGTCATCGCGGACGCCATCAAGGCGAACGACGTCTCGGCGAAAAAACTACAGAGGCACGACAAAGAGGTCCGGGAGGCGCTGGGTAAGCTGCTGGACCGGAACTATAAGGCGAAGGAGTTCGTCGTGAAGGCGAACGATAACCTGATGAACACCGTCGCCAGATCGCTCTCCGGCGTTAACCTGGATGACATGTCGGTGCCCCGTCTCCTGAAGGAGATCATCACCCGGAATCCCGGGCTGTTCATCGAGCTGGCCGGGCTATTCTAAAGCCCCGCCTCACTTTTTTTAAACGGACGATTAACGTTAAGATTACCTTTGACCATTATTATTTTATGACCCGGTTCGCCGTGCCCGTCGTATCTCCCAAAGGCCTATCGTCGAAGGTCAATGAACACTTCGCCATGAGCGAACACTTTGCTATCCTGGAAGTTAAAACTGATAAGATCCTCTCGGTAAAGGTCTTACATAACGCTTTTGTAAAGGAAGGCCAGAAAAAAACTGCCGAATTTGTCGCGGATAAAGGTGTTGAGATCGTGCTGGCAGGAAGAATAGGGTCCTGCATGATGAGCATATTCCAGGACCTGGGCATCCGGATGTTCAGCGGTGCGGAGGGCAGCGTCAAAGATGCCTTTAAGAATTATAGGGCCGGCAAGCTTACGGAAGTACACCCTAACAAGTACTTATTATAAAGGGCGCAAACGACTTATAGCTTCTTTAGCATGATCGACATGATGCCGGGACTGGCGGCCCTCATCGGGTCCAGCCCAAAGGCGGCAGATTCCGTGCCCGAAGCCCCGAACAGCTCATTATTGAAACGGTCGGTGATCTCGCCGAAGATCCTCTTATAGGCGACGCAGTCCGGGTCGACGCCCTTGATCTTACCATCCGTAGGCGCAATGGCGTTATACGGGCATCCGCCCCGACAATATTTGATATGGGCGCACTCCTTACAGCTCTTATCCACGAATTTTTTATACTGGAACATGAGCTTCCACGCCTTTGACCGGGCCAGGTCTTCTTTGGACGGATGGTCATGAACATTGCCCATGACGTATTTCGGCATGCCCACAAAACGGTAGCATGGGTAAATACTCCCGTCCGGGCCCACGGCAAAGGTATCGCCCATACAGTCCACAAAAGTACAGACAGTCCCCCGCCGGGTGAAGACGCATTTACAAAGATGGTCGATGTTCATGACGTCGATCTTGCCCATGTTCTCGAGGTACTTATCCAGAAGATAGACCAGCAACTCCCCGTACTCTTCCGGGTCCAGCGCCCATTTTTCGGGCTCGTCGCTGCGCAGGGACGGCAGGGCCGGATGCAGCTTAAGGGTCCAGCCGTTCTTCAGGAAAAAGTTGAAAATATCCTCTTTATACTTAACCGAGTAAGACGTGAACGTGCTGATGAACTTCACTTCTAGGCCGTTATCCCGGGCGATCTTATAGCCCTTCATTGTCTTATCATAATACCCTTTACTCCTCTGGAGGTCATTAAGCCCCTTGGGGCCGTCCAGGCTGGAGCCGATAGGGATGTTGTATTCCTTAAAAATTTTAGCGAGCTCGGGCGTCATCAGCCAGAGATTGGTCTGCAGGGCGAAGGCCACGTTCCGGCCGCTCAGGCCTTTGGCGATCATCGGCAGGGCTTTCCGGTAAAAATCGGGCCCCGCAAGCAGCGGCTCGCCGCCATGGAAGGTGAACGTGACCGCATCATCCCTGAAAGTCTTAAGCCATTCGACCGTCTCCTTAACGGTCTCGATGCTCATCACCGGAGAGCCGACCTCGGAGCTCCAGCAATAGCTACATTTCGAGGGACAGCCCAAAGTAGGGATCAGCATCACGTGAAAAGGCATTGAGGGACACCCATATTTTTTATATTCTTTAGGGGATATCGTATGCCTTAGGAGATAAATATATTTTCGCTTCACATGCCCCTAATCGAATGCAGGATAAAAATTTGGTATATTAGAGATTATTTATGACGTTCCATCCTTAATCTCGAAATTGTAAACAATTTTATCACAAACTTTATTATCACTAAAAACAAAAATTCATTTCATGAAATTAAATGATATAGTCGCATCAATGTCGGGATATTTATCGGAGCAGACAATCGTTGACTTTATCATGTACAGCAAAGCCTTCGATGACACCCGTTATTCAGTGCTGAAGACGAAGGCCGTCGACAAGGTCTCCATTGCGTTGCTTGCGGCTGCGAAAAACAGCGAGCTTTTCTACGACGTCGTCCAGTGGGGAGAGGACACGGGCGTGGCCTCCAAGGCCACATTTTCACGGAGGAAAGATTTCCTGGTAAACCTGAACGTGCTCTTCGAGGAAAGCGTCAAGACGCCGTTCGGAAGGCCCAAGATCAGGCTAAAGCTGAATGATATGAAGCTCAAGGAGTGCTTCGGCATACCGGTATAAGGCGCTATCGGGGCAATGCCGGCGCCTTATTTACATTTATACGATGTTTTTTATTTTTGTAACTGTGGCGAAAAGCGCTCTTTGCTTACCCGGGGAGAACCGCCCCCGTCGACGCTTAAGCCGCCATTTTCCGCTTTCAGGACGATCCCATCCATGGCGCCCTTGCCGCACAACACGTCCTGCTCGGGGTGCGTGCCCGGCACGATGCAGCCGCTCAGCACGATCCTCTCGCCAGCGGAGACCACCAGCGGGATGCGGCGCGTGGCCGGGTGTCCCTTCTTTAGCACCAAAAGCGGCACTCCGCCCTCCCGAACGAGGTACAACATACAGCGGACCATGTTCCGGGCCTGCCGGCCGCCTAAAAAACAGGACGCCGCAATAAGGTCTTCGGCATCTAAAAATTGTACAAGCTCCTCATCGTCGGTCTCGATGAAGGCACGCCGTGCGTTACCAGCTTTGACGATTCCCACGGTATTATTGTCATCGATTAAAAATAGGATCTCATAGGGGTCTAGCGCGAACCCGGATCTCACTCTTTCAGCTCTCTATAAGCTCGACGTCCTCTGAGCCGCAGGACGGGCACATCGGCTTTTTGCCAGCGCCCTTGAACTTATTATCGCATTCCTTGCACTTGTAGCGCTTGAATTTTATCTCCGCCAGCTCGATGTCTGCGGGCATGCCTCCGGTAGTACACATTACATTCACCTGTAGTTAGATTAGATGCGCGAACCCTTAATGTTTTCCGATACTTTACGCCTGACTTCCTCATACAGGTCGCCAATATGCGCATCCATGGATACGGTCAGCGGCCCGAAATTCTCGACCTCGAGGACCCAGACCGCCTCGGCCAGGCCCAGATCTTCCCACTCCAGGCCCAGCACTTTCTTTACCATGCGGGCGCCCAGGACCGCCGTACCGCCGGTCATTGACAGGTATACGGCGCCCTCATCGTGAAGCACTTTCAGGACGTTAGCGTCCATGCCGCCCTTCCCCACGATCGCCGCGGCCCCATGCCCGATGACGGCCGGCTCCAGGTCATTCATTCGCGAGCTCGTGGTCGGCCCGAAGGCGACGATCTCCCATTCGCCATCCTTTTTCCGGACGATCGGCGCACCGTGAAATATGACGGCGCCCTCCAGCACGAAAGGCAGCCCTTTATGCTCTTTAAAGTATTCGCCCATGCGCATGTGGGCCTTATCCCGGGCGGTGATAAAAACGCCGCTGATGTACACGATGTCCCCGGCATGAAGCGACGCCGTCGTTTCCTTAGTCAGCGGAGTCTGTAAATGGTATTCCGTTCAATCGCCCCCGAGCTCTATACTGCCGTCTCTATATATTCGCGCCCTGGCCCGGCGTGCGGCATAACACTGGAAGTTGACCCCCACCGGCAGGCTGGCCGTATGGCAGTCGGCGTACTCGACGTGAACGGCCAGCGCCGTCGTGTCCCCGCCCAGCCCCATGGGGCCGATGCCCGTGTGGTTTATCGCATACAACAGCTCCATTTCGAGCCTGGCGATGGCCGGGTCCGGGCTGCGCGTGCCCACGGTCCTCAGGAGGGCTTTCTTGGCCAGCGACATGCACTGGTCCGAAGTGCCGCCGATGCCCACGCCCAGGATAATCGGCGGGCAGGGCTTTCCCCCGGCCTTGACCACGGTGTCCAGCACGAACCGCTTGATACCGTCCATGCCCTGTGAAGGGTTGAGCATGGCGAGGGCGCTCATGTTCTCCGAGCCCCCGCCTTTCGGCATGACCGTGATATCGATATGTTCGGACCCCACGTAAGAATAATGAATGTAGGGTATCCTCTTGCCCGTGTTGTCGCCCGTGTTCTTCCTCGTGAGCGGGTGCACTACATTTTTTCTCAGTGGGATCTCTTCCGTCGCACGGCGCACGCCCCTGGCGACCGCTTCCTCGAAGCCAGGCACGACGAAACCCATTTCTACGAAAAAGACGGGCAGGCCCGTATCCTGGCACATGGGCAGCGTACAGAAGCCCGCCTCTTTCACGTTCTCCACCATCAGGCCCAGCTCTCTCTTTGCCGTCGGGTCCCTATCCAGGACTGCCGAAGCCTCCAGCGCCGCCAGCACGTCGCCCGGCAGCGTCGTGACTGCCCGCCGCAACAGCGCTATGACCGCTTCCTCGATAAGCTTATCGTCGACCATTAATTGCCTTTTATGCGCCTGACCATAAAACACTTTCCCGCTCACCGGCGTCATGCCGTATCCTATAAATACCGGGCATGAATACAGCCCGCCTGATGAAGGTCTACATAGAGACCCACGGGTGTACGGCGAACCTCAGCGATTCCCAGGGCATGCGCAACGCCATTCTCGCGGCGGGCGGCCGGATAGCGGAGACGCCCGATGACGCGGACATCGTGATCATTAATACCTGCGCTGTGACAGAGTTCACCTCCAGGAGCATGCTCAAGGCCGTCCGGCGGCATAAAAATAAAAAGATCATCGTCGCGGGGTGCATGGCGGCGGCGCAGCCATACCTGCTGGACGGGATGGCGGGCGTCGATCATGTAGATGCGCCCGGCGCAGGGCCCGTCATAAAGCTTCTAGGGTTGAAGCCCGATGCCGGCGGGCCTCTGATCAGGGGAAAGACGGCCATCATATCCATCGCCGAGGGCTGCCTCGGGCGCTGCTCCTACTGCATCGTGCGTACGGTGAGGGGCCCGCTCCGCAGCGTCCCGCCCGGGTCCGTCATAGGCTCGGTAAAAAAGGCCCTGGATCTGGGCGCGAGGGAGATATTCCTTACCGCCCAGGATACGGGCGCGTACGGCCTGGACGTGGATACGAGGCTGCCGGCGCTCATGCGGGAAGTCCTGAAAGCCGGGGGGGACTATAAAATACGGCTCGGCATGATGAACCCGTTCTCCATCGCGGATATCGTGGGCGAGATGGCGGAAATATTCAACGACCCGCGGGTCTACCGTTTTGCCCACATACCAGTCCAGTCCGGTTCCGACCGGATACTCCGCCTCATGAACCGGCCATACACGGTAGAGCAATATAGCGACATTGTTAAAAAATTGCGCGACCTGGTGCCTGAGATCACGCTGTCCACCGACTACATCGTCGGCTTTCCGACGGAGAGCGACGAGGATTTCGCGGCGACCCTGGACGAGTTGAAGCTCGATGGGCCGCTGAAGGTCAACATCACCCGCTTCTCGCCGAGGCCGGGCACGCCGGCGGCAGCGATGAAGGACGTGCCCTTCAGGATAAAAAAAGAGCGTTCCAGGGCGCTGACGGAGCTGCATCACGAGATCACTTCCGCCTACATGCGCGCATCGGTCGGAAGCAGGCGGGGCGTGCTGGTCACGGAGTATGGAAAGCACGGGACAGTGGTCGCAAGAGACGATTCGTATCATATGGTGGTCATTCCGGGGAGCATCCCACTGGGCACCCGGTTGAACGTCAGGATATGTGGCGCTAGCACCACATACATGAGAGGTGAACCAAATGAAATATGAAAACGATAAAAATTTTAAAGGCTAATTTATTAATTCATGCCCTTTTTAAAATTATTCGGACTTTTAAAAATAAATTTAAGATAAATTTTCTATCCAAATAATTTTTGAAGATTATTAAAAACTTAATTTACAAAATACTCCTTAAAAACTCGTTATTTCTTAAAATGTAGTAATATATACATATTAAATTCATTTATTTGTTTTATTATCAGTCATTTTTTACATATTGGTTAATTATTTGCTTATTTTTCTCAAAACCGCCTTAGGCGCCATGATAATCTATAAATAGGTTAAATGCATATTCTTAATGATTTAAGGGAAAAATATTGAATTTTTATAAATATATTATTAAGTCAAAATGAAAATAAAACTTTTTTTCTCTTCAAAGAAAATTACCAATATTATTTATAATTTAGAAAATTATTGATTTTAACAAGCGTTTTATTATAATATATTAAAATTTTATATTAATATTTGAAAATAATTTATCGATAAAACATAAAGTTAATATGCCAGAAACACCAATATACTATTTTGTCGAATGGTCTATCCTGGGTTATGGATATATAATTTATACTCCAGCCCATACCTTTTAAGATCGCCACGGGAGGCGGTCATAATCGGCACCTCTTGATTGCAGGTTGCGGTTCGTGCCTGCATGAACAACGACCATTCTGACCATTTATGAACAATCCCACGGGAGGAGGGAAAATGCCTAAGTACAAAGATACAATAGACCTATACGACGATAAGGGAAAACTTTTAGAAAAGAGTGTACCCCTTGAGGCAATCAGCCCGGTAGTTAACCCTGCGATCAGAAAGATCGTTAACTTAACTAAGAGATCTGTGGTTGTAAGCCTCGAAGGTATCGAGAGTGCTCTGAAGACCGGCAAGGTCGGCGGTAAGGGCAGACAGGTCCTCGGCAAGAGTATGGACCTTTCAATAGTCAAGGATGCTGACAAGATCGCCAAGGTAGTCGCTGAAACTATCCGCATAACCAAGACCGATGACACCGCAGTAAAGGTCGTCGGCGGCGGCAAGAGCTTACTCGTCCAGGCCCCGACCCAGAGAGTCGAGTCCGGCGCAGAGTTCGTTGCCAGCCTAAGCTGTGCAGCATCGGCAGTCACCGAGGCAATCCTGGATCTATACAAAGTCGACATGTTCGACGCGCCGTACATCAAGTCGGCAGTCTGGGGCATGTACCCGCAGACGATGGACCTCGTCGGCGGCAACGTCAAGATGATCCTCGAGATACCCCAGAAGGATGAAGGCGTAGGCTACGCATTAAGAAACATCCTGACCAACAACTGTGTCGTCATCGCCAAGAGAAACACGATGAACGTCGCGGCACTGTCCAGCATATTCGAGATGGCAGGCGTCTGGGAAATGGGCGACGCTGTCGGACCATGGGAGAGATACCAGTTACTCGGCCTCGCATACCAGGGTCTCAACGCGAACAATCTGGTCTACAACACTGTCAAGGAGAACGGCAAGAACGGCACCATCGGTTCCGTCGTTGCCTCGATCGTTGGCAAGGCTATAGAAGACAAAATTATTAAAGTCGAAAAGACACTTCCGTCTGGCTACAAGCTGTATACCACGGACGACATTCCGATGTGGAACGCCTACACCGCCGTAGCGAACATGGCAGCGACCATGGTGAACTGCGGTGCATTAAGAGGCGCACAGGCAGTCTCGTCCACTCTGCTTTACACCAACGACCTGATCGAGAGAGAGACCGGCCTACCGGGCTGCGACTTCGGCAAGGTAGAGGGTACAGCCGTCGGGTTCTCGTTCTTCAGCCACTCGATCTACGGTGGCGGCGGACCTGGTGTGTTCAACGGTAACCACGTAGTTACCAGGCACAGCAAGGGCTTTGCAGTACCATGCGTATCTGCGGCCTGCTCGCTCGATGCCGGCACCCAGATGTTCAGCCCCGAGGCAACCTCAGGCATGATCGCTGTGTTCAGTGAGATCCCTGAATTAAGGGAACCGCTCATTCACGTAGCGAAGGCAGCCGCGGAGGTAAAGGGTAAGGTATAAACAGCTTAAAAATGCGGAGTTTTAAAAATGGTATCGCCAGAATCAGGGAAAAAGCGGCTATTACAGCTCGAAGTTTTTCCCGAAAGATTACTCAATGTCGAAACGGCCCAGAAGCTGATCGACGAATTGAACAAGATCAGCGGGATCCGAAGGATGGTAGTTTACGGCCCCGGTATCCCCAAGGATGACCCTGAAGACCTTCTCAAGGGGAATTTCGTCCCCACGAAGAGGTACCTCAACATCCTGGGAGAAAAGGTGGAGCTATCCGTTCTCGTAGGGCGGGTCTGGATCGAGATCGAGGATATAGGCGTCAAGAAAAAAATACAGGAGGCTTGTGAAAAGGCGTTGCCTATCCGCTTCGAGATCAACGAAGGCATGTTCCTGAAGACCAGGAAAACGGTCACGGACTATGCACGGAAAGGCGGTAACGTCGACGACATAAGCCTGGGGATGTTCGACCCCAAGTCCAGGCGCAAGTTATCTTGCTGCGGACCAAAGTCGGATAAGCATATGGACGAATAAAAAACGTGAGATGATATAATGCCAATCGACCGAGAGACACAGGTTGTGGATTGTAGAGATAGCATGGGGCTGGATAAGGGCGGAGGCCTCGCCCAGAGAGGCACACTGTCCGAAACGGGCAGGCCCGATGTCATAGCCATAGCCATGACTCCCGGAAAGCGGCACATTACAAAGCCCGTCTGCGAGATCACACACGGCTTACGAAGAGAAGGCATACAGGTCAGCGTGCTGGTCCTATTTTCCGGAGGCGGCGTCCCGTCGGATTCGAAGGATGCGGCCATTGGCCGGGGCCCGAAGTTCGGAATGTCCGAAAAGGAGATCGAGCAGATAAACCGCCACAAGCTGGCATTAATACATCTGGGTAACATCAAGTCTCACGTATTATACAAGGCAAGGGACATATTACGGTTCGTAAGTATCCCCGCCATCGTCGTATGCCAGGCCCCGGTTGACTTCGAGGACTTTGCCAAAATAGGGGTAAAGACCAGAGTAGTTAACCCCGAGCCAGATAAGATCGAAACACTGGGAACAGTGATCGAGATCGTCACTGGCATCACGAGAGGTCAGACTTGCACAAGAGACAAGCTGAACGAGATCGTGAAAGATATCATTCGCATAAACCCGCAAAAGCTACCTTAATCAGGAGTTGAATAAAATGGCATATAAAGCACAATATTACCCCGGTAAAACTTCTGTGGCCCAGAACCGGAAGAAGTTCATGGACCCATCATACAAGCTGGAGAAGCTCAGGAGCCTCTCCGATGACGATATCGTCATCATGCTGGGACACCGTGCCCCGGGTTCAGCATACAAGACCATCCACCCGCCACTCAAGGAAGGCGTGGAGCCGGACGACCCGATCAGAAAGCTCGTGGAACCGACTCCAGGTGCGGCAGCCGGCGACAGGATCAGGTACTCTCAGTTCACTGACTCCATGTTCTATGCGCCGTCCGTACCGTACGTCAGGTCTTGGATGGCCGCGACAAGGTTCAGGGGAGTAGACCCCGGCACCCTGTCGGGCAGACAGATTATAGAGGCACGTGAGAGGGATATCGAGAAGATCACCAAGGAATTAATGGAAACCGAGGTCTTCGACCCGGCCAGGTCAGGCGTCAGAGGATGCACTGTCCACGGCCACTCACTCAGGCTGAACGAGAACGGCATGATGTTCGACATGCTGCAGAGGGTTGTCCTGGACAAGAGCGGCAACGTATACGCCGTTAAGGACCAGGTAGGCGACCCGCTGGACAGAAAGGTAAACCTCGGCAAGCCGATGTCCGACGCGGAACTCAAGAAGAGGACCACGATCTACTTCATTGGCGGCGTGCCCTTCAGGTCCGACGCAGAAGTAGTTGGCTGGGTACAGAGGATCCACAACGAGAGAACCAAGTGTGGCTTCGCGCCGAAGTTGTAAGGAGAGGTGAGATAAATGTCAGTAAAAGAAACCCAGAAGAGATTCATAAAGGCGATGAAGAAGAAGTTCGCCGGTGAAGATCCCGCCTCGACGACGACAGTGTACAAGTACGAAGGCTACACGCAGTCCAAGAGGAAGGTCGAATTCAAGAAGGCCGGAGACGCCATTGCCAAGAAGAGGGGCATCTCCGCTTACAACCCGATGGTCCACATGGGCGGTATCCCATTAGGCCAGAGGCAGCTCACTCCCTACATGGTCTCAGGAACCGATGTAGTGGTTGAGGGCGATGACCTCCACTTCGTCAACAACGCTGCAATGCAGCAGTTTTGGGATGAGATAAGGAGGACCGTTGTCGTAGGGCTGGACACAGCTCACGCGACGCTGGAGAAGCGCCTTGGCAAGACAGTCACCCCTGAAACGATCAGCAACTACCTGGCAGTGCTCAACCACGCAATGCCCGGCGCAGCGGTCGTTCAGGAACACATGTGCGAAACCAACCCCGGCCTGGTGGATGACTGTTACGTCAAGGTCTTCACCGGAGACGACGAGCTGGCTGACTCGATCGACAAGCAGTATGTCCTGGACATCAACAAGGCATTCCCGAAGGACCAGGCAGCCCAGTTAAAGAAGGCTGTCGGCAAGTCCCTCTGGCAGGCAGTACACATCCCCACCACGGTCGTCAGGACTTGTGATGGTGGAACGACCTCCAGATGGTCTGCAATGCAGATCGGCATGTCATTCATCGACGCGTACAAGATGTGCGCCGGTGAAGCGGCAGTCGCTGACCTGGCATTCGCAGCAAAGCACGCCGCATTAGTAGAGATGGCAGACATCCTGCCCGCAAGGCGTGCCAGGGGCCCCAACGAACCCGGCGGATTAAGCTTCGGCTTCCTCGCAGACATCGTACAGACCAACCGCAAGTACCCGGACGACCCCGTAAAGTCGTCGCTCGAAGTAGTTGCCTCTGGCTGCATGCTGTACGACCAGATCTGGTTAGGCTCGTACATGTCCGGTGGTGTCGGCTTCACGCAGTATGCGACCGCCGCCTACACCGACGACATACTCGATGACTTCTGCTACTACGGTTACGACTACGCCAAGGGCAAGTACAAGATCGGCGAAACCAAGCCGACCATGGACATAGTCAACGACCTGGGCACGGAAGTCACCCTGTACGGTATCGAGCAATACGAGAAGTACCCGACGACCCTCGAGGACCACTTCGGTGGCTCGCAGAGGGCAACAGTCCTGGCAGCCGCATCCGGTGTCACCGCCGCTCTGGCGACTGGCAACGCGAACGCTGGCCTGTCGGCCTGGTACCTGTCCATGTACCTGCACAAGGAAGCATGGGGCAGGCTCGGATTCTTCGGATACGACCTTCAGGACCAGTGCGGCGCGACCAACGTGTTCTCGTGCCGGTCTGATGAGGGCGCCATTGATGAGTTAAGAGGCCCGAACTACCCGAACTACGCAATGAACGTCGGCCACCAGGGTGGCTACGCCGGTATCGCCGGTGCAGCTCACTTCGGCCGCGGCGATGCGTGGACGGCAAGCCCGCTCATCAAGATCTGCTTCGCGGACAAGAACTTAGCCTTCGACTTCACGGAGCCGAGGAAAGAGTTCGCCCGCGGCGCGATCCGCGAGTTCATGCCGGCTGGCGAGAGGACTCTCGTCATCCCAGCAAAGTAAGCTTAGATTTAAAACTGGATTGGGGTTCTTTCGGGAATCCCAATTTTTACTATTTTTCTCCGGACATAGTAGAAAAATGTATAACTCCGAGACTTCCTAAACTTCCTAAACATTAATTTCTTCATATCCGCGGCTGAGCGAAAAAGATGAGAATTCCCGATGACATAGAAGATCTAGTATTTGCTTTTATGGACGCAGATAAGAAGAAAGGCCTCATGAGGATGACCCGGGATGAGATCGACGATCTTATCATGGCTGAGCTAGGGTGCGCAATAAAGCCGGGCTATATCGAAGCGATAAAAGATGGCACCGGCTTTCCTTACAAGGTCACCGATCGGGGAAAGGAAATATTAAAAATATTATCCCCCTGTAAAAGAAGCGGAAGATGAACATGACTGCGGCCTTCGACCCTTCAATCACCGGCATCTTTGTGTTTGGCCTGATAGCCGGCATTTGTCCCTGTAATAGCGTTCTATGCCTGGGCCTGATCGGCTATCTGACCAGCGGTAAGACCGGCTTATCACCCATCAACATTCTCAAGCTGGTCACGGCATTTTCAATAGGCACGGTGCTGGTATTATTGCCGCTCGGCATTATTGCCGGCTTCATCGGCAAGTACGTATTATTTTTAAACGGCACGATCGCCTGGGCCTTCGGCGGCGTATTGATGATATTGATGGGTCTGCAGCTTTTACATTTTTACAAGCCGCCCATTAGGAGCATATTCAACATTTTCAAGTTGCCAACCTCATACACGATACTGGGCGCTTTTTTGCTAGGGCTATCATTCGGGGCCATTACCATCGGCCGGGGCGCACCTATGCTCATCATCGTATTAACCTATATCGCATTATACCAAACCCCTATCCAGGGATTCGTGTCCATCCTGATATACGCCGTCGGCCTCAGCATCCCGCTCATGGTCATAAGCTCCATCGGCGGCGCCCTCGGCAAAAAGATAAAAGACGCCACCCGGGTGAGCGGCGACGTGACCGACCGGATCATCGGGGTACTCATCATATTCATCGGCATTTATTTCCTGTACCTGGTCATCATATGAACCATAAGAGCATTTTCACAGGCCCTTCTCCTTCCACCGGTACTCCCTATGCCTCTTATCAAGCAAGCGCATAATATTAAAAACTAATAATATACGCTTTTATATAATTAATAAACGCCCGAAAAAGGTCTTTTTTATCAATAAAGCCCAGCATAGCTTCCTCTTACAAATTCGCCGTATTTCGAAAGCTTTATTAGTCCACAAACCCTTTTAAAAGTGATACTTATAGCCCTAATTATGGAATATTGTCCCTACACCATTCCATAATTATAAACTAAGAGGAGGATAACACATGGTAGAAACAATAGTACTGAGCCTAGGAGCAGCGGCACTGATGGGCGCGTGTGCCACTATTGCGGGCGCGGCAGAAGACCTTGAGTCGGATTTCGGCTCTCAGTCCAATGCCAACTCGCAGGTGCAGCTGGCTCCTCAGGTAGGCTATCTTCACCGCTACTACAACAAAGCAGTAAGCGGCGAGCCGGTGGCCTACGGGTTCTTATGCTGTACCGGTGCGGCTATCGCGCTGGCGTTAAATACGGCGTTGGGCATCAACATCGTCATTTCGCTAGCACTTGGCGCTCTTATCGCAGCGCTGATGTACGCCGTATACGCAACAACGGCATACATGGGCAGGCTGACCGGTCAGAAAAGATTTGGCCAACCGATATATCTTGATATATTGTATACAACAACGCCATCTTTAATCGCTCATGCATTTATAGCAGCTTTGGGCATCGGGGCGTTTTCGTACCTGATGAACTTGGTCCTTGGGCAACCATTCCCTTACCCCATCCTGGCAATGCTCTGGGGTGTAATCGTAGGCGGTATGGGCTCTGCAGTCGGTGATGTCCACTATGGCGCCGAAAGAGAATATCAGAACAAGCCTTTCGGCATGGGACTACCCGCTGCGCAGTCCGGTAAGATCGTCCAGAAGGGCGAAGCCGGCCTGAGGAACAGCATGGACGTCGCAGGATATTGTGTGAAGCATGGCGCCCCGTTAACGGGATTCGGCCTTGGCATAACAGTATTCGCGGACAGCTGGAGAGAGATCCTGTTCACCCAATTCTGGAACGGCTGGGGCGCAATGGTCGCAGGCCTGTTACTCGTTTTAATATGGGTCATCGCAAACAGGATACTCGAGATGTGGACCAGGAACACCTACGGTCCCTACAAGACGGCGGAGGATTAAAAATGGACCCGATAACATTATTACTTATATTAGTGGGCATCACCATAGGCGGATTGCTTGTGGGGGTTGGCGTTCACTTCGTGCCAGTCGGCGGCGCACCCGCTGCAATGGCACAGGCGACGGGCATTGGTACCGGCACAACGATGCTGGCCTTCTCGTCGGGCGCTCTCGGCCTGATCAGTGCGGGTTTCACCGTACATGATATATATAGTGGGTCCCTCAAAGGGGCTTACCCTAACTTTGCTCCCTCTCTAAACGACGGGACATTGTTGACCGCCAGCGGCATCGGCCCGAACCTGGGCGCGATCGTATTAGTGATCGCGGCAGGTATCGTGGGCTCAATGCTGATGATGGTCATCCTGGCAGTCATGGCGAACATCCTTTACGCGTTTGCCATAGCGGTCCCTCTCGTCTCGGCGAAGGTCAAGTACGACCCGATCACCGGCGACAGGCAGGACCTGTATGTTACCAGGGGTACTGAAGGCCACGGCACACCGACCGTAGCGCTTATAAGCGCACTCATCGGCGGTCTCCTGGCCGGAGCCGGCGGCGCAATACTATATCTCGCCCTCGTAGCGAGCAAGTTCAGCGTCCCGACAGCGGCTTTCATCGCAATAGGCGTGTTCTTCGTGAACTCCGTCCTGGCATCGTACAACATCACGGGTACGATCGAAGGCTTCCATGACCCCAAGTTCAAGAGGATCCCGAGAGCCATCATAGCATGTACGATCGCATCATTCGTACTCGGTATCTGGGCAATTGCAATCGTATACCTCGGGGTGGTGTAATAAATGTCAGAAGTTAAAGAATTAGACTGGTACACGCTCGCAGCGGTAGGCATCATAGGCGGCCTTGTACTCATTATACTGGCAGCCCTGTTGAATACCCAGCTGAATGTCTGGTACTTCTCATTCCTCGGCGCGGCAGGCGCCATACTGGCGACAGTATGGGGCGCGGACGCGGTCAGGAAGATCTGTAAGTACGGTATCGGAACGGGCGTCCCGTCCATCGGTATGCTCGCATTCGGCATGGGCCTGCTGGCAACACTGCTAGGCCTCAGGATCGGAGACTACCTTGTCACACAGACGGGAAGCAGCTATGCAATATACGCTGGCCCTGTCATTGCACTGGTCCTGTCCCTGATCCAGGGAGCGATCATCGGTTACATCGCCAATGCAGTACTGAAGATGAAGATCCCGACCATGCAGATCGGCATGATCTTTATCGCCGGTGCCGCAAGCATCATATTGATGGGCTTTACGACCGCGATCGCCGGAGCATTCGACTATAAGACAATGGTCACATTTGTATTCAACACCGGCTTTATCGCCCCGCTCTTCATGATCGGCGCACTGCCCATGCTGCACCCGTTCAACGCGTGCCTGGGCCCCGACGAGGAACAGAGCAGGACGCTTACGCTGGCGGTTGAAGCCGCACTCCTGTCGAGCATCATGTTCGGCATAATGTCGCTGTTCGTATTCGACCAGGGCCCGAACGCGACCCTGATACCCTCACTGATCACCATCGTATTGGCAGTGATCGGCTGGGCATACGCTTACCTCGCATACTTCAAGAAGGTCAAGGAAAGCGGTGTCATAATCCTGAACACGGGCGTATTGCCAAAGAAGGAGGCCTAAACATGGCGGCAATTAAGGTACTACCCGAATACGGATTAGTATATGATTCCGAAACGGGAAAAATAGCGCCCGAAAGCGGCACCATGGTCAAGTACTCGATGGGTACCGTGAACACGGGCCTCGACAAGCTTGACAAGTACGCGGACGACCTGATGAACTCGCTAGCCCCAACGGGCAGCTTCCTGGAGTCATACCCGCACAGAGAAAAGTCGCTGTACTATGCTAGTATATTCACTAACATATTCTACGGCTTCATCTTCGGGTTGATCCTGTCCTTCGTCGTCGTATTCCTTCATGCGGGAGGGTTGATCTAAAATGGTAGACAAGAAAGAACCAGCAAAGGGATGGCCGGTCGTCAAGGGCGAATACGACGCCGGAGACCCCAAGAGCTCCGTCGCAGTAGCGACGTGCGGATCTCACTTCAGCCTGTTTCCCATAAAGGCTGGCGCAGCCATATCGGGACCCTTCAAGACGGAGAACCTCGGTATTGAGAAGATCGTCGCGAACGTCATCTCCAACCCGAACATCCGGACGCTTATCATATGCGGCTCGGAAGTCAAGGGACATATCTCGGGAGATGCGCTGATCAGCCTGTATAAGTTCGGCACGAAAGACGGCAGGATCGTCAACGCAAAAGGCGCTATACCCTTCATCGAGAACCTCGACGCTAATGCGATCAAGAGGTTCCAGGAACAGGTAAAGCTCGTCGAGATGATTGACGTCGAGGATGAAGCTAAGATCACCGCGGCCATCAAGGATGCGATCGCTAGTGATCCAGGCGCGTTCGCCGCTGAACCGATGCTTATCCAGATCAAGGAGAAAGAAGAGACTTTCGAAGAGGGTGCAGCCATCAAGCCGGTATCGGGCGAGCTTGCCCTTATCCAGGCCAGGCTGAGAATGATCAAGAACGATGTAAAGGACATCGGCTACATGAACAAGTTCACCATGGGCTGGTACGCCGGCAAGATGGAAGGCGTCGCGCTAGGCATCCTGATAAGCATCGCAATACTTGCCCTGCTATTCCCGGGCGGCATTGACTGGACTAAACTCATGTTGAAGTAGGAGGAAAGAATATGGCAGAACAAACAGCAATTGCGGCAACACAGGCGGCACCAGATTCCGTTTTTATGCCCGTTATCGATGAGATCTGCTACAGGGCCCAGCTTGTCGCCAGGAACCAGAAACTATCGTCGGCCGTGGGCGCCACCAAGGTATTAGGCTTCATTCTCGGAGCCGTATTCGCAATAGCCATGGTGTTGGTCCCGCTGGCGCTAGGGGGGTATCTATAATGATACCGGCAGCAGCAGTAGACCCGACAGAATTTTCGGCTGTTCAGAAGAGGCTCGACGCAATTGAGGAAAAAGTCGAGTTCACCAACAGTGAAATTCAGCAGAGCAGCGGCAGAACGCTAGGCAGAGAAGTAGGCATCCTTTACGGGTTCCTCTTCGGAGTGTTGATCTACATAGCGTATAGTATTGTTATTTCCATTGTGTAAAGGGAGGAGAATTCAATGTTTAAGTATGATACACCACAAAAGGTTTATGAAATCGGCAGAGCCAAAGTAGGCGGAAACCCGGGCGAATACCCCACGGTACTTGCCGGTTCGATATTCTATGGCAAAGAGCCCATTGTCAAGGACGGAAAGACGGGCGACTTTGACAAGGAAGGCGCCGAGAAGATCATCAGGATGCAGGAAGAAATGTCGGACACCACCGGCAACAAGATCTTCGTCCAGATAGTATCCGAGGCAGATGCAGCAATCGTGAAGTACATCGAGTGGTACGCGAACATCGGCAAGGACGCGTTCCTCATCGACTCGACCGTAGCATCAGCCAGGATCGCCGGCGCTAAGAAGGCCGACGAGATGGGCGTATCCGACCGTGTCATCTACAACTCGATCAACGCGGCCATCCAGCCGGCAGAGATCGAGGCCATCAAGCCCCTTAAGTTCACCTCGGCCATTATCCTGGGCTTCAACCCGGTCGATATGTCGGTCAAGGGCAGGATGGACATGTTCCTCAAGGGCGGCGCAGGCCAGACAAAGGGCATGCTCGTCCTGGGCCAGGAAAAGGGCATCACCAGGCCACTCATGGATGTAGCGGCAACCCCGCTGGGCAGCGGTTCCGGTGCGACCTACAGGTCCATCTTCGCCGTTAAGTCCCAGCTCGGTGAGCCGGTGGGCGGCGGTTACCACAACATCCCGTCCGCATGGGCATGGCTGAAAAAGTTCAAGAAGCTGGAAGGCAAGGCCGGAGCCTACATGCCATCCGATATCGGCAGCAACTTGATCGCCATCACCCTGGGCTGTAACTTCTGTCTGTACGGCCCCATCGAGCACGCCATAGAAGTCTTCCCCGCAGTAGCCATGACTGACATAGTCGTCTCGGAAGCTGCTAAGGACCTGGGCACTGCTCCGTTAGCGGATGTTACTCCGTTGATGAAGTTGGCTTAAATAAGAAGCTTAACGAATATTCAATCAGAGAGTTGGCGTTAAATGATAACGTCGACTTTCTCTTTTTCTATTTTTATTACAACCTTACTTAGGGTTAGCGTAGCATCCTAAAGCAGAAGCTTACCGTTTTTCATTATTTGCTTATTATCGACCCACATATCTGGTATCTTGATGAGACAGTCCAGGTGTATCAAGGCATTCGCATCATGGTCATAGTTGGCGCCTATGGCAATGTGCGTCGTCCTCAGGATCTTTTCATCCTCCAGCAAATAGCCCGTCATCTTTGCCGCCGGGTTAAGGCCGATACCGAGCTCACCTATATGGCGGGCGTTCTTTTCGAGATCTTTAGCGCCTTTCTCATGGGCCATGGCCTCGCCTTTTTTGATGACGTTTAGGAGCATTTTCGCTTCGGTGCCGCCCGTCACCTGGTCAACATAGCCGTTTTTCATAGTGACCTTTATTGGGGTTTTAGGAATAACGGAGGCATTATCAAGGACAACGGTGCCATCGAAAACGAAAGTGCCACTAACCCCCTCGATAGCCGGCGAAATGAACACCTCACCGCAGGGAAGATTACCACCGATGCCGGGCAGGTTGAAGGGCTTATCATCGCCCATGGCTTTACGGCCATCTATGGATATTAACGCGTTCGTACCGGACGGAGACATAAGCTTAACCTCCTTTCCGGCATTCAGGACATCCATCAGCTTACCGGCAGTCCTGTAAAGACTGGCATAGTCGATCGGCACGCAGCGCTCGAACATGTCCACGGTGACCTGGGGAGACCAGAAAGACCGGATCTTGCGGTCGCCAAGAAGCTTATACAGGATACTCTCGTACTTCTTACCATCCTTACCAACGTAGCCGATGGTCGTCCCGAACGGGTCTTTACCGCCAACGTACGAAGGTACGGATATGATAACGTCAGGCTCGGCACGCATGGCCTCTAACGTCAGGCGCTCGGCGAAATCGAACAAGCTTTTTCTCTCCTGGACGACCATGACGGGCTTCCCGCCCATGGCTTTCGTCGTATCGAACAGGGCCCTTCCGATGGTAAAGCCGTCACAATCAAAATTCGTCGAGATCAGGACTTCCTCGCCCTCCCGAAGCCCAATGACATCGGCCATGGCGACTTCGGCCGCTTTCTGAAGCTTTGTAGAAATATTCTTTTGCTTTACATCCTGGACACTAACGGTCTTCTGCCTTGCCAATCTATCTACTCCTTTTTTTACGTTCGCCTTTTAATAAGCTACCAAATAATTATTATGACATAAATATTTGCGTATCAAGACGGCGCCTATCATCCAAAAGCGCAGTCCCGGAATTGTTTCGTACCCGGTATAACGGAGACTTTATTATGAAAAGAGACACAAAATATATAGCCTCAATGAAGTAAAATTTTACGTTAATATTAGTGATCTTTATGCAGCTAAAGCCTTTAAGCAGATTATTAGGGCCGAAACCACACATAGCCGACAGCCCTTACCTTTCATTATTACCAAAAACCGGCTCCCCTGGCATGAGCGCAAAAGTCGACCTGACGACCACTTCATACTATGTCGTCGCATCGGTGGAAATGGGGAACACAACAACCAAGTGCATTCTCACGGCCACCAACCTGGAGACCGGCAAGACCTATCTTCTCAACAAGACCGTCAAGATGTCCAGGGACGTCAGGGCGCCCAAAGAAGGCGAAAAGGTCTTCGGCAAGACGCTTGACGGCAAAAAGCTTACGAGAGAGTCGGTGAGCGAGCTGGTCAGGTCGACGCTGGAAGAGGCACACAGGGCTGCAGGCCTCACCATCACCCAGGACCTCAACTTCGTCGTCCGCTCCACGGGCGTCGTGGCCGGGTTCGATAAGCCCGAAGACGTCGGCTCCTTCATTTTAGCGCTCGCTGACGGCTGCATAAATGCGGGAGTGCTCCCCAGGAACATGACGCCGGCCATGAACAAGGACAACCTTAACCCGCCGCGACTCCGCACCCATTCATACCTGGACAAGGTCTTCTTCGACGGCGCCGTCGCCAGCGTACTGCCTCCCATGGGGAGCAGCGGCGTGGAGATCGTCGCCAACGAAATGGAAGGCGAGCTCGCCACAGCCGGGATAAAGGAAGCGGCCAAGTGGGCGGGCGTCGACTTCCGGAACCCCGTATGCAGCATCGACTTCGGCACCACCCTCAAAGGGCGGATCACCAACGATGATTTTCCGTATGCGAAGACCGTGGGCAACTACTGCGGCCTGGCGGGCGCAGTGCCCGATGCCATCGTGAGGGGCTCCGGGCTCGTGGACAAGATATACGGGAATGTGCTCGACATCACGAAACATGAGAGGCCCGGCCTGATCACCGAGATCATGAACAGCAAAGCCATAGAGGAGCACGCAAAGTGGGCCCACGAGTTCATACAGATCGAGGTCGTGCCCGACGATCGGAACTGGTGGGGTAGCGTGCCGGTAAACCCCAGGGCCGCCCGCAATAACGGCGTCGTGCTCATCGGCTGCGAAGTCGGCGAGAACGGCAAGGACCTGCCGAAGCTGAACGAGGTCGGCACATCGTTGATCAAAAAATATAACGCGAACACGCTGCTGGCGGCTCTCGACATGACCAGCGCAATGATCGCCGAAAGGCTCCTGAAGAAGGCCGTCGAGAATAAGCTCATCACGAGTAAAACGACCATAGGCATCACCGGGCGCGCCGGCATAACGGGCGATAAGCCCGCGTTGATCCTGCAAAAGGTGACCGAGATGGGCCTGTTCGAGAAGCCGAACGATCACCTGGTATTTTGCGACGACGGCCTGGCCCGGGGCGCAGCGGTCATGGCACGGTGTATGAACTCCTACGGTAACCCGAAAAACCCGCTGGGCGGCCTCCGGGGCGGAAAATGCATTATGGCCGCACGCATGAAGCTGCAAAACAAAGAAAAAACACAGGGATGATACGATGGCATGCTTAAACGATTATGATTACGATATTCTATTGTCACACACGACCTATACGATGAGTGAAAAGTTCATACTGGCCAAGTATTGGGAAACGTACTATGTGGAGCCCGGATACAAAGTGCTCGGCCTGCGTATCCTTGGAAGCGAATACGTTCCCATCGCCGTCGAGGATAATACTAACAACCTGATACTGCCATATACCAAGCCGTGTATGGGCACATTTGTGATCCGTATCAAGAACGTGCCCGAAGAGGTCGACCGTATACGGAAGAACTTCGAGAGGACCATCACGCTGAAGCAGTGGAGGAAACATGCGGACGAGAAGCTCGTCAAATAATGTGGGGTTATTACATGCCATCAAAGAATACAGTCAAGAAGCCAGCCGTGAAGAAGACGGCCGCCAAAACCGTAAAGTCCGTTAGTAAAAAAGTCACACCCAAAAAATCGAAAGAGGCTAAAGCTGTTACGGGCGAACGGATCGAGGACATGATCACCGAAAGGGAAGTCAATCTTAAAACCGTAGAAGAGTACCTGGGAGTAAAATCCAAGAAGGACATGAAAAATATGCCCATCATACCTGGCGTCTTCGATCTTCTGATCCCGCCGGGAACTCCCCGCAAGCTCATCATTAACCTGACGAAGAAGTATGATCTCCAGCTGGTGCGCAGGGACGATATCTATGTGCCCGTCGGCGTTTGTGATATCGAGAGGGACTTACTCGCCATTCGTGGCGATGAGAAAACGGTCAAGAAGATGGAGAAGATCCTGCTCGACGAGATAGAAGACTATATTAATTCTGAGGATGCAAGGACCCATAATTATTCAAAACCCGCTCGCCTCGAGGGTATCGGTGTTATTAGCAAAACAAAGAAAGCAAAAGCACGTTAAAGGGCATTTAACCCTTTTTTATCTTTTTATCCGCCGCCTTCGCAGCTCGTGTCCATATTGATGTCCTTGACCTTGAGGGCATCTTCCATGCTACGGATCTTCCTTTCGACCTCTTCCATGTCCGCCCTGGCGGTTTCCGAGTCATCGTCCACGACGATGCCGGGGCCGGTGACCTCGAGATAACGGGTGTCATAGTATAAGTGCGTCTTATCGATCTCGGCCCAGGTCCGGTCTTCTTCCCTCTTGATATCGATGACCTTGCCCACGGTCCTGGTGGAAATGTACTTGACCGTAGTGCCGATCTCTATTGGCTTACCGTACAGGTCCGTGGCAGTGACAGTCTCGCTTGCTTCCATTAGCTCACCATATATCATTTATAGTCACGAGTAAATAAACTTGATGTTTCCCGGCCTGTGCCGACAAATTAAATATAGTGAGCGGACATAAAGTATTCGAACTGCAGCGCCAAATATGGTGATCAAATGAAGATAACGCTGAAGAAGACGCCAAAGGGATACAGGAAGGATACGCACCGCGTTGTTCCGCCCGAGGAGACGCTTAAGAGGGTGGAGAAGGTGCTGCCCGGGATCGGTGTCACCAGGGTCGCCGAGATATCTGGGCTCGACCGGATCGGCATTTCGGTCTACTCGGCCATTCGGCCGGGGTCGGCAAAGGGCTCCATTTCGGTGTATGCAGGCAAGGGCGCCACTCCGGTCGAGGCAAAGGTCTCGGTCATGATGGAGGCCGTCGAGCGTTATTCTTCCGAGTTCCAGAAGACGGATAAAAAGCGCGTGGTCATAGGCACTTTTGCGGATGTTTCCAATGGCAAGACGGCGATCGACCCGAAGAGCCTGATCCTGCCCGGCATGCTCATGCCCAACGTCAGGCTGGACTGGTTCGACGGCTTCGACCTGATACACAAAAAAGAGGTACTGCTGCCCTGTAATGCCGTATTCCATCCCTACTTATCACCCTTCAAGCTTTTCAGGAGCAATACCAACGGCCTGGCATCGGGTAATACACTGGAAGAGGCCATATTCCACGGGCTGATGGAAGTCATTGAAAGGGACGCCATGTCCATCGCCGAGGCGACAAGGGACTCGGGCAAAGCGATCACGATCTCGAAAAAGGACGGCCTTGCCTTCGAGCTTTATGAAAAGTTCGGAAAGGCCAACATCGACGTCAAGCTATGGTATCTGCCCACCGATACCGGCATACCCACGGTGCTGGCGGCATCGGACGATAAGGAGCTCCTGGATCCTTCGCTATTGGTCATGGGCGTGGGCACGCATATGGATGCGAGCATCGCGGTCATACGGGCGCTGACCGAGGTGGCCCAGAGCAGGGCAACGCAGATACAGGGCGCGAGAGAGGATACCGATCGGGAAACGATCGTCCGCACTATCGGCTATGAGCGCATGAAGCGCCTCAACCGGCACTGGTACATGGATAGCAAGGAAACGGTCCCCATGAAAGACCTGCCGGACCTGTCCACGGATTCCCACAAGGGCGATATCGAGAAGGCCATAAAGATGCTTAAAGGCTCGATCGACGCCGTGATCGTCACCGACCTGACCAGGGACGACGTAGGTATACCAGTTGTACGCGTCACAGTGCCGGGGCTTGAGATGTACGCAATAGACCACGAGCGCATCGGCCCGCGCTGTAAGCGGCCTGCGCTGGGTTAATGAGCGCGATCATCGTTTACCTGGGGCCCAGCCTGCCGGCGGAGAAGGCGAAGTCTATCCTGGAAGCCGATTACCGGCCCCCCATCCGCCGCGGCGACCTGAAAAAAGCGGTCAAAGACGGCGCAAGGATCATAGGCATCATCGATGGAACTTTTTATAGCAGATCCCCCGTCGCCCATAAGGAAATACTGGCCGTCCTGAAAAAGGGCATCACCGTCGTCGGAGGCTCCAGCATGGGCGCTTTACGTGCCTCGGAGCTGGACGTTTTCGGCATGATCGGCGTCGGCCGCATATACGAATGCTATCGTTCCGGCCGGATAGTCGCCGACGATGAAGTGGCGGTCACCTATAACCCGGTCACGGGCGTGCAGATGTCCGAGCCCCTGGTGAACGTGCGCTATCAGCTTAAAGCGGCGGAAGGCGACGGCATCATTAATAAAGATGAACGGGCAGCTGTCTTATCGATGATCGCCGATATATATTATCCCGAGAGAGTTTATCCCCGAATAACCAAACTGGCGGCGGAGAAACATATTCTGAGCCCGGAGAAGGCGGAGTCGCTTCTAAAATATGTCGGGGAAAAGCCTTTGAACCTGAAGGCAGAAGACGCCCTGGCCACGTTAAAAAAGATAAAAGAGCTCTCTATTCTAGCGTGCTCAGGAAATCCATGAACTTTTTCAGCTTAACGGCCCTTTCTTTTGACGTCCTGCGCTCCACCATCACGAGGAACGCGTCCTTATACTCGGGCGCCAGGCAATTCAGACACTCGTCGCCGCTCTCCACCAGGCCGATCAGGTAATCCAGCTCATCGTCGCTCAACTTGTCGATCCGCCTAACAAAATCTTCCTTCGAATCAGAGTAAAACTTTGATATCGGGGGCAAAATAGACCTATACTTTTTGCCTTCCTGCAGCTCAGGGCATAATTTTTTAAAGATCTGCCAGTCATATTCGCTGAGTTCCCTCGACATAGAATGTCCTCGCAACGCTGTTTATTGGTTCGCGAATATATATCCATCCAGGCTATATACCCATCCCCTGAAGCCGGTTAAATTTTATACAAGCTCTCCTAATATTTACTCAACAATCGTATGTACAGGGAATTGGGGTGTAATTATTAAAGATCGTAAATTATTGTTTATATCAGCCATCGCGATAGCGCTGCTGGTATGCTCGGCCCTGTCCGTCCTGGCACAGAGTACGGCGCCGGCCCAGGAGCACAGCTATCTATATGTGGGAAATACTAACGCCAATACGGTCACGGTCATCGACTTGAACAACGAAAGCGTGGCCACCGCCATCAACGTGGGAAGCAAGATCATCGACATTGCGGCCGACCCTGCGGGCAAATACGTGTACGTGGCCTGCGAAAGCGGCGTCAAGATCATCGATACCGCCACGGATAATGTCCAGAGCACGGGCCTGGACGCCAACCCGTCGGCTATCGTGGCCAGCCCCGACGGCTCCGGCTATTTCGTGCTTTACGGCACCTCCATCGATATCGTCAGGGCAGGTACGGGGGATGTCGTAAGTAAATTAACGCCGAACAGCAATAAGGACGTAATGGCCATAAGCCCCGACGGAAGCAAGCTTTGCCTGGGCAGCACCGTTTATGAGCTGGTGACTCTCTACGATATAGCGCAGAACAAGCCGTATGCGCCTGAGACCGATTTCGGGACCTCCAATGCAATGGCCTATGCGCCTGATAATACTTACGTTTACATAAGCATGAAGAGCGGGATCGTAACTTCGCTGAAGGTCGATACCGGCCTGATCAAGCAAGACATTTCCATCGGCGCCGAGCCGCAGGGCCTCGCCGTGAACCCCAACAGCTCTACCGTATATGTTGCGGTTCCCTCAAAAAATAATGTCGTGGTCATCAACACATCCTCAAAAACGATCGCTGGCAGCATTCCCGTTGGCGGCTCGCCGCAATGGGTGATATTCAGCAAGGATGGCAAGCGGGCCTACGTATCCAACGCGAAGGACAACAGCATCTCGGTCATAGACAGCAGCGGGCTCCCGGGCAGCATAGGGACAGTCCTCAAGACGATTTCCGCCGGCGCCGGCCCCTCAAAGATGGCCATAGCGGCAGGGCCGTCAATAGCCGCGACTCCCACGGCAGTGCCGCCTACGGTGACCCCGACGGCTCTACCGCCCACGTCAACGCCCACTGCAGTACCGACCCCCACGAGCACTCCTGCTGCCACGGCAGCCCCAACGCCCGGGGCCGGTGTGCTCGCAGTCATAGCCTGTTTTGGAGCAATGGGCATCATAGCTAAAGGAAAAACAAGGCGATAGAGCTTAATTTCTTTTTTTATTTAATTAAGTTCGAAAAATTGAGGAGGGTTTTTAAACGTTTTTTAGAGGGTAATTTCGTTTTTAAGGGTAGTACGTTTTTTTGAGGGTATTTGGGTAATGATGTTTATTATCATGTTTTAGGGTATATTTGAGGGTAGTGCGGCGGTGGGGTACACCGCCGCAAGAGTAGCCATCACCATCATGGTGATGGGGAGGGTAATGGATAAGGTGAGGGTCATAATGATCAGCGGACCCGAGGTCCGCTGCATTGTGGACATCTTACCACAATCTGTTCCATCCCTACAATAGCATTTATAGTATGGATGTTTTTATACATTTTTATTTTTTATTACAATTTTTGAACAAGGCCATCGCTAATTGCACAAAAACAGGCCGCTGCTCTTCGATACAGGTTTTATCACGATTATGCCTCCCCGGGATATATTTTATCGAAACGTGTGCCAATAAAATATGATTTTTCAAAACATGTTATCTTATGAATATGATTTTTCAGCACATGTGCTGGCAGAAAATAAATACGGCGGGCATGTCAGGCTTCCGAAAAGCTTAAAACGGCTAACGTAAGCATGGTCTCGTAAATCTCGTTATTTTCATCTATTCGTATAAAGTCGAGCTTGTGAGCACGCAAGATATATTTGTAACTGCATTGATATCGTATGGAACCGATAAAAGGTTAGGGTGTTAACGCTGATCATACTCAAAATGGGTGGGAGTCTCCTGGAGCATTCCCCGGATATTTTACGCAGGGTCATAGCCACCGGGGCCGACGTGCTTATCGTGCCAGGCGGGGGGCCTTTTGCCGATGTGGTCAGAATAGTTTACCGGGAGCATGGCCTATCGGAGGACGCGGCACACTGGATGGCCGTGCTGGCGATGGACGAATACGCCTATTATCTCTCGGATAAGACCGGCATCCCGTTAACGCCTATGCTCGTAAAAAAGAAAGGCGTCCGTATCATACTGCCCTACGAGGTATTGCAGAGGCGAGACGACCTCCCGCATTCCTGGGCTGTCACCTCCGATACCATCGCCGCATGGGTAGCCTTAGAGACAAATTCAAAGCTGATCAAGGCCACCGATGTGGACGGGGTCATTATAAATGGCCGGACCCAGGTGTCCATCGACGCCTCAAAACTTCGGGGCCGGGAAACATGCGTGGACGAGGCGCTGCCGGGCTTTTTAATCGATCACAGGATGGATGCGCTCGTCGTTAACGGGCTCATAGTGCCCCGGTTAGAGGACGCTATTTTAGGAAAGCCTGCCGTCGGCACTACAATAAATGGAAAATAGCAGGATTACCAAAGAAAAAAGGAGTTAATCGTCGCCGTCGTCCGAATCGTCGGTATAGTCGATACCGCCCGCGAGGACCGCGGTGATGGTATCCAGGCCGTCGACGCCCTCAGCCACGAAGCTTTCGGGAGGTATCTTATCCATCACTTTATCGCTGTCGAACTTCTTGCCGGCAAAGACTAGCGCGCCCGCTTTTCCCATTAGCTCGAATACCTTATCCATATCGTCGGCCTCTTCCGACTTTGCCGCCTCGACGATAAGCGCATCGATCTTTTGCTTGGGGTCAAAGTCGCCCGATACGAAGCATTCCGCGGCCGCGAAGGCACCCACGAGCGAAGATTGGACGGACACGATCATTCCCTCCTTATCCTCATCCAGCGGCTCCTCCACCTTGGCCAGCACGATCTCCTTCATGTTCTGGATATTAATCGCAGCATCTTCCTTGGGGATGGTGCCAAGCTGTAACTTGCCGGTGATCTTACAGAGCGCCAGGATGACGTCCTCTTCCATGTCCAGAAATACTATCCCTTCCCTGCCGAGGCCTTCGGCCGTTGGGTCGAACTTAAACTTGCTCTCCTTCACCTGGTTGATCCAGTTGTTCCATCTTTCCTGCGAGTAGAATGTTAGCATCCCGATTTCCTCTATCTAAATTTAATCATGCGTGGACTGATTAAAAACATTTTCGCTCTACTTATCAATCCAATGCCGGTTAATGGCCGTTTTTAAGTTGCTCTCCGATCTTTTTGTCCAGAATGGCCAGGAATTCATCTACCCGGCCTTCGGGCACCGTCGCCCCTGCCGCAACGTCATGGCCCCCGCCGGCGCCGCCCACGGCGGACGCCGCATCGCCCAGCGCCACCGCCAGGTTAAGGCCCCGGAGGATCAGGTCATGGTTGCCCCGGGCGGATACTTTGATACCGCCCTCGGACTTGGCCAGGCCGATGACCGGCATTTCCCGGCTCACGAAGTCCAGGCTGCTGCTCATGCCGGCGATGATGCCGACGATGGTCTCCCTTATCTGGTCACCCGCGTCGAAGTACTGCAGGTGGCCGAGCCGGCACATTCCCTTATCCGCGACCAGGTTGAGGCCGTTGACAAGGTTGTGCCGGTGTGCCTCGAGCAGGTCCCTGGCATAGTTAAACGCCTCGCCCCTGTCACCCATGCAGACCTTTAGCCCCGTATCGGCGTAATCGTAGCGTGCCGTGGCATTCAATAATGTCGAGTACTCCGAGGCGTCCCTTAGCTCGGTGCCCGGCTGCTCGTGCAGAAGCGTATAGACTTCCCCGACTAGCCGCTGTATCTTATGCGGCGGAATGCCACAGGACATGCAGTACTGGAATAATTTCGAGGTAATTGCGGTCCTTTCCCGGGGGCTCAGGTCGATCCATTTTCGCCAGTTATCCTTCTTTATGGGCACCCCGGCGTTCTCTATGAAGGCAATGCAGGCGTCCTCGCAGCCGCTGAGGCCGGGTATGAACGGGTCCGAGCTGTACTGTAATAGCTTATAGATCGGCCTGGTCTGCCTGCCGAATAATTTTATGTCTTTTTCGTATGAGATGAAGCCATTAGCCATCGCGAGCTCCAGGATCTGCCGGTTGACGCCCACGAGAGCGTGATTACGCATATCCTGCAGGTCCCCGACCGCTCCCACGATGGCAAGTGAGCTTAAATCCATATTATCGCCGAGCTTAAGCGATAAAAGGAATGCAACTCCGGCACCGCTGATCTCCGTCGAGCCGTTCAGCCCGTATAGATGGGGATTCATGTGGTACTCGTATTCGACCGGCGCCGGCCTGTGGTGGTCGGTGACCACGGCATTGATGCCCAGCTCTTTAATGGATGATAAGGCGCCGCTGCCGAGATCGGTGAATATGACGAGCCTGCCTTCGCTGGATCTGGCAATATTTTTAAGCGCCGCCTCATCGAGCTTTTTCAGGAATTTAGCTTCATAATGTATTTCCAGCCTGTCCAGGGCCGTGCACATGATCCCCGCGGCCGTCAGCCCGTCCGCATCGATGTGCGAGACTACGAGCGCTTCTCTGCTCTTTTTGATCAGCCCGGCGCACTTCCTGGCATCCCCATCGAATCTTTGCATCGTTACACCATTACCGGGGTCACTTATACTCGTTTTGGTAGCGTGCCGAAATTAATCGTCTGATAAGCATGCAATAAAAAAGAGATAGGCGGCATAACCGCCCACGGTATCATCAATTTAAACTATTCTGGCCCCGCCCGTTCCCCAGCTGTTATAGCCATAGGGGCTATATAGGCCATTATTGTAACCGGCAGACCAGCTATTCCCGTACGGGTTATATAAGTTGCCGTATCCTCCGATGCCGCCATATCCGCCATATCCGCCATATCCGATGCCGCCATATCCTGAGCCATAGCTACTATAGCCGCCGATGCCGCCGTAGCCTCCGCCAAAGCTATTAAAGCTGGATCTGCTCGAGCTGAAACCGCCGCCCGATGAGAACGCCGCCGAAGCCGGCAGCACCAATGCCGCCAGGATAACTAATACGAATGCAACTATCGCCGCCTTACTTAATCCGTTCATAGGTATCTCCTCACTGAGAGATATAAAAGTAAAAATATAAGCATTGCCGGAGCTTCCGTTTAAAAATATACTATTTATCAATTTTTTATGGTTCAGAAGGGTTAACGTATCAGGAAATTTTCCTTGAACTGCACCAGTGTATGCCTGGTAAATATTAAGTAATGGTAATTTTGCGCTAGAAATATCGGGGAAACTTACTACATGGCGACCGCAGACAGATCCAGGCGATTATATAATTGACTCTTCCTCGCTTTTGGGATGGGTATTATTTGA
>Ga0209039_10000219_pt1 | contig 53678 bp, 53 predicted proteins | sample BogFormECP12_OM1_FD_188238 | JGI IMG/M metagenome (GOLD analysis project Ga0209039, IMG submission 188238) | Bog forest soil microbial communities from Calvert Island, British Columbia, Canada - ECP12_OM1 (SPAdes) (version 2) | ecosystem: Environmental > Aquatic > Freshwater > Wetlands > Bog ...
AATCGTCGCTAGGATACACCCGGTATCCGTCGCTCCTCATTCCTCGAACTGAGAAAAACTGGCTCCCGTCGCCGCCGCCCAGGTAGTGTTAGCAGGCCCCAGCACAGGCTGCAAACTGGCCGCAGCGCGGAGGCTACCCGCAGCGCCAATTGAATTGATAAAGAAGCAACTATTGCCGCAGCCTTGCGGTAAACTGGTGTACCACGCAATGAACGTATTTCGCACCTCGGTCAACGATCTCGCCAAGGCCTGCGCTCACTCCGCGGATGCGGCGGAATGGGGGGAATTTCTGCGCCGCTGCACCCCGCTGGCCTCGCTGGTGGCGCTGCGCGTCTCGCGGATGTGGGTGAGCGCCTCATCGCAGGCAACTGTGGAGGATATCGTGCAGGAGGTCTTCCTCAAATTGTGCGAGCAGGAGCGCCGCATCCTGCGGGATTTCGAGCCGCGCGGCGAGGATTCCTTCCTGGGCCTGCTGCGGATGGTGTCCGCCTCGGTGGCCAACGACTACTTCCGGCGCCAGTACTCGGAGAAGAGGGGCGGCAAGGTGGTAACGATGCCGCTGGTCGAGGAGGCTGCTTCATTGCCCGCGGCGAGCGACCACCAGCCGGCGCAGATGCAGCGATCCGTGCTTCATGCCCAGCTTGACCAGAAACTGCGCTCGGCGCCGGAGGTGATCGGGGAACGCGACCGCGCGTTGTTCTGGCTCTACTACCTGCAAGGGCTCACGGCGGAGGAGATAGCCCGCCTGTCAGGCGCCGGACTGACGGCCAAGGGCGTGGAGAGCGCGTTGCGGCGCGTGGCCAAGTGGCTGCGCGGAGAGGTGGAACGGCAAAAGCCGGAAGAGCAGGCTGAATCCGGCTAGCGCCAAAAAACAGTTTCGTGAAAGGAAGGTTACGCGGAATCCCGTTAGATAGAGTGCAGACATGAGTAAAGATCACAACCCGAGATACCCATCGGATCTTCCTGATGATGCTTTGGCCAAGGCATTTGAGGAACTGATGGAAGGGAGATGGTCCATGGCCGAGACACGGTATGAAGACCCGGCGAGCCCGCGGATGTTGGGCGTGGAAGGCGGTTGTCCTGAGCTGGGCGAGTGGCCCCAGCTGCTCAGCGAGGAAGCACGCCCGGCGCAAGTGAATGCGTTGCTGGCGCATGCGGCCCTTTGCCGCACCTGCGCGGCGCGCCTGCGCATGCTGGCCGCGGACGCCACGCCGGAAGAGGCCGCCGAGGTTGGCAGACTGGCTTCGGCATCCCGCGATTGGCAACACAACCTGGCTGCCGAGCTTGCCCGCACCCCGCGCCGCGCCCAGATCCGCCCGATTCGGCAGCAGGCGCCGCAGTTTTACCTGTGGGCGGGGGCCGGCCTGGCGGCATCCCTGGTCATGGGCGTCGCGCTCGCCGGGTGGTGGCAGCATGCGAATACCCCTGAGCGGCTGCTGGCCGAGGCCTACACTCATTCCCGCACCTTCGAGTTGCGCATGCCCGGCGCGGACTTCGCTGAAGTGACCCCGGAGACGCATCTCCGCGGCAGCGCAACGGGCCGGGAACCGGCCCAGCTGCTGGATGCGCGCGCCCGCATTGAACGCCAGTTGGAGAACGCGCCCGAGGACCGGCACTGGCTCCAACTTGAAGCCCGGGCTGACGTACTGGAAGAGAAATTCGATCCAGCCATCGCTATTCTCGACCGCCTGTTGACCGCCGGACCGGTCACTTCCAGCCTGCTGGTGGATGATGCGGCCGCTTACTTCCAGCGTGGAGTCGCGACGGGCAGCGAAAACGATCGCTCGACGGCTCTGGAATACCTGCGCCACGCCGACGAACTGGCCCCCGACGACCCGGTGGTGCTGTTCAACGAGGCCGTGGCCATGGAGGATCGCGGCCAGGCGATGAACGCCGTGGAGACCTGGAACCGGTACCTGCGATTCGAGCGCGACCCGCGCTGGCTGGCCGACGGCCGCCGCCGTTTACAGGCCCTGGAACAAAAGCTGAACCAGTTGAAGACCCATCAAAGCCGGATGGAGCAGCACCTGGAGAGTCCGCAGGCGATGCGAGCCCTGGCGGTTTCCGGCATCGCAAGGAACGGTGAAATTATTGCAATTGATCGCCGCGGCTTCGATATCCGCTACAATGATTGAGCATTTGAAAATTCCCGGTTCCGGTTCCTGAAAATTGCCAGAGGAGCAGCCAATTCCCCCTACGGCTGGGTCCTGAGGACTGTCTCAAACAACCCAGAAAACGCCAAGGAGAGTAGGTACTGCTATGTCCGGAGCAACCGAAAGAACACACACATTCAATGCTGAAGCAAAAATACTGGAGGGCGACCTGCGCCTGCCCCTGGTTCAGAAGATTCCAACCCAGGCGCACGTGCTACTGAACGCCGCGGGCATATACAGGGCCCAGCACTCCACCGGCTACCGGCTGGAAGGGGTCTTCTCCTTCCGCGCGGGGCATAGCCAGGTGGCCGGCAACCGCAGCACCAAGCCGGGACAGGGCTGGACTACCCTTGTCACCACTGTAATCGAAAACCTCAACGTGCTGGAGGTGCTGACGGCCGACCGCGTCGTGGGCCAGATCATCACCGAGCATCCGCTGGAGGGTTACGTGCCGTCGATCTCCTTCCTGGGCACGCGCTTTGAAAATCTGCGCATTGCCGGGTACCCGGTCGAGCTGAAGTGGGACATGAATATCCTGGGCGAGAAGCCGGCAAACGATGCGCCCTACACCAAAGACCCCGGCGTTCTGAGCCGCGTCTCCAGCCAGTACGATAGTATCCTCAAGCACAAAAACCTTCCCGCACAACTGGCCGAACGGTACAATCGACATACTCCACGCGAGAAAAACCGGGAGGTGATCGAATGCTCGTTGGTCAGCCAGGCGGCTGGTCTCTACCCTGGGCAGTCCTCGGGCAATGTGATCATGGTTCCCGGCTTTGGCGTTATAACCCTGGCCAAGGTGACCGTGACGCACGAGGACTTTATCCAGAAGACGGACGTCTCGAAGAAGACCACCGTGAACCTGACGATGGTCGATCTCAAACTGGGCTGCATCATCGACGGGGAAATTCCTATCGGTGGTGGTACATCCAACGGAACAACCTTCCCATAGCGGGAACGATTCCCCCGAATTCGCGCTGGACAATGGATAATGCTTCGGGTCTGGCGGGCACCCGGAAGTGGTTTGGCGGCGCGTGGCGCAGTTTCCTGCGCCGGGGTTCTCCTTATGCGTGGGCGTTGGTGTTGTTGCTGTTGATTCCACTGCAAGACGCACGCCCCGGCAGCGCCCAGGCTGAGTATGACCATGCCTGGATACTCTTCCAGCATGGCGACCTGGCAAGGAGCCAGGAGGAAGCCGAACAGGGAGCCAGACAATTCCAGACTGCCGATCCCGCATGGGCCTCGAAATTCCAACTGCTGGAAGCGGAATCCATGATTTTCCGAGGCATGTATAACGATGCTCTGCGTCTCCTTGCCTCCTACCACTCCGCTCCCAACAACCCGGAAGGAACCATCCGGAAGTTGGCGATCGAAGCCGTTGCCTTGACCCGTCAGCAACAGTTGTCCGCTGCGAATCAGAGGCTTGCGCAGGCAGAGGGCTTCTGCAAGAGCGCAGATTATGCGACCTGCGGAGATGTGTTCAGGGCGCGTGGCATTCTCGCCAGCAAGCAGGGGCAACTTACCGAGGCACGGCAGTTTTTCCTCGAAAGCTTCTCCTTTGCCCAAGCCCATCATGACCGGTGGTTGGAAGCAGGCGCATCCTTGAATCTCGGATTCGCCGCGCTGCAAATCGATCACTATGACGAGGCTGTGGACTGGTCGAGGTCTGCGTACCGGGCTGCCGTGGAGTTGGGCGCGGATGATATGGCGCAAGCTGCCTCGGGCAATCTCGGCTGGGCCTATTACCAGTTGGGAGATAGTGAAAGGGCGCTGGAGCAGTTTCTTGAAGCGGAAAAGAGTGCCGCACGACTCGGCGCTGTCCGGTCGGAACTCAAATGGATCAGCAACGCCGGGTATGTCGATCACGATACCGGCGATTTGACCCGGGCCGCACAGTCCTATCGTAAGGCGCTCGATCTGGCAAAGCAGATCGACAGCAAGGAAGACATCGTGAACGCTCTCGAAGACCTGGCCCAGGTTTCGGTGGAGACGGGAAAGCTGGAGGAAGCAAGCGCCTATCTCGATCAGGTAACTCCCATGGAGCGCACAGGCGGCAATCGACTGAGCGCGTATGTGATGCTGACACAGGGAATGCTCGCTGCCGCACGGCTCCAGGACCGGCAGGCGGAGACACTCTTTCGTGAGGTACAAAGCGACCCGGCAAATCCAACTTCCTCGCGGCTGAGCGCCGGTCTTGAACACGCTCTGCTGTACGAGCGGGAGGGCCGCATCCACGACGCCGAAGCTATGTACAAGGTCACGCTGACCACTTTCGAGTCGGCGCGGGCCGAACTCAAACACGAAGACTCGAGAATTCCGTTCGCCGCCAACGCCGCGCCGATCTACGACGACTACATCCACTTCCTGGCGCAACAAGGCAGGAGCGATGAGGCCCTGGCGATAGCCGACCAGAACCGCGCCCGGACGCTGGCGCAAGGCCTGGGCGTGGCCATGGCCAAGACCTCCTTTCAGTCAACGGCTCTGAACCCCCGCCAGATCGCCCAAAAGGCCGGCGCAACACTGCTCTTCTACTGGCTCGGCGAGAAGCAGTCCTACCTGTGGGCCATCACGCCGGCGAAGATTGCGCTGTTTCCGCTTCCCGCGCAGGGAGAGATTGTTGCCCGTGTCCAGCGCTACCGCAAGGCTCTTCTGGATATGCGGGACCCTCTGGAAACCGGCAATGAGGATGGGCAGGCGCTGTATAAGTTGCTTGTAGCTCCGGCCGCGAAGCTCATCCGCCCCAACGTTCCGGTCATGATCCTGGCCGATGGAGCACTGAGCCAACTGAACTTTGAAACGCTGCTGGTTCCCGGCGCAGGTCCGGAAGTTGGCCAGAGTCCAGATCGCAGTCCAGACATGCATTACTGGATCGACGACGCAACCCTGCTCTCTGCCCCGTCATTGGACCTGCTGGCCGCGGCCAAACCTGCCCGGGCCGCCGACCGGAACCTGCTCCTGCTCGGCGACCCGGTCTCGCCCAGCCAGGACTATCCCAGCCTCCCCTTGTTCGGGTTCGAGATGACCCGGATTGAAAGGCACTTCGGCGCTCACCATGTGGCCGTGTTCGCGGGACAACAAGCCAGTCCCGCAGCCTATCTCACCAGCAATCCGGCACAGTATTCCTATATTCATTTTGTCTCTCATGCCGTCGCCAGCCGCACCGACCCGCTGGATTCGGCCATCATCCTCTCCAGCTCCACGGCCGGGGAGGACTCCTTCAAGCTCTACGCCCGCGACATCATGCAGCACCCCATCGATGCCCGGCTGGTTACCATCTCCGCCTGCTATGGCAGCGGCACGCGCACCTATGCGGGAGAAGGATTGGTGGGCCTTTCCTGGGCATTTCTGCGCGCCGGCGCGCACAGCGTCATAGGCGCATTGTGGGAGGTGAGCGACGACTCGACGCCGCGCCTGATGGATACACTCTACCAGGGCCTTGAAGACGGCCAGACTCCCGCGGCCGCGCTCCGCCGCGCCAAACTCACCTTACTGCATTCGCAGAGCAGGTTTCGCATGCCATTTTATTGGGCTCCGTTTCAGATCTACACCAGGCGATAAGTCCCCATATCCAGGCTTGGCTGCCGGCCGGGCTATTCCAGCTGCTGTATCTCGGTCCCATCGGGAAGCTTCACCACGAACTGGTCGTCCGTTAGCGCCTGGTTCTCCTTCACATCCTCGACGGAAAGAACGATTTCCAGTTCCTCAAGCGGGCGCTTGATGGTGACCTTGAAAGGATACTTGCTGGAACCGAAATCCTTGTACGCCGAATAGAAAACCTGGGTCTCCAGGTTGCCCTCGCTGTCGTATAAATCCTGTTGGTAAGGCTGGAGGTCGTCGCGATGGAAGGTCACCACGCGCACCGGCGTCAGCTCCTGGCTGCCGGGTTTGCGGCGCGAGATGCTCAATATGTATTCCGGTACCAAATATAGGTGTTTCCTGGCCGCATCCTCCAGCGTTTCGGTATCTGCGGTCACCGAATAAAAATCGTCCGGCTCCAACCCTCGCACAGCCAGGGCATCGAAAAAGAATCCGGGGCGCAGGTTCTCGAACGGATTAACCGACTTCTTCTTCAGCGCGTTGGATCCCTTGACTGCCTTATTCTTGGTTGGCATATACAGCGTGAAGTCCTTGCCGTTGCTGGCCGTGTCGAAGGCTTTCATGCCGAGATAAAATCCCAGCACCCGCAGCATTCCTGGCTTGCGCATCAGGATATGACCGCGAAAAGTGGGCGACCCCTTGGCTATGCCTTCCTTGCGCTTGATTTCGCTGGCCTGAATCTCGACGGTGGCCGTCAGGCTTTCGAGCGCGCTCCAACGCTGATTGAGGCGAGCAACCAGGTCCTCCGGCGCGACCGTCTGGGTAATCGACGGCGCCTTGGGCACGGGCAACTTGCGCGTGGTAGGAAAAAGCGAGCAACCGGAAAGCAGGAGCGGAAGAAACAGGGCTCCGGCGGCAATGGGTCGAAGGCGAGCGTTCATTGGCTGCCCGCCTTCTTCACGGCGTGACGGTAGCCGGAGACGTTGCGATCATGCTCGTCCATGGTGCGGGCAAAGAGCGACCGCCCCTGGGGATTGTCCCCGGCGGCCACGAAATAGAGATAATCAGTTTTCGCGGGCTCCATGGCCGCGCGCAACGACCTTGCGCCGGGGTTGGCCACCGGGCCCGGCGGCAGACCGGTGTGCAGATAGGTGTTGTAAGCGGTATCGCGGCTCAAATCGCTCTGGTAGATCGCGCCCCGCCAGCGGCCCTCAAGCTCCAGCCCGTAGATGACGGCGGGGTCGGTCATCAGCGGCATTTTTTTAGCCAGCCGGTTTTGAAAGACGCCGGCCACCAGCGGCCGCTCCGCGTCCACCGCCGTTTCCCGCTCCACCAGCGAAGCCATGGTCACCACTGCGTGCACGTTCTCCTTCAATCCCAGTTGGCCGGCCACCGCGCGGAAGCGCCGCACCATCGCGGCGGCAATCTGCGCCGGGCTCGCCTTGCGGGCAAAATAATAGGTGTCCGGAAACAGGTAACCCTCCAGGCTCCTTGCCTTGGGGTCCATATCGGCCACCAGCCTCGCCTGCTTCACCGCCGCATCCAGAAAATCCTGTCTGGCGCCAAATCCCGCCAGTTCCAGACGGGCGGCAATGTCAAAGATGTTCGCGCCCTCCGGAATGGTCACCGCCTTGGTGAAAACGTCGCCGCGCACGATCCGCGCATAGACCTCGGCCACCGGGGCCGGGTGATCGAAACGATACTCGCCGGCCCGCAGCGTTCCCCATTTCCACAAGCGCACCAGATCAAAGATGTACTGGCTGCGGACGACGCCCGCCGCTTCCAGTTGCCGGCCTATCCGCACCGTGGAAGAGCCCGGCGCCAGCTCGACAAACGTCTCCTGCTCCGGCCCGAACGGCTCCAGGACCAGCCAGGCCGCCGCGCCTGCCGCTGCAAGCATTACGAAAAACAGCACCAGCGAGGTTCCCGCCGCGCCAGAACTCTTCTTCTTTCTGCTTCCCGGTCTACGGCGCACCATTTCTTTGCTGTCAACCCTTCATCGTGATTAAGAGACGCGAAAAGTCCCCTGCGGGACTCCCTACCTATGATTGTATCGGGCGAGAGCGTCGGAGGAGCATGGCTCTTCGAGGAAGCCTGCGAACGGCACAGGCCCAGGGCCTGAAGGCCCCGCTGATTTACTCTCTTTCAGGAGGCTGAAGCCCGCGTGGATTTTGTGGCATTTACGGCGTGACACCCGCCCCAGGGTGTTCCCCGGTCGCGCCCTGACACAAGGCCGACTCGTTGAGAAGTTCCATAGCTCACCCGCTCCAAGCCAGGGCTTTAAGCTAGAAGCCAGGAGCCAGGAGCAAAAAAGCTGGAAGCTGCCACTCATCCCCGCTATCTCGGTCTCGATGTCGGCAGCCGCCGCATCGGGGTGGCTGTGTCGGACGAGCTGGGGCTGACGGCGCAGCCGGTTCTGACGCTGGAGCGGCGGCGCAACCGGCGGGAGGATTTACGCTCGCTGGGGCGGCTGGCTCGGCGGTTTGGGGTGGCGGGCATCGTGGTGGGGAATCCGCTGCACCTCTCCGGCGAGCTGAGTCCGCAGACTGCCAAAACACAGGCCTTTGCCGCCGAACTGGGAGAGCTGACCGGCCTGCCCATTCACCTGTGGGACGAGCGGCTGACCACCCGCGAGGCCCATCAGATTCTGTATGAGGCCGGCCACGCCCGCCAGCAGCACCGGAGGGTTGTGGACCAGGTGGCCGCCACGCTGATTTTGCAGTCGTTCCTGGACGGGAAGAGCAGCTTGTAGATGCTTCTTTCCCCCCGCGTATAATGAGAAGTTAAGTTCTTTCATCTCCCGCGATGGAGCAATCCCGCTCCCCGCCATGGATCCTGGATGCCCGAGCACATCAAAAAGAAGATTCTCGATGAAATCAAGCTTCTTGAGCACGAGCTCAGCCACGAGCTTCCCGCCGAGATCAAGAAGGCCGTGGCCATGGGAGACCTGTCGGAGAATGCCGAATATCACATGGCCAGGCAGCGGCAGGATTTCGTGAACGCGCGCCTGGGCCAACTGAAGAGGCGCATGGCCGAGCTGTCGCTGGTGAACCTGTCCAACATTCCCAGGAACAAGGCAGGCTTCGGTTCCACGGTGGTGGTGTACGACTCGACCAAGGACGAGGAGATCGTCTACCGCCTGGTGACCAGCGAGGAGTCCGACGTGTCGAAGGGGCTGATCTCGACCACCTCGCCGATTGGCCGCGGCCTAGTGGGCAGGCGGGTGGGCGACACGGCCACCATCGTCACCCCGAACGGCAAGCGCGAGCTTGAGATTCTGAAACTGACCACCATTCACGATGAAGCGGGCGAAGGCGAGAGCGAAGACGACGCCGTGACCGGCACAAAACACCAGTAAGGAAGACAAGGAATGACCTGGACCAGCGCTTTCGGCCGCGCCTGCGGCTGGCTTCTCGACCGCATCGTTTACGGCATGGCGCTCACCCGCATCTCCCCTAACGTGCTCACCTTCATCGGCCTGAGTATCAACATCGTGGCCGCTTTTCTGTTCGGCCACGCCAACGCCGCCGACGCCGACTGGATGTTCTTCTATGCGGGCGTGGTGATCTTTGGCGCCGGCATCTTCGACATGCTGGACGGCCGCGTGGCGCGGCGCAACAACCAGGTCACCGTCTTCGGGTCGTTCCTGGACTCGGTGATCGACCGCTACTCCGACGTGGTGCTGTTCTTCGGCCTGCTGGTTTACTACGGCCGGATCAACCGGTTCCGCTACGTGGTGCTGGTGGCCTTTGTGATGGTCACTTCGCTGATGGTCAGCTACACGCGCGCCCGCGCCGAAGCGCTCATCGGCCAGTGCAAGGTAGGCTTCATGGAGCGGCCCGAGCGGATCGTGCTGGTGATTCTGGGCGCACTGTTCAACCACTGGGGGGTGATGGCTCCGGTGCTGTGGGTGCTGGCCGTGCTCTCCACCATCACCGTCGCCCACCGCATCGTTTACACCTACCAGAAGACCAAGCACCTGGCGCCGATCAGCTGAGGCAGATGCTCGCCCGGGCAGCGAATCTCCGGCTTCAGCAGTTCACCATCACGGCCGAGCAGCCTTCCCTGACGGGCTTCCATTGCACCAGGAAGCTGGTCACGGCCGAGGACTCCATATTGCGCATGGCTTCGAACTCGCCGCCTTTCTGGCTGTAGAGGAGCGTCCCCTTCTCGCTGAGGACGGCCAGCGCGGGCACGCCCCGGCGGAGAGGAATCTGGTACTTTTCGGCGACGTCCAGGTTGGCGTCCATGTGCCCAATGTTGACGTGGACGAGGACGAAGTTGGCTTCGAGGATGGGCCGGTTCGCGGGGTCGTGGAAGTAGAGGTCCAGCACCAGACAGTCGCCGCACCAGTTGCCGCCAAAGTCGAGCAGGATGCGCTTGTGGGTCGCGGCGGCGGTCTTGAGGGCGGCGGCGATGTCGGCCTTGGCCTGCGCCGGATCGGGATAGATGTCTCGGCCGGCGGAGCGGGCCTGGCAGGCGCTCAAGGCCAGCACGGCGGCCAGGGCGAAAAGCTTGACTTTCTTCAAGGCGGACCCTCCACAACTGCTTTCAGTCTGCCACAAAGCTGGGATGAGTGCACTCTTCATGCCCCGATCAGCAGGGCGTCAGGGATCAGTGGTCAGTGAACAGTGGACAGTGAACAGTGGTCAGTTGGAAGTTGAAAAGTCTGCCTGCAAGCCGACAGATTAGTCGGCCTGGAGGCCGACTAAGAGGCTGTTTGGACGCCAATTTGCGGAAAAGGCGCCTTGCAGGTCGTCAGAATAGGGTGAAAGCCGGCCCTGGAAGTCTCCAAATAGACGTAAAAGTACTCAAAATTAGTCGTTTTTAGGCCCTTTTTGGCCCCATTTTGCGCACATTTTGCGGCCCAATAGGGAACAGCTTCCAGCTACCAGCCGGGAGCTTTAAGCCGCCAATTCCGAACGCAAGGCTGGTGTTCCCGATCAATCCGCAGTCGTCGAGGGCTCCGGTTCTCGGGCCGGGATGCTCCGGAGCATCATCGAATCGGACCATGGAGGGGCGTTTGCCGTTACCGATCCTGCCTACTGGGCTTTCGGAGCAATGAAGTCCGGTTGTGGCTCAACATTCTGGCCTACAACCTGGGGAACCTGTGGCACCGGCTGACGCTGCCGGTCGCCATCGCCGACTGGTCGCTGACCAGTTTGCAGCAGCGGCTAGCGAAGACGGGCGGGCGGCTGGTCAAACATGCGCGGTACTGCTGGTTGATGCTGGCCGAAGGGCACCTGACGAGAACACGGTTTTCTGCGATGTTGCATAGGATTGCGCTGTTGCCGATTCCGGCGAGCTAACGACTGATCGCAATGCCGGTAAACCGAATCGTTGAGGACAAAGGAGGAGGGACAAGTGTCGGAGAAATTGACTTGGAGGGCTCTCGATGAGGCGGGCGAGACAAGGACGGCAGCGAATCGCCCGGCTTTTCTTCCGCAAACGCCGGCTCCTTCGAGGCAAACATTCTTTTGGCCTTGCAATTTGCCTTATGAGCGGTATGATTTTAGGGAACCGGCGCCTAAAAACGAGATTCCGGTAAAAATGTGTTATTTAGGGGTGAGTGGACGCCGCATGAGCACTGTACCTAACCTCAATCCGCCAGCTAAGGCCGAAATCGCCATTCGCGCACTGGCGCTCAAGTACAGTGCCGAGTTGAAATCGAAGATGGATGATCGAGTGATCGAGATGGAGGAAGACGACGACTCCCACTACCTCATCTATCGAGTGTTGGGGGTGTCGGATGAAGAGGGCAAACTGATCGATGTTTATCAGAATAAGGGTCGATTTCTTTACAAGTACGCCGGGTCATTTCTCGAAGACGCGGCCAAAATATGCTTCCTCGAAAAGTTCCCTCAGTCCGGCTCTGTCCGTATCCCGAACACCGTTGGCGCGCGCCCCAAGACCTTCGAGATCGATTGTCTTGTCGAAAACACCCGCGCCGTGGAAATTAAGTGGCGAGACGCCACGACGGACGGCGACCACATCACAAAGGAACATACTCGCTTGCAGGCTATAGCGGCTGCTGGCTATCACCCTGTCCGGGTCATGTTCTACTATCCCAATCGTTCTCAAGCCATTCGCATTCAGCAGACGTTGGAGACGCTTTACCAGGGCGTTCAAGGCGAGTATTTTTTTGGTGATGCCGCATGGGATTACGTGCGAACACAGACCGACACGGACTTGAAGGGAATTTTGGAACGCATTGCCGAAGAGAACCGAGGGAAAGCATGAAACAAGAGTGCCCCACACTCCGCTTCGGAGATTGTCTTACCGTTCTCAAAACACTTGAGACTAGTTCGGTTGACCTCTTCTACATCGATCCTCCGTTTTTCACGCAGAAAATTCATGCGTTGACCACAAGGGATGGCAGCGCACGTTATTCATTCAAAGACCTATGGTCTTCTCGTGAGGATTACGGTGATTTTCTAATCGACCGGCTGTATGAGTGCCGCCGATGCTTGAAGAACACCGGGTCTTTATTTTTCCACTGTGACGAGAACGCCGGGCATATCGCGCGGCTAGTGCTCGATCAGATTTTTCGGCCAGATAACTTTCAGTCGGAAATCATTTGGAGTTTTCGCAGGTGGTCTAATTCGAAAAAAGGGCTGATGCCATCCCATCAAACAATCCTTTTCTACTCGCGGTCTGAGGCGTTCAAATTTAGCACCGTGACGACCTCCTATTCGGAGTCAACCAACATCGATCAGATACTACAGAAGCGTGTCCGAGACGAGCGCGGCAAAGCTATCTATGCGCGGGACGGTGCCGGGGAGCCGGTAACGAACGGCGGCAAGCGAGGTGTTCCTTTAGGAGATGTGTGGGAGATACCTTACTTGAACCCCAAAGCACGAGAGCGGGTTGGATACCCCACCCAAAAGCCTGTTCTGTTGATGGAGAGAATCATCGAGTTGTGCACAGACCCAGGCGATCTCGTTGTTGACCCGTTTTGCGGGAGCGGCACGACCTTAGTTGCCGCTCATTTGCTCGGTCGTCGCGCTATCGGCATCGACAGCTCACAGGAAGCATTAGACCTGGCGCAACAAAGGCTCGCCAATCCCATCAAAACGGAGTCACGCTTGCTTGAGCGTGGACGCGAAAGTTACGTGCGGACAGATCTAGAACTCCTAGAGTGTCTGAAAGGGCTTGGTTATCATCCGGTTCACCGAAATAAAGGCATCGATGCGATTCTAGAAGAAGATTGGTGCGGAAAACCTGTCTGCATACGCATTCAACGTTCAGACGAAACCATAGAGGATGCTGCAACGGCACTGTGCAACGCCGCCGAACGAAAAGGGGGAGCCAAGCTCATCCTTGTAGTTATAGAACCTCGGTGGGGGTTGCTCGGAAAGCAGAACTTACCTGCCACCGTCACATTGGTTCAGTCTACAACGGCTGCAATTCGCAAATCCCTCAGCGAACCTCACGCAGTAGTGTTTTCGTCGAACCACAGAGCCGCCGTCGGCTAAAATCGTTCGCTAGGACACTGACGGCGTTGCATTTGTAAGGTATCAATGCCGGATGCCAAACAAGCTCAAACATCTCGAACTCATTCAAGGCGTGATTAACCGCCTTTCAACAAACTCCTTCCTTTTGAAGGGGTGGAGCGTCGTGCTGGTTTCCGCGCTGTTCGCGCTTTCAGCTTCGGATCACAACCGGGCATTCGTCTTTCTCGCCTACCTTCCCGCCATCGTGTTCTGGGGGTTAGATGGTTTCTTCATTTGGCAGGAGCAGCTATATCGTGCGCTTTACAACCATGTGCGCCTGCTCAAGGAGGAGGAGGTCGATTTTTCTATGGACACCACGCCATTCAAAGCGGGCAATGGCCTTTCCTGGCCCGCCGCAACCTTGTCGAAAACGCTGATTGCGTTTCATGGTATTCTGATTCTGGCGGTTGTGGTTGTGATGTTCCTTGGTTTGAGGTGGTAAGCATGGCACGCAGAACGTTTTACAGCTTCCACTACAAGCCCGATAACTGGCGGGCGGCAACGGTGCGAAACATTGGAACCATTGAGGGAAACAAGCCAGCGACGGACCACGATTGGGAGACCGTGACCAAAGGCGGTGATGATGCAATCAAACGCTGGATTGCCGACCAGATGAACGGGCGGACATGCACGGTTGTACTCGTGGGCAGCGAGACAGCCAACCGGAAGTGGATCAACTATGAAATAGTGAAATCGTGGGACGACAACATGGGGGTTGTCGGCATCTACATTCACGGCCTCAAAGATTCGGACGGCAACATTGCAGCGCAGGGCAGCGACCCCTTCGATTACATCACGCATGGCGCTACCGGCAATAAGCTGTCCTCAATCGTAAAGTGCTACAATCCCGCAGGCACCAACAGCCAGGAACGCTACGACTGGATTAACAAGTACCTCTCTGACGCTGTTGAAGAAGCGGTTACTATTCGCGGCAAGAACTAAAGCCTCCCGTGTTTCTCTCTAGACAAAATGGTGAACGGGCGCAATCACGGAGATACGGGCGGCACGGCCAGCAGCGGGAGAGTCACTGCCGCCCACTGGCAGCCGCGCAGAATTCTCCGCATATTACCGCGAATTGCCGCCATGTTGATTTCTTTCTCATTGGCGAGGGCAAGCTCCGCGCGTAAGCTTCTCGCGAGTGACACTGGCCGTCCAATGCTCACCTTGACGAATGGCTCTGAACTCCCCAATGAAAACATTCTTTTGGTTAGGACCTAACTGAACCGGACTCTTAACGCTGCCGGTAAGATTCAACTGCGTAAGAACAGTCATTACCGAACAGGTGAAGTCATTCACCGTGCTGCTGAGGTAGTAACGCGCCCCATAGTGCGAGCCGTTACTATCCGTTCCCAGATACTCGCCGGTAATGGCGACGTCTCCTTCTGGTTTGGGCGGGCCGGGAATATCGACGGTCCAGGCCGGGGAAGCGCCGTCCTCGATTTTGAAATTGCCCTGGCGCGCGATGACTTTATCGCCCTCTTTCGCTTCCAATATATGAATACCCGGCTTGACGCTGGTTGTGCAGAACATACCGGCGCTATTCGTAAATTGACCCATGGGCAGCACCGGGCCGCAACCGAAGTAAAAAGTCAGCCCATTGTCGTCACTGATGTAGAGGTTCAACGTCAACGGGGACCTGTTGACCATGGTGATCTGCGCCATCGCAAATGCCTTGTGCGCGGAGGCCAGGATGAAGGCCAAAACGAATATGGCGGAAAGCGGGATTCGTTTCATAAAATCCTCCGGGCGCATCATACCACAGCTTCGCAAGCGGTGTTTCGATTGACTGGGTATCTCTTCCTTATTTTCTCTATTCCCTTCCAGTGTGCGAATCGATGAAGCAATGATCGTCCGGCTGCGGGTGTCAATCACTGACCGCGGCGAAGTAGCCGGCGACCTGCAGCCAGTTATCGACGCGGAGGAAGCCGGTGGCGGCGAGGTTGTGGGGGGCGGTATAGAGGAGGCCCTGACCCTCAAAGCGGAGAAGGTTCTTGGGCACGTCGTCAATGAGATAGCCGGCGCGGAGGATGGACTTGTTGCCGCAGAAGACGTACTGGCTGGGCGGGATGAAGGGAAAATGGCGCTGCAGCCAGCGGTACTTGGGGCCGAGGGAGTTGGGGACGGCCATGGCCTGGGTGGCGATGAAGATTTCAAAGCGGGCGGAGAGGTCTTTGAGGACGTCCTGAGCGCCGGGCACGACGGGCAGATCCTCAAAGAAGTCTTCGGCGTCAAGGAAGGCGCGAAGCTGCTGCTGGCGGTCGAGCGGGGCAACCTCCCAGATGCCCTTGCCGGCCAGGTCTTCAGGGGTAACTTCCTCGTCGAAGGCCTGGTTGTAGCGGCGCAGGTGCTCAGAGAGCGTGTCCGCTATGACCTCATCCATGTCCACGCAGATGCGGCGCACGGCTAGACTCCGGGATGGGATTTGGGGGCTGGGGGCGGCGGCGCCATGGACGGGTCCCAGTAAAGCAGGCGGCCGCAACTGTCGCAGGTGAGCAGTTGGCCCTCGCGGAGCTGGTTCCAGGTCTGGGGTCGGACGCCCATGCGGCAGCCGGTGCACTGCTGGTTTTCAGCGCGGGCGATGCCGGTGCCGCGGGAGCCGGAGATGCGGTCGAAACGGAAGAGCTGCTCGGGGTCGATGAGCTGGCGGAGGGCTTCGCGGGCGGTGTCGAGAGCGGCCAGCGCGGCGGTGAGCTCCTGCTGGCGGAGGGCGGCGCGGGCGCGGGTTTTTTCGAGGGCGGCGGCGAGGGATTCGACCTGGGCGCGGGCAGCGGCGAGCGCGGCTTCCTGGGCTTCAGAGCGGACGAGGCTGGCAAACGCATCGTTTTCGAGGCGATCGGCTTCGGCGGCTTCGAAGGTGATTTCGTGCTCGATGGCGTCGGCCTGGCCGGTTTTCTTTACGGAGTCGAGCTGGGCGCGGAAGCGGGCTGATTTCTGGCGGTGGGCGGCGATTTCGCGCTCCAGGCGGGCGCGCAGGGATTCTTCGCGATTGAGCAAATCGGAGGCCACCGCGGACTGGCGCTCGGCGGCGGCAAGAGCGGCTTCGGCCTGGGCGACCTCAGCGGGCAGGGCGCGCAGGGCGATGGTAAGGCGGGCACGTTCCAGATCAAGTGCTTGCAGCTTTACGAGATTTTCAATGTGCGGTTGCATCCATGCAATGAAGTTTACGGCATTACACGCATTCCAGGGAAAAGGAAAGTGGCGGGCAGCCTCGTTATTGAAAGGGATAGAGTTTGCGCCCAGAACCTGACCTGCCTGGTCACGGAATGCGGCAGACGGACCGGCTCAGTTGCCCCCAGGGCTCTCCCGGGGTTGATTTGCGGGTCCGTTTGCGGGTCAGCGGCAATCCCTGTCCAAAGTCCCCCGCCCCCGGAAACCAATAAACGAGAGGTGTTATGACGTTGGAATCAGTAGAGATAGCCAAGCGAATCGAGTGCCGGGTTCCTCCGGAACGCGCCATTCCGGTGACGGTCCAGGTCATTCCTCAATCCGTCTGCTTCTTTTACCATCCCGAAGCGCCAGGACGCCGGTTGCAATTGGATGCCGACGACCAGGGCCTGGTGCGCTTTCATGCACGGGCGCTCACAGGCGCCGAACCCACTGAATTTCATTTGGAGTGCCGTGGTGGAGACGGGCAGATCGAGTTGTACTCGATCTCACTCAGTTCCGATATTCGCTATACGGCTTCAATGAACGGAGATGAATTGGAGCCGGCGGCGACGGTGGAGGGGGAAGAGCGTCCCGCGCTCGAAGGCGACCCCATGGCGCCGTCGAACCTGGAGTTGGTTTCCAGGGGATATCCTCCCAGGCCCGATCCCGAGAAGGCTCCGGCGCAGTTTGCGCGCTGGCTGAAGAATGTTTCGAGGTCCTACACCCGGGTCAGCACGCGCCTGGCGGCGCATCCGGAGTATGGCGAGGTAAAGCGCGGTCCGTTCGAGAAGAGCCTGCCGTCGGCGCCCAGGGGCGGCACGTTCCGGCAGGGCCAGCAAACCGCGGCGGGATGGACGGACAACCACATCAGCAGCAGCTGGTGCGGCGCCTACTATACGCATCCCATCAACCAGTTCGCGTACATCCAGGCCGACTGGATTGTGCCGCAGGTCTTCGATTTCCCCAAGTCGCCGGGCTTTTCAGCGGTTGTGGAGTGGATCGGACTCGACAATGCGAAAGTGGACCTGTACCAGGCGGGCACGGGCAGCGAGTGCTACACCATTTTCGGTTACCAGATCACAACCTACTTTATGTGGATGGAGAGTCTACCGTGGAACTGGTGGGAGATTCCCAACTTCCCGGTGTCTCCCGGCGATGAAGTCAGCGTGGACATCTGGGTGGCCAACGAGTTCGGCACGACTATCTACGAGGATGGCAGTTTTGACGGACTGACGTGCGAGGAAAACAACGTCTGGTTCTACATTAACAATGCGACGAACGGCGCCAGTTTCATGGGGACGTATCCGACGGCTCCCGAATCGGTTTATGGGCTGCACAACACGGGCTTTTCCGGTTACACTGCCGAATTCATCCTGGAGCGGCCAACGATCAACGGCATTGTGACACCCCTGGCGCTGTTCACGCCGACCCCGATGGCCAGTTGCAGTTACGGCGATGCGGAGGATGGCGAGTACAACATGTTTGCGCTGGGAGCCGACAACGGGATACCGCCGTTCGACGGAAAACTGACTTACCTCAACATGGTGGACCCGCGCAACCAGCATCGACTGCTGGTGGAACCGGTGTCGATTCCCGACCCGAACAACAGCGCCGATGCGCAGGCGATCCTGTTCGCCCGGCAGAACTACCCCTAATCCGGATGGGAAGAAGCTGCCGGGGCTGAGAGGGGTACGATCCGCGGCCCGAAGCAAACCCGCAGAGCCAAGGCAACTCGGCAGGCCGGCGGGCTTTTGTGGTCTCCCTCCCGGCATTTGTGGAAGCATCGGGGGACTTCTCCGAGCAAAGGATTGCGATAAACAGTCTCCATTCGCCGCGTCCGTGTGATAGTTTGGCTTGCGTCCCACCGTTGCCGAATCCATGAGCAGCGGAAACACGACGAGGAAAACGCAATGCACTGGACCAAATGTATCCCGAGGACCGTCTTAAGCTGCGCATTAGGCCTGTTTTTCGGGGCTGTGGCGCTGGCCGCGGGAGGGCAAACCGCGCCCGCCTATCAGACGCCTCTACCCTCACATGAAGCCAGCGCCGCCAGTGAGCGGAACTGGTGGAAGAACGCCGTGATCTACGAGATTTACCCGCGCAGTTTTCAGGACACGAACGGCGACGGCATCGGGGACCTGAACGGCATTACCGAACGGCTGGACTACCTGAAGGAGCTGGGAGTGGACGCTATCTGGCTCACGCCCTGCTATCCCTCGCCGCAGGTGGACTTCGGCTACGACATCTCGGACTACGAGAAGATCGACCCGCAGTACGGGACGCTGAAGGATTTCGACCGGCTGGTGGCCGAGGCAGGCAAGCGGCATATCCGCGTGATCATGGACATGGTGATGAACCACACCTCGGACAAGCATGAGTGGTTCCTTCAGTCGCGGTCGTCACGCGAAAATCCGTATCGCGACTGGTATATGTGGCGCGATGGCAAGGGAGAAACGGCCACCGACAAGGGCGCGCCGCCGAACAACTGGCAGTCGCTTTTTGGGCACTCGGCTTGGGAGTGGGATGAGAAGACGCGGCAGTACTACTATCACAAGTTCTACATTCAGCAGCCGGACCTGAACTGGAACAACCCCAAGGTACGCGAGGCCTTCAAGGAGATCATCGGCTTCTGGTTGAAGCGCGGGGTGGGCGGATTCCGGTTCGACGCGATTACGGCTCTCTTCGAGGACCCTGGCCTGGCGGATGAGGGCGTAGTGCTGGACAAGGACGGCAAGCCGCTGATCAACTCCTACGGCGACCCGGTGCTGGACGACTCGAAGACCGACAACCAGCCCGGCGTGCATACGGTGATGCAGGAGATGCGCGCGTACGCGGAGACGTTCAGTTCGGATAAGTTTCCCGGCACGCGAGTGCTGATCGGCGAGACCTACATGGGGAACATCGCCGAACTGGCCAGGATGTATGGGCCGGCAGACAAGCCGGAGTTTCATCTGCCGATGGATTTGCAGGTGGGCATGATCAACAAGCTGGACGTGGCCGCGTTCCGCGCCAAGCTGAACGACGTGGAGACGGGAATCGGCGGCGATATTCCGCTGCTGGTCTTCGACAACCACGATAACCCGCGGCTGGCCGCGCGCTATGGCGACGGGGTGCACGATACGGAGATCCAACGCGCGATGGCGACGGTGCTGTTCGCGAGCCGGGGCGCGGCGCTGTTTTATTACGGTGACGAGATCGGGATGAAGACCACGCCGCCCACGCGCAAGGAAGACGTGAAGGACCCGATCGGCGTGACCGGGTGGCCCAAGGAGAAAGGCCGCGACGGCGAGCGCACGCCGATGCAGTGGGATGGGAGCGTGAATGCGGGATTTACAAAGGCCGGGGCCAGGCCGTGGCTGCCTGTGCCGCCGAGCGCCGCGACGATCAACGTGGAGACCGAAAAGAGCGATCCGAATTCGCTCCTGACGTGGTACCGGAGCCTGATCCGGCTGAAGAAGACGAATCCGGCCTTTGCGCACGGCGAAAACACGATGCTGGACACCGGCAACACGAAGGTTCTGAGCTGGGTGCGGCAGACACCGGGAGTGCCGGCGGTGGTGGTGGCGGTGAACTTTACGGCTGAGCCGCAGACCGTCAACCTGACCGCAAGCGGCGCGGGCTTGCAGGCTGGCAACGTGAAGACGCTGCTGAAAACTCCCGGCGCGGCTGATCCGGTTTCGCTGGAGCGGGTCGCGCTGGGGCCGTATGGGGTTTATATAGGGGAAATGCAGTAACGGCTGGGCCATCGATTTCCGCAAGAGGCCCGCGGCGGTTTCCGTTGGACCGGGAACCGCCGCTCGCGTGGGGATCAACTTACTCTGTGCCGACTTTATTCCGCGCTGACTACAATGTCAGCCAGTTTGCCGGTGAATCTTTTTCCGATTATCAAATCGTCCGGGCTGGCCAGACTTTTCGTTTGCACCGCGATGCTGGAGTCTTCCTTATCGTCGATATAGATCTTCAATGTCTGGCCGTCGTAAACAGCTTTCGCGGAAAACCATTTTCCCAAGGGCAGTTTTGTTGAACTCAAGAGAACGGAATGTTCATTCCCAGCTACTGCCTCAAGCTTGAAATCCCTGGTTATGAGCAACCTGTACGAACAGCCGTACCCATCGCCCTTTTCGAGAATATCGGCGGCGAACGCAGGTGAAAAGGAAGGATCGATATAGACATTGGCCGAAATAGTGAAACCTTTGAGCGGATTCAAGCTGTCGCTGTTTTTGACCCGCACATAGCTCTGATCCGCCAAGGGCAGGTTGGCAGTGGCGTAATCCCGGAAGGCAAGAGCGCTGCTTCCTGAAGATGGACCGCTGGTCCATTTGGCGCCCACTATTTCGGCGTCGTTTTTCTTTCCACTGGAATCGTGAGCGACGCTTCCGCTGCCTTCATTGAATTTCCACTGCCCCGCGATCTGCTGCGCAGGGGAAACTGAAGTGGAGAGGAGAAGAAGCCAGAATAAAGTGAAAAGGCTAACTACGCCGCGCGCCGGCCATGTTGGGAAACGAACCGGCAGAGATGCGGCGCGCATGACCGAGCCTCCCGCACAGCCACGAACTGAGTTCATCAGGAATCTCCTTTTTCAGCACTGCGTTGCTCGGATTCTACCACCAGACCGCTGCCGCAAGTCCGGCAGGGGAGGAGTGCGCTGGGCGTTTGCCTGCAATGCCAGGGCGGGTCAGGGGCACGCGGAAACGGTGCGGCCGGTTCACATCTTCCGGGCCCTGGCCGGCCGTATCATCTGCCGGTCTTAGCGATCCTGTATAATCCGGTGTTGCTTAAAAGAAGAGACAGAGGAGGAGACAAATGGATCCAATGTTCGTGATGATTCCGGTGGGGGTGGCAGCATTATTCGTTTTCATCGTGTTTCTGGGCAGCTTCTTCACCGTGAACACGGCCGAAGTGTCCGTGATCACGCGCTTCGGCAAGTTCCTCCGGATCGCCGACCCCGGATTGAACTGGAAGCTCCCGTTCTTCGATTCCGTGGCGGGCGTCGTGAGCCTGCGCGTGAACCAGATTTCGCTGACTATGGAGACCAAAACCAAGGATAACGTCTTCGTCACCATTCCGATTTCGGTGCAGAATCGCGTGCGCCCGGAGAAGGCCTTCGATGCGTTTTACAAATTGTCAGACCCGACGGCGCAGATCAAGAGTTACGTCGAGCAGGTCATTCTGGGCCATGTGCCGGGGATGACGCTGGATGAGGTCTTTGCCACGCAATCGAGCATCGCCGCGGCAGTGAAGCAGGAGCTCGATGCGGACATGGCCACCTTCGGCTTCGAGATCGTGAATGTGCTGGTGACCGACATCATTCCCGACGCCAAAGTGAAGTCGGCCATGAATGACATCAACGCCGCGCAGCGCGAACAGGTGGCCGCCAACGCACGCGGCGAGGCGGAGAAGATTCTGGTGGTCAAGAAGGCCGAGGCCGAGGCGGAGAGCAAGGCTCTGCAAGGCCAGGGCATCGCCAATCAGCGCAAGGCGATCATCGAAGGCTTGCAGAACTCCATTGAGCAGTTCCAGAAAGTGGTGGATGGCACGTCGTCGAAGGAGGTTATGCAACTGGTGCTGGTGACGCAGTACTTCGACACGCTGAAGTCCATCGGCGAGAGCGACAAGACGAGCACGTTGTTTCTGCCGCACACGCCGGGAGCGGTGAGGGAAGTCTCGGATCAGATCATGGAGTCGATGCTGGTGGCGGGGCAGGTGAAAGGGTGATGGAGCGCATGGGTTTCCCATCCTTGCCGCATGAAACGCAAGAGGGATGGGAATCCGGCGTGAGCTCGCTCCCATTCGATTCAACGAAGGGCGAGATTCGCTTTGATCCGCAGGTGAATTGTTCATGAGCAGGGCGCACGGACTCCGCCATGGACCGGGGAGTGTGCGACAGTATTATTCTGGCTGGAAGGTCCTCTGCTAGTGTTTAGACCTTGTGATTTGGTAATTGCTCCTGAACAAGTGCGGGCGTGGACGCCCGCACGACAGCCGGTCAGGAGACCGGCGCTACACTCCGGCCAAACCACAATCATGCGGTCTCAGTGCTAGGAAGCCTTTTGGAGCAGTTCCCGCTCCGCGCGCAACCAATCCTGCTCCGCGTATCCATCCTGGTAACCGCGCTGCGCCCAATAACTTTGCGCAAGGCGCTCGATCTCGTCGCGAGAGGGCATCGGCGGCTTTGCTGCCTGAGCGCCATTCGCTTTCCTGGTTGCGGTCTTGCGCGGTTTCGCGGGCGCCTTCGTCTTCTTCACTCTATCTGTCATTTAGAACCTCCTCCGTTGGAATTGCCGCCAACATACGGGGAATCATCTTCATCATACAGGGAATCTACGCTAAAAGCTACCACCGGCGCGATGAGCGTATCCCTTCGGTGAGCAGGCACGCGGATCTTCATCCATTTGCAACATCGCCGCAGCAGCGCGTGAAGGTTCGTCCTTCATTCCTTCGGAGGCTCCGGCTGCACTGTCGGGCGGCCTGTAACTTCCGGTGGAGTGGGCTGCGGACGGGTGTACTGAAGCATCCAGTCATAGATACTTTCGTTGTAAACGTCGTAAGGGGCAATGCCCTGTCCTTTCGCCAGTTTTTCCTCGAAAGGCCTGCGAAGAGATGAGGCAGGCGGCGATAATGGAAAGCATGCGTCTTTCCGATCATTGCTATGCGGTTACCGGACTGGGATATATGTCGCCCTGGTGCGTCAATGCGGGATTCATAGTCGGCGATGAAATGACCCTGGTGGTGGACACGGGCGGGAACACGTTAGCCGCGCAATCGATTCACGGCTATGCTTGCGCCGCGAGGCCAGGAAACAAGCTGCGGGTTATTAACACGGAGAAACATTTCGATCATATCGGCGGGAACGGTTACTTCCGAGAGCTGGGGATTGAGGTGTGGGGGCACGCGGGGATAGCGCGAACGCCCGACGAGTTTCAAGCGGAGATCGCCGAGTTCAATGATGCGATACCCGACCCGGTGCGTCGCGCGCGCGTTGAGGCGCGAGCCTTTTTTTATCGGACCAATCCGACCAATCCGAACTGCCCGATTCACAGCGACATCACTTTCGATCTGGGTGGCATGAAGGTGGAGATACTGCTTACTCCCGGACACACACCGACAAATCTCTCCGTCTGGGTTGCGGAGGATGGCGTTTTGTATACGGGCGACTGCGTGGTTCGCGAATATCTTCCGAATCTCGACGCAGGATGCTGTGAGGACTGGCAACTGTGGCTCGATTCACTTGATCGGATCGAACAACTCAAGCCTGGCTTCGTTGTGAGCGGGCATGGACCAGTCTCCCGAGGGGACGAGATTCCAGCGGCCCTCGATTCGGTGCGGAAGGTACTGAGGGAATCGATCGCGCGAGGTTTCTCACCGACCTCCCGCCGCCCAGGTTGAGCTCCAATGTGCGAAATCGCCAATAGATTCAATCTCGCTGCCGACACTTGACTATCGCTCTTGCCATGCCTGATTTCTGATTCTGGTTGGATCGCAGACGATCCGCAGACTGGACCGCGCTCGCGTCCCAGTCTCCTTGCCCGCGGGTGGGCAAGCGTGATTGACTGGGGTCCGAAGGCGGACCTGACACATGGCTTACATCCTTGCACTGGACCAGGGGACGACGAGTTCGCGGGCGATTCTCTTTGATGAGGCGGGGGCGATTGTTGCCACTGCGCAGCACGAATTTGAACAGTTCTACCCAAGGGCCGGGTGGGTGGAACACGATCCCACGGAGATTCTGACCAGCCAACTCGCCTGTGCTGTTGAGGCTCTGGGGCGGGCGGGCGCGTATCCCAGGGATGTGGCGGCGATCGGCATCACCAACCAGCGCGAGACGGTGATTGTGTGGGAGAGGGCGACAGGGAAGGCGATTCATCCGGCCATTGTTTGGCAGGACAGGCGTACAGCTGGGCGGTGCGGATCACTGGAAGAGGGCGGGCTGGGAGAGACGGTTTCCTCCAAGACCGGGCTGGTGCTGGACCCATATTTTTCGGCGACAAAGATCACGTGGATTCTGGACAACGTGCCTGGCGCGCGGGCGCGGGCGGAGCGGGGCGAGCTGGCCTTTGGGACGGTGGACAGTTGGCTGGTCTGGCACCTGACCAGCGGGCGGCGCCACGTAACGGACGTGACGAATGCCTCGCGAACGCTGCTCTACAACATTGTGAAGGGCGAGTGGGACGCGGAGTTGCTGCGCATCTTTGGCGTTCCTGAAAGCATGTTGCCGGAGGTGGCGTGGTCGAGCGAGCGGGTGGGCGAGGTGACGACGACGCTGGGGCTGGGCGGCGTGGCGATTGCGGGGATTGCCGGGGACCAGCAGGCGGCGCTCTTCGGGCAGTTGTGCTGGAGCGCGGGCGAGGCCAAGAACACCTATGGGACGGGCTGCTTTCTGCTGCAGAACATCGGCGGAGAGTTTGTGCGCTCGAAACACAGGCTGATTACGACGGTGGCGGCGAGCGCGCAGAAGCGCCTGGAGTATGCGCTGGAGGGGAGCATCTTCATCGGCGGGGCGGTGGTGCAGTGGCTGCGGGATAATCTCAAACTCATCGGAGCGTCGGGCGAGGTAGAGGCGCTGGCCGCGAGCGTTCCGGATGCGGGCGGGGTGGTGTTTGTGCCGGCGTTTGTGGGGCTGGGCGCGCCGCACTGGGATGCGCACGCGGGCGGATTGCTGATCGGGCTGCGGCGGGACACCAAGCCGGGACACATTGCGCGGGCGGCTCTGGAGAGCATCGCATTCCAGGTGGCGGATGTGCTGGAGGCGGTGGAGAGCGAGACGGGTACGCCCTTGGCCGCGCTGCGGGTGGACGGCGGCGCGGCAGTGAACGATTTGCTGATGCAGTTCCAGGCGGATGTGCTGGGCGTGCCGGTGGTTCGGCCGCAGGTGACGGAGACGACCGCACTGGGCGCAGCGTATCTGGCGGGATTGGCGACGGGATTCTGGGCGGGACCGGAGGAGTTGCGAGCGAAACGGCAGGGCGATGTGCGCTTTGAGCCGAGGATGGCGCCGCAAGAACGGGCGGAGCGGCGTGGACGTTGGCGGCGGGCTGTCGAGCGGGCCAAGGGCTGGAGCGAATGAGGGAGTTTGGCGCGATGGCGGGGCAGCAGCGGGTGATGTGAGGGTTATCGCCGCGCGACACCCAGGCTGACCTCTATAATGGTGCGCCGTGGGACCCCGCATCTCAAGTGCGATGTGGGGTACACGTCACACTTGGCAAGAGGAACGGTGCGGACTACAATGAGGCCTCGATGATAATCTCTCGACTGGTCCTGAAAAACTGGCGGAACTTTCGCACTGTAGATATTGATTTTACGGAGCGTGTCTTCGTGATTGGGCCAAATGCTTCGGGAAAATCTAACCTCTTGGACGTATTTCAATTCCTTAGGGACATCGCCAAGCCAGGCGGTGGACTTCAGCGCGCCATGTTTCAGCGAGGTGGCCTGTCGAAGGTGCGTTGCCTAGCAGCTCGAAAGGAACCGGACGTCGAGATAGAGGTCACTCTGTCCGAGGATGGTTTTTCACCAACTTGGCGCTACGGCATAGGCATTAGGCAGCAGGTTCGCGGTTACCGCCGACCAACCCTTCACTTCGAGAGGATATGGAGGGGAGGCAAACTGATCCTCGAACGCCCGGATGCAGCAGATAAGTCTGACGATGAGCGTTTAACGCAGACGCATTTGGAACAGATAAACTCAAATGCCGAGTTTAGAGAAATTCCAAGATTCTTTGAGTCAATCCGCTACCTTCATCTTGTCCCCCAACTGCTCAGGCACCCGGAAGCCTTCCAGGGGCCAAATATCCCGGATGATCCATACGGGCGGAACTTCCTGGAGATGGTGGTGAAAACGACAGAAAAGACGCGCCGGTCACGTCTAAGGAAGATTGAAGCAGCCCTCCAGGTGGCGGTTCCCCAGCTAAAGGGCCTGACGGATACTAAGGATGAGGCCGGAATCCCGCACCTCGAAGCCACGTACACTCATTGGCGTCCGAACGCAGGGCGGCAGCGTGAAGATCAGTTTTCGGATGGAACATTGCGGCTAATCGGCCTATTTTGGTCTCTTTTGGACGGTGACGCTCCGCTCCTTCTTGAAGAACCGGAACTCTCTTTGCACTCTGGAATTGTTGCGAAGTTGCCGGCTCTCTTCTACCGGCTACAGAGAAAGAGACGGCGCCAAATCTTCGTCAGTACACACAGCGGGGATCTGTTGTCGGACAAGAGCATAGGCGGCGCAGAAGTCGTTATCCTCAGACCTGACAAAGAGGGTACCGCAGCTGAAGTAGCCTCATCACTTGGCCAGGTGCGAGAATTACTGGGCGCAGGATTGAGTATCGCGGATGTCGTGTTACCTCAAACTACGCCGACTAATCTTAGTCAGCTGGATCTGTTCGAATGACTCCCATTCCTGTGAACCTCGCAACCGAGGACGAGTTGAGCGAGGTGACGCTATACCGAATACTTGAGGTGGTCGATGGCTATGCCGTCGGTACCCCATATCGGAGGGGCGGCTTCGGCTATCTTCGCAGAACTATTCCTGGGTGGAATCGGGCCGCAAGGGGCATACCGTTCATTGTTCTTACGGATCTCGATGCTTATGAATGTCCCGCAAAATTGATAAATGATTGGCTGCGAGTGCCGAAACATCAAAATCTGCTGTTTCGCGTTGCGGTTCGCGAGGTTGAATCCTGGCTCTTGGCAGACTCAGCAAATTTCTCAGAGTTCTTGGGCGTGCGGTCTTCCTTGATCCCCACAGACACGGACTCGCTTCCGGATCCAAAATCCACACTTGTGCAGCTCGCTAGAAAATCGCGATCAAGACGGATTCGCGACAGTATTGTGCCGGCGAAACGCAGCACTGCAAAACAGGGCCCCGACTACAACGGTTGTCTCTGTACTTTTGTTCGAGAGCGGTGGGATTTGGATGCGGCAAAGGCAAATTCACCAAGTCTCGCGAGGACGGTTGATCGACTTTCTTCATTTGTCCCAGCGTGGTAGCGAATCTCGGCATCCTGCTAGAGGCTTGGCCCGCGTTCGCTGCACGATCATCCTCCAGTGCATTTCCTGGTTTCCCCATTTGGAACTGCGGCATTTCTTTGGCCCGAGCTGCGTCGGTCAAAAATGAATCTCTTAAGCCAGTTCCACTTCGATTTTTTTGGTTTCGGGGTCCAGGTTGACGATTTTGAAGGTGCGGATCTGGCCTTGGGTCAAGGATTCGGGGTTGGAGTTAGCGGCGGGGACGCTGGCGGCGGGCTGTCGAGCGGGCCAAGGGCTGGAGCGAATGAGGGAGTTTGGCCAGGTGGGGGCAGTATCGGGCGGGGTGAGGGTTATCGCTGTGCGAGGTATGGGCTAACCGCGTCTGTGACCGGCCCTTATACCCACATTTCAAGAGCAGGACGCGGGCGCAAGTCGGGAGTCATTGGGGATCAATGCCGAAGGAGAACGCATGGTGATGCACCAAGAAGGCATATTCGCCCGGCCCCAACCCCTTATAAGTGAACTTGTAAGAGGAATCGCCGTACCTGGATGTATCCCGGTGTATATCCACCCTCGGAATCGTTTGATTGCTTCTCCAAACCGCGACATCGGCGACCTTGACCGCGCGAACCTTCTTCTTGGTTGTGAATGCGTAAAGCCTGTACTTGTCCGGGCCCGTACCCGAAGCAGGGGTGACCACGAACTCCATGGTTTCGGCGGGCTTGAGCCGAAAGACCGAATGGGGGCCGGGAATCAGAACGCTGCCTGACGCATGAACGATGCCGCTATGAACGACGGCCTGCGTGGGCTGCCTTGGAAGAGGCTTGAGTGTGTTGTTGACGGGGTCAAGGTAGTTGACCACACCGGTCGACTGCGGCTCGGCAGGAGCGGCGGCCTGCTGGCCGTAGGCTACGGACGGCGCGAATGTGCTCGACAATAGAATCGCGGCTACAGTGACAGAATGGCGCAACATTCAGATTCCCTCGGGTCGCTCTCGGATATGCGAGTCATTATACGCGCGCAACTATGAACAAGAATTCAGTCGGCCTTCCATTGTCCGCGCCTGCGCGGGGGGAGGGGCGAGCTAGGCTAACTCCACTTCAATCTTTTTGGTTTCGGGGTCCAGGGTGACGATTTTGAAGACGCGGATCTGGCCTTGAGCCAGGGGTTCGGGTTTGGATTCGGCCGCCGGGGCATTGCCTTGCCAGCGGGCTTTGAGCATGGACGAGATGCTGGATAAGTCTGGTTTGGGTTCGGCTTTGGCTTTGGACTTTGACTTCGACGAGCCGGTTGGCGCGGAGGGTTGAGCCGCGACCGGAAGCTCGGGGCTGGAACTGGCGACAATGCGGCAGATGGCGCGGATGCCGTCGCCTAACTCGACATGGGCGAGGGTTGGAGATTGCTCGACTACGCGGCCGGAGACTGTGTCGCCGGGTTTGTGCTCGGCGATGTACTCGTCGATGCTGGTGGGGACGAGCTGCTTCATGGAGAGTTTGATCTGGCGTTTTTCAACGTCGATGGCGAGGACTTGCGCCTTGACCACCTGGCCGACGCGGAGAAGATCCTGGGGATGATTGATGCGCTTTTCGGCGCTGATTTCGCTGACGTGGACCAGGCCTTCGATGCCGTCGACGAGCTGCACGAAGGCGCCGAAGTTCATGAGCCTGGTGACGGGGCCTTCGATCTGGGAGCCGATGGGGAACTTTTGCTGCGCGGTGGACCAGGGGTCGGTGAGGGTCTGCTTGAGACCGAGGGAGATGCGGCGCTCTTCAGGCTTGACGGAGAGGATGACGGCGTCGACTGTGTCACCCTTCTTGAGGATGTCGCTGGGGTGACGGAGTTTTTTGCCCCAGGCCATTTCCGAGATGTGGATGAGGCCTTCGATGCCGGGTTCGATTTCGACAAATGCGCCGAAGTCGGCGAGGCGGGTGACCGTGCCGGTGACGCGCTGGCCGGCGAGCAGGCGTTCGGGGGCTTTGTCCCAGGGCCCGGGTTGGAGCTGCTTGAGGCCGAGAGAGAGTTTTTTGGTTTCCGGGTCGATTTTGAGGATTTTGACCTGGAGTTCCTGGCCTACGGAGAGAACGTCATCAGGCTTGCTGACGCGGGCGTAGGAAATGTCGCTGATGTGGAGCAGGCCGTCGATGCCGCCGAGGTCAATGAATGCGCCGTAGGGCATGAGGGTGCGGACCGTTCCGGTGACCGTGTCGCCTTCCTTGATAGAGGCCTGGAGGGCGTCATGACTGGCCTGGGTGAGGGCGCGGGCTTGCTCTTCAAGAACGACGCGGCGATCGACAACCACGTTTTCGTCGGTGACGTCGAGCTTGGTGATGCGGCAGGTGATTTCGGTTCCGACCAGCTTTTCGAGCTCGGCTGCGTCTTTCGTTCCGCTGCGGCTGGCGGGCATGAAGGCGCGGACGCCGATGTCGACCGAGAGGCCGCCCTTGATGACTTCAGTGACAGTGCCGACGACGGCCAGCCTTTGAGCGAATGCGGCTTCCAGGGCGGACCAGTCGCGGGGCTGCGCGACTTTGAAGCGGGAGAGCTGGTAGTAGTGCTCTTCGTTGCGGCCGGTTACGGAGACGGGGAAGGTGTCGCCGGGTCTTACGGATTCAGCGTTGTTGGGGAAGGCTGAGCGGGGAAGAACGCCTTCAGTTTTGTAGCCGATGTCGAAGAAGACCTGGTCGGCGGAGAGGGAGACGACCGTGCCCTGCAACTGTGTTGCGCCGGTCGCGGCTTTGTGGGAGTGGGTCTTCTCGAATGCGGAGAGAAGATCGGCGAAGGATTCGGCGGGTTCCGCAATGGGTTCTTCGGCTGGGTCCCGATGGGGTTCAGGAGGGATTGCGGGGGCGGATTCTGGAAGGCTGTCGTTGGCCATGATGGTATACAGCTTCATTCTCCCATGATTGAGCGGTGGGGGTGGTTTCGCACTCCTCCGGAAAAGACACAAGCTGATGGGGCACCCATCGGTACGGAGACAAACAATCTCACCGTTTCCCGGTGGCGGGTCAGATGTTTCCCATGGGTCAAGCCGAGAATACGCTTGGTGGCGAGCGAGAGGCATTAGAATCCATATCCTCGTATACTCGACCCAGAGTATGTCTACCCACCTGGAGACAATTCTAGCCACGACACGGGCCACGGTGGCCGCGGCGAAGGCGCATGTGCCAGCGGCCGAGCTGGAGCGGCGGGCGGCGGCGCACCAGCCGCGGGGCTGGGCCGGCGCGTTGCGGCGGCGGGCGGCGCTGGGGCCTGCGGTCATTGCCGAGATCAAGAAGGCTTCGCCCTCCAAGGGGTTGATTCGCGGGGATTTCGACGTGGCGTGGCTGGCCGGGCGCTGCCAGGCGGGCGGAGCGGCGGCGCTTTCAGTGCTCACCGACGAACCGTATTTCCAGGGCAGCCTGCGTAACCTGGAACTGGCTTCGGCGGCGGCGGTTCTGCCGTGCCTGCGCAAGGATTTTACGGTGGACGAGTACCAGATCGTGGAGGCGCGCGCCCACCGGGGAGACGCGATCCTGCTGATTGCCGCGGCGCTGAGGGACGACGAACTCAAGCGCTTTGCCCAGGCGGCCCGAGGACTGGAGCTGGATGTGTTGGTCGAGGTGCATACGGGCGAGGAGCTTGAGCGGGTGCTGGACACGCTGGGCGAGACAGGGGCGGACGCGATCGGCGTGAACAACCGCGACCTGAAGAGCTTTGAAGTTCGCCTGGAAACGTCGCTCGAGTTGGTGGAGCGGATTCCGGCCGGCGTGGCGCGTGTGGCAGAGAGCGGGATTTCGACCGTGGAGGACCTTGCACGGCTGCGGAGGGCGGGCTTTGACGCTTTTCTGATCGGCGAAAGCCTGATGCGTCAGACGGACCCCGGCGCGGCGCTGGCGGGACTGCTGGCGGGAGTGGCTGCGCGATGAGCGTGTGGATCAAGATTTGCGGCAACACTTCGCTGGAGGATGCGCGTCTGGCCGTGGAAGCCGGGGCCGACGCGGTGGGGTTTGTGTTTGCGCCCAGTCCGCGGCGGGTTACGGCGTCAGAAGCGGCTGCCATTGCGCAGCGTCTGCCGGCTACGGTGGAGAAGATAGGCGTCTTTGTCGATGCCGAGCTGGAGGAGATTTACTCGACCGTGCGGGAGTGCGGGCTGACCGGCGTGCAACTGCACTCGGAGACCGAGCCGGAGTTGCCTGCTAAGCTGCGCAAGCTGCTGGGGCCGGGGCTAAGGATTCTGCGCGTGGTGCATTTTGACGCCGGGGCCGGGAAGCTGATGAAGAAACAGATTGCCGAGCACGCCCGGAACCCGCACGTGGATGCGGTGCTGGTGGACTCGCGCACGGCCACGGCGGTGGGCGGCACCGGCGCGGCCTTCGACTGGACTGCCGCCCGGAACACGGTCTTCCGAAACCCAAAAGCGTGCAAACGCATCGCCGCGGGCGGGCTGAATCCGGCCAACGTGGCCGAAGCCATCGCCGCGCTGCGGCCATGGGGCGTGGATGTGGCCTCCGGCGTGGAGGCAACGCCAGGAAAGAAAGACCCGTCCAAGGTGCGGGAGTTTGTGGCTCGGGCGCGGACGGCTGCAGGAGTCAAGAAACCCTCATGACCGGCGCGAGTTCCAACGTGGACCAGCGATTGGATCGCCGTCAGCGGCGTATCTGGGAGATTGTGTCCCACTCTCCTCTTGAGTCGCTTTGGAACCTGCAAGGCGTTCCCATCCGCGTGGTGGCCTCGCGCACCTGGAAAGCCGTGAACGCCGATCGCCTCTTCGGGCATGCCGCAGAACTGGGCTTTTACTTCCTGTTCGCTCTGTTTCCCACTCTGTTTTGCGCCAGTTCGATTCTCGGCCTGTCCGCGCGATCGGCGCCCCAGGTATTCGACAGGCTGCTGGATTATCTGGCGCTCGTAATTCCCACTTCAGCCCTGGGCACCGTCCTCAATACCTTTAACGAGACGACGGCTGCCGCCTCCTCGGGCAAGGTGACGCTTGGACTCGTTGCCGCCATTTGGTCCGCATCCGTCGGCATTTCGGCTATCCAGGACACTCTCAATATCGTTTACAAGATCGAGGACTCGCGCTCTTATTTCATTGCGCGACTTTACGCCATTGGCCTTACTGTGGTTCTAACGATCACCGTTGGCTCAGGCCTTGCCTGTCTTTTGGGCGGAGACTTTATTGGCGCACTGGCCCAGTTCGAGCTTCATAATCATCTTCTGGCCATGGCCGCAACTGTGGCGGCGAGAGTTACGGGCTGGATCATGGCAGCCGTTCTTCTCGACTTCTCCTTCGCCATCATCTACTATTGGGCTCCAGATTCGAAGAAACGCCGCTGGCACTGGCTCACGCCCGGCGGGGCCCTGGGCCTCCTCGGATGGCTGCTGGCTTCCCTTGGCCTCCGTGTCTACCTTCATTTCTTTAATACCTATTCTCTTACGTACGGGTCTCTTGGCGCGGTAATTATTCTGCTGACCTGGTTCTATATCACGGGTCTGATGCTTCTTCTGGGCGCAGAGATCAACAGTGAAATCGAAGCCGCCTCCGCTGAAATGCGCTTGGCCGTCCATGCCCCGCCGGTTCTGGGCCCGGAAGCCGGAATAACGGATTCCCAGGTCTGAAAATCCAGACCTGGGCCACCCGCCTCTGCTAGATGTCCTTGAGAATGGCCTCCTTGGGCACGTTCTTGTGGGCGGCAATGCTGGAGAGAATCCCGTTCAGGGTTCCGATTCTGAGGGGATTATGCGCCGGACCACCTGCGGTGGGGCTAACTGCCTTCGGCGTGGGGAGCGAACGGAATGCTTGGTCTGCCGGCTTAATGGATTCTCGCGTATTCCCAGCGCTTGCAGAGGTGCTTAACCAGATCTTCTCCGCTCAGATCGCGTGGGAGTTTCATGCGACGGCCAAAACCTCGTCGCGAATCAGATGAAGGCGGACGGAAGCAGGCGCAGCAGAGTCGAAGTAGAAGGCCTTCACGGCCTCCCTGACGTTGGCTTTCAGCTCTTCCCAGCTATCGGCCTGGGTGAAGATGCTTTCGCCGAGCGCTTCGGCGGTGAAGCCGCCGTCGGCCTCTTGTACGACTTCAAAGACGAGTTCCTTCATGCTGTTTGAACCCCCTGCGATATTCATCTCATCATACCTCGACTACGAGTACGGAGGCGAACGAAAAGCAACTCTCGGGGGTTAAAACCCCGTTCCCGGAATGGCGTCGGATTGCCGGAGTTAAAACCCCGGCCTACCATTCCCGGCCTGCCAACGTTCCAATATCCCAGGTCTCAAGAGCGAGACCTGGGATATTGGGCAGGGGGTTCGTGGTCTCCCTACCTTCTCTACAAAAAAGCGAAGGATGGGTCACCCATACGTTTGTTGTGAGTCAAGGGTGTGCCACCCGTCAGTTTCAGGGTGGGGCATCCGGCGGGTTGGGGTTCGATGATTCCCAGGTCTGAGAATCCAGACCTCGGCCACCCGCCCGGCGGCTGGCTTCAGGGCGGGCCACTCGCCGGTTCATTCGTGACCCAGACTACGCCCCTGAAAGCCATCGGGTTTTGCGGAGCTCTCGAGAGGTGCGAACGACCTTAGTCACGAGAATCACAAAGAGGGCAACGTCGGTCAGATAGAGTAGTGGGACAAAACGGGAAATTCCGATGATCGCCATTACCAATGTCAGATCGTCCACATTCAGCCAAAGCGCCCTTTCGCGAGAGAGCAAAACTCCGTAGTAAGCTCCAATTCGTTGACCTTCGCTAATCTTTGTGATTTTGTACAACCAAGAATGAATCGCAATTAAATAGAAAAGCACTAATCCTGCGGCGCAAGCAAAGGGAGCAGCGCCAAGCAGGAAGAACCCGCCTAAAGCTGCAAAGCTCGCACCGATGCTGTCCAGAATATGATCAATATACAATCCATAACCATTACATAGACCATTTTCCTTGTTTTGATAAACATAGCCGTCGTTGATGTCCGATATATCCTGAGCACATAAAAGCGCCGCGTAGAAATATGGATGGTGAAAGAAGCCGGCAAATGCACTCATGAGCAAACAGCCGAAGCCGAAGCATGTCCATTGCTCTGAACTGAGCGAGAAAATGATCGTCCGAAAGGCAGTGGAATGTTGAGCGAGATAGCGGTGAGGAGCACCAATGATCAAGGCTATGACTCCGTCTTCGGATTCTTGGGCTAATTGGTGTGCAGGGATGGGGCTGTCCGTGCTAATACCCGGACACGCCGGTAAAGAATGAGTGTCCTATGAACGACCGCCACTAAGATTGCGGTGCCAATAACCCATGCAATGGGCTTGCGGAGATCAAACAAGAGGCTCTCGTTGATAAGATATCCGGCACTTTGAAGTGTTACCAACGCAACAAAACCAACGAAAAGATTCTGGCAGGACGTCATCTCAGCATCAATTTTTATCAAGAGCTTTGCATGGCGCTCGTTGTGCGCGTCTAAAGCATCAATCTGATCCCAGAGTCGATTAGGGGAAAGCCGTTGGAGTCGAACTGAGAGCCGACTCAGCAACTCAAGCGGCCCGTCGAAGATCATGGAACTGATGGCAGTGAGAAGAACTCCTGTGATGTAACCCCCAACCACAAACATAATCAAATCCGGTGTGGTCACTGAGGATATCAATGGTCCTTGCTTGGCGAGAAAATACAGGAATGCTCCTCCGGGGCAGACGCGCGCGAGAGCGTCGTAAAAGAGAGTTGGGATGGACTGCAACAATTTTTCTGAAAGGTCAGACGTAGGTTCTCCCATACTGCCTCACTGTACAATGACATCACGCGGTGAAGAGACAATCTGGCAACTGCGCCCCCGGAAAAGGACGTCGATGGAAGATTGGACATTCGAATTCTACTGCAGGTTGGTTGTATTTGTCTTCTGTATACGGGGAAAGATACATGGTTTTTTCGGACCTGGCCTTCGATTCGACTTCGGATTGGACCATACTCGGCGTTTGGCCTAGACGGAGGGTTAACTTTCTGGTCGCCCGAGACCGGTAACTTCCTGACATCGACCACCCCAGACGCGTCCATTGCCGGCGCAATCCTCAGTTGTGTTTGCCCTTCCACTCGGCGTAGGGGCCTTGGAAGTCTTCGATGCCGCTGTCGTGGAAGATCCAGAGGCGGGTGGCTACTTCGTCGATGAGGTCGTGGTCGTGAGTTACTAAGAGGACTGTGCCTTCGCAGCGCTGGGGGGCTCTGAGGTTTCCCACCCTTTTCGCAACATGCGCGAAAAGGATGGGCACGGAAGCATTTGTGGGGTTGGAAGAGGCGCCCGAAAAACTAGCCGAAGACGGCCATGACGGCGCGGTTGACGGCGAAGGCGGCGCCGTAGGCCAGCGCCAGCATGTAGAGGAACTGGAGGGCGGGCCACTTCCAACTGTTGGTTTCGCGGCGGACGACGGCCATGGTGGAGGTGCACTGCATGGCGAAGGCGAAGAAGATCATGAGGGCCAGCGCGCCGCCCAGGGTCATGTCGTGATGGAGGGCGGTTTGCAGGTGCATGGACTGGGTGGCGGGGTCGGCGCCGTAGAGGGTTCCCATGGTGCTGACCATGACCTCGCGGGCCAGGACGCTGGAGAGCAGGCCGATGCCGATCTTCCAGTTGAAGCCGAGAGGGGCAATGACGGGCTCAATGAAATGGCCGAGACGGCCGATGAGCGAGCCGGCGAGATCGGGCGCGGACAATGAGCCGCCCGGCATCTGGATGACCGGCATGTGAGCCAGGACCCACAGGGCGAGCGTGACGCAGAGAATGATGGTGCCGGCCTGGCGCAGGAAGATGCGGGCGCGGTCAATGAGGCGCAGAGCCAGGGAGCGCAGGGTGGGCATGCGGTACTGCGGCAACTCGAGGATGAACGGCGTTTCGCTGGACTTGAGGATGGAGCTTTTCAGCAGCCACGCGGTGGTCATGGCTCCCACAAAGCCGGCCAGATAGAGGCTCAGCATGACGATGGTGCGCAGGCCGAGTACGCCGTGCAGGTAGACGATGTTGGGGATGAAGGCGGCGATCATCAGCATGTAAACCGGCAGTCGCGCGGAGCAGGTCATGAAAGGCGCGACCAGAATGGTCGCCATCCGGTCACGCTTGTTCTCGATGGTGCGCGTGGCCATGATGGCCGGCACGGCGCAGGCGTAAGCGGAGAGCAGCGGGATGAAGGCCTTGCCGTTGAGGCCGGTGGTGCGCATGACGCGGTCGGCGATGAGGGCGGCGCGGGAGAGGTAGCCGGAGTCCTCGAGAATGCCGATAAAGAGAAAAAGCAGAAGGATCTGGGGCAGAAAGACGAGCACGGAGGAGATGCCCTTCCATGCGCCGTCGAGGAGGAGCGACTGGAGCCAGCCGGCGGGCAGCAGCGGGCGCACCAAGCCGCCGATGCGGGCAAGGATGTCGCCAAAACCGTCGGAAAGCGGCTGGCCGATGGAGAAGACCACCTCAAAGACGCCGACGACAACGACGAGAAAGAGCAGCGGTCCCCAGATACGGTGCAGGAGGATATTGTCGATCTTGCGCGTGCCCTCGACCGAGAGTGGAGCCTGGTAGCCGGTGCGGCTGCTGACCTGCGCGGCCCAGGTGTGGGCGCTGGCTGCGTTGCCCAGCACGGGCAGCGTGAGAGGCTTGGCGGCCGGCTTGTGGGCGTCGCGGCCGTTTAGCCGGTTGAGGAAGAGCGGAACGGCATCGAGGCCGGTGGCGCGCGTGGCGCTGATCTGGGCCACGGCCGCGCCCAGCTCGCGGGCCAGCTTGAGCGAATCCACCTGGCCGCCGCGGGACTCCATCAGGTCGCTCATATTGAGCAGCACGAGAGTGGGCAGGCCGAGCGCGAGCACCGGCGCGGCGAGCATCAACTGGCGCGTGAGGTGGAGGGAGTCGAGGACCAGGAGCACCGCGTCGGGCTTGGGCGTGCCGGGCATTTTGCCGCGGAGAACATCGACGGCGACGCGGGCGTCCTCAGAGTACGGGGTGAGCGAATAGACACCGGGCAGGTCGATGAGGGTGAGGTCGGGGCGGCCCACCCCGGCCATCAGGCCCATGCGCTGCTCGACGGTGACGCCGGGGTAGTTGGCGACCTTCTGGCGGAGGCCGGTCAACCGGTTGAAAAGAGTGGACTTGCCGGAGTTCGGCGGTCCGATCAATACGACGGTCCTGAGCGCTCCGGCGGGCGGCGGAACGGCGGGCGGCGAATAGGCCGGGGTTTCGCAGCAGGCGCTCATCGGGCGACCTCGATCAACCTGGGAACTTCCGCATCTGGAGCTTTGGGAGCGTTGGCGCCTTCAGTGTCGACAGCCCGGACGCGAATGGCCTCCGCGGTTTCGTGGCGCAGGGCAATCTCCATGCCGTCCACGCCGTACACAGTGGGGTCGCCGGCCGGCGCGCGGCGCAGGACGGTCACCAGCGCATCGGGGACAAAGCCCATATGCATCAGGTGATTCTGCACGGATTCGGGCAGGTCGAGGGCCACCAGCACCCCGCTCTCGCCCACATTCAAATCGCTCAACACGCTCAACCGCCGGACTCCGATGGGCTGGCGAAAAGCCGCCAGCCTAAAACTACGACCGGAATGGTCGTAGTTTCAGTATACGACCATCTGCACTGGGCCGCAAACACTGGTTTCGAGATCTTCCGCACGCCGCGCGCGCATCTATTCGACCTCTGGAAAAGGGCTCGCAGACTCGCCAGCCACTCCCCCGTGGCGGACCCTCTTGGCTTCATTCATCGGAGCGATGCCCTATTGTTATCAGGAGAAATGAATCCGGGGTGTGATGCAAATCACACAAATAGGGGACATTCGTACCCCTTGCGATGCAGAAGAACTGAATGATAGAAGAACTCTATGCATGTAGAGGAGTTCCGCGCATCGGTGACACACGAAATACCGCCGGAGGGGCTGCCGGCTCCGCTGGCTGCTCTGTGGTGGGACGCAAAAGGGGATTGGGTCCAGGCGCACGGGCTGGTGGACGAGCTTGAGAGCATGGAGGGCATGGCCGTCCACGCCTACCTGCACCGCAAGGAGGGCGCAACCTCGAACGCAGACTACTGGTATGAGCGGGCGGGGCGGAAGTTTCACCGGGCAACGCTGGAGGATGAGTGGCAGGCGCTGGTGGAGGGGCTGCTGGGCTGAGTGGCGGCGCCTGCTCAAGCCGCGCCCTTCCAAAACCTCCTGAATTGAGGTCTGTGGCCACCCGCCGTTTCGCCAGAAAAAGGGCGAAAGGATGGAGTTCCCGGCTCCGGAGTAGAATCCAGCTTGGCAAAGCGGAGGGAGAACCATGCAATATCGCAGTTTTGGAAAACTCGATTGGCAGGTTTCGGCGCTGGGTTTTGGCTGCATGCGTTTTCCCACTTCGGATGGAGAGCGTCTCAGTCCCAATATCGAAGAGGCCGAAGCGATCGGCATGGTTCGCCACGCCATCGACAACGGAGTTAATTATCTCGACACGGCGTACGCATACCACGGAGGGCAAAGTGAAGTCGTGGTGGGCAAGGCGCTCAAGGGCGGCTATCGGGAAAGGGTCAGGCTGGCCACCAAGCTGCCGGTCTGGCTGGTGGAGAGTCCGGCGGACTTCGACCGATTGCTCAACGAGCAACTCACAAAGCTGCAAACAGACCACATCGACTTTTACCTGCTGCACGCGCTGAGTCACGGCCGGTGGCAGGATATTGTTCTGAAGCACAAACTGTTGGATCGGGCCGAGGCCGCGCTGGCCGATGGGCGCATCCGGCATCTCGGCTTCTCCTTCCACGACGAGTACGAGGGTTTCGAGGAGATCGTCAACGGCAGCGATCTGTGGAGCTTTTGCCAGATTCAATATAACTACATGGACACGGAGAATCAGGCTGGGACGCGCGGCCTGAAATTGGCGGCAAGCAAGGGCCTGGCCGTGGTGATCATGGAGCCGCTGATGGGCGGCAGGCTGGCCGATCCGCCCAAAGACATTCTCGAAGTTATGGCGAGTTATCCTGTGCGGCGCTCTCCCGCCGAGTGGGCTCTCGAGTGGCTCTGGGATCAGCCGGAGGTCTCGGTGGTCCTGAGCGGCATGAGCGCCATGATGCAGGTGGGAGAGAACCTGCGCTGCGCCGATCACTCGCGCATAGGGGCTTTCAGCGAGGCGGACCAGGCGCTGATCGCCAAGGTTCGAGAGATCTATGCAGCGCGCACGGCGATTCCGTGCAGCAAGTGCAATTACTGCATGCCCTGCCCCAACGGCATATACATTCCGGCCAACTTCGAGTTCTTCAACTACGCGCACCTGTACGACGACGTTGCGGGCGCGCGCTTCAAGTACCAGGTCTTTCTCGAAGAGGAGCAGCGCTCCGGCTCCTGCATCGCCTGCGGCATCTGCGAAGAACAGTGCCCGCAGAAGATCGCGATCAGCGAGTGGATGCCGAAGGTCACCGCGCTGCTGGCGTGAGCGGGAAGCGGCAAAATGAGCCTGATATCCGCCTCAGTGCTTCGTCCAGCCGTGCATTCCTGCTTTGAAGCTGCGGTGGTCAAGCCGCGGCAATGCACGCGCCACTTTGTGGGGGAAGAGCGGGTAGTGCTTCGCCGCGATGAGCTGCTCCGGGACGCACCACACGTCTTCCTCGGAGGTCATCCAGTGCAAGCCATCCAAGCGCTTCAGGTTCACCGGTCTGGAGTAGGAACGCAAGGTGCGCTCGCCGCGCAGGTTGTAGTAGTCCTCAAAGTAACTGAGCGCCAGTTCGCGGAGCGTGCGGTAGATGGGCGCGCGGAAACGCAGCCCGGCGAAGTTCGACTTGGCAATGCCTCCCCATAGGCCGCCTTCGCGATAGACGGCCACCACGTGATCGTCGTCATGCACGGCCTCCAGATCCATGAGCATTGGCGGATGGCCGTTGACACGCAGGGCGGCAGCGGCCAGCAGCGCACCCTCCAGGCAGTGTCCTTTGCGCTCACGCAGCACGCGGTGCGGAGACCACGCCGTGTTCGCGTACTGGTAGGCCAGCCCGTCAATGAATTTCTGGATTTGCGCCGGCGTTTTCAGCGCTCGCAAAGCGCGCAGATCTTCTGCCGGCAAGCCGAAGCTCTCCTGCATCTGCCGCGGAATTCCTTTTTTCGATAGTTTCTTCAAATGCAGAGCCGTAACTCTTTTTGAAACTCTTGGGAATTATACAGAGATGAGTTGCAAGCCGGCTTCTGTCCGAATTGCGGAGGATTCAGCGGCTCGCGATGGCGGCAACTGCCGCCGCAACATCGCCGGTGAGTGAGCCGGCGAAGGTGACGGCGCTGTTGGCGTGAGCAGAGATCTGCGTCTCGGCGGTTGAAAATTTCCTCTCCGAAAAGGAGAAGAAACGGTGAATCCGTGCTATCCTTGTGGCGATTCCGAGAGGCGCTATGGAAAGACACCGGAAGCAACTCACCCGTACGCTTATCGTCGCATTTGTCCTGATCGCGGCCATCGCAGCGTTCCTGCTCCCTCCTTCGCTCCAGGCCCAAACTCAGAAGTCCCCCGCAGGTATTGCCCCGGCACTGCTAGCCAAGGCAAATGCAGGTGATGCGGACGCTCAATGGCATGTCGCATACGCCTACGAGAAGGGCGAAGGCGTCCAACAGGATTTCGTTGAGGCTGCAGAGTGGTATCGCAAGGCGGCTGAGCAAGGTTTCGCCGCGGCACAAATCCAACTCAGCGGCCTCTACCACTCCGGCAAAGGCGTAGCACAGGATTTCGTTCAAGCGGCATCTTGGGTTCGAAAGGCAGCCGATCAAGGCGATGTCGATGCTCAGTGCATCATTGGCATGTTTTACCAAAACGGTGAAGGCGTAGCCCGTGACTTCGATCAGGCAGCGCTTTGGTATCGCAAGGCAGCTAAGCATGGCAATGCATCCGCTTCGTGTTTAGGCCTTCTCGGAAATCTGTACAGATTTGGCAAAGGCGTGCCGCAGGACTATACGCAAGCGGCGTTTTGGCTTCAAAAAGCAGCTAATCAAGGAGATGCTGATGCGCAACTACAACTCGGCCTGCTTTACTACCAAGGCCACGGAGTACCGCAGAGCTATTTACAATCGGCGATCTGGTATCGCAAATCAGCCGAGCAAGGCAATGCTAAAGCACAAACCTTACTTGGAGGACTTTATAACTTTGGACAGGGGGTTTCGCAAGACTACGCAAAAGCTGCTATCTGGCTCCGCAAAGCCGCCGAGCAAGGCGATGCTGGCGCACAATACTTACTAGGATCGCTTTACGCCGAAGGCCACGGCGTTCTGCAGGACTATGTACAATCTGCGATCTGGTTTCGCAAGGCGGCTGAACGAGGCGATGCACAAGCGCAATATAGTCTCGGCTGGCAATATTCCCAAGGTAAAGGCGTACCGCAGGACTACACGCAAGCGGCGGTGTGGTATCGCAAGGCGGCAGAGCAGGGCAATTCTGGAGCACAATCCAACCTTGGCCTGCTTTATGCTCTTGGCCACGGCGTGCCGCAGAGCTTTGTTGATGCATATTTTTGGCTGGACCTCGCCGCTGCCAGGGCAGAGGGGCAAGAACAGGAAGATTTCTCAAAGGCCCGCGATATTACCGCTCAAGATCTGACGCCGGAGGAATTATCGAACGCACAGAGGCGGGCGGAAGAATGGACCGCCGCGCACCAGCCAAAGCCATAGCAAGATATGCGATGCCCTAACTAGGATGAGATGCCCCACATTCCTGCCAAGCATTCGAGTTATCAAATCCCCACTTCTGTGTTACTACCTCAAATTTCTTGAACGCCAACCGTGCTTTAATCAACTTTGGTTTAGCCAGCAATACATTGCGCTTCTCGTATGCCTTGACTGCTCTCTCGATTTTGGACTTCCATTTAACGCAGCATCTATGTCCCGCAATGATTTCAACTAGCTTCAGCGTGCCGTCAAATGGCATAAAATACAGATCACCTTCTTTCGTAAGCTTATCGAGAGGTATGACCATTCGTTGTTCGTTCTCGTACCTCCAAGCAGCATACTTCGTCACAAAAAGACTATCTTCTAATTCCTTGGGCGGGTCGGCTCCGCCCACATTCTTCCATTTGGCGAGTGGTATCCGTCTCCGTGTGTAGATGATCTTCTTTAAGATGCTATCTTGCACATCAAAGCCCAGGCACATTCCTTTATGCCTGTCGCCGTAGTGACTCCACATCAGGGGATTCTTCCAGCTAGTGCTGAAACAAAGAAGTCCGTGTCGTTCATTGAGCTTTTTAGCCCAGCCCTTTACCTTTTTCCGAAGATCTTTATCTACTAGCCCACCCCCGAGCAGTTCGAAAGGATCGTTAAGATCGAAAAAGCGACAGACCTTCAATCGCTGTTTGCAAATATTCTTGACAGCCCATTCAGATTCAACAAAAAAGTAGACTCGCATTTGATCAACTATACCGCTGCCACGCTCGTATGGGGATGATCCTCTCATTTGCCGCTCAGAATGTAGTCTTTGTAGCGCGGCGGCAAGGGCATGCCTTCGATCAGTCTAGGAAACGCGGCAAGGTCCGGGCCTAAAGGCCCCGCAAATTCGCTCTCTTTCAGGGGGCTGAAGCCCCCTGCTCCCTCCGGAATCTTCGATGGCCGGAAGCAGCGGAAATGGCTGCATTCTAAGGATTTAATCGCACAATATGGGATTTGCTCCCCGCAATGTGCTTTGCATCACAGCGGGTCTGCCCCCCATGGAAGAGACTCGAACTTGCGGCTGTGTTGCGTCCGGCCGCGCTATGAGGAATAAGCGAATGAGTGAACAGAAAATGATCATTTTGGATGGGAACGAGGCGGCTGCCTCGGTTGCCTATCGTCTCACCGAAGTCGTCGCCATCTACCCCATCACGCCGTCGTCGCCGATGGCGGAGTGGGCCGATCAGTGGCGCTCGGAGGGAAAGAAGAATATCTGGGGCGCGTTGCCTATTGTGGAAGAGCTGCAGAGCGAGGGCGGCGCGGCGGGCGCGTTGCACGGCGCATTGCAGGCAGGGGCCTTCGGGACCACCTTCACCGCCTCGCAGGGGCTGCTGCTGATGATTCCCAATATGTATAAGATTGCCGGCGAGTTGACCCCGGCGACGATGCACGTGACGGCGCGGACGCTGGCGACGCATGCGCTGTCGATCTTTGGCGACCACTCCGACGTGATGGCCTGCCGCTCGACGGGTTGGGCGATGCTGGCCTCGAATTCCGTGCAGGAAGTGGCCGATATGGCGCTGGTGGCGCAGATTGCCACGCTGGAATCGCGCATTCCGTTCATGCATTTCTTTGACGGATTCCGCACCTCACACGAGGTGGGCAAGATCATCCCCATCAGCGACGATACGATTCGCGCGATGCTGAACGACAAGCACATCATTGAGTTCCGGCAGAGAGCGCTCAGCCCGGATCGGCCGATGATCCGCGGCTCGGCGCAGAATCCCGACGTCTTCTTCCAGGCCCGCGAGGCCTGCACGCCCTTCCACGCGGCGGTTCCGGGCATCGTGCAGTCGGCGATGGACCGGCTGGCCGCCCAGACCGGCCGCGCCTATCATCTGTTCGACTACTACGGCGCGCCGGATGCGGAGCGGGTGATCGTGCTGATGGGCTCCGGCGCCGAGGCCGCCGAAGAGGCCGTGGACGCATTGAACCAGCAGGGCGAGAAGCTGGGCATGGTGAAGGTTCGCCTCTACCGGCCCTTCGACGCCAGCGCCTTTCTGGCCGCGCTGCCCGCAACGGTGAAGTCGATTGCGGTTCTCGACCGCTGCAAGGAGCCGGGCGCCAACGGCGAGCCGCTCTACAAAGACGTGGTGACCGTGTTGGCCGAGAATGCCGCCAGCCTGCCGTTCGCCACCAAGCCGACGGTGATTGGCGGGCGCTACGGGCTCTCATCGAAGGAGTTTACTCCGGCGATGGTCAAGGGCGTCTTCGACGAACTGGCCAAGCCGGCGCCAAAGAATCACTTCACCATCGGCATCGACGATGATGTAAGCCACACCAGCCTGAGCTACGATCCAGCGTTTTCGACCGAAGACGCGAAGACGGTGCGCGCGCTGTTTTACGGCCTGGGTTCCGACGGCACGGTGGGCGCCAACAAGAACTCGATCAAGATCATCGGCGAGCAGACGCCGAACTTTGCGCAGGGCTACTTCGTCTACGACTCGAAGAAATCCGGTTCGATGACGACGTCGCACCTGCGCTTCGGACCCAATCCGATCCGGTCGAGTTACCTGATCACGCGCGCCAGCTTTGTGGCCTGCCACAACTTCAGCTTCCTGGAGAAGATGAACGTGGTGGAGGCGGCCATGCCCGGCGCGGTGTTCCTGCTCAACTCGCCCTACCCGGCGGCCGAGGTCTGGGAGCATCTGCCCCGGACCACGCAGCAGGAGATGCTGCGCAAGAAGATCGAGTTTTATGTGATCGACGGCTACAAGGTGGCGCGCGAGGCGGGCATGGGGACGCGCATTAACACCATCATGCAGACCTGCTTCTTCGCCATCAGCGGCGTTCTGCCGCGCGAGGAAGCGATCAAGCAGATCAAGAAGGCCATTTACAAGACGTATGGCAAGCGCGGCGAGGCGGTGGTGGCTAAAAACTATGCCGCCGTGGATCAAGCGCTGGCGCATCTGGAGAAGGTTGAACTTCCCGCTGGCGCCTCATCGAAATTCGATCTGATTCCGTCCATTTCCGGCCAGGCGCCGGAGTTTGTGCGCGGCGTGCTGGGCCAGATTGCCGCGGGTCACGGCGACCTGCTCCCGGTGAGCGCCATCCCGGCCGGCGGGGCGTTTCCCACGGGGACGGCGCAGTGGGAGAAGCGGAACATCGCGCAGTTCATTCCCGTATGGGACAAGGACCTGTGCATCCAGTGCGGCAAGTGCGTGATGGTTTGCCCGCACGCGGTGATTCGCGCCAAGGTCTACGGCGCGGAGCTGGGGGACAAGGCGCCAGCGACCTTCCAATGGGCCAAGCCCAAGTGGAAGGGGATGGAGCAGGAGCGTTACACGCTGCAGGTGTCTCCCGAGGATTGCACGGGCTGCGCGGTGTGCGTGGATGTGTGCCCGGTGAAGAGCAAGAGCGACGCCAGCCACAAGGCCATCAACATGGCGCCGCAGGCGGCGCTGCGCGAGGCCGAGCGCGACAACTGGGAGTTTTTCCTGGGTCTGCCGGAAGCGGACCGCGCCAAGCTGTCGCATACGCAGGTGAAGGACATCCAGCTTCTGCGGCCGCTGTTCGAGTTCTCGGGCGCTTGCGCGGGCTGCGGAGAGACGGCGTACATCAAACTGCTTACGCAACTCTTCGGCGACCGGCTGTACATTGCGAACGCGACGGGTTGCTCGTCCATCTACGGCGGCAACCTGCCCACCACGCCATACGCGAGCAACGCGCAGGGCCGCGGGCCGACGTGGGCCAACTCGCTGTTCGAGGACAACGCGGAGTTCGGCTTCGGCATGAGAATCGCCCTCGACCAGCAGAAGGAGTTTGCCGAGATGCTGGTCAAGCGGCTGGCTCCGTCGATTGGCGACGAGCTGGCGACGGCGCTGCTGGGGGCCTCGCAGAAGACGGAGACCGAGATCGACCAGCAGCGGGAGCGCGTGAAGGCGCTCAAGACGAAGCTGGCGAGCAACAACTCCTCCGACGCGCGCAACCTGCTGGCCATTGCCGATGTGCTGGTGCGCAAGAGCGTGTGGATTCTGGGCGGCGACGGCTGGGCTTTCGACATCGGTTTCGGCGGACTGGACCACGTGCTCGGCTCGGGCAAGAACGTGAACGTGCTGGTGCTGGACACCGAGGTTTACTCCAATACCGGGGGCCAGATGTCAAAGGCCACGCCACGCGGCGCGGTAGCCAAGTTTGCCGCCAGCGGCAAGCCGAACAGCAGGAAGGACCTGGCCATGGAGGCCGTGAGTTACGGCTACGTCTACGTGGCGCAGGTGGCGCTGGGCGGCAACGACAGCCACGTGGTGAAAGCCTTCCAGGAGGCGGAAGCGCACGAAGGGCCGTCGATTATCATCGCCTACTCCAGTTGCATCGCGCACGGTTACGACCTGGTGCATGGGCTGGAGCAGCAGAAGCTGGCCGTGCAGTCGGGCTACTGGCCGCTGATGCGCTACAACCCCGCACTGCGCGCGGAGGGCAAGAACCCATTTCTGCTCGACTCGAAGGCGCCGTCGATCCGGCTCAAGGAGTACGCTTATCGCGAGGCGCGCTACACGATGCTGGCGCGGGGCAACCCGGAGCTGGCCGCAACGCTGCTCGATGAAGCGCAGGACGACGTGGAGCGCCAGTGGCGCGTTTACTCAGGCCGCGCCGCAATGGCGGGCCGTGGCGAGACGCCGCACATCGCCCCGGAGGAAAAGCCTGAAGAGAAGACTGGTGAAAAACTGGCAGCCGTAGTTGACGGAGGCGCGGAATGATCGATTTTTCAACGCAGTATCTTGGTTTGAAGCTCAATGGCCCCATCGTGGTGTCGTCCACTCCGCTGTCGGAGTCGATCGACAACATTCGCCGCATGGAAGACTCCGGCGCCTCGGCGATTGTGCTTACGTCGCTCTTCGAGGAGCAGTTGGCGCTTGAATCAAAGGCGCTGGACGAAGACCTCTCGCGCGGCACCGATTCCTTTGCCGAGTCGCTCGATTATCTGCCCGATCTGAACGACTACCGGATGACGCACGAAGTATACCTGGAGCACATCCGGCGCGCCCGGGAAGCAGTGAACATTCCGATCATGGCCAGCCTGAACGGCGCCACGACCGGCGGCTGGGTGCGGTTTGCCAAGGACACGGAACAGGCCGGCGCTCATGCCATCGAACTGAACACCTACGCGCTGGCCACGGAGCGCAGCCAGACCTCCGCCGAACTCGAGACGCAAATTCTGGAGCTGGTGGCCGCCGTGACCGCCGCAGTGAAGATTCCGGTGGCGGTGAAGCTCTCGCAGTCGTTCACCAGCCTGCCGCACATGGCTGCGCAGCTGGAGGATGCGGGCGCACGCGGCGTGGTGCTCTTCAACCGCTTCTACCAGCCGGACTTCGACATCGAGACGCTGGAGGTGCGGCCGACGCTGCACTTCTCCAAGCCTTCGGAGTTGCTGCCCCGGCTGCACTGGGCGGCGATTCTCTACGGGCACCTGAAGATCGACCTGGCGATCACCGGCGGGGTCCACTCCGCCGAGGATGTGCTGAAGGGGATCATGGCGGGCGCCGGCATTACCATGATGGCTTCGGCGCTGCACATTCACGGCATCGAGCATATCGGCAGGGTGTTGGCCGACATGCGCTACTGGCTGGAGAAGCGCGAGTACGCCTCGCTGTGGGAGACGCGCGGCTGCCTCAGCCGGCGCTCCGTGCCGGATACTTCACCCTTCGACCGCGGCAACTACATCAAGACGCTCAGCTCGTATAGTTTGCGGCAGACGATGGCGGCATTCTAGGGGGCTTCGCGCCCGGCGAATCGCCCAGGTCTCTAAAGCGGGACCTGGGCACCCGGCACCCGGCCGCTCCGCCGCCCGGGATGCATTGAGGGATAGCGGGGGCATCACAGAGATGGCGAAATAAAGGCGAACAAAGCGACTGAATCTGTGAGACAATTCTGTGCATGAAACCAGTCTTCGCCTGCGTCGCTCTACTGATTGCCCTCAGTGGTTGCAGTGTCCCGCCCTCCGCTCCGACCCTGGCGGACATTGAAGACTCGGAAAAAGGGTCCGCTGCATACCTGAAGAGCCTGAACGAAGCCCAACGAAAGAGCTACGATGATCTGAAGACTGACTGGCTCAAATATCTGAAAAATGACCCTACTGCCGCCAAGAAAAATTATGCGCGAGCCACTCTTCAGTCGCAGACAATACTCGGCGAGATGGGATACGGGACACTATTTACGGGGATCGTCGATAAGAGAACACAGGATGCGCTTTCCGTGTATCAGAAGAACAATGGCATTTTCGACAGTGGCAATGTTGATCCACTGACCTACTTTGCGCTGACTGAGGACGAGGAGATATTGGAACACAGAACTGTTATGACTGCCTCCTATTTCTTCCTGTCTGGCAATTGGAATCGCTACTTTTCTGCTGACGGGGCATGGGACTCCCAGAACAAAGAAGACTCCTTCATTCAAAGCAGCACGATACAGTGCGACAAAATGCTTCGCACCTGCACGCAGGCGAATGGCATTGATATGAGCTTATTTGGGATGAAAAGCGTCCAAACAAACATCACGGAGTTCTCTGTTACGAAGTGGGACGATTTTGAGATCATCGCAGATTTTTATGACTTGCCATGTGAAAAAGATGAGTTGGAGATAGTTCGCGACAAGCAGACTGTCACAATGCACATGATTTCCATCAACAAAGAGAATGCTTATTGTAAGAAATACATGGGAGATTCAACCACTCTGGATGCACATCTCTTGGGCTGGGAGAAAATTGGGCAGTCACGTGAAGAAACTCTTAACAAAAAACGCGCATCGTTGTTCCAGTTTTCTGAATCGGCAAGAAAGATCATTAACGCAGCAAAATGAGGGAGAGAGATGCCCAATCAAGATGTTTGGAGGCAGATTGACCACGTTCTGCTCAACGCAAAACTCGCAGAGATCGCAGAGAAGATGCATCCAAAGCTCGCCGAGGACAAGGCAATAGCACATTCTGAGGGGCACAAGAGAGGTAACTCTGCATTTTATCCGGCAGAACGAGTTCGCTTTGAGGAACGGCGTGCAGACGAGTGGGCCGAAAAGGAATATGAAGCTGCATGTAAGGTCTGGGAGACTCAAGGGCACAAGCCCTCCCGCGCATTCTATCGAGCCGTCTATGAAAACCTCCTTGCCCCGCTTTTCGCGACGAGAAAGGCCACCGTTATCGCAGACATGGGACTGGAGGACCGGCGCACGGGTCGATCAGGTCATAGCGCAGGGGCACAAGGAGCATTTGCCCAGTCTATGGGCAAACTGAGCAGCCGTTGGAACCGAAAGATAGAAGTTGCAACGCGGGAGTACGAATATTCAATACAGCGGGAGCAAAAGGAGGGAGTCAACGCCGGTCCATCTAGCCCTAGCCGCGGAATAATAAGGAAAAAGTGGGACGTATTCATCTGCCACGCCAGCGAAGACAAAGACGAAATCGCAAGGCCATTAGCGCAGGCTCTAATACACGAGGGGTATTCGGTTTGGTATGACGAATTCACATTGACGGCTGGAGACAGCATTCGAAAATCGATCGATCTGGGGCTTGCCCAATCGGATTTTGGCGTCGTGATTTTAAGTAAGCACTTCTTCGAGAAGCATTGGCCTCAGCAGGAACTGAACGGCCTGGCAAGCAAGGAGATAGACGGCAGGAAGGTAATACTTCCTCTCTGGCATGGAGTAGCCGTTGAAGGAATTCGCAGTCTTTCGCCTATGTTGGCAGACAGAATTGGTGTCCCGACAAACAAGGGCCTTGAATATGTGGTTGAGCAGCTTGAATTGGCAATGAAATAACCGGGCGCCCCGCATCTCGATTTTGAGATGTGAGATTGATCCACTTCACGCCGCCTTTTTCGCCCGCAAAGTCACGCGCAACCCGGCTCTGAAAGCAAATGCAGCACGGTTTCTTCGATCAGGCGGCAGGTTTGGGGAAGCGCGTCGGTCACGGCGGGGCTGAAGGCTTCGCCTAACTCGATTGAGGCTGCGCCGATGGTCAGCAGGTGCGCGTTCCGAGGCAGGGAATCGTAGAGTTCGCGGGCCAGAGCGAGCAGTTCGGGTGCGTCCAGGTGGTGAGTCGAGTGTCCCCGGCCGGCGGGGGCAGGCACGACGGGAGCCAGATTGACCGATCCAGGAGCCGAATCGAGGGAGCAATCGATAAACAGGACGGACTCGGCGCGGGCGATGTCTTCGGCCAGATCGGGAGTCCATTGCTGACGGGCTACGACGCGGACGCCTGCCTGCCCGGCGAAGCGCCGTTCGGCCCACTCGGCAAGCCACGGCCCGACGCCGTCGTCGCCGCGCAGCGTGTTGCCGCAGGCGAGGATGAGGCATCGGGCTGGACTCAACCGCGACATCATGCGGTCAGAGTACCACCGCGTAAGCAACGTAGCCGATCAAGACGAGGGATACAAACAGATTGGTTACCAATGCCAGGTTCTGCTTCTGGCCCCTGTGCTTGTCCGTCCAGTGCCGAATGCCGGCGATCCCGAAGAACAAGGCCGCGATGATTGCAACTGGGAGAATAAAACTGGGCTGCCAGATAGACAGTATTCCAACGGTTCCAGTGGCGAAATTTGCAATTCCCAATTCCCGCACGAACGGCAACGGGTCATCACTCCGTATGCCGAATATCCCTTCCGACGTAAACCGAGGCTGGAAGAACTGCCGCAAACCGGCGCCAAAAATCCTGACTCCCGCACTCCAAAAGACGAACCACTTGCCTACCAGCAACATCAGCGGCGCAGGCGAATGGTGGATGTAGCGTTCATAGCCAATCGAGAAGATGGGCAACAGAACCATCGACAAAAGCACACTTGCAGCGTACATCGAGTCCTCTCTCCTGATTTACGAGCAGCCACGCGTGCCTGAGCGAGCGCGGAACAGCACGGCGAATCGTAGCCTGGCGCGTCAGGCGCGCGCCACCCGGTCCACGACCTCGCCATCGGCGTTGACCAGCGTGAGAACCAGGGGCATCTGGCCGAAGGCGTGGGTGGAGCAACTCAGGCACGGATCGAAGGCGCGGATCACGGCCTCGACGCGGTTGAGAGCGCCCGCGGTGAACTTGCCGTTCTTGACGTAGGCCCTGGCCGACTGAAGCACGCCCTTGTTCATGGCATTGTTGTTGTGTCCGGTGGCGACGACCAGGTTGGCCCAGGTGATGAGGCCGTTCTCGTCCACCTTGTAGTGATGATTCAGCGTGCCGCGCGGGGCCTCGATCTGGCCCGCGCCATCGAGCCGGTTGACGCCGGCAGTGGCACGGACGTGCTTGTCCAGGATGAGCGGGTCGGCGAGAATCCGTTCGATACTCTCGATGCCGTAGAGGGCCTCGACCAGCCGCGCGTGGTGATAGTGGAAGGAGCTCTCGATGGGCCCGGCGGCCATCTGCTTGAACTCGGCCAGTTCCTTGTCGGCTTGCGGCGTTCCCATGGACTTGACGATGTTGAGCCGCGCCAGCGGACCTACGCGATAGCTGCCCTGCGGATAGCCGAGCGGCTTGTAGTAGACGAACTTGGTGTAGCTGTAATTTTCGTCGGCTTCGCCGAACTGCTCGGTGAAGCGGCTGGCGGTCATGCCGTCCTCGATGACAGCGCCCTTGGGATCGATGAGCCGCAGCGCGCCGTCGGTGAACTCGATGGACTCGTCTTCGTTGATAAGGCCGAGGTAGTTGGAGGGGAAGTTAGCGAAGACTTTGATCTCCTGCTTGAAGGAGCCGGCGATTTGCTTGTAGGTGGTCAGCGCCAGCTTGAGGTTGGCGTATGCCTGGGGAATCATGGAGAGCATCTCGTCCCTGTGAGCAGATGTCAGCGGCTCGGTGACGCCGCCGGGAACCACCCAGCCGGTATGGATGCGCTTGGTGCCGAGCAATTCAATGATGTGCTGGCCGAAGCGGCGCAGACTGATGCCTGCCAGGCCCAGGTCGGGCCGGGCGGCCGCGACGCCTAAGATGTTGCGCGCAGCGGGATCGGACTCCATGCCCAGCAGCAGGTCGGGCGAGGAGAGATGGAAGAAGCTCAGCGCATGGGACTGGACGAGCTGGGCCATATTCAACAGGCGGCGCAGTTGCGCGGCGGTATGCGGAATGCGGGCCGACATGATGGCTTCGCAGGCCTTGGCCGAGGCCAACAGGTGGGAGACCGGGCAGATGCCGCAGATGCGCGCCGTGAGGCTGGGCATCTCGTAGAAGGGCCGGCCTTGAGAGAACCTTTCAAAGCCGCGCACCTGCGTGACGTGGAAGTGCGCGTCCTCGACCTCGCCCTGGGGGTTGAGTTGAATGGTGATCTTGCCGTGGCCTTCGAGGCGGGTAACGGGATCGATGGTGATGGTCTGGGTCATAGAAAGCTCCGAATTTCTTCAACAAGCGCGGGCGAGGACGCCCACACGACAGCCGGTCTGGAGACCGGCGTTACGTCAGGCTCCAAAGCGGGTGAGGGCCGGAATATCCAGCGGCGCACCTGTTACCAGCGCGGTCAGCGCCGTGTGAAGTGTATCGGCCGAGGGCGGACAGCCGGGCAGGAAGACATCCACTTTCACGAATTCGTGGATGGGACGCACGACCTTGAGAAGCTTGGGCACCACGACGCAGGGAATCTGCTGCTGCAAGCTGGCGTTCTCGATGTACGCGCGGTTCAGGATGGCTTCAGGGCCGATAGGATTGCGCATCGAGGGCACGTTGCCGGTGACGGCGCAGTCGCCCATCGCGACTAAGAGTTTGGAGTGGGCGCGAATCTTCTGGATCTTCTTCTCGTCGTCCACCGAAGCTACCGCTCCCTCGACCAGCGCGATGTCCACTTCGTCGGGGAACTCCTTGGCGTCCACGATGGGGCTGTAGACCACATCGACAAACTCCGCCAACTCGAGGATGCGTTCGTCCATGTCGAGGAACGACATGTGGCAGCCCGAGCATCCGTCCAGCCAGACCGTCGCCAATTTCAGTTTGCTCATAGCGCTTCCCTCATCAGGTTCAGGTAAGGCAGAAACTCAGGATGCTTGGGATGATCGACGCCGACCTTGCTCTTGTCGAAGAGTGCTCCGGTGGGGCAGACCTGCACGCACTTGCCGCAGTCGGTGCAGTTGCTGGCATGGCCCCAGTCGACCATCAGGTCGCTGACGATGCGCGAATTGATGCCGCGCGAGGCAACCTGCCAAACATTGGCGCCCTCCACCTCGGAGCAAACCCGGACGCAGCGCGTGCACAGGATGCAGCGATTATGGTCCAGAACGAAACGGGCTTGCGACATATCGACGTGCAGCCGGGGATTGTTGTAGGAGTAGCGCACGTGGGTGACGCCCAGGTCGCGGGCCAGAGACTGCAACTCGCAATGGCCGTTGGAGACGCAGACCGAGCAGATGTGATTGCGCTCGACCAGCAGCAGCTCGACGGCGATGCGGCGATAGTGGGTGAGTTTCTCAGAGGTGGTCCTGATCGACATTCCTTCCTGCACAGGAGTGGTGCAGGCGGGCAGCAACCGGTCAGTGCCCGCCAGTTCGACCATGCAGACGCGGCAAGCTCCCACCGCGCTCAGTCCCTTCAGGTAGCAAAGCGTCGGAATCTGCTTACCGGCGGCTTGGGCAACCTCCAGGATCGTCTGTCCTTCCTCTGCGGTCACGAGTTCGCCGTCAATTCGGACGGAAATCTTTTTGATGGACAACGCGGCGCTCCTTTCTCTCTCCTAGGTTCTCAACTGGCGCTGACGGCAACTTTTACATCGCAACGAAGGCAGCGGCGGCATTCCTCCAGCGCCTCCTGGGTATTGAGGCCATCGACGACCTCCTGCTGGGAACGAACGCGAGCCTCCACGCTGACGTAACGGCCAACGTGACGGT
>Ga0209039_10000220_pt1 | contig 53590 bp, 51 predicted proteins | sample BogFormECP12_OM1_FD_188238 | JGI IMG/M metagenome (GOLD analysis project Ga0209039, IMG submission 188238) | Bog forest soil microbial communities from Calvert Island, British Columbia, Canada - ECP12_OM1 (SPAdes) (version 2) | ecosystem: Environmental > Aquatic > Freshwater > Wetlands > Bog ...
CATTCCAATGAGAAAGGCCATCGTGAGCCAAAGTTTCCGGTTGCTGAAGTTTTTCTGAGTTGTCATTATTATTCTCCTAACCAAACTCTGCCTAACTAGTCAACTATTTAGCTCTTCTCGCTTATTCATCCCAACTGCCTCTTTGCGGTCGGTCAGGTTTCCTCCGGCACAAGCAATACAAACAAAAATTCACCTCTTAAACGGAATGCGTTGCGCGTTTGAGATGACAGGTCCTCGGGAAAACGGAGTAGTTTGTTCATTTTGTTTCCTTATTCGATGCAGGAGCAGAAACACCAACTTTGAGCTCCGGAAGTTGGAAGCCTTCCGCAGCAAGCAGCTCCGATTGCACACGCGGCAACGTGACCGTGAAACAGGAGCCTTTTCCAAGTTCACTTTCCACACGGATCTGTCCGCCGTGTTTTTCAATGGCAGATTTTACGATTGCCAATCCGAGGCCGTTCCCTTCGATGTCTTTCACCGCACCATCCCGCACACGATAAAAACGGTCAAAGATAAATGGCAAATCCTGTGTTGAAATTCCATAGCCGGTATCCTTTACATGAATAATCACCGCCTCTTCATCGGCCTCGAGGGAGAGGTTGATGCTGCCGTTGACTGGTGTATATTTGATGGCATTGCCGACCAGATTGCGCAATGCCTGTTTCAACTGCAGTGCATCTCCCCGGATCATCAGGTGATCTGCTGTTTTCTCTAGCAGAAGTTTTTGCTCTTTGGCTTTTGCCTGTAGTCCGAATTCATCCAATAGGTCGGAGACAAAAGCATTCATATCCAGTGTGTCTTGCTTGAGTTCCATGCCCATGTCGATCTTCGCAAGTTCGAGCAGGTTCTGGACCAGTTCATTCATGTTTTCGGCGGCGGCGTGAATGTGTCCGACATAACCCACCTGTGTCTCATTGAGCGGCCCAACTTTTGGTAACAGGTCACTGAAACCCGCAATGATGCCGATTGGATTTCTCAAATCATGTGTAGCGGCGGAGATAAATTCATTCTTGACTCTTTCTAGAGCCTTGAAATGCGAGACATCGTGAAGAAGCACAACACAACCGCCCTCTTCAATTGGTGTAAATAACGCCGTGAAGACGCGCTGATCTGGCCACGCGAATTCTCCCGTGATAGGTTTTCCGCCGGCGAGCGCCTGTTGCAGAAGTTCGATTAACGAATCGTATCCGCGACCCTGTGTAAGCGGCAGACCAAGTTTCGCTTCATAATCTGTGAACAGTTTTTCAGCCGCGGGATTCAACAGGGAAAGACAGCCATTCGCGTTAAAAACCAAAATGGCATCCGCTGCGCTTCGCAAGACCGCCGTCAACTTTTGCTGTTCCTTTGCAACGGAACAATACAACTGGGCATTCTCCACTGCAATGGCTGCCTGGCTGGCTATCGCCTCCAAGAGGATCAGGTGCTCCAGCTTGAAATAATCCGTTTCTTCGTGCGCTAGGACCAACAAACCCAGCAGATTGTTTCGCCCCAACATTGGAGAGATCAAAACTGAACGCTCCGGATCACCCGGCAGTGTCTGCCACTTCGAATCCCTGTTCACATCGTTGATGATCAAACCCTCGCGCGTCTCTTCAACATGATTTAAGATGGCATCCAAACGGGGGAATTGCTTCTCCGCCAGTGACGAAGCATCGGATGTATAAAATGATTTTTGAAGGGGAGTTCCTTTTGGGTTTACGATTAATACATGCCCACCAAACGCACCCAACGTCTCGACCGAACGCTGCAGAATAATGGATAACAATTCATTAAGATCAAAGCGGGCACTTAACTCCTTGCCGATCTCCGGCAATATACTGAGCTCGCGATTGCGTTTACGGATGACATCTTCGGTTTCCTTGACACGCAGTTTCGCGCGGATGCGTGCAAACAATTCGCGCCGGTCAAAGGGCTTGATGATGTAATCGTCAGCACCCAGATTCAAGCCTTCCTGCATGTCCATCGGATTCAAGCGCGCAGCGGTAAAAATAATCACTGGAATATGACCAATCACCGGGTCCTTCCGTATTTCCGCCAGCACCTCAAAACCATCCTTGTCCGGCATATTCACATCAAGCAAAACCAAATCCGGCATTTCTGAACGGACCTTCTCCAAAGTTTCAACACCGTTCGAGGCCATGATAAAACCATACCCCTCGTTTTGTACGTAACGTGACATTAAAGTCAGGTTATCCTTAGAATCATCCGCGACAAGGATTTTGAATAAGTGGCTTTCTCTCGCTGGTGCCGGTTCTGGGATACGGCTCGTAGTTTCCAATATTTTCTCAATGGCCCGGCAAATTTGCTGAGGGTGAACCGGCTTGATCATGGTCTCGTTTACCTTCAGACGTCGGGCGGTTTCTTTCAAGCCTGGCACATCATAGGCGGTCATCAAAATGGTGTAAGTTGGCCGCCCAACCGGATGTGCGTGCAAGCGTTCTATCAATTCGAGCCCATTCATCTTGGGCATCATCAAATCCGTGATCAAAACATCCACCGAGCCGCCCTCCACTTTTTCAAGGGCATCCATGCCACTCGTGGCAGACATCACATCAATATCCGTTCCCAATTGCGAGATAGCACGTGCCAATGTAGTGGCCGTAGCTGGGTGATCGTCCACTACAAGGATACGCGCCCTGTAACCTGTATGTATGGAAGTTTCGCTCATGCCACTATTTTCTCCCAACTTTTATCATCCTTCAGATTGCTTGAAGGCATATAAGGTTGGCAAAAGTTGGCAAAAGGCAGACAGAAAACAAAACCCGCTTCCAGTCCGTATGGGAAGCGGGTTGAACCCTTCAAGCAAATTCAATCTGAAAGTTCAACTTGCCACCAAGCGATAGCCAATCCCGCGCTCGTTGATCAAATAAACTGGCTGGCGCACATCCGGCTCAATGGCTTGACGGATATGATGCACATGCCACTTGACAAGTTCCTGCGCCTCGCGCAAATCGACTTCATAGCCCTGTGCCTCGGTGACCAGCGTTTGATATTCGACCACATTCGGCGCGTGCCTGACGAGCACGACCAAATAATCGAACGTGGTCGGCGGAAGGCTGACAGTTCGATCCTCAACCATCAAACGATGCGTATGTAAATCAAGTGATAGTTTTCCACAATTGATGAAACGTTCACCGGCATTCGCGGTTTTTTCAGAAGGTTCAGGTTGAGACTCCTGATCGCTTTCCAATTTTTTTAATTCAGCTTGCAGAGCATCAATTTGCTGCTGGACTTCACGCTTATGACGTTCTTTATCCTTTGTCGCAAGGATGGCTTGTGTGCGTTCGATCAGCGCTTGAGGTTGAAGCGGCTTTAACAGATAATCCACTGCGCCATGTCGCAAAGCACCCAGCGCTGAGTTAAGATCGGGTTGGGCCGTGAACAGAATAACCGGCAAATCAGGGAAGCGTTCATGGATGATTTTCAATGCTTCCATTCCGCTCATGTCCGGCATTCGAATATCAAGATAGACCAGATCAAATCTTTGTTGCGAAAGGAAAGTCAATGCCTCTTGTCCGCTGGCAACCGCGGTGGCTTTAAAATTGGCGCGCTGAAGAACCCGCGTCAGCGTATGCCGCAACGTGGCTTCATCGTCAACGATCAGGATATTGCCAGAGATTCCCATGCTCAACTCTTTTTACGAATAGGAAGCCAGACCTTAAATAAAGCGCCGCCTTGCGGATTGTTTTCGGCGGAAATGGCTCCACCATGTTGACGGATAATATCATAAGAAATGGCCAATCCGAGGCCGGTTCCAGTTTCCTTGTTCGTAACAAACGGTTCGAAAATACGCGGAAGGACTTTGGGATCAATGCCGGGGCCGGTGTCAGCAACCGAGAGCAGGACTTGATCCTCATCCGCCACAAACCGTGTTTCGATAGAAAGATTCCCGCCCGATTGCATGGCTTCCACTGCGTTCATGAAGAGGTTCAAAACGACTTGACGAATCTGGTCGGGTATGGCCAGCACAGTCGGCAAATCAGGATCGGGGAAAAACTCGAGGCTGATTTCCCTGTGGCGCATATGAGTGGTCGTCAGCGCGATGACGCTTTCCACGATGTGATTCAGCTCAACATCCTGCAAATCCTCTGAGCGCGTAGGACGAAAAGCGGCGTGCAACCGCTCGAGCAAAATTGACATCCGTTCGGTTTCGGACAAGATTATTTCCAAATCCTCATGCCCTTGCGAAGATAGCTTTTCCTCATCCTTGATCAGGAATAGGGCATTCTGGATTGCCTGAAGTGGGTTATTCAACTCATGTGAAACGGAGGCCAGCAATCGTCCGACAACGGCGAGGCGTTCGCTTTGGATCAATTGAGAACGGATGGCCTTTTCCTGCGTTAAAGACGTCTGCAATTCAGTATAAAGTCTCGCTTGTTGCCAAGCAACCGCCAACTGGTCGGCAACGGTGATCATCAACTGCATATCGCGCTGGGTGAGAAGACCGGGACGGACTTGATGAATATCGAGTACACCGACCATTTCATTTTCAATTTTTATGGGAACAGTCAATTCCGATTGGGTCTCAGGCAAAAGAGGATTACGGACAAAAAAGACAACGTCATCAACGTTATTGGTGACAAATGGTTGCCTGGTCTCGGCAACATGACCCACGATTCCAGCGCCGACCGGCAAGCGGTATCCTTGTTCACGAAGTTGGTCGCCGATTTCTCCACTTCCTCTATGGGCGAGGAAATCGCCGCTTTCAGAATCCACAATAAAAATCTGAACATGGTAATATCCAAAGTCCTGTTTAAGCAGATTGACCATGTCCTTCATTAACTGGTCAGGGTCAAGGGAAGCAACCAAGCCGCGGCTGATATGATAGAGCGCATTGATCTCTTTTAAATCTTGCCGGGTCGTTTCCAACAGATTTGCGTTCTCAATGGCAATTGCAGCTTGTGTTCCAAGTGCTCCGAGCAAATTGCCCGCATCCGAAGTGAACGTATTGGGATGTTCGCTGTAGACGCTGATTGAACCAAAAGCCTGCTCACCGGATTGGATCGGTGCCACAACAATTGAGCGGAGCTTTCCCGTGGTGGCCGGATTCATGAAACGAGAGTCATCCAGAATATCTGAAACGCCAATGACTTTTCCAGTGGCAATGGCCTGTCCAGCCACGCCCTCGCCAAGGCGCATGTTTAGTTTGGACCCGGACTTTTCATCATCGCCCGATACCGCACGCGGCACGAGGATTTGTCGATCGCTATCGAGCAAATGCAGAACGGCATTCTCGGCTCCGGGAATTAATTCCCTGGCGGAGTCGACGATCAGCTGGAGTACTGTTTTTATTCCCACCCGCTCTGTCTGACTTAAAGCGCGTTCGATGTTGACGAATGTGTTAGCTACTTTAAGTTGTTTTTGAATCTCAAACTCCTGCTCAATGGTCCAAAGCGCAAGCGCAAATTGATCGGCGGCAAATTCCGCATGAGCTATTTCTTCAGTGCTGAAATGATGCGGCTTATCATATGCAATGATCGCCGCGCCCAACTTGTGCTGTCTCACAATAAAGGGAATACAAAGTGCAGATTGAGGCGACAATGATAATTTCTGGAAATGAGAGAGGTTAACAAGTTGGCCTGAATTCGGTACATCTTCTATCACTTGAACGCGCCCGGTGCGTAATGCCGACACGGTTATTTCCGATTCGTCCGGATTCAATAAAATGTCTGAAGCGGGTTTCTCCGATGGCAAGATAGGTTCCGCCAGGATCGCTTGTTCCTGCATCGCATCCCAGCGAACGAAATAGGCATAATCGGCTACAAATAAATTTGTCAGATGGACCTCTAGATAATGATACCTGTCATCGATGTTATTGGGAGACAGAATATCCCGGATCGTCATATTGACTAGGGTAAGATAACGATCACGCAACCGCATTTCTTCCAGCATATGTGTACGCACGAAAAATTCATCACGCAGGCGACCCGTACTATAACCGGATCCGAAGATCATTAGATCTCCCGGCCAGCTGATGACCAGCCATGTGAGCCAGTCCCTCCCATTGAAATTGGCGAGAAGAAATGCGCTCAAGGCCATGCCCAAAAAACTGGCAATCAGCCCGGCATTGATACCAAAATACCAGCCCGCCATTGCCACCGGTAAAGAAATTAGTATAGCGCTAACAGGATTTACTTTTACAAAAAAAACGAAGGGCAAAATATAAAGAAGGGTTATACCCAATACAATGGCCAGCCGCGCCCAGACTGAGCGTGGGTACATGTTTGGTAATTCGAGCACATTGGTTTCATTGCCGCTGGTTGGCTGTTGCATATCTGCTGAATTCTATCCGCCCACTTCCCGGTGAGGCTGTACCTTTGGACGCCAAGGAGAAATCTTTCTACATCTATTCCAATGCTTTAAATAGTCAGAAGCATGGAAAGCAATTAAAAATGGATTTGTAAGAAAATTGATTACGCATGTTTGACCCGCCATTTCCGCAAGCCTTTCAGAAACGGAAACACTCATAAGGTAAAAATCAAATGGGAAAATTGGGGACTTAAGTATGGATGCCTCAGGATGTTTTCGATACAGTGAGAAGACGACTCGCCAGCAGACTCAGTTGGGTAAAGCTGACGGGCTTAAGTAAAACAAGATCCACCTGCGCTTGCAGGCTGGCGGCGAACTCTGCATCAGCAGAGACGATGATCACGTGCACATTTTTGTCGCGCGGGTCCTTGCGAATCTGCCTCAGAAGCAAACCACCATTGATTCCGGGAATGTGTAAATCTAATATGACGATCTCCGGAACAACCTCGTTCAGCCGTTTCATGGCTGTTGCTCCATCTTGAATCGACTCAGTGTTGTACCCAGCCTGCATCAACGCATTCGTGAACACCAGGTTTTGATCTTCGTTGTCTTCGATGATCAGAGCAAGGGGTTTTGTGTTCATTGTGTACTCCTTAACCAGACTCTCTCTTTGTATGAAGCGGCAGTGTCACGCTAAAAGTACTCCCCTGACCAACTTTGCTCTCAACATCAACTCTGCCATTCATGGCAATCACCAATTGCTGAACGATAGCCAACCCCAGCCCAACCCCCCCAAATCTTCGCCCTATAGTTTCATCGGCCTGGCGAAACGGCTCAAAAATAAGAGCCCGGTCTTCTTGCGCGATGCCAATGCCAGTATCCTTGACCTGCATGATCCAGCGTTCAGCGCCATTCTGGTTGATATGAATCTCAATACCGCCCGTCTGGGTATATTTTATGGCATTGATAACGAGGTTTGATAATATCTGCTCAATTCTTACCTTATCTCCAAATATTGTGCCCGGCAACTGAGAATCCACCACCAGTTGCATGGTCAATCCTTTTCTTAGAGCCATTGGCAAATTATTTTCATGAACAGTATGAGCCAACAAACGAGGAGAAAATTCCTCATGCTTCAGGCGCAACTGGCCCGATTCAAGCTGGGATTGATCCAAAAGTTCCGTGAAGACGCGCTCCAATGCACGTGTGTTTTCAATAATGCGCTGGGTAATATCCATCTGCGCCGGAGATAGCGGCCCATACACGCTCTGCTGTAACATTTCAGACATTCCCAGCAAAGCCCCCAGCGGCGTTCGTAGTTCATGGCTGACGCGGGCAATGAAGCGGGTCTTGAATTCATTCGCTTCGTTCGCTCTTTGTGCCATCGCTTGAATATCCTTGATCTCGACCGTGAAGCGGCCGATGGCGATTTGCATGGCGCCGCGGATTCGTTCCTGCTCGCTAAGGATCAGTTTCTCGCGTTCTTCAATAAAACCTTGCACCATCACATTTTGATAGACACCCACCGCGTCCAACGCCTTTGGGATGAGATCCTTTTCAAATGTGGCCAGAATGAATCGTTGGGCCGCCAGACCCAGAGCCATAACCGTTTGTACGCTCAACCCCATTTGACACAACTTTGCGCCATGCTCTACACCCAAGTCAGGGTGCGGCATGTCGCTGATCAACATTTCTGCATTCTCTGCGGCAATATTTCCCACCTCGCGCGGGCGCATTTCAGCGCGATTGGTAAACAGAGTCTCCTGCAGGCTCTGGCGGAAGCGATTGATCAGATCGGCCTGATTAGTCCGCATTCGCTGGGCGAACGATTCCGCTAACTCATCCGTTTGAACCGGAGTTGTATCTTCCATCAGCGTCCCTTATTCAACTGTCACCGCGTTGAAGAGCATTCCGCACGCGTTCCAATTCGACCAGTTTCTCTTTGTCGATGCTTTGCACGAAACCCTCGATGATCGCCTCCTGATAGACATCGACTAATACAAGCATGGGCGCGATGTGACGATTTTCCAAATGATTTAATAAGAACTGACGTGTCACCTGACCCAACTTCAGGATGGCTCCCGCATTAAAGCCGGCTTGATGAAGTACTTCGCCTCGTTCTGCGCCAGAAAAACCGGACTGCCTTAAAAAATTGAGCAGCGCATCCGCCTCATCTGATGCAATGCTCTTCAAAATACCGGGCCGCACTTGCGCCCGATTGGAAAACAAGGACTCCCGCAATACCGCAAGGTAGCGAGCTGCCAGATCGGCACGCTGAACCTCCACCCGCTGTGCGAGCATTTCCCTCAACTCTTCAGGCTGCGCTGAATCTATGTTTCCCATAAAATTTTAATAAATGGATATGACATCAGTTATTTGAACAGATAAGCGCCGAAGCCGCCGCCCATGGGTCCAAAGACCGTTACGTCTTCTTTGCCTAACTCGGATTGATCAAAGCCATGCCATTTCAGCAAATCGACAAAACCATTCTCATCGAACTTCCAAGGTTGGAGCAATTCGCGATAGGTGTCAAGTGAACGGAAATATATAGGATTACCTGTTTGTCTGTAAATATTCTCAGACTCGATTACGGCGGGATCTTTGGTATTGACATCGGCTCCCTGCGCATTGAATACCAGACAACTGCCGGGGTCGGCCCATTCATAAAGGGTTTTTACGGTGCGAGCGATTTCTTCATCCGTCAAAAAAACGCTGACGCCCCATAGGACAAAAGCCACTTTTCTTTGTCCACCCAGGATTTTCTCCACTTCAGAACGATGGAGTAATTCTTCTGGGCGACGAACATCGGCCTGGAAAAAATATACATCGGTAGTGCCCTTCAGAATATCACGAGCGTATTCCGCGACAATCGGGTCATAATCGGAGTAGATGACGGTTGTGCCTTTTTTAACCTTGTAATGAATATGATCCTGCGTGGGCAGGCCGGAGGCAAAATCAATTATCACATCGTAGCCGCGTTTCTCACTTAAGTCGCTGGCGATATCTTGCAACGCCCAGCGTTGGAGACGCATTGCTTTCGCTATAAATGGCACGATCTTCAACACCTGATCCCCTGCTTGGCGGTCCACTTCAAAATTGTGGTTGCCGCCGAGAAAATAATCATACATACGGCCAGCTGATGGCTTGCTCGCATCAACAATGTTGTCTTGAGGCATAGTTCTTTCTCCTTGGAATTTTGATAACAAAAGACAATTATATTTTATCCCAAGTGTATATCATGGAACCTTGCAAATCAGTATGTTTTTCGTCTCGTTGATTGCCAGAAACTGATACCCTTCTAATGATACGGGTGGCGCATCGACTCGCACGCCAGTTTTGCTCAGGACGCCTAGTGTGATGAGCCGCCTGCTTGATTTTTCCTTGGCCTAATCCGCGCGGACGTTATTCATAAATCGTTCTCAATGGTTTTTAGGAATTCAAGATCACTGTGCATTCCGGTTTCGACCGCATGTTCTGCACTGCTTAACAGCCATACAGCGACATCTTCATCTACGCAGGCATCGCCGCAACTCGGACAAATGAATGCAGGTACATTCTTAGCGGTCAGTTTTATCTCATCGCGTTCCAAAGTCACTGACGTAAAACCGTTGGCAAGTTCAGCTTGTCTGCAAATCAGGCAGATCATGACTTGCGGCTCCGAAAATCTTTTGTCCATTTGTCAGCATTGGGGACATATACTGTAATCACGGTTATTTCGTTGCTTACGACATTCTCGGACGCCACAATATGAAATGGCTGCCTGCCCTGAAATCCCAATATCAATTTACCTGGCTCCGGCATCTCGATGGAATAATCTTCAATGACTTCCCGCGTTTCCAACGCCGCGGCGACTTTCTTCACGGATATTTTTCGTTCAAACATGCGCTGCACGGCATGGACACGGTAGATGAGGCTGGGGTTTGCCATAGGAAAATTATACTTGATTGAATCTCGCAAACGCCGTCAAGGACGAATCGGTGATATTCGTCTATTGCTTGCGGAGGGCATTTGCTCTATACTCAAATCGTCTCATCCATTAATGGAGGAACCCATGACTGAACCGCGCAAGAAAATCACGCTTCCCTATTTGTTCGAAAAAGTGTCCAAAGGCGAGCCGATCACCTGGCTCACCTGCTACGATTATCCAACCGCCTATCTGCAAGAACAAGCGGGCATCGAAATGATCCTCGTCGGCGACAGCCTCGGCATGACCATGCTGGGCTATGATTCGACCCTGCCCGTCACGATGGACGACATGATCCGTCACACGCAGGCTGTCCGCCGAGGCGCGCCGACTGCATTCCTCGTTGGCGATATGCCCTACATGACCTACCAGCCGAGCATCGAAACCGCCATCCGAAACGCGGGCCGCTTCATGTCCGAGGCGGGATGTGACGCAATCAAACTGGAAGGCGGTGCAGCCATGGCCGACCGCATCAAAGGCATCGCCGACGCCGGCATCCCGGCCATCGGTCATCTTGGGCTGACGCCTCAATCCGTCTCCGCTTTGGGCGGGTTCCGCGTACAGGGCAAAAGCGCCGAGCTTGCCAAGAGAATTGTGGACGATGCCAAGGCGCTCGAAAAAGCCGGAGCTTTCGCCATCCTGTTTGAAATGATCCCCGACCGATTATGCAAGCTCATCACTGAGCGCGCCGAGAACTGCATCATCATGAGCCTCGGCTCCGGTCCGCACGCGCACGGACAACTTCTCATCTACCATGACATGTTTGGGCTGTATCCGAAATTCAAGCCGAAGATGGCCAAGGTGTTTGGCAATGCAGGCGAAGTCATTCTCAACGGGCTGAAGGCATATCACGATGAAGTGATCGGTAAGCAATTCCCGCAACCGGAGAATTGGTTCACGATGAAAGATGAAGAGTACGACGAATTGAAAAAGATGTTGGATTAACTGTATGGGCGAGACATATCTCGCCCATACTAATTTAATTAACAGGAGACGATTATGACCGACCTGCAAAAACTTCTTAAGATCTCACCTGATAAACTCAAGGCTGTAAATTCCGTCTTCCTTGATCCTGACTCACAGGTGATGAAGAACTTCTTCGATGTCGTCGCAAAGTATGGCACACCGCAGGAGATCAATCGCAAACACCGCGCCGCGCGCAAGATGGAAAATCTCTTCAAGATCGTACAGGAGCGCAACCCTGATGCCATCAAGGATTTGAATTGGCTGATCGAGCAACGCGACCGCGGTGCCTTCACCTCCGTGGCAGATTATCGCCGCAAGGTTTTGGGCGAGGCCGCGAACCAGATGAAGTTCAAGGATAAATACGCGGTCACGCTAGAAGTATCGGCTCTACAATACTTCCCGTGGATCCGACCGATGGCCGAGAAAGCCATCGCGGATAAAACGCTAGTCCCTGGACGCTTCATTGCCGTCAGGAATATGAAGGAGTCCGAGGCGGATGGTGACCTGCCCGCTATCGTCGCCGCACTGGACGTCATCGGCGCATCCTTCGTCGAGACACTCGATACCAAAGGCACGGACGGCTCGAATCCGCATTTGGGCGGGCCTGCCACCATCACCGGCTATTTCGGCGGCATCGGTGAGCCCAACGATCATGCCTTGATGTGGCTCGATGAATTTCTTTACCATTACACCAATTATGGCGTCCAGCATGTGCTCAACTTCAACGCGGGAACCATCCTGCTTGGCTTCCTGCTTTATCGCCTGGGCGTGAACATCCAATTCAAGATCTCGGTGTTCTTCGGCTCCGATAATCCCTACCACGCGTTATGGATCATGACGATGGCAAAACTCTTCAGCCGGGAAGACGGGACGAGTCCGCTGATCGGATTCAACTGGTCGAACTCGATCAACAATGAGACCATGGAGCTGACCGCTGAATTCCGCAAAGCCCTCGGCTTTGAAAAAGTGGTGCGCTTTGAACATCACATCACCGAGACGTGGAAGAGCATCATCATCCAGCCCTATAATCGCCGCGCCGAATTGATGCAGATCGCCGACCACGTGGCGAATATCGCCGCCAAACATGAAGGCGGCAATCCCGAAACAGAACAGGGTCGCAGCCATCAATCCGATATTCTCGATTACTTCCGCGAGAAAAAAGAAGTGATCGCGTCTGGCGATTGGGATGCGATGCAACAGAACTTCATGGATAAAGTGAATGCCGCGAACGATTCTGCCTTTGCGCTAACCAAGCAAGGGTTGAGCTTCATCGCAGCAAAAAATCTGCATCGCTGAATTCAGTTCATGAACAAACCCGTAATAATTATCACCGGTGCATCCAGTGGCATCGGTGCAGCAACTGCACACTGCCTCGCTCGCGAAAACGTTTGTCTCACACTGGCTGCCCGGCGCACAGACCGACTGCAGGGCGTTGCCAGCGATGTCGAGAAATTGGGGAGCGAGGCACTTATCATGCCAACCGATGTAACCAATCGCGCTGACATCCACCATATGGTACAGTCCACATTGGATCGCTGGGGGCGGATCGATGTTCTATTGAATGATGCGGGAATATCCTATGATGAGCCGTTAGTCGATCTTGAGCCGGACAAGATACGGACTGAAGTGCAGGTCAACTTGATCGCGCTCATCGAATGCACTCAGGCAGTTCTGCCTGTGATGCTGGGACAGAAGTCAGGGCATATCATCAACGTTGCCTCCATTGAAGGATTGATCGCCACGCCCGGCAGCAGTGTCTACTGTGCGACCAAATTCGGTGTTTTCGGCTTTTCTGATTCGTTGCGCCGCCAACTGCGCGGTTCCGGCATCCATGTTTCTGCCTTCTGCCCCGGCTATACTCCCTCCGAAATTACCCCTCGCCTTAAGGCGCATGTTGAAGGCAGACCCGATGCGCCTCACCATCCCGGCTTGATGCCGACCAGCTATGTGGCGGTCCAGATCGCCCGCCTGATCCGCCACCCTCGCCGGATGGTTATCCTGCCGCGGAGTTGGAGCGTTCTGGTACTCGTCGCTTTTCTTTTCCCCGGTGTTGCAGACGCCCTAGTCTCTAAATTCAAGGCCAAGAGAACCTAACCATTTGAATGGTTGTAACTTCTATATATCAACCGCCAGGCAAGTCAGGGTCTGCTCCACGCCGGAGATGGGCTGGATCATCGAGGCCGTGATCGCACCCAATATGGTCACATCCTTCGTCTCGACCTCCGCCACCGCATCGTACGGACCGAACGTCATATGAGCCTCGATCACGCCGTCAATCTTACGTAAACTTTTGACCACCTCATTAACTTCACCTGCATGAATTTTGATCAACACATAAGCTTTCATTGCCGTTCCTTTTGAAATGATGCACCAGTGGTGCGAAGGAAAATCGCCCAATATAATGCTGCGACCAGCCCTGCCCCACCAATAATATTCCCAATCGTGACGGGCAACAGATTGTTGAGAAAGAACGCCTGCCATGTCAAAACGCTCAGGTGCGGCACCTGGCTGCCCACAGTGTTTACAAAGCCGGGATCAAATTCCTTGATGAACAAAGCATAAGAAATAAAATACATGTTTGCAACACTATGCTCAAACCCGGCAGCAACGAATGCAGTGATGGGAAAGATAATCGCGATGATTTTATCCATCGTACTGCGAGCACTATAAGTCAGCCACACCGCGAGGCATACCAGTCCATTGCAAAGCACGCCGAGCGCAACTGCCTGGATGAAAGTCAGGTCAACTTTTCCAACCGCCGTCTTAAGAGCCAAAACGCCAACCGCATTGGAACCACTAGTATATTGTTTCGTGAAGAACATCAAAGCCGCTGTACTAATTGCTCCAAGGAAATTCCCAACATAAACAATGACCCAATTGCGCAACAGTGCGCGGCCTTTCACTTTCCCATTGGCCCACGCCATAACAATCAGATTATTACCGGTGAACAATTCCGCTCCGCCGACTACAACCAAAATCAGTCCCAAACTGAAGACCAACCCCATCAATAGACGCGTTACGCCATAAGGCAAACCCGTGCTAAATGCAATTGCCCCATCCGGGGACATAACGGCGATACTTCCAGCCCCAATCGTAGTTGCAAAGATCGCTCCCAAAGCAATGAACGCGCCGGCCATGATCGCCAACATGAACATTTTTGGAAAAGGCATTTCAGCCTTGCTGACACCGAGATCTTCCGCCCGCGCGGCCATCTCTTGCGGTGACAGTGCGTCAAAACGAGTCTCATTCATAGATAGGTTGCTCCTGATATTAGAGTTATCGTTCAAAGGATATAAGTTTACCGCGAATCGCTAAACAGGACGCTGACGGCCAATCCATGCAATAAATCCCGCCGCGATCAACGCAACAAATATAATCCCGCCGACTACCGGCGCTCCATTCTGATTTTGAGCGGGCGCAACTGGCGTTGCCGTTGTCGTACTGGTCACGGTTTCTGTAAATATTACCGGCGTTGGCAGAGGCGTGAAAGTGGAAAGATCAAGAGTCGGCATGGGGGTCGGCGAAACCGGCGTCGCTGTACCGACGCGCATGATCAATAATTTTTGGCCGGGGTAAATCACGTTTGACGACAAACTATTCAAAGTCATAATGTCGTTGATTTTCACTTTATAGGCAATTGCTATCTGCCACAAAGCTTGTCCCGGTAAAACAATGTGATAAACATCTCCAGCCTGATTCGGCGTGCTGACAACTGCCATTGGGATCACTTGGTCCTGCGAAACAGGTGTTCCATTGACAACCACCGTCGTCGCGCCGCCTGTTGAATTTGAACTTGGGAGCGGTTTTGAGCCGGTTGATGCTCCAGTATCAATCACGTAATAAGTCATGCCATCACTGCTTGCAACGCCGCCGCCAATATCATAAAGGTCAGTGGAATACAAAGCGATTCGGTGCGCGGCATCGCCCTGCCAGAATCGAATGGCAGCTTGAACACTCGATGCTTCAACCCAATTTTCTGAAAATAAACCTGGCGGCAGAGCCCCCGCAACCTCATATCCGGCGTTCAAAGCGCGCTGATACGGAAGGGTACCACCGAGTCCGACATGTCCGTAGGCGCCGCCTGTCGAGGCCAAGTAACTAGCCTGATCTTGTGCAATTTCCATCAAGATGGAATTTACATTATAGGGTGCTATCCCATTGGAGGCACGCAGAGCATTTACTGCACTGACGAGATCGTAAGCAGTGGCAGCGGCCGGCAGGCCGACATTTCGCGCGGAAGAAATCACATTGGCGGAGAAGCTAAAAGTAAAAGCCAAGAGCAGGCTGGCAAACAACAAGGAAAAACATTTGCGCATTTAATCTCTGGAAGATTATAACCCGGTCTCCGAAACCTACTCAAATCTATCCATGGTTCAAACTGCACCTTTGGCCATGATGGTTCAAACCGCAGAACCACCTAGATAGATCGACATTCGGTTCCTGCGCTCAGTACGGCGCACCAACCGTGCTTCGTGGAAGAGCACCTGGTCGCGCTCAGGCGCGGCCATGGACTTCTCTTCTCCACAGGCGTAACTTCCCGCGGACCTCGCGGTAATGAGTTGCTCCAGATTCAAGGCGGCATTCAAGTCCCGGTCCATCACCAAGCCGCAGACCTGGCACTCGTAGGTGCGTTCATCCAGGCTCATTTCATCTTTGACTTTGCCACAACGCAAGCAACGTTTGGTGGAGGGGTAAAAGCGGTCTGCTGTCTTCACTTGGCAGCCATACCACATGCCCTTATACCCCATTTGCCTTCGGAACTCACACCAGCCAACATCTGCGATGGCCTGGGCCAAGTTATGGTTCTTCAACATCCCGCTCACATTCAAGTTTTCCAGCATGATAGCTGACTTGTTTTTCGCCAGCCAGGTGGTGGCTTGATGGAGTGCATTCTTGCGGATGCTTGCAGTACGAGCATAGGCTTTGGCCAGTTGCCGAACCGCCTTACGTCGATTTGCGCCGCCCTTTACCCGACGCGAGACGATACGGTGCAGGCGTTTGATTTTGGTCAAGGAGCGCTGCAGGGCACGTGGGTTCTCGAAGGGAGTGCCGTCACTCACCTGTGCCATCCGGTTGATGCCAAGATCCACTCCGGCGATCGACTTTTCGATCGGCTCTGGATCAGCGATTTCCAGCTCCACCTGAATTGAGACGAACCAACGCCAAGCCCTTTCGCTGACTGTGGCGCTCAGGATGTGGACGCCACTCGTTGACAGGTAGCCGCGCTCCTTCAAACGCAAGCGACCCAAACGCGGCAGTTGGATCTCCTTTTCAAAAATGTGGATCGCACCCGTCAATCGAAAACTGCCCAAGCCCTTCTTCTTCGACTTGAACTTGGGAAATCCGACTTTGATCTTCTGCCCAGCCCGTCGTTCCTTCACCCGCCGGTAGAAGTTGGCGAAGGCTTGATCTAGATTGCGCAGAGCTTCTTGCGGAGCGCATTTCGAGACTTCATATATCCAAGCCAATTCAGTTTTCTTGAGCCGAAAGTGGTTTCGCTTTTCGAACCATTGAGTTCGCGGTGCAGATCGATCGCGGTGGGTGTCTTTTGTCCATCCAGGTAAGCCTGCTGCTTGCGAACCAAGCCCCAATTGAAAGCAAAACGAGCCGCGCCGGCGTGGCGGGCACAAGCGTTTTTTTCAGCATTATTCAAATCCAACTCGGTCTTAAGGGCGCACAGGATCTTCATAGAACAATTGTACTACGAACCATCCCCTCCATTATTCCCTGATCAGATTTGTACAGATTTTCCTGAGCAGTAATTTTGCCCCAAAAAGAAATGAGCATTCAAGACATCCTATGTGGCCTTTAATAACCGGTCTTTTAGAAGTGCAAGCGGATGTTGCGCCTGCAAGCCCGTCCCTTGCGTAATTTGCATACGACATGCCGCGCCCGTGGAAGCTACCACCCACGACTTACCTTTGGAATCCAATGTGCGGAGATTCGGTAATAATTTCAGTTCCCCTACTTTCATCGAGAGATCATAATGCTCCGCCTCGTAACCAAATGTGCCAGCCATTCCGCAACATCCGTCATCGAGGAGTTCAACTTCATATCCACAAGCGCATAGCGCCTGAATAGTAGCATCCACGCCATTGGGAAACCCATCAGCGGATGGACCTTCAGCGCGCTGATGGCAATGAGGATGGAATATTACTTTCGGCAGGTGCGTAATTTCCTCGCGCGAACAAAGCACCTTGAACGCTTCGGACCGGAGGAGAAACTCTTCCATCAACCAAACCTTTTCCACGCGGCGAGAGATTTCATCGGCGCGCTTCGGAAGCAAATCACTATAATCGTGCTTCAGCGAATAGATTTCCGGCGGCTCAATTCCAATAATTGGCAATGAGGAATCAGGATCAATTTTATTCAATGCATCCAAAACTCTCGTTGCATGACGGCGAGCCGTGTCCAAAAAGCCCTTCGAGATCAACGCCGCGCCTGCGCTGACCACAGACAGCACACAGACATCAAATCCTAATATATTCAAAATATCAAATGCGCTTTGTTCAACCTGTGGCTCGACATAGCGCGCATAGGGATCGGAGAGAAAAATTGCTTTCGGGCGATTTCCATTTCGAGTCGCCACCGCCCGCTTCCACGTGAATTTTGGAAAGGGTCGCTTAGGTGCAATTTTCATGATTCGTGCCACCATTGATTTCGTCAATAGATTGCTTGTCGCAAAATTAGTCAGCGGTGAAAATGCCGAGAACCATTTTGCCGCAACATGGAAATATCCAAAAACATAATCGCGCAACGGCCTGCGATGGGATTTGTAATACCGATATTGAAACTCAGCCTTAAGTTTCGCCATATCCACGCCGCTGGGACATTCGGCTTTACAACCTTTACATGCAAAGCATAAATCAAGAGCATCGTAAACTGATCTCTCAAGTTCTGAAGATTGGATTTTTCCCTTTGATATTCGAGGTTCGAGAACAGGATTCGTAATCAATGCACGCAAAAGATTGGACCGCCCCCGTGTTGAATATTTTTCATCGCGTGTAGCTTGAAACGAAGGACACATGACACCAGTTGCTTTTCGGCACACGCCCTGACCATTGCACTGTTCAATCGCACCGGACAGTCCATTATTACGTGTGAAAGCCAATGCCGGCGTCCAGGTGTGTACTTGATAGGTTACGCCATATCGCAAATGCGAATCCATCGGCGGCGCGTCGAACATTTTCTTTGGGTTGAGCAACTCAAACGGATCAGCGGCGCGCTTAAGCATCCGCATCGCTTCGATGATTTCTTCACCATAAATTTGCTTAAGCCACTCCCCGCGCACAATCCCGTCTCCGTGCTCGGATGACATTGAACCGTCAAGTCGCAACGTCAACGCCAATGTCTGCTCTGCGATCGAACGCAAAGAACGCACGCCTTCGCTCGTCCTCAAATCTAAAATGGGACGAATATGCAGACAGCCCGCGGAAGCGTGTGCATAAATTCCGCCTTCGATTTGATGCGCCGCCATGATTCGCTCGATCTCACGAACAAACTCACCCAACCGTTCGACCGGGATGGCACAGTCTTCAATGAATGCAATGGGCCGCGCAGATTGCGGACGAGAATCTAGAATCCCTAATCCGACTTTGCGGATATTCCAAACGCGCGTTTGATCTTCAACAGACTCCGCAATGAGGACATCATCGCTTAATTTTTTCACCGCTTCTTTCAGGACTTCGGGTTGGTCGCCGCTAAATTCAACGACCAATATCGCTGCGGGGTCACCCCTTACCCATCCCATCTGAGACGCAAACGCTGGTATTGACCGCGCCAAGCGAAGGATCAATTGCGGAATTAATTCAATGGCGCTTGGGTTGCGCTCGAGCAAATTTGGTACAGCGTCACATGCTTCGGCAATGCTACCGTAAGTCAGAAGTCCCAATACCGTATGTTTGGGCTTGGATACAAGGTTGATCGTCGCGCGGCGGATCACTGCCAGCGTCCCTTCACTTCCGGCGAGAAGGTACGCCAAGTTGAATTTTTCATCATTAAGGGCGGCAGGATATGAATCACCAATCCACTGCGGAGGCTGTGAGGCAGACCACGGCAACAAATAATTCAAGCGATACCCTGCCGAGTTGCGCCATGACTTTGGATAATTTTGTTTAATTTCCTTAGAATATTTCTCTCGGATTTCAAATACAGTCGAAGTGATATTCGACATTCGCGATTCAAGAATAAGGATTCGGGAATTGGAAATTGAATCGTCAAATACTGCCAATGAGCCATCCGACAGAATAACATCAGCAGAAATCAAGTGATCCACAGTCATGCCATACAAAATGGAATGCGCGCCCGTTGCATTGTTGCTAATCACCCCGCCCATCGTCGCGCGTTCAGCAGAAGCCGGATCGGGGCCAAACATCAAATCATATTGGGCGGCGACCTGATTGAGGTCCGCGAGAACGACGCCAGGTTCAATGGTTGCAGTTCTAGAATCAGGGTCAATGTCGATGATATGATCCAGCCAGCGCGAGCAATCCAATATCAAAGCCTCGCCAATCGCCTGCCCAGCCAGTGACGATCCGGAACCACGCGGCAAAATCGGAACGCAATACTTTGCCGCAAGTTCAACCACAGAATGCAAATCGTCCTGTGTGCGCGGAAGCACAACGCCGAGCGGCTCGATTTGATAAATGGACGCATCAGTACTATACAGAATTTTCGAACTCAAATCGAGTCGAATGTCGCCGGTGAATTGCTTGCGAAGCTCATTGATAAAATCGGGATGAAGAGCCATGAGAAGATTCTAACGCGCAATTTGAAAAACACAAAAGGGACTCTTAGCGATTATGCGCCATGAGTCCCTTGGTTTACAATCTACGATGCAAAAATTATTTTGCTTTTCCTTGATTTGCCACAGCGGCGGCTGCCTTCGCCACTGCATCGGCATCACCCAAATAATAATGCTTGATCGGTTTCAGATCATTGTCCAGTTCATAAACCAACGGGATACCGGTTGGAATATTTAATTCAGGAATTTCCGCGTCCGAAATATTATCGAGATACTTGACCATCGCACGCAGACTATTTCCATGTGCGGCAACCAGCACACGCTTACCAGATTTTACGGTTGGCGCAAGCGTTGAATGCCAATAAGGAAGCACGCGCTCGAGCGTGATTTTCAGCGACTCGGTAGCGGGAAGCTGCTTCGGCGTTAACGATGCGTAACGCGGATCAAATTTGGGATGCCGTTCATCGGCCAATTCCAACGAGGGCGGCGGAACATCATAACTGCGTCTCCAAAGTTTGACCTGCGCCTCGCCGAATTTCTGTGCCGTCTCAGCCTTATTGAGTCCCTGCAATGCACCATAATGGCGTTCATTCAATTGCCAGGCATTAGTTACTGGAATCCATTCCAGATTCATTTCCTCCAAGGCAATCCAGAGGGTTTGAATGGCACGCCGCAAAACGGACGTGAATGCCACATCGAAAACATAGCCGCCTTCATGCAAAAGCTTCCCTGCTTGATGCGCCTCTGCGACACCCTGTTCGGTAAGACCGACATCGGTCCAGCCAGTGAAGCGGTTTTCCAAATTCCACGTGCTTTGTCCGTGACGAAGTAGAACGAGTTTCATGGTATATATATATTCCTTTGAAAGTATTGTGTATTCATAAAAACGTCAGCCACGCAACGGGCCGCTGCTTTTATTGAAAGCCGTTAGAAGTTCATCCTTCATTATATCGGATGTGGAAACATCTTTATTAAACAAGTCGGTCAATTCTTCCGGATCATCCTGTAGATTATAAAGCTCGAACCAGTCCGTTTTTCCGTAGCCTAAATAATAACTCAATTTATATCCATTCTTGCGCATCGCCATCGAAGCGACGGACAACCTGCCAAAAGACGAGCAAAGTTTGGCGTCAACAGTAAAAGTGGCTCGGGAATTATCCTCCGCTCCTCCAAAGCCCGGAAGAAGTTGACCTTCCGCCCATATGGGAATCTCGCGTTCCGCGACTCTGAGCAAAGTAGGCAAGACATCTACGCTATTTGTTTGAGAATAAATATTACTTCCGGTTTTTTGCCCCGGCGCGGAAACCAATAACGGGATATGAAGACCTGGATCATACATCAATGGGTTCTCATGCCCAGTAATACCGCGCTCAAACATCTCACCGTGGTCCGAGGTAAGAACAAAGTATGCCTTATCGAGGATTCCAGTGGCAGTCAGTTCATCCAGGAATTTACCAAACTCCCAATCCACGTTCGCTACGTACGCATCGTACAACAACCTTGCATAGTTCATTGTATCTACGGAAAGTTGGTCGCCCAAGGGATGTTTCGGCTTCTTCGTCGGATTTAAGCCATCCTGTTTGAATAATTCTATAAACTCCTGACGCGGTGCATACGGAGCATGAGGCGACCACAAGTGGAAGTAGGCCAAGAAAGGTTGTTCAAGCCGTTGGATCTGCGATAGAAGCCCGCGAAAAATATCCTCAAGCTTGTAATAGATTTTATAATTATCAGAGTGTGGAATATTAAGATAGTTTTCAACACTCTTATCATTGGAAGGATAACCATCTGTAGAAATTGATCTCAACCGATAGCCAAAAACGAATCGGTCGAGCAATCCAAAGATCAGCGAGTTCGGAGAATCACCCAGGCGATAAAGGAAATCATCGTAAGCATAATAACTGACAGGCGTATCCCTCGGAAACAAGGATCCGCCTAATTGCTCGCGAATGCTGAAAGCCCCGGGCGGTAAATGAACATCAAGGTTCGAGCGAAATTCCCCAAGCAACAATTCCGCCCAAACATTTTGGCCGAATCCGGCGCGATCATAGGATTTCCCAAATAATGAAAAAATGTTTTTCTGTGCAAAAGCTGAAGCAACCTGACCTCCCTCGTCAATTGCGCGATGTGTCCATGGATATAAGCCAGTGAGCAATGAGGCGGTTCCTGATGTGGTAAAGCTTCCGGCTGAATAATGCGAATGATAAACATTTGATCGCTGCGCCAGTCGCTCAATGTTGGGTGTGGTTTTTCGAGGATATCCGTATAACGATAAATTATCCGCCGACATCGCATCGAAAACAAGCACAATGAAGTTCGGCGAATTTGTCCCTAAAGGACTCGGCATAATCGTCTGCGAAAAGGCCAGTGCCGCAGGCGCCATTGCTGCCAGTTTCAGAAAATCCCTTCGACTAAGTTGTGCCATGTTTAGCCCTGCAATGGACCGTTATGCTGATTGAAAGCTGTCAGCAGTTCATCTTTCATCATATTTGAAGTCGAAACATCTTTATTATATAAATCATTTAATTCTTCAGCATCCTCTTGCAAATTATAAAGTTCAAACCAATCGGTTTTTGTGTATCCCTTGTAATAAATCAACTTATATCCGTTCTTCCGCATCGCCAGCGAAGCAACAGATAACTTTCCAAAGGAGGAGCCAACTTTTGCGTCCATGGAATAGGTGGCGCGAGAATTATCATCAACGCCGCCAAAGGTTGGAAGCAGCCGACCCTCTGCCCATGCCGGAAGCTCGCGTCCTGCAATATGGAGTAACGTTGGCAAAACATCTACGCTATTGGTTTGAGAATCAATATCGCTTCTGGCTTTTTGACCTGGGGCAGTAATCAACAACGGGATATGAAGAATAGGATCATACATGAGCGGACTATCATGTCCAAAGACACCGCGCTCAAACATCTCTCCGTGATCGGCGGTGACGACTAAGAATGTTCGATCCAACTCACCGGAAGTCTCCAAAGCATCCAAGAACTGACCAAACTCCCAATCCACATTCGCAACATAAGCATCATATTGTTGCCGCTGAAATTGCATCGTCTGAAAAGTGGCCTGAGTACCTAAAGGGTGATTGGGTTTCTTGGGCGGATTCCACTTGTCTTTTTTGAATAGCTGCTCAAACTTCTGGCTTGGGATATAAGGCGCATGCGGCGACCATAGATGGAAATAGGCCAGAAACGGCTGCTTAAACTGATTCAATTCAGACATCAAGCCGCGAAAGACATCCTCGAGTCGATAATAAATTTTGTAGTCCGTGTGAGGAATAGTGTCGCTATAACCAACCGTGGAAATTGATTTTAGTCGAAAACCAAAGAGCGCACGCTCAATCAGCCCAAATATCAAGGATCGAGGGGAATCGCTTGAACGAAAGAGAAAATCGTCAAGAGCATAATAGCTGGCAGGCGTATCTTTCTCGAACAAGGACCCTACCATCTGCTCCCGCACGCTAAATGATGCTGGCGACAAATGAACGTCAAGATTTGAACGAAATTCGCTCAATAACAATTCCGCCAAAAAATTCTGACCGAATCCGGCGCGATCGTAAGAATTTCCAAATAAAGCAAAAATATTTTTATCCGCAAAAGCCGGAGCCACCTGACCGTTTATACTAATCGCACGATGCGTCCAAGGATATAAACCAGTGAGCAAAGAAGCGGTTCCCGATGTCGTAAAACTCCCCGCCGAATAATGCGAATGAAAAACATTTGATCTCTGCGCCAGCCGCTCAAAGTTCGGACTGGTATTGCGCGGATATCCATATAACGATAAATTGTCCGCCGACATCGCATCGAATACCAGCACAATAATATTCGGCGAATCGGCCCCCAACGGACTCGGAGCAATCGTCTGCGAAAAAGCCAAAGCCGCAGGTGCGATTGCTGCCAGTTTCAGAAAATCTCTTCTGCTAAGTCGATTCATCCAAATTTATCCTAGATAAGATTTCGAACGATAACGACTATTATAGATAACAAACTAAGCGGCAACGATATGAAGAGAAAGACAACCGCATTCTCTGCAAAAACTTCAACGGCTTTACGAATAATACGAATCCATCCTGCCAGAAAAGCCAAAACACCTGCAAGAAGAAGAATGAATGGTAAATATAAGGGAAACTTATAAAAGTAATCTGAGGGCTTATCGAAATGATATTCAAATACCATGATCGAGACCAATACAGTTGCAGCCAGCACACTTCCCCGGCTGACAAATAAATCACGAATCCATTTCTGCGGGAGGATCAAGGAAAGAATGATCACGCCGAAAAGCGCAAGAAGGCTTTCGATGAAATTGGTTGCCATCAGATAGCAAAAGATCGCGCCAATTTGGCCGAGCGGCAAAAAATCCAGCCAGCTGGGCAATTTCCACAAAGCCCAATAGATCGTCCAACCATAAGTCAGTATTACAATTATCGCATAAACGGGATAAACCTGAGCCAGAAGAGGTAATTTATTTTTGATGGGCAAACCTTGACCTTTCCTTTAATAAATTTTAGTCGCACAGCCAAAAGTATTGGTTGAAAGTTATACACTAGGTAGAAACAAAAGTCAACGAGCAAACTGATCTTGCAACCTCCCTTGTCCGATTTTCCTGTTTCCCGTAGAATGACCCCATGCCGAACGAAGATGTTACACCAATTCGCCAGCAATATCTCGAAATCAAACGCGAGTATCCAAACACGATCCTCTTTTTCCGTCTCGGCGATTTCTACGAGACGTTCGACGAAGACGCCGAAACTGTTTCCCGCGAATTGGATATTGTATTGACCTCCCGCCCCATCGGCAAAGGACAGCGTGCTCCGCTCGCAGGCATTCCATATCATGCTCTTGAGAACTACCTCGCGCGTCTCATCGAAAAAGGCTATCATGTTGCGATTTGCGAGCAGATTGGCGACGAACCCATGAAAGGAATTTTTCCGCGCAAAGTTGTCCGTGTGGTGACGCCGGGGACTGTGATCGAACCGGGACTCCTTCCGGGCGACGCGAACAACTATCTGGCCTCGGTCATTCTCGACGAGAAAACGGCTGCTGTTGCTTATGCCGATATCACCACTGGAGAATTTGCCGCGACCGAACTGCCGTCCGAATCATTGCGCGCAGAATTGGCGCGGCTTCATCCCGCAGAAATTATCCATCCTGATCATCAAGTGCTGAGTGATGACTTCACAGGTCATCTGACTCCTTTTCCGGCTTGGCGCTTCGAACCTGGCAAGTGCGAAGAGACCTTGTTGACTCACTTCAAAGCTTCCACCTTGGAAGGCTTCGGACTCAAGGGACAAAGCCTCGCCATTCGCGCCGCGGGAGCCATCATCCAATATCTCAAAGAGACTCAGCCTGATTCTCTAAATCTACTAAGCGGATTCCGTTATTACAGCCTGAATGAATTCATGACGTTGGATGCTTCGACGCGGCGCAACCTTGAACTCGAAGAAACATTGCGCGGAGAATACAAAGGATCGTTACTTGGAGTGCTTGACTGCACGGTCACACCAATGGGCAAACGGATGATGCATCAATGGGTCAGCCGGCCATTGCTAAACATCGAAAAAATCAAAGCGCGGCAGGATGGCGTGCAATCTTTTTTTGAGCGCGGCATGCAACGCGCCGAAACACGGGCAACGCTCAAGCCATTGGCCGACCTGGAACGATTAGTCAACCGTGTGATGGCGGGTCACGCACAGCCGCGCGACCTTGTTGCAATGAGAAGCACATTAAAAGAATTACCCGAAATAGTTGATGTGCTCGGCAAATTAATCGCCGCATTGCCAAAAATTGAATCAGCAAACGATGAATACACTTTGCTTGAATCGTCCATTGACGATGATCCACCTGCAACGCTTCAAAATACCGGCATTATCCGTTCGGGATATTCGCAGGAATTGGATTCGGTAATCGAAGCCTCCAAACACGCTCGTGATTGGATCGCAAATCTTGAAGCAGTTGAGCGCGAGCGAACGGGCATCAAAACGATAAAGGTTGGATATAACAAGGTCTTTGGTTATTACATCGAAATCTCGCGCGGCGCTGCGGACAGAGCACCAGAAAATTACATCCGCAAGCAGACGCTGGTCAATGCTGAGCGCTTCATTACGGCGGAGATGAAGGAATATGAAACGCGTGTGTTGAATGCGGAAGAACGCATCCGCGAGATCGAGTTACGGTCATTTCGGGAAGTCTGTGCAACGCTCTCCAAGTCGGCTCATAAACTTTTGGGAATCGCAAGAGCCTTGGCAGAGTTGGATGTGCTGGCGGCTTTAGCGGAAGCATCGGCTTTGGGAGGCTATGTCCGGCCTGAGGTTGTAGAAGGAAGCGATTTGGAAATCCACGAGGGAAGACATCCAGTCGTCGAGCAAAGCCTGCATGGAGAGCGATACGTTCCCAATGATGTCATCTTTGAAAAAGGCGAGATCGTGCGCATCATCACCGGACCGAATATGTCTGGCAAATCAACCTACCTGCGGCAAACTGCGCTGATTGTTTTGATGGCGCAAATGGGTTCATTTGTGCCAGCCTCTTCCGCAAAGATTGGGTTGGTGGATCGCATCTTCACCCGCATTGGTGCGCAGGACGAAATCCATGCCGGACAATCCACGTTCATGGTCGAGATGATCGAGGCGGCGAATATTCTCCATCACGCAACTTCCCGTTCGCTGTTAATCCTCGATGAAATCGGACGCGGCACAAGCACATATGATGGTCTTTCAATCGCATGGGGAATCATCGAGTATATCCACAATCATCCGCATCTGCGCGCCAAGACACTTTTCGCAACTCACTATCATGAGCTGACGCAATTGGCGGATTTGTTACCCGGCGTTCGCAATTACAACGTGGCTGTCACCGAAGCGGATGGCAAGGTGGTATTTCTACATAAGATCGTGGCGGGCGGTGCGGATAAATCCTATGGCATTCACGTTGCGCAACTGGCAGGCTTGCCCGCGCCGGTCATTCAACGCGCGAATGAAATCATGCTCGAGCTTGAAAAAACGTCGGGACGCGCCGTGAACATCAATCCACACGTGGCGCAACAAGCCGCGCTCTTCCCGGAGACCAGTCCCCTGCTCGATGAATTGGGTTCGGTCGATGTAAATTCTCTTTCTCCAATCGAAGCTTTAAACAAGTTGTTCGAGTGGCAAAAGAAATATCTGAAATAATCCAGATTCGAACGCCTAGCCTACATTGTAAACAGAGCTATTTATGGAAAACGAATTTCTGAATGATTTCCTGCATTGAATGACGGGAAAGAATCACGCCATGAAGGGAAATGAGTGACGACAAACGGACAAGCCTTGATTGATGCATCACAGCAAAACCTCAAGTTTGGCCAGCTTTACCAAACAGATACCGCGGCGATTTTCTCTTTGCAAAATTGAATACATGATTTCAATTTCATGCCAACGCGGAAAATTCGCTTGTACGATTGGCCAGTTTTCTATAGAATGATGTAATCAAGAGACACGCAATAGGCAAGTTTGACATGTCTGCTTAAAAAGGATAATGATGGCAAGGGCGACAAAACAAGCTAGTATCGAATTAAGCATCGTTCTTCCCTGCCTGAACGAAGAGCGTACAGTTGGAACTTGCGTCACAAAGGCCAAGACATTTCTAAAGCAAAACAATATCCGCGGTGAAGTCATTGTCGCGGATAATGGAAGCATAGATCGCTCGTCTGAAATTGCAGATTCAAAGGGCGCACATGTTATTTATGTTGAAGATAAAGGATATGGCAGTGCACTGCGAGGAGGCTTTGCAGAAGCCAAAGGAAAATATATCATAATGGCCGACGCCGATGACAGCTACGATTTGCTTCATCTGATGCCATTTATGGATAAGTTGCGGGAAGGATATGATTTGGTTATGGGTAACCGTTTCAGGGGTGGAATTAAGAAAGATGCCATGCCGTGGCACCATCGCTATATCGGAAACCCCATTCTTTCCTTCATTGGTCAACTTTTCTTCAAGACTCCTGCCAAGGACTTTCATTGCGGTCTGCGTGGTTTCACAAAAAATGCAATTGATAAAATGAATCTGCAAACCACTGGCATGGAGCTGGCCAGCGAAATTGTGATCAAAGCTTCGATTCTGCAGATGAAAGTGTGCGAGGTGCCTGTAACTTTGTCGCCCGACGGCAGAACCCGACGCCCGCATCTTCGTAGTTTCCGCGACGGATGGAGGCATTTGAGATTTTTGCTGATTTACAGCCCGGCATGGTTATTTCTCTATCCGGGGATCTTGCTATCTTTGCTCGGCGGATTGCTTAGTCTGCTGCTATTCTTCGGACCGGTCAACATCGGATTCCGATATATTGATTTTCATACATTCATTGCCGCAGGCTCCCTCATGTACATTGGATTGAATATGCTTACCTTCGCCATAATTACGCGCGTCTATGCATTCTCCACAGGACTATTGCCGCGCACACCAAGATTTTTCTTCGCCTTCAAATACATCAACCTCGAAAAGGGATTACTCGTAGGTTTTTTACTCGCACTTTTAGGGTTCTTTCTAATGATTAGGGCAGTTCTGCTCTCCTCAAATTTCGCGCAAATCGGTTTCGATAATAGCGTGCGGTTAGTCTTTGGCGGCAGCCTGTCGCTAGTAAGCGGAGTGCAGGTAATTTTGACAAGTTTTGTGTTGAGCATGCTAGGAATAAATCAAAATAAAAGGTAGCCCATGAAAGTTGTAATTCTTGCAGGTGGATTAGGAACGCGCCTAGCCGAGGAAACCGAAGTGAGGCCCAAGCCTATGGTGGAAATAGGTGGCCGCCCGATTCTTTGGCATATCATGAAGCATTATTCTTCGTATGGCTTCAACGAATTTGTGATAGCCTTAGGATATAAAGGCGATGTTATAAAACGTTTTTTTCTTGATTACTCATCCTTAGGAGGCAGCGTCAGTATTAATATGAGTTCAAGAGAAGTGACTTTGCGCGATCAATTGGATGAAGACTGGCTCGTACATCTTGTGGATACCGGGCTCGAAAGTGAAACCGGCGGTAGGATTGGCAGGTTGCGCGATTATGTAAAGGATGAAACGTTTATGATGACTTATGGCGACGGGGTATCAAATGTGAACCTGAATGCGTTGCTAGAAGTCCACAAGAATTGTGCTAGGATCGCGACTCTTACAGCAGTACGCCCCCCTGCTCGATTTGGAGGTCTGGTCTTTGACGGGGATCTGATCTCGCAATTTACAGAAAAACCTCAGGCTGGTGAAGGTTGGATCAATGGTGGATTTATGGTGATGGAACCAAAGATATTGGATTATATTCCAAACGATTCGACCAATCTCGAGGTGCAGGTTCTGGAACGACTGGCACTCGAAAACCAACTTGCTGCTTACCGCCATCCTGATTTCTGGCAGTGCATGGATACGTTACGCGATAAAAGATATCTTGAAAACTTATGGCAGCAAAATATTGCACCTTGGAAAAGCTGGGTATGAAAAATACCTTCTGGCTTGACAGACCCACATTTGTCACGGGCGGAACTGGCCTTGTCGGCTCATGGTTGATTCAGCGCCTTATCGATTTTGGCGCAGACGTGGTCTGCCTAATGCGAGACTGGGTTCCACAGAGTGATCTAGTACGCACACAAAACATTAGGCGCATCAAGGTAGTGCGTGGCACTATCTGTGATCGCGAATTGATAGAGCGCGCGCTTGGCGAATATGAGATTGATACTGTCGTTCACCTTGCAGCGCAGACCATCGTTACCATTGCCAATCGCAACCCCATTTCAACTTTCGAGACGAACATTGCTGGAACATGGAGCTTGCTGGAAGCCTGCCGGCGCAGTCCAAAAATTAAGCAGGTAATTGTGGCTTCTTCTGATAAAGCCTATGGTGATCAAGAAAACCTGCCTTACGATGAAACCAATCCCCTGCAAGGCGTGCACCCCTACGATGTCAGCAAATCTTGTGCGGATTTGATCGCACACACCTATGCAAAAACCTATCGTTTACCAGTGGTTATCACACGGTGCGGAAATTTTTACGGAGGCGGTGATTTGAACTGGAATCGCATTATACCCGGCACGATTCGCTCAATATTACGTGGAGAGCGTCCGATTATCCGATCGAACGGGAAATATGTGCGCGACTATTTTTATGTAGAAGATGGCGCGGCTGTGTACATGCTCTTAGCACAAAAGCTAGCAGAGCAACCGGAACTTCTAGGAGAGGCGTTCAACTTCTCAAATGAGGTTCATATGACAGTCAATCAGATTGTCGCGAAAATCCTTCGGTTGATGGGATCTAAACTTAAGCCGGAAGTACGTAATGAAGCCAGCAACGAAATCCTTCATCAATACCTGAGCGCAGAAAAGGCGCGCAAAGTCTTGCAATGGCACCCGCTTTTTAGTCTTGAAGATGGGTTGGCACGGACTATTAGATGGTATCAAGGATTCTTGGAGGCTCGTTGATGATAACCTGCCGTTCGTGTGGAGAAACTTCGCTCAAGCCTATTGTGTCTTTGGGGAATATTCCACTAGCCAATGCTCTATTGACTCAGGATGAATTAAATCAGTCTGAAGAGCGATTCCCGCTAGATCTAGTTTTTTGTTCGAATTGTTCACTGGTGCAAATTACCGAAACTGTGCCTCCTGAGAAATTATTTCGAGAATATTTCTATTTCTCCTCATTCTCCGATACGATCCTGAAAAGTGCACACGAAATCGCGACTAAGATGATTGAACGTCAAGCATTAGATCAAAACAGCCTCGTGGTCGAGTTAGCGAGCAATGATGGCTATTTGCTAAAGAATTACATCAATAAAAGAATCCCGGTTCTTGGTGTGGAGCCAGCTCGCAACATTGCGCGCGAGGCACAAAAACGGGGTATTCCTACCATTAACGAATTCTTTAGTGCGGAATTAGCCGAACAGCTCCGCGACCGTTATCAACCAGCGAACATTATTCACGCGAATAATGTAATGGCACATGTTGCCAATCTACATAGCATGATTCGAGGCATCCATGCGTTGCTGAAGCCTGATGGTGTTGCAGTCATCGAAAATCATTATGTCAAAGATTTGATTGACAATGTAGAGTTCGACTCCATATATCATGAACATTTATGTTATTATTCTGTCACCTCATTTCGCAACCTTTTTGAGCAACACGGGCTTCGTTTAGTAGATGTGGAACACTTGCCGTTGCATGGGGGTTCCTTGCGCGCATACTTTCAACGCAGCGACGGTCCTTGTTCCATAGTGAAAGAAGGCGCGCAGCGTGTGAGTTCTTTGCTCGAAGGAGAGGAACAATCAGGTATCACAAATTTTGCCTTCTACAAAAACTTCGGAGAGAAGGTGGAATTTCTTCGAAATGAATTGACAGCACTGCTTGAAAAAATCAAGAAGGATGGCAAACACATAGCCGTCTACGGCGCTTCAGCCAAGAGCACTACCCTGCTGAATTACTTTGGGATCAATCCCGAAACTTTCGATTATGTGGTGGACCGCAGTACAGTGAAACAGGGCCACTTTACACCCGGCACGCATCTGCTTATTCGCCCAACCGAATCCCTTCTTGAAACCCAACCCGATTATGTCTTGATATCTGCTTGGAATTTCACAGAAGAAATATTGTCTCAGCAAACTGAATACCGTGCACGCGGTGGAAAATTTATTGTGCCTGTCCCCACATTGAAAGTGATTTAAAAGTGTTGTTCGCTGAAACTTTGATCAAAGGGGCCTACATAATTGACCTTGTGCGTCATGAAGATGGACGTGGCTTTTTTGCACGCTCTTGGTGTCAAAGAGAGTTCGAAGAACATGGGTTAAATCCTAAAATGGTTCAATGTAATATTTCCTTCAATAACAGACGCGGCACACTGCGCGGAATGCATTATCAAGCCGCACCGTTTGAAGAAGCGAGGCTTGTGCGCTGCCTAGCTGGCGCGATATATGATGTCATCATCGATCTACGCTCAAACTCTCCCACTTTTAAGAAATGGCTGGCCATCGAATTAACGGCTAATAACCGCCGGGCTCTTTTCATCCCTGAGGGCTTGGCGCATGGTTTTCAAACTCTGGCAGATGACACAGAAGTGTTCTATCAAATGTCAGAGTTCTATACTCCAGACGCGGCCCGCGGATTGAGATGGGATGACCCCGCATTTGGCATCGAGTGGCCTATAGAGACATTGATAATTTCTGAAAAAGATCGAACCTACCCAAATTGGAGCGCATTGTGAGAGTGCTGATCACAGGCGCTTCAGGATTCATCGGTTCTTACTTAAGCCGCGCCGTAGTCGAATCCGGGCACGATGTAGTGATTTTGGCCGCTCCACAAGATAATTTGTGGCGGATCCATGACCTCCTCAATCGGCTGGACATTCTCCGCGCTACATTGCGCGATTCGACAAAGATCAATAAGCGCTTACATCAATGGCAGCCTCAAGCCTGCATCCATCTGGCATGGTATGCCAAGCCAGGAAAGTATCTCGCATCAAGAGAAAACTTAAAATCATTGAAATGGAGTTTGAAGCTTCTGCGAATCTTGTCTGAAGCAAACTGCCAACAGTTCATCGGCGCAGGGACCTGTGCCGAATACAAAATGAAGTCTGAAAAACTCTCAGAGACAGACGAGACGGAGCCAGCAACATTATATGCGGCTTCGAAGCTATCATTTCAATTAATTGGCCAACAGTTGGCTGCTCAGTCCGGCATGCAATTCGCTTGGGGGCGAATCTTTTATTTGTATGGTCCCAAGGAAGATGCGCGGCGCCTTGTGCCATCGGCGATTCTTAAACTCGAAAAAGGTGAGCTTTTTCCTGCCTCGCCAGGCGAACAAGTACGCGATTATTTACACGTCGAAGACGTGGCTCGGGCATTATTAACTATATTAGAGAAACACGCGACTGGTATATTTAATATCTGTTCCGCAAAGCCAGTTACCTTGCGCCAACTACTGGAATCGATTGGTAATTTAACTGGGCGGCCGGAGTTGCTCGCCATTGGGGCATTGCCCTACCGAGAATGGGAGCCCATGTTCATTTGTGGAAACAACATGCGATTAAGAAAAATCGGTTGGACACCGCAAATTGATCTTCGGCCAGGACTTAAGGAAACGATCAGCTGGTGGAAGAATAAGAAAAATTGATATCGAGAAGGCACTTAAATTAGCCTTAAAGATACAAGCGCTTTCCGTCATCGTTACATATCTTAATTGTTGTATACTTTAATTAAGTGCTCCGAACAGAAATGCGTTTCAATTTTTTTTATTCATAAGGAGTTTACATGGCTATAGGTCCGGCTGTTCGTAGGATTTTCGGCCCGTTCGAAAGGCCTATTTCGGAATTCTACCGCAGTATTTTTATTAACCTAAACGCGTTTGTAGATCAAATCCAACAATGGGTCCCCGCCTCAAATATTCTAGAACTAGGATGCGGGGAAGGTGCGGTTACAGAGCGTTTGATAAAAACCTTTCCTAAAGCTCTCGTCACAGGTATTGACATTACTCCAAAAGTGGGGCGAATGTATCAAGGTGACCCAAGTCGCGTTACCTTTAAACAGCAATCTATCCAAGATTTCGCGACGGAGAACGCGGGAAAATTCGATTTATTGGTTATTTCGGACGTTATGCATCACATTCCCTGGGAGTTTCACAAGGAAATTATGATTGATTCCAAGAAAGTGCTAAAGCCGGGGGGCTATCTGGTTTTGAAAGATTGGGAAAGGCGTCCAGCGCTTATTCATTGGCTGTGTTTCATTTCGGATCGATTTATTACAGGAGATCATATCCGATATAAGTCAGCAGATGAATTCCGAGAATTGATCAAAAGCGCGTTTGGCGAAAATTGCATCAAGGCTGAGGCTAGAATCCGCCCCTGGTCACACAATATTGCTTTTCTCGTAAGAAATTAGACAACCTCTAAGCTGAATGTAAAGATTATGCTGCGACCCTGGCTATCGGTTATTAGTCCAATTTACAATGGCGAAGCCTATTTGTCGTCTGCATTAGATTCAATTCTGATCCAACAAGACAACAGCATTGAATGCATTGCGGTTGATGGCGAATCGACAGATTCAACACTGTCAATTCTCCAAGAATACCAGAGTAAACTTCCACTTAAGATTCTTAATCGCAATAGGGAAACGAACTGGGTAACCAAAACCAATTACGCCCTTTCCCGTGCCAGCGGAGAGTACATCTGCTTCTTGCACCATGATGATCTTTGGTTCAAAGATCGTTTAAAAATAATGAGGCACTTAACTGAGGAATTTCCACAAGCCACCTTCTTTATTCATCCGTCCATGTTCCTCGATGTGAACGGAAATCATGTCGGGCTCTGGAGCTGCCCCCTTCCCCCTTCTCCAACTATCATAAAACCCGAGTTAATGATCGAAAGATTATTGATACAGAATTTTATTTCAATTTTGGGACCGGTGTTCAGGAGAGATACTGCAATCAACGTTGGAGGGCTAGACGAATCCCTGTGGTATACAGCGGATTGGGATTTCTGGCTGAAAATATCCGCATGTGGCGATACAGTATATTACCCCAAGCCGCTTTCAGGATTCCGAATTCATTCAAGTTCTCAGACCATGGTTCGCAGCTCGTATCTGGAGGATTTCTACAGCCAACTGGAGCGCGTCGAGCAAAAACATTTGTCTCTCTGGGGCGCCACTAAAGATAAAAAGAATCGTGTTCGCAAAGTCGCCGAATTCTCAATCATAGTAAACTCAACCCTGGCTGGAGCCTCACATGGGGTAAAACCAAAAATACTTGAAATTTTCGTTACCTTTTTCCTTTTGGGCCCCTCAGGGTGGCATCGCTATATTAGGGATTCGCGAATCTACGAACGAGTCTCTGCAAGGTTAAAAGTCGGATTAAGCAAATTCTCCAAGTCGTAATTATGCTAAATACTTTCAACGTCGCCCTTATTGTGGCATAGAATTTTAAAAGAGACGCCATGCAAACAACGCGCGCAAAATCGTTTTTAACAAAGTCGCTTCTTCCGATCTGGATATTCTTGTGTACTTGGCTTTATATAAGGTATGCAGGAAGCATTAGTAATATTCATGGGAGCAGCTTTGAGGACTGGGCATCTCTTCTTTTCAAACTTCATGCAATCGTCCCGCTGCACTACGCTGCGACACTTTCAATATCATTGGTGGGGGCACTTCTCTTTAGCGCGTCAAGTATATTCGCAGGGACAGCGGCGCTTCTCTGGCTGCAAAGAGATTTGGAAAAGCAGACTCGTTCAACGGTGTCATGGTTCGTCTCTTTTGGAACGGCCTTTGCAATCGGCAGCGGAATATTATCTGTCATCTTTCTAGCACTCGCCGAACTTCACCAATTAACCTTCCTTTCTGTTGGCGCTATCATGTTAATAAGTTTTGTGCTAGGGATTCTACCGGTCAAACATTTATACATAACTCGCCCGCCAATGAACCACTTGAGTCCTACGGGGCCGTATGATTGGTCTATTTTTTTACTCACAATCACAATTGTCCTGGTTAGTTTATTGTACTCAACGTCACGTCTCAGCTATGATTCGGTAGCCATCTATTTTTCAGGGGCAAAAATGATCGCAACGACTCAATCTCTACAGCAGTTTATAGGCGATCCCTTTGAAATAAGTTCACTCCAGTCAGGATTACAGTATGCAGCCTTGATTCGCGTGTTCGGCGATCAAGCCGCGCGGATCTATTCATGGATAAACGGCTTGATCATTATTCTCTTTAGTTTGGCTCTGGCGGCAGAGGTTGGGCTAACAAAGCGACCGAAGCTGATTCTGTTGACACTGATCTTAAGTTCAACGGCATTTTTGGATTTAATGGGAGACGGAAAAATTGATCTTGCAAGCACTGTGCCAGCAATTGCCGCAATTTACTGGATGGTGGCGAATACCAGGCTATCATCCATCCGAATATTCCTGCTGATTGGATTCTTGACCGGACTGGCAATGGCAGCTCGGCCTTTCAATATTTTTCTGCTAGCACTCATAATTGCGCTGTACTATATTCAAAATGCGTTCCTTACAGGAAAGCCAAGCCATGTTGATGCCATTAAATTTCTTATGGTGACAGCGCTTTTGATTGGTATCGGCATTGTTTGCTTGCTTTCCTATCAGTTCATTGAGAACTGGATCATCTTGGGCAATCCCTTAGCCTCCATCGAAAACTACCAAAAACTCAATTCTTCGGTCTGGCAATGGTCATTCGATCCAAAGCTAATATGGCTATTTCGCATTTTATATCCATTTACTGTCACATTTGCGAACACGTCTCAAAGCTTGGGCAACATATCCCCTATATTTTTGGCCCTCTTGCCTGCATTATTTTTCAAAGATATTCGAGAGAAAATAAAGATGCCTGTGAATCTTTCTATTTTGATTCGTTCATCCATTACCACGCTAGTACTTTGGATTCTTATTTTCTTCACGGTCTTTGAAATACGCTATGTGCTTTTTCTTTGGATAATTTTATTCATACCACTTGCGATTATTATCGAGGCTGCTATTGAAAGTGCGAATCCACTGCTTCGAAATATCACAAGGATCGTAATGCTTTTCATTTTGGTTTTCACTGCAATACGAGTTGTATATATTGCAATAGACACGTATTCTCCGTTGGATAAAAATGGAAACCCTCAATGTTCCAATTTCAGCTTTTGTGATTTTCTACAGCCTATTAACCAAAACGCGCAAATGGGAGATCGTGTATTAACTTTTGATGCTTTTCGTTATTATTTGCGCTCCGATCTGTTTGCATGTTCCACCCAAAATGACGAATATGTTGTTCTGCAAAATCTTTCCCATGGCGATAGCACAGCCTTCTGGGCTGAAGTTTATCGGGAAGGTTATCGGTACATTGCTTACGAGAGCGAATATAGCGTTCGGCACTTGTACTTAGGATTAATTCCAAATCCTAACAACACACCGCCCTGGCTAATATTGACACCTATCGAGGGGGAACCTGGCGATCCCGAAGTCGCTTACAAAATCCAAGCCGTCAATCCACCTATCAAAGTTGAAGAAACGTGCCGGAAAACACTCGGGGGTATTTGGGAGGTTCAATCCTTATCAAATTTAGGAAAATAAGAGGCAGTCCTCGATTTGATATGTATTTCAAAAGAAAAAACATAGCCCATCGGTTGATGGGCTATGTTCAAAAATAGAATAGATTATTTGCTTGCTGTTATCGAAGGCGCTGGTGCCTTCGAGCGCATCACTGCCCAAGCTAATACAGCCACCAAAAGAACTGCAACAGCCCATACAATGTACAATGTTACTCCGGTTACGCCAGCATACTTGACGATCACCGGCGCGATGATGACTGAAACCAAATTGACCACTTTGATCATCGGATTGAGTGCTGGACCAGCCGTATCTTTAAACGGATCGCCAACGGTATCGCCAACCACACTTGCCTTGTGCCGTTCCGAACCTTTGCCAAGATTCTTCTTCGGATCCTTCGGCTCATCTTCGATCAATTTCTTCGCATTATCCCATGCGCCGCCCGAGTTATTCAAGAAGACTGCCAGCAATTGACCAGAGACGATAATCCCTGCAAGGAAACCGCCTAAAGCTTCAACTTGTAATAACAAGCCAACAACAATCGGAGTCACAATTCCAAGTAAAGCCAAAGAAACTAATTCCTTTTGTGCGGCACTCGTTGAAATAGCGACTGCTTGCTTATAATCCGGCTTAATCTTACCCTTTAACACACCGAGCTTGAATTGTCGTCGGGCTTCAATCACAATCAATGATGCTGCGCGGGAAACGGCTTGAATGGCAAAAGAAGAAAATAGCCACGGGAGCGCCCCACCAATCAGCATGCCAACAAAAACCTGCGGCACACTGACACGGATGCCATTTGCCAAAGCAATTGGATCAATCTTCGATACATCAGTAATGAACGAACCGAACAAAGCCACAGCCGCGATAACCGCTGAGCCAATGGCTACGCCTTTGGTAATGGCTTTGGTTGTATTGCCAACCGCATCCAGGTCAGACAGCACCTGCTGGGCATCTTTGGTCTTCTTATCCGTCAGCTCCGACCAAGCCATTTCGCCAATGCCATTGGCGTTGTCAGCGATTGGGCCAAAGGAGTCCATTGCGACGTTGTTGCCGGTCAAAGTCAACATGCCGATACCGGTCATAGCTACGCCGTAAAGAATGAACGTGCCTTGGCTTAAGGGATCCACACCGGGGATGGTTCCGAAGATGAAGATCGACGCAACAATAGTTAAGGCAATGACAAGTACAGCCCACACCGATGACTCAAAACCGACAGAGATACCGTTTAAGATCAAAGTTGCAGCGCCGGTATCCGCCGCCTTTTTGATATTATTCACGGGCGCGGCATGCGTGCCGGTAAAGTATTCGGTCAACCGATCAATCACAATTGCCAACAAAACACCAACCGCGACTGCCGTGGGCGTTCGCCACCATCCTCCAAGTGCGGGATTCTGCAAATAAAAGTAACCCGCGACAAAGAACAACGCAGCCGAAATCACAGCGGAAGAGAGGAAACCGCGGAAAATCGCAGCCATTGCATCGCCGCTTTTACCTTGTCCACCACGCACCAAATATGTGCCGATGATCGAAGAAAGAACACCGATGCCGCGCACCAAAAGCGGGAAGATGATCCACTCAAGGCGGCCAGTTAAGCGCCAGAGAGCTAGAGCCAGTATCAGTCCGGAAACGATCGTGACTTCATACGACTCGAAAATATCCGCCGCCATCCCAGCGCAGTCACCCACATTATCGCCAACCAGGTCCGCGATGACTGCGGGATTTCTCGGATCATCCTCAGGAATACCGGCTTCCACTTTACCAACCAAATCCGCGCCGACATCTGCAGCCTTCGTAAAGATGCCGCCGCCCACGCGCATGAACAGCGCTAGAAGGGTGCCGCCGAAACCAAAGCCCAGCAAAGCATCAGGTGCGGCAATCCCAAGAATGATAAATATAATGGTTCCGCCGAGCAAACCCAGACCATCGGTTAACATCCCCGTGATGGTGCCCGCGCGATAAGCAATACGGAGCGCATCACCAAACGATCTTTTGGAAGCCGCCGCCACACGTACATTCCCCTCAATTGCCATGCGCATTCCAAGTTGTCCGACCGTAAGGGAAAAGCCTGCGCCCATGATAAAGGCAATTGCACGCGCTATGCCGATAATGAGACGGACCGAATCGGAGCTGTAGCTGCTGAAACGCTCCAACGCCTCCTGAGACGGAGGCACAACATAAACGGAAAGGAACAAAGCTACAGCCAGCACTAGAATCAACGGCCAGATACTGTTGAACTGTTTTCGAAGGTACGCATCGGCACCCGACTTGATTGCGTTCCAGACTCCCTGCATCTCTTCGGTGCCTTTGTCTTCGCGCATAATCTGGGAGCGGAGGAAAAGCGCATATAAGAGACCGACGATGGCAATGCCAAACACGGCCCAAATTGCGATTATCTCCAGAGAAGTAAGTCCTTGCATTGCATACATATGGGGTATATCCTCCCGAAGGAAATTAAAATATAGGCTCAAACCTATTGTATTGTACTGAATTGTACAGGTGCAAACAGTTTGTGTCAAGAATTCAAAATTAGATGGTCGGAGTTGACAGCGGATATATATTCTGATAAGATAGGTCAAATTTACTTCTGACTGGAGAAAAAATGTTAGAGGAACTTGATATTCAAACTATAACTGTCTCCCCTGCAGCGTCCAATGCGATAAGCAATATTATCCGCGAGAAAAAACTGGAAGGCTATGCCTTGCGTGTTTTTGTTTCTGGTAGTGGATGCGGCGGAGTGAACTTTGGTATGGCGCTTGAAAATAACATTCGCAACGAAGATATGACCTTCGATGCAAACGGTGTTAAGGTTGTCGTTGACGAAGTTTCCATTGTCTATCTTCACGGCGCCCATATCGACTTTGTAAACGATCCGGATCGCGGAGCGGGCTTTATCGTGGACAGTCCCAACGCGCATGCACATGAGCACAGCGAAGGCGAATGCGCCTGCGGCGGTTCCTGCTCTTGCAACAATTAGGTTCAAAAAAGATCGGACTGAAAGTCCGGTCTTTTCATATCAAGCAATAGCCTTCAAATCAACGTCCGCGCAGAAACGAAATAATTGCTCCCAAACCACCAATAAATAAGAAACCCACAATTATCAGGCCAATAGGCACAGAACTCGGACGAGGCGTTTCATCAACAAAAGTAGGGAGAGCAACCGGAGCAGGTGGGGTGAAGGTGGATAAACGCGTTGAGGTTACCACCGGGATCAAAGCTGCAAATAGTGTTGGATTAATTGTAGGCGTGGAGGCCGGTGTCGGCGTGGGAGGAACGGGAACGTTCGGCAAGTTGGCGCCACCGGTAATAGATACATATGGCGCATAAATCCATGCAACCGAATTAGGTACGCCAATATATTGAATTTCAATCCAGTCCAAACCCTCAGCCTGCCCAAGCGCCGGAGCTTGCTCGCCTGCAAGCATCACACCAACTGCAGGATAATCATAACTGCTTGGACCGGCATAAACGTCCACCTGATCATTGTTCAGATAAACCGTGACCATTGGACCAAGAGGTGTACCTGTCACAGTCGGGATAGAACCGGTTGGCTGTTGAGCATGGGCAAATATTAGCGTGGGAACATTGATTGTTGCAAACAACATTGCCGCCAGGATAAGAACGCCGAAAACAAATAACCTGCGTAAATGCATTATCGGCGGCCCACAATGGAGATCACGATTCCCAGCACTCCCACAATACCCAAGCTAATGATCACAACTCCAAAAGGAAAATGTGCCGGACTTTCAACTGGTGCATCAGCAAAGGTTGGAATAACTAGCGGCGCGGGCGGCGTAAATGTGGGCAAACGCGTTTCCGTAGGCTTAAGGCTGTAGGTCGCCATCAAGGTAGGATCAATCGTTGAGATTGCGATCGGCGTAAAGGTTGGAGGGGGTTCAATGATGGGCGGGGAACCTGTTAAGGTTACGAATGGAGCATAAACCCATCCGACACCATTTGGCGCTGATGGAAAAGATATTTCAATCCAATCATGACCGGATGTTATTGCTAAGGCAGAAGCTGTTGCGCCTTCAGGCAATTCGCCTATCGGGCTGCCGTAATAAACTGAACTGGGGCCGGCGCGAACATTGACAAATAACTCGGTTGTATAAGTATTGGTAATGTAAGGTTGAGAGTTGCCACTGATGGTCGGAGTCGGTGTGGCAGATACAGCTTGCGCGTGAACAGAAGCTACGGTCGGCCTGACCAGCATAATTCCAAGAGCAGATGCGAGAATGGAAATCCACAAAGAAAGTTGAAACCAAGACTGCTTCATTGCGTTATACTACCTGAAAGAAAATTCGTTTCGAGATTATAATCGAAAATATGGATCGACAAATTTATCACGGCGATATAAATTCATCAGACGTCGCGCAGGCCTTATTAGCAGAGTTTAACCGCGGCAATCTGCGTGCGCAAATCCTCGGGCAAGCGGATCACCTGGCAGTTCAAATCGGAACTCGTCCGGGCGCAGCATCCGGAGGCCAAACCGCGTTGACGGTATCCATCCAAAAAGTGGCCGATGGAATCATGGTTCAGATTGGACAGCAGGAATGGCTTGGCACTGCAACTTCGCTAGGTTGGACAGTCGTGACCGCGTTGCAAAATCCATTTAGTCTGATTAGCCGGCTTGACGACATTGCCCAAGATGTAGAAAATCTTCAACTCACCGAGCATGTTTGGACGGTCATCAACCAGGCAATACAGGCGGCGGGCGCCAGCCATCAACTTTCAGCACGACTGAATCGCATCGTTTGCACTTACTGCGGCACTGCAAATCCAGTTGGCGAGGGCGATTGTATGGCTTGTGGCGCACCATTAGGCAAGTCTCAACCAAGAGCTTGTCCAAATTGCGGCTTTGTGATGGAGCCAAATGAAATCAAATGTCCCAACTGTGGAGCGGCAATCAAGAACTAACATAGATGATAAATTGCCAAAATACCACTTGCATAAAGCTCTCATCGCCTCTATAATAATTGTATTGCGGTATTGACAAGAAGTGAAAATGAATCTTGAAGAAATAGAAGCGCGTTTACAGGCTCTGATTGAAGTCCACTTGACGGGCGCGTTGGTCGGAAGAAACGCGGAGAACTTGATCGTTCAAAAACTCACCGCAGCCATCAAAGAGAACACGACCACAAAACCAGACGGCGTTCGGCTTGCACCTAATGTTTACACGCTTGTTGTTGCACCCGCGACAGTAAAACACTGGCAGGAACCGCATTTATTACAAGCACTTGTTGATATTATTGAAGTCATTGGAAAAGATGCCGGGCTGAAATTTGAATCTTTACCCGTCGTCACGATTACCGCAGATGCCAGCCTTTCATCCGAGCAATTGAACCTGTTGGCATCAAATCAGGCCAAGGACAATATGGAAGACACCCAAAATACAACTACCGATTCGGATGAAAACATCGCGGAAGACAATACCATGCCTGAGAACGCCTTTCTGATCATTGAAGGCGTAAAGGTTTTTCCACTTAGAACACCAGTAGTCAATATTGGCCGCCGATTGGATAATACATTGGTGATTGACGATCCGCGCGTTTCTCGCAACCATGCACAATTGCGCGCCATTAAGGGACGATACGTAATATTTGATTTGAACTCAACCGGCGGAACTTTCATTAACGGACAACGCGCCAGTCAAAGCGTGCTTTACCCGGGAGATGTTGTTTCGCTGGCCGGAGTGGCATTGATCTTTGGTCAGGATAATCCCCCTCCGCGACCCGACCTGGCAACCACTTCGCCATTTGAATCGCCCAGTGGAGAACGTCCAACTGCTGTAATACGCACAGCACCAATTGAAAAGAAAAAGAATAAAGAATGAGCGGACTCGTAGTGTTGACGCTCCGGCTTTTGATGGTCGCCGCCGTCTACATTTTTATAGGCTGGGCATTATGGACACTATGGCAGGATGTGAGACAGCAAGGACAAAACGCATCGGCGTATAGATTCCCAGCCATCCGCCTCGAGGTCCGGAACCGGGTTCACTTATCCCGAACCTTTTCCCAGCCTGAAATTCTTCTCGGACGAAGTCCTGAATGTGATCTTCCAATCAACGATGAAACCGCTTCGGCCCGGCATGCGAGATTGAGTTATCATCATCATCAATGGTGGATCGAGGATTTGAATTCCACCAATGGAACAAAATTGAACAAAGAAAAATTGACCTTGCCGACTGTCCTTACTTCGGATGATGAGATCCAATGCGGCAAAACCACGGTGACTGTGACCATGGGCGGTAATCAACCCAGCTCGCCGACTCAAAAATTGTGAGAATAATCCGATGGAAGAAGCGATCAAGCTTGCAATCATAGGCGGTTCGGGCCTGTACAATATGGATGGCCTTAAAGCCACAAAAGAGTACAAGCCTGAAACACCGTTCGGCACGCCCAGCGCGCCGATTGTGGTTGGAACCCTGGAGAATCAACGCGTGGCCTTCCTTGCCCGGCATGGTACCGGTCATCGCCTCATGCCAACCGAAGTTCCATATCGCGCCAATATTTATGCGCTGAAATCGCTCGGCGTGGAACGCATCATCAGTATCAGCGCTTGTGGCTCCCTGCGTGAAGACTACGCGCCGGGTCACATTGTTATCCCGGATCAGCTCTACGATAATACAAAGAATCGCTCGCACACTTTTTTCGGCGAAGGATTGGTTGCTCATGTTGGCGTGGCAGATCCATTTTGCAATGATCTCTCGGCACAACTCGAAGAGGCAGCCCGCGCTGCGAATGCAACCGTTCACAGCGGTGGCACATTCATCACAATTGAAGGGCCGCGCTTTTCCACAAAAGCCGAATCGAATACTTATCGCTCATGGGGCATGTCCATTATTGGCATGACCGCCGCGCCGGAAGCATTCCTAGCGCGCGAAGCCGAGATATGTTACGCCGTGATGGCTCATGTCACCGATTACGATGTCTGGCATGTCAATGAAATGCCTGTAACTGTTGAAATGGTTGTCCAAACTCTAAACAAGAATACGGCTATTGCCCAGGAGTCCGTTCGCAATCTAGTGCGCAATCTGAAACCTGAGCGCACTTGTAATTGCAATCACGCGCTTTCCGCTGCAATCATCACCAGACGCGCTAACATTTCAAAAGACGCCCGCAAAAAGCTAGACCTGCTGATCAAGAAATATATTTAAATCAGATATTGTGTTAGCCGGTTCCGCTTCTACGACTGATCGACGTCAGAGCCGCCTCTTGATTGTGGCGGCTATTTTTCTTTTTCTATATTCGGTTATCCTCACTTTATCTCCCTCTGTCAGAGAACAAACCTGGAATGTCTCTTACCGTTGGTCACATTGGATTGGCTTCGCGGTTTGGATCGCACTTTTCTTAACTGCTGACCGTTTCGCCCGAAAACGACTTCCCGACCGCGATCCATTTCTTCTGCCACTCGCATCACTCCTAAGCGGCTGGGGACTGCTGACCATCTGGCGGCTTGATTCTGATTTTGGAATTCGACAGGCGATCTGGCTGACAGTCAGCGTCATTATCTTGATTTCCATCTTTTATCTTCCATCTGATCTATCTATTCTTCGCCGCTATAAATACATCCTCCTGACAAGTGGGCTCATACTGACCGCATTAACGCTTTTACTTGGCACAAACCCAGAAGGTTACGGGCCACGCCTCTGGCTTGGATGTTGCGGCGTTTTTCTTCAACCCTCTGAACCGCTTAAGCTTTTACTCGTTGTATATCTCTCCGCTTATCTAAGTGATCGCTCACTCATCCGCTTGCGATTCTTCCCTTTACTCATACCTACATTATTCGTTATGGGCTTGGCATTGCTGCTCTTACTGGTTCAACGTGATTTGGGCACAGCCTCCATATTCGTTTTAATTTATACGGCTATTCTTTACTTAGCAACAGGCAAGCGCCGAGTATTGATCGCAACAGTATTGACATTAGCCCTGACTGGTACAATTGGTTTTTTCTTCATTGACGTGGTGCGCGAACGAATCTCGGCGTGGCTCAATCCTTGGGCAGATCCAAGTGGTCACGGATATCAAATCGTTCAATCATTATTGGCAATTGCAAACGGAGGCATGATTGGGCGAGGTCCCGGCTTGGGCAGTCCCACCCTTGTGCCTGTTGCTCACTCCGATTTTATCTTTACCGCCATTGCTGAAGAAACCGGTTTATTGGGAACGACTGCGCTCATCATCATCTTTGCCTTGATTCTAGCGCGGAGCTTGCGCACCGCTTTTCGCGCATCGGATCGATTTCGCCGCGTCCTTGCCGCTGGTCTTTCCGCGTATTTAGGAATCCAAACTTTGTTGATCATTGACGGCAATCTGCGCCTCCTGCCTTTGACCGGAGTCACTTTGCCATTTGTGGCCTATGGCGGTTCATCATTAGTAACCGCGTTTGTGGCCCTCGGGCTCTTGCTTATTATTAGCAACCAAGCCGAGAACCAACCCGCCATATTGACAATACCGCGTCCATATTATTTTATGACTGTGATATTGGGATTTGGTATTATCGCCACTTTGCTTGCCGATTCATGGTGGGCAGTTTTACGTGGTCCCGATCTCCTAACGCGTACTGATAATCCGCGCCTTGCGATCTCCGATCGGTATGTGCCGCGTGGAAATATTCTGGACCGCAACAACGAACCCATTGATGTGACGGAAGGTCAAAGCGGCACATACCATCGTGTTTATCTTTATCCAGATTTAGCGCCCATCACGGGATATACTCATCCTACGTACGGTCAAGCTGGGTTGGAAGCGAGTCTCGATAATTACCTGCGCGGCCTTCAAGGGAATCCGCAAAGCCTGATTTGGTGGGATCATCTTCTTTATGGCACACCACCTCCGGGCCTGGATGTGAGGCTAAGTCTTGATCTCAAATTACAAAAACAAGCTGATCAATTGCTGGGAAATAATAAAGGCGCAGTCATTCTAATGAACGCACAGACTGGTGAGATTCTAGTTATGGCTTCTCATCCAACCTATGATCCAAATAACTTGGATGAGATTGGGGCGTCGCTCGCACAAGACCAAAACACTCCGCTTATCAACCGAGCTGCGCAGGAAACGTATCCACCAGGATCAGCTCTGACTCCATTTCTTAACAGCATTCCACCAACCAGCGGAATTAGTGACAAGCAAAAGATAACTTTGTTTGATAACCTTGGCTTTTACACATCGCCCCAAATTCGTATGCCTGTGGCTATTCCCGCACAATCAGGAGAAATTGATCATTTGCGCATCAGCCCATTGCAAATGAGCCTTGCCGCAGGAGCAATAAGTAATCATGGAATCAGGATAGCGTCCAGGATCGTGCTTGCTGTAAACACTTCACAACAAGGTTGGGTGATCCTGCCTGCACTGGGCCAAGCAGTGCAAGTCTTTGACTCAATCACAGCAGATCGTCTTGCTAATCAATTGGCAATCCAAAACCAACCATTCTGGGAATGGGCCGGCACTGGAAATACTGACGCTGACTTTTCCACATGGTATATAGGCGGAACAATGCCCACTTGGAAGGGAACTCCTTTAGTTGTCGTGGTACTGCTTGAGGGGAATGATTCAATCAGCGCGGCAAGTATCGGAACCCAGCTTTTACAATCGGCCATTAAGCCATGAATAAATTCACTGCCCTTCCGGGCATTTATGCTGAGCGACGGTTCCCATCGCAGTAAACTTAAACAGTTCCCCTTCTCGTAAATCAACGACCATACCTTGATTACTATTTGGGTTGTACTTAACATTATCGTAGTCCATAATCGTATATTCGCCGGGATCAAATTGAACGATATTGTTTGGATACTGATACAAAGGGGGAAGAATCACACCTGTCGGTTGAACAATCATATTGTGCGTACTACAATTTTGAATAAAAGCCGGAACGGCCAAATCGCTATCAACGACGGGTAAGTCCATCGTAGTGCCGCTAACCAAGGAATATAAAGTTAAAGTCGAGACCCAGCCAAATTTTCCCGCTTCAGATGGAATCGGAATATAAAGCCACTGATCCAAGATATCGCGACCTAATACAGTCGCCGTTTGTCCCTGCACAAGCACACCAATCGGATTGAAGTCCGAGCCGGAGCCGCGACGAATATACAAATTTCCATTAATTGCGGTGATCGTAACCAACGGCAATGTAGGCGTAGCAGTTAATGCAAGTGTTGGAATTGCCGAAGGCAACACATCCGTTGGGTATACGCCACTTGGAATCGCAGCCGTTGCAGTTTCAACCATCAAGGCTACGGATGGCGTCGGCGTTTTCGCCGCATTGGATGTTTGAGCGGTCAACCCGCAAGCTAAGAAAGAAAACGCCAGAATCACAAAAGCAAAACTATGAAGTATTTTGGAAGCATACGAAATCATTAATTCACCAAAAAGTTAATTGAGCGCAAAAAAGCCAGGTCGTCGGACCTGGCTTTCAAATTCGTTATAGGCTTACAGGCCGCTATCTTGATCCTTGGCGTTATATCCAGGTCCGCCTTTAAAGAAATCGTAATTGGGCTTGATATCCGGGGTCAAATCAACCACTTCGCCGGCCTTTAATTGCTTGGCCGTGTCCAGCGAAACTTTATTTCCGAAATGATTAGTGCCCTCGTAGTGACCGGTGAGGCCCACTTTGCTGATGTATTCACCGCCTTTCGCAGTGTAAGCCGCGGGAACTTCATCTTCGGGGAAGATCGCGGCGAACGGACATTCGGGAATACACGCACCGCAATCAATGCACGTATCAGGATCAATGTAAATCCACGGCCATTCGTTCACAGGAAAGCCGGGGATCATGCATTCCACCGGGCAGACCTCGATACAACCGCGGTCGCGTACGCACAAACTAGTAACAATGTGGGTCATAGAAAACTCTCCTTTGACAAATTTCTATTTTATTTTACCTATTATATCTGCCTTCTTCTTTTGTGAAAAGACAAATCTAAAAATCATTTCCACGGCGCAACGATAATGGAGGTTTGCGCGTCAGCGGCATGATTGAGATATGGAAGTCTCCAAGCTGTGGCAATCGTCTTCAACAGCGAATAATGAGTGTAAGGCGTACTGTCTTGAAAGCCATTCTTCGCTTGGGGGGAAACCAGGATGGTCGCGATTCGACCTCCCGCCTCAGCCGGTAATCCGCAACATGAATGATTCCCCTGCCCTTCATCCCAGGTAAGGACGATCAGGTATGGCTTTCCGCTCTTATCCAAAGGCGGCATGAGCTGACTCATAAAATTCTGCAACCAAGCATCTGCAATGGGCACATCACAATCATGGGCATCGTTGCACATGTTTGGGGTGATGAAAATAAAATTCGGAAGCGTGTCTGCCGCAATGTCGGCAGAAAGTTGCGTTAAAGGCACAATGCTCTGGTTGCATCGTTTGGCGTCCAATCGAATCTCCATGAAGTAAATAAACGGATTGTGTTTAATCGCATAGTTGCCTGCCTCAGCGCCTGAAAAACAAGGCGAGGGCATGTCTTCTTGATAGGTTTTCCACGTTCGCCCGCTACCTTCGATGAGATCGGGCAACGACTTCTTGTCGACGGGGATCGGACAACTGGTACAATCAAAGGTGATTCCAAATGTATCGCCGCCGATCATCGCGAGATAGTTGGGCAAGCTGGGATGGGTCACAGCATAATACTGCGTAAGAAGCGTATAAGAATTTGCCAATGTATTGAAGTAAGGCATCTTGGGACTGCCAATCACCGTGCCAAATTCTCTGTTTTCAAAGACTATGATAACAATATGGTCAAAATTAGGCACAAGCGGTGGCGGCGCGGGGGTTAAGGTCACGGTTGGAGAGAGATGTAAGGTTGGCGTGCGTGAAGGGCTCGATGTAGCAGTCGCCGAAGGAAGCGTTGTAGCGGGTACGGCGGACGAGCAGGCACTCAAACATAACCCTGTCAGCACAACAGCAAAAATCAAATAATGGAATTTCAGCATTCGCAATCCTTTTGTCATCTTATGGATTCGTGATTGTTGTATTATAAGTGAATTCAATTCGCAAACATCAAATGATAAACGCGAAGGAGATATTCGCATGGAAATCAAAACAGTGAGGATCGAAAAGCCAGAACCGGTAAACTTTATCCTTGGGCAATCGCATTTCATCAAAACCGTCGAGGACATTCATGAAGCGCTGGTTGGGGCTGTTCCGGGCATCAAATTTGGATTGGCCTTTTGCGAGGCATCCGGCAAATGTCTGGTGCGATGGAGCGGAACCGATGATGCCATGATCGAATTGGCAAGAAAAAATGCGACCTCTATCGGCGCGGGACATTCATTCATTCTATTTTTGGCTGAGGGATATTTTCCCATTAACGTATTGAACACGATCAAAGCCCTGCCGGAAGTGGCTCGAATTTTCTGTGCGACCGCGAATCCTACCGAGGTGGTGGTCGCGCAAACCGAACAGGGACGCGGCATTCTTGGTGTGATAGACGGCTTCTCGCCCAAAGGCATGGAAGGCATTGAAGACATTGCGTGGCGCAAAGGCTTCCTGAGAAAGATCGGTTACAAGTTCTAGCCCAAATGGTTGATGTACATTAAGCGCGTGGCCGCTTAGAATAAACGACAAGATAAATGTTTATGACGACTAACCGCGCTCCCAGCAAAATCATTCCGCGTGCTTTTCCGGGCATCAAACCCGGCGAAGTGGAAGAGTTAATCGCAAACAGCCAAGTTCACACATATGCGGCTGAAACCGTATTGTGCCGCGAGAATGCCATTGAAACTATTTTTTACATGATCCTTGAGGGCGAAGTTGAAGTCACAAAAGTGATCAACCAAACGGAAGCGCGGGTACTCAAAACTCTAAGTGCGGGCGATTTCTTCGGCGAGATGGCATTGATTCATAACGCGCCGCGCGCTGCGACCGTCACTTCAAAAACGGAAGTGGTTGTCCTGGAATTGGACAAGCAGAACTTTGACCGAGTCCTGCAACATTCAAGCAGTGTGGCGATGGCAATGGTCAAAGAGATCAGCGAGCGACTGCGCCAGAATGATGAAATGGCAATCGAGGATTTGCGTATGCGCGCCAGCGAACTCGCCCAGGCTTATCAGAAACTTGCCGAACAAGATTTGGTGCGCCGCGAATTTTTGGCCAATGTGGCACACGAACTCCGCACTCCATTGATGGCGGCAAGTGGATATTTGCAAATCTTACAAAAAGGTAGACTCCAAGGCAATCAGCTCAACGAAGCAATTGAAACGGTTTCGCGCAACGTTGGGCACATCATCTCGCTGGTGAACGATATTTTATTCTTGCAGGAGATTGAACTTGTCCTTCCGGCATTTCAACCCGTAAACCTAGGAGAGATCGCGCAAAGCATTGTTAAAAAATACGAGAAGAAAGCCACAGAACGCGGCGTCCACTTGAAAGTCAGGAACGAACGCAATGTTCCGGAGGTCAACGGGGATTCAAAATCGCTCGAACGCGCAGTCACTGCATTGATGGACAACGCCATCAAATTCAGTCCGCGCGGCGGCGATGTCGAAATCAACTTTGAAAAACAAAAAGATTGGCTGGCAATTTCCGTTGAAGATCACGGCATTGGAATCGCAACTGACCAGTTGTCTCGCATCTTCGACCGCTTCTATCATCTCGAAAAAAGCGGCGACGATTTATTTGGCGGCATCGGCATTGGGCTGGCAATCACCCGCCAGGTGATCGAACAACATCATGGAAAGCTGAACGTTGAAAGCAAGCAAGGCAAAGGAAGCAAGTTCACGATGTTACTGCCGCTCGAAACCGGAATCTAATTTCCAAATTCGAGTTTCAATTCTTGATTTTGATCATAATAAGATCGCGCCGAGAACGGCGGATCGCCGCGCTGCATGGTGTGAACTTTAGATAATAGCACCTGTAAATCTTCAACGACGGGCAAACCCCTTATCGCGTCATACTTGACCCACTCAACGGCTCCTTCGCTAGAGGGTTTTAAATCACCTTGAAAGCTTTCACCACTAAACACAAACAAACAAATTCCAATTTCGTTAACATCGACAATTACGGTGCCGCCCAACCACAGCCTTGCATCGAGACCGGTTTCTTCTTTCAACTCGCGCTTCGCCGCGGACAAAACATCTTCACCGCGTTCGACGTGACCACCGACACCGTTATATTTTCCCGCCCAGAGACGCTTGGTCGGCGCGCCTTTGATCAACAAATATGAATCGCCACGTCGTAGAAAAATGATCGTACGTGGAATGAGCATGTATCGGTCATTAGTAATTCCTTGGTCAGATTGAGGCATATATTTATCATCTCCTCCCGTGAGGTTTAACGGAGAGAATCAATACGGATTATCACTTGACATTATAAAGGCGAATGGCTAGGATAAACAAAGATAATATCTGCGGAGGCGAGAATGTACAGAGATAACGCGAAGCTTCTTGTCATCGGAGCCGGAGTGAATGGCTCGGCGGTCATCACAAAATTAGTCAGCGCAGGACTCGATGCGAAAGTTCTAGCACGCGGCAAACGCTATGATGAAATAAAAAATGAGGGGATTATCATCGAAGATCCGTTTAATCATAAACGAACGATTACCAAAGTTCCGGTCATCAACCATCTTGACCCAGACGACATCTATGATTTTATTCTCGTCATCGTTCGCAAAAATCAAGTAACGGAACTTTTACCCGTGCTGGCTCAAAACAAATCCCCGAACATCGTCTTCATGGGTAACAACCTTTCCGGCCCGGATGAGTTCGCTAAAGTTGTTGACACAAAACGGATCATGCTGGGAATGGTCGTCGCAGGCGGGAAACGGGATGGCGATATCATTCGTGCAATGGTATCTACACCGATGCCCTCGCCATTCGGAGAAATGGACGGCACGATCACGCCGAGGCTTAAGCGACTCGTCAAAATCCTACGCAGCGCAGGCATTAAAGCCACAACCTCGACGAATATGATTGACATCCAAATGACGCATGCGGTTGGCGTGGCACTCATTGGAAAGTTGACGATGAAATACAATTGTGACCTCGCCGCCCTGGCCCGAAGCACAGAAGACTTGAAACTCTTTGTGGATGGCGGGCGTGAGGCCCATGAAGTTATGCGCGCACTTGGACACAAGATTGTCCCATTCGCGGAGAATGCAAGCCAATTTATACCTAGTTTCCTGCAACTTGCAGGATGGCGCGCACTGCTAAATTCCAAATTGGGAGAAGTCGGTTTGGCATATCACGTTTCCCAAGCGCCCGATGAAATGTTACAGCTTGCGAATGAACTGCACGCGTTGGTGGATCAGGCAGGTCTGCCTGTTCCTGCTATTAGAAAAGTGCTTGAGCAAAACTAATATGCTATAATTTTTTCATCCAACAGCGTTTCAGGAGAACAGCCTCATATGAATATAAAATTAGAAGGTAAAGTGGCATTGATCACGGGCGCCAGTTCAGGAATTGGAAGAGCGAGCGCATTGGCATTAGCAGAGGAAGGCGCAAATCTTATTCTTACCGCGCGCCGACAAAAACGGCTGGAAGAAATAGGAGCAAAAGTAGAGAAAGTGGGAGGGAAAACCTTCAGCATTATTGGTGATGCTACCCAGGAAGACACTGCGAAAAAATGCGTCGATGCCGCTGTAAAAACATTTGGCACACTGGATATTCTTATCAACAATGTGGGTGTTGGCAACTATAAGGACCTTGTTGATACGAGTGTCGCAGAATATGACGAAATGATGGATACGAACTTCCGCTCCACCTTCCTGTTCACCCGGCATACCATTCCCGTCATGATAAAACAGGGTTCAGGGACAATATTGATGATTTCATCCATGGCAGGAATTTTCGGATTTGCCGGTGAAGCCGTCTACAGCGCCACGAAGTTTGCCCAAGTGGGCTTTGCACAATCATTGGACAAGGAACTGCGCCCGAAAGGAATCAGAGTTGGAGTCATCTGTCCGGGCGGCGTCAAGACCGAGTTTGCGATAGGGAAGGGTCGAACAGAGAAGAGTGTGGCCTCATCGGGCATGCTTGATCCAGAAGACGTTGCCGGTGCCGTTGTTCTGGCATGCACCCAATCACCGAATTCGCGAATCATTGAAGTCCAGATGCGTACGATGAACGAATCTCTCACGTGACTACTCGCCACACCTGAAGGCGTGGGGTTCAGCTTCGCCAAATGAAGTCACCCTTGTAGAGGCAACTCTCGCATCTCGATTTATCCTGGCAAAACCAAAACGCTTGATCGGGGATGGAACCTACGATAGCGATCTGCTGGATCGACGTCTGCGCAGGCGCGGCATCGAGCTGATCGCTCCGCACCGCCGCAACCGCATCAAACCCGCCAGCCAGGATGGTCGGTCGTTGCGAAGATATCGGCGCCGCTGGAAGATCGAACGCCTGAACCCTTGGCTGCAGAACTTCTGCAAGGTGGCATGCCCTATGAATGCATCGCTGAGAACTATCTTGGCTTGCTTCATTTGGCCTGCATCATGATCCTGCTCAAGGTGTTTTTGAGATAACTTCTAGTCAAATGCATGTTATTCGACAGTCTCGTTAGAATCAACTTAACTCAGTGACTTTCATAAATTGTTCATCGGGGAAACTTACCAAACCCGCCGTAAAGCCCCGAGCTTCAGCACTGGGGATATCAGGCGGCGGTGGGAAGCGCCGAAATTGGTTGACTACCCAGCGCAAATCTG